>SL_3KL_010_SEDDRAFT_10002349_pt1 | contig 17323 bp, 12 predicted proteins | sample SodLakKL_010_SED_2_FD_10381 | JGI IMG/M metagenome (IMG submission 10381) | reverse complement strand
GGGCGTACCCATCCTGCCGGTAGCTCACAATGCCGGTGACTTCTGGGGCCGGGTGCAGTTCGGAAAACGGCCCGGCACCATCCAGGTGGTGGTGGGCGAGCCGGTGGACTGCGGCGACCGGGGTCCGGGTGAAATCAATGCGGAACTTCAGCTGTGGATCGAATCGCAGCTTCGCCGTATCAGTCCGGACCGGGACTATGAGTATCCCGGCGCGCAGGCGGCCGTGGATGCCGTCCGCCACAAAGGCCGGCGGCGCTAATCCACGGCCACCACTTCCACCCCATCGGCATCTACCCGCCAGCGAACGCTGAGTCCTGACAGGCTATTGATGTATTCCCGATCCGGGTCGCCATGATAGGCGGGTCTCGGGTCCAGACTGAGCACCTGCTCGATCAGGCGTCGCAGGGTGTCACCATCATCGCGACTACCCAGACAGCGTTCCGCCGCCTGGCTGAAACGAATGGGGATACGATCCGGCGGGCTGGCGGCAATGCCCCCGGTCGCCTCAGGCACCGAATCAGCCCAGGGCAAATAGGGCTTTATATCCAGAATCGGCGTACCGTCGACCATATCCACGCCACTGACCTGCAGACGTACCCCATCCTCCTGATTCACCCCGTCCAGCCGCACCACCGACAAGCCGATGGGGTTGGGACGAAAGGGCGAACGACTGGCAAAGACACCCACGCGGGCATTGCCACCCAACCTCGGCGGCCGCACCGTGGGCCGCCAACCCTCAGCCTGGTGGCAGAGAAACAGCAACCAGATGTGGCTGCAATCCTCCAGGCCCCGGACGGCCTCCGGACGGGCAAAGGGCGGGCGCAGCACCACCTCGGCCCGAGCATCCGGGGCCTGGCCGGACTGGCGCGGGATACCGAACTTTTCCGGAAACACGCTGTAGAGATCGGCAATGGGTTCCATGGGCGGATTATGCCAGTCCCGGGCCGACCCCGGGGGGATGCGCTTCTCTGCGGCCAATGGCGCCGTCCGGGGCTGATACAATCATCGCTCCGATTGAATGGCACCACCCTGGCAGGAAAGGAACGTAACCCTCATGACCCGATTCCATGGCCGCTCGGATTTCCGCCACGATGAAGTCCCTCGCACAGGCATACTTCTGACCAATCTGGGAACACCGGACGCGCCCACTGCCCCGGCGCTTCGCCGCTACCTGAAGGAGTTTCTCTCGGACCCTCGCGTGGTAGAGATTCCGCGCCCACTGTGGTGGCTGATACTTAACGGGATCGTGCTGCGCACCCGGCCGGCCAGGTCGGCTCAGGCCTATGCGCGGGTCTGGACGGAGCGGGGTTCGCCATTGCTGACGCATTGCGAGGACATCGCCCAGGCACTGGAGAAGAAACTGAGCGATCGCTTTCAGGGTCCCGTGACGCTGGCCCTGGGCATGCGCTATGGCAATCCCTCGCTCCAGTCGGCCCTGGAAAAACTGCGGGATGCCGGCGTCCAGCGGCTGCTGGTGCTGCCCCTCTACCCCCAGTATGCGTCCTCGACCACCGGCTCCACCTTCGAAAGAATCAGCCAGATTCTCTCCGGCTGGCGCTGGATCCCGGAGTTTCGCATGGTGACCTCGTATCACGACGAGGCTGACTACATCCGGGCGCTGGCTGATCGTATCCTGAGGTACTGGGACAGCAATGGCCGTGGCGAGCGGCTGCTGTTCAGCTTTCACGGCATTCCAAAATTCACGTTCCTCGCGGGTGACCCCTACCACTGTCATTGCCACAAGACCGCCCGGCTGGTGGCGGCACGCCTGGGCCTCAAGGATGAAGAATGGTTTGTAAGCTTCCAGTCGCGATTCGGTCGAGCAGAATGGCTCAAGCCCTATACCGATGCCACGCTGGAAGATTGGGGCCGTAAAGGCGTCGGTGACATCGATGTGGTTTGCCCAGGCTTCCCGGCGGATTGCCTGGAGACCATCGATGAGATTGCCTTCGAGAACGGCGAACTCTTCAAGGAATCCGGGGGCGGGCAGTTGCGGTACATCCCGGCCCTGAATGACGACAAGGCGCATATTGAAGCGCTGGAGGGCCTGGTCCTGCGACATGCCGCCGGCTGGCCGGAGCTGGACCGGCGCAGCGAGGAACAGGCGAGGGCCGATGCCCAGTCAACGTTGAGCCGGGCCCGTTCACTGGGAGCTGAACGATAATGATGCTCGGAAGACTGCTGGAGCTCAGCGTCGACTGCGAGGAGGTCCTGGACTCCCTGCATTTCTGGCAGGGGCTTGGGCTGGAAAGCATACCGGTGGGGGACACCTGGCCTCATCGTTATGGCGTGATGAGTGACGGTCGATTATGCCTGGGGCTCCACGACTACCGATTTCCCTCACCGTCCCTGACCTTCGTCACTCCGGAACTGCCGGAACAGGTCGACGCACTGCGCGGGCTTGGCATTGAGCTGGATTTCTGCAAACTCGGGCCCAACCAGTTCAACGAGGCCGGTTTTACCGACCCCAGTGGGCAGACGGTCTGTTTGCTGGAGGCACGCACCTTCTCGCCGCCGCCCCTGGCGCAGGACAGCTTTGCACTGCCGGGTTATTTCCGGGCCCTGAGACGACAAAGCCGGGACCCGGAGGCGGATGCGGCATTCTGGGAAGCGCTGGGGCTGTTTCGTTCGCCCGATGCGGATGACGTTACTGAGGTCTGCGGGGAAGGCTTCAATCTCCAATTCAGCCGCAATGGCCCCAGCGTCAGTCTGGTGTTCGAGACACCGGAACTGGATGCCCGTGCCGCCAAACTGGAATATGACGGCCACAGCCTGGTCCGACGCGGCAGGGAGTTTGAACTGCCCGCACCGGATGGCCTGACGCTTCGCTTGCAGGCTGTGGACTGATCAGAGATCTCGCCGGAACAGATTCGCCCAGCGTTCCGGTCGGTGAATGCCGAAACCCTGGCCGTAATCAACGCCCATTCCCCGCAAACGCTGCGCCAGCTTATCGGTTTCCACGAATTCCGCGATAATCCGCTTGTCCATGGTCTGTCCGATTTCCTTGATGGCCTTGACCATGGCCAGGTCGGCCTTGTCATCCAGCATGTTGCGCACAAAGGACCCGTCGATCTTGAGGTACTGGACCGGCAAGTGCCGCAGGTAGCCAAACGATGACAGCCCGACCCCGAAATCATCCAGGGCAAACTCGCAGCCCTTGCTGCCAAGATGCCCCATGAAGGCAATGGCATCATCCAGGTGTCGGATGGCCGCCGTTTCCGTGATTTCGAAACAGATACGCTCGGCTGGAATGCCATGGTATTTCAGTGTATCCAGTACGAAGGCCTGGAATTCCGGGCGGTCGAAAGACTGACCCGACAAGTTCACATGGCAGGCACCCAGGGACTTGAGGTGGTCCGGATGGTCCGCCAGCACCCGACACACCTGCTCAATCACCCAGCGATCCAAACGATAGGCGGCACCGAAACGCTCCGCGGCCGGAATAAAGAAACCCGGGGGTACCGTATTGCCTTCTTCATCAAGCATGCGCACCAGCACTTCGTAGCGCAGGGCTTCATCCGCCAACAGCGGCTTGATGCATTGGGCATCCAGATAGAATCGGTCTTCATCCAGGGCCTGGCGAATCCGATTCAGCCATTCCATTTCGCCCCGCTGTCGGGCTACCTGCTCACCCTCGGAGCTGCTGACATGGACCCGATTGCGCCCCTGCTCCTTGGCCACATAGCAGGCCAGGTCCGCGGCTCGCAGCACCGAGTCCACATTGCTCATCTCCGCCTCAATAGGGACAACACCAATGCTGCAAGAGACATTGAATGGCTTGCCTTCCCACTCGAAGAGGAAACCCTCCATGGCATCACATAGCTTCGTCGCTACCCGACCTGCATCGTCCAGACTGCAATCCTTGAGCAGCAAGCCGAATTCGTCACCACCCAGACGAGCCAGCACATCCCCTTCACGCAACTGAGCGTGTAGAAGGTCGGAGACCTGCACCAGCAAATGATCGCCGGCTACATGACCACAGGTGTCATTGACGATCTTAAACTGGTCCATGTCGATAAAGCAGACGGCATGTGGGACCTGCTGCTCGCGCATCATTCTCAAGGCCCTTGCCAGAGCCCGTTCAAAACTACGGCGATTGATCAGACCGGTCAGTGAGTCGTGGGCGGCCTGGTGTTCCAGCTCAATGGAGAGGCGTCTGGACTCAGAGACATCCTCGATAATGGCAATAAGCGTGTCATCTTCACGGCCGTTGGCACTGACAACCGAGACTGTGATTCTGCCCCAGACCAATACACCGTCCTTGCGCCTGAATCGCTGCTCCACAGTGACTGCATCCTGACGGGTGCGTAACAGCTTTTGTCCCTGCTCGAGCCCGATGTCTGCATCCTCGGGATAAGTGAGCGTGCTATAGGCACGGCCAATTAATTCCTCTCGGCTGTAATCCAGTATGTCGCAAAGGGCGGCGTTGACATTGATGAATTTCCCGCCCTGATCCAACTCGGCCATACCGACAGCGGCTTGTTCGAAAATAGACTTGAAACGCCGCCGGGAAGAGTTGATGAGCTGGGTAAGGCGCCAGGCAATCAACAGTGCCAGAACAGCGATCAGGGAAACCATCATCACGCCGCCCAGCATTAATGTGCCTCGCAACCAGCGCGTGGCATTGCTCAACTCGGTAATGAAGCGGGTGGTTAAGGCATAACTTGCTGTGTTTATCTCGACCAGACGATCCAGCAGGCGCTCTTGCTCCGCTACTGACGGTTGGCCATCCTCCCAGATGGCTTCCATATCGTCGGCAAGCTGAGCAAGAGCGAGGAGATAGGGGTCCGACTCACGCCAGACGGCAACAGCATCTCTTAGATGAGGGAAATTGGAGAAGTAGCGGAACAACCAGATCATCGCGGGAATATCATCCGGATGGCTGTTGCCACGCAGCAAGCCTTCCACGGCCGCTTCCCGGTCTATTGGGTCGACTTCCATGGCCCGCCGGGCATCCATATCGCCGAGGGGGATAGCCAGTATCTGCCGCGCACGTTGAAGCTCCTCCGGATCGCCGTATTCATTGTAGCGATACAGCGCAAACACGGCACCGAGCTGAGCGCGTGACCAATGGCTTTGGGCCACCATGTAGGCACCGGCGGCCCCCTGAACCTTCACCAGGAAAAGAATGAAGAGCATGGCAAAGAGGAACAAGATGCACAGGCCTGCGATCAGGCTACTGACCTGTAGCCGATGGCCGAATGCATTCGGGCTTACCCTTGCTCGCCTCATCCCTTGCCCCGCTGTCGGTATACCCCCCGGTGGCCTCGGTCTGCGGCTGTGAAGCCACAAGCCAAGGCCTGATCACGCCGTGGCGGCTCAATCAGCCAGAGACTTGATCCCCTGGATGAACTTGCCGGCCACTTCCTGGGCATCGCCGAAGACCATCTGCGTGTTGTCGGCGAAGAACAGAGGGTTCTCGACCCCGGAGAAACCCGTACCGCGACCGCGTTTTACCACCAGTACATTATCAGCATAGTCCACATTCAGGATGGGCATGCCGAATATTGGGCTGTCCTTCTTGCTGCGGGCATCCGGATTGACCACATCATTGGCGCCGATCACCAGGGCCACATCGGCTTCGTCAAACTCGGCATTGATTTCTTCGAGATCAAAGATGAGGTCATAAGGCACGCCGGCTTCGGCCAGCAAGACGTTCATGTGCCCTGGCATACGGCCGGCCACCGGGTGGATGGCAAACTTCACATCCACACCGCGCTCCATCAGGCGCTCACAGAACTCCCACAGCTTGTGCTGGGCCTGGGCCACTGCGAGACCATAACCGGGCACGATAATCACTTTCTCGGCATAGGCCATGGTAATGGCAGCGTCCGATGCCTCGGTTTCCTTCATATTGCCTTCCGTGCCCTCAGCGGCAGAACCACCAGTATCCCCGAACCCGGAAAACAACACATTGGACAACGGTCTGTTCATGGCCTTGGCCATGAGCTGGGTCAGCAGGGTACCTGCCGCACCCACCACCGTACCGGCGATGATCATGGCCGGGTTGTCCAGCACGAAGCCTTCAAAGGCCACCGCCAGACCGGTCAATGCGTTGTAGAGCGAAATCACCACCGGCATGTCGGCGCCGCCGATGGGCATGGTGATGGTGACGCCGGCCAAGAGCGAAAGAACGAAGAAGGCCGTAATCAGGCCGGTGGGATAGCCCTCCACCAGTAGCAGTGCGGCCCCGGTACCAATGGCGCCAAGAAAGATAAGGGCGTTGACGAACTGCTGACCGGGGAAACGCATGGTTTTGGATACCAGGCCTTCCAGCTTGGCGTACGCCACCAGGCTGCCACTGAAGGCAATGGAACCGATCAAGCCACCCAGCACCGCCAGACTCATGATGACGGTGTCGTAATCCCGGCCGGCATAGAGCGCAATGGCCCCGATGGTAGCGGCGGCACCGCCCCCCATGCCGTTGTAAAGCGCCACCATCTGCGGCATGCCGGTCATGGCCACCCGTCGGGCACTGATCCAGGCCAGCAGACTGCCCACGAACAGGGCAGTGATAATCAGAAGGAGGTTACTCATGCCCGGCAAGAAGAAGGTCACCACGACCGCCAGCAGCATTCCCAGGCCGGCCTGCTTGATGCCTCGCTTCGCCGTCACCGGGGACGACATGCGCTTGATCCCCAGGATGAACAAGATGACCGCGATGAAATAACTCGCCTGGATAAAGAGGTCGAGGGCGTCTCTGCTGATCAGATCACTCACGCCTTGCTCCCTTTGCTGGACTTGAACATTTCAAGCATGCGTTCGGTCACCACATAGCCGCCGACGGCGTTACCGGCCCCGAGGGCCACGCCAATGAAGCCGATGATCTGACCCAGCGTCGTTTCCGCATGGCCCAGGGCTATCATTGCGCCCACCACCACAATGCCGTGGACGAAATTGGAGCCGGACATCAAGGGCGTATGCAGAATCACCGGCACACGGGAAATAATTTCTATACCCACGAACGCCGTGAGCATCACAATGTAGAGTGCCAGAAAACCGGTCAACTCAATCATGACTTGTCCTCCACCGGATGATGAATTACGCCTTCATGACTAACCACGCTGCGGGCATAGACTTCATCATCCATGTCCCAATTCAGCTCGCCTTCCTTCACGCAAGGTGAAATGAAGTTCCACAGATTGCGGGCGTACATATCGCTGGCATGCTCGGCAACCATGCCCGGCACATCCGTGGGGCCGACAATCACCACCGAGCCCTCATGATGCACTTCGCCAGGCCGTGTCAGCGCGCAGTTCCCACCGGTCTCGGCCGCGAGATCCACCAGCACGGCACCGGGCTTCATGTCCTTCACCATGGCTTCAGTGACGATCTTTGGAGCCGGGCGGCCGGGGATGGCGGCGGTTGTGATGACGATATCCGCCTGAGCAATATGCTTGGCCAGCACATCGGCCTGTTGCTGCTTTTCTTCATCCGTCAGCTCTCGGGCATAACCGCCCTCGGCTTCTGCCTTTACGCCGGTATCCACAAACTTCGCGCCCAGGGATTCCACCTGCTCGGCCACCGCGCTGCGCACATCGAAGGCCTCAACGCGGGCACCGAGCCGCCGGGCGGTGGCAATCGCCTGCAAACCCGCCACACCAGCGCCAATGACCAGCGCCCTGGCCGGGCGGATGGTGCCCGCCGCCGTCGTTAGCATGGGGAAGAATCGTGGCAAGTGCTCGGCGGCGATCAGGACACTCTTGTAACCGGCAACCGCAGCCTGGGATGACAGGGCATCCATAGACTGGGCCCGGGAAATGCGCGGGATCAGCTCCACCGCGAAACTGCTCACATTCTGAGTGGCAAGGGACTGGATGAAATCGTCTCTTTCCCAGGGCGCGAGGAAGCCCACCAGGCCAGCGCCCTTTTTCATCGTGCTGAGTGATGCGGAATCAGGGCGACGTACGCAGAAAATCAGATCGGCTTCACTCCAGATGGCGGCAGGATCGTCGCTCAACTCGACGCCTTCCACAGCCTCATAGGCCGCATCGTCAAAGCCGGCCTGCTTGCCGGCGCCAGCCTGGATACGGAGTCGAAGGCCGGCCTTTACCAGTTTTTCGGCAAGGCCGGGCACCATGGCGACCCGTTTTTCTCCCTGCCGGGATTCGGCCGGTACCGTAATGAGTGTACTCATTCCTGTCCTGTCTCCCTGCTGCGATGAATCGGGATTTCCGCAGCTGAGTGTAGCAGCAAGAAGCGAGAGCGGTCGCGCGCAAAGCCAGTGCGTGGGCACAGATTATTTGATATCAAAGTTTGCCAAGAGGGCCAAATTCCATGTAAAAGAATACCTAGAAGCAATACGGCGGGCCCTTGGGACTGGTCATGGACGCTTCGAGGAGGCCGACCACGGTCGGGCGATCTGATGAACTATCTGACTCAGCAGGTTCTGCGAACGGATGTAGGCGGGATGCCGCTGGAATGGATCGACTACCAGCATGCGGCACGGCTCTACTATCTTGACCAGGTGGTCTACGAGTGCGGTTCAGCGCTCTACGACCTCCACGGCGGCGTTTGTGCCCTCACGGGGCGTCAGAGCATCCTCACCGTTCACTCCATCATCGCCACCCCCGGCGACCGCAAGCATCTGAGCAAGTCCCGTTACCGCTATACGCCTCCCCTGAACAACCACACACTCTTCCGTCGCGATGCACGTCTCTGCTTGTATTGCGGGGGGCGCTTCCCGAGCAATCAACTGTCGCGCGACCATGTGACCCCTGTCGCACGAGGTGGTGAAGACCACTGGAACAATGTGGTCACGGCCTGCAAGCGCTGCAATAATCACAAGGCCGACCGCACCCCGGAGCAAGCCGGCATGCAATTGCTGGCTGTGCCATTTACACCCACCCATGCGGAGTATGTCTACCTCAAGGGCCGGCGGGTGCTGGCCGACCAAATGGAATTCCTGCTGGCCCATTTCCCCCGCAGCAGCCCCCTGCATGAACGGGTACGCAGCCTGCTTGAGCGGGCCTAAAACAGCGGCGCGGCCTGGATGATCTACCTTCTCGATGCCTCAATCTATGTCTTCCGTGGCTGGTTCGCCCTGCCCGACAGCCTCACCACGCCTGACGGTGAACCGGCCAATGGCTTTCGGGGCTTTGCCACCACCCTGGCGGATACCCTGGCCATCACTGGCAAACATCCCCTGATTGTGTGCTTCGACGAGTCCCTGACCAGCTCTTTTCGCAATGAGATTGATCCCGATTACAAGGCCAACCGGGAACTCCCACCCCCGGATCTGGAGGCCCAGTTTCTCTGGTGTCGCGAATTGAGTGAAGCGCTCGGACTGTCGAGCCTGTCATCGAATTATTACGAAGCCGATGACCTCATGGCGAGCGTGGCACGCCTCGCTCGTGGGCAGGATCACGGGGTCACCCTGATCAGCCGCGACAAGGACCTGGCCCAGATCCTCGAGCCAGGCGATCAGTACTGGGAAGGCCCGGGCAAGGCCCCAATGACGTATGAGGATATGGACGAGAAACTCGGCTTTGCCCCGGAAGCCATGGCCGATTATCTGGCTCTGGTAGGCGACCCGGTGGACAACATCCCCGGTGTAAGCGGCATCGGAGCAAAGAGCGCTGCCCACCTGCTGGCTCACTATAAGACGCTGGAAGCCATCTTCGCCGACCTGGAGGGTATCGCCGACCTGGGCCTGCGCGGCAGCGCCCGCCTGCAGCGCCTGCTGGAAGCGGGTCGCGAGCAGGCCTTCCATGCCCGCCAACTGACTCGCCTGCATGACGGCGCCCCACTGCCCTTCAAAAGCCTGCCCGGAAAGAACGACGCACCTGATGCCCAGGCGCTCCAGGCACTGGACCAACGCGTCGGCCTGGGCAAGCGAACCCGCGAGAAATTTCATCAGTACATCGGAAAGCATTACTGAGGGATTGGGTGCTCGCTGACGGCTAATAATTGTTACGCAGATGACACAGAGAATCCGCAGAGGACCACGGAGGAAAACCTTCTGAGGGTTAAAACCTTTGCCGTCCTCTTTTACCAATCAAGAAAGACTTTGGAACCACCGAACACACCGAAAAAGGCCGAAAAATGCCAAGGCCGTTAGCTTCGCCTCTCCTGCCGCAGCGCAACACCTTGTGTTTTTTCGGTGTGTTCGGCGTCTTCGGTGGTTCCAGTGTTTTGCTGCTATCGAATGGCAAGAATCGAGGCTAACACTCCTCCCGCATCCGTCCAGCACACCCAATGAAAATGGTTTTCCTCCGTGGCGCTCTGCGGATTCTCTGCGCCCTCTTTTACCAATCAAGAAAGACTTTGGAACCACCGAACACACCGAAAACGCCGAAAAATGCCAAGGCCGTTAGCTTCGCCTCTCCTGCCGCAGCGCAACACCTTGTGTTTTTTCGGTGTGTTCGGCGTCTTCGGTGGTTCCAGTGTTTTGCTGCTATCGAATGACAAGAATCGAGGCTAACGCTCCTCCCGCATCCGTCCAGCACCGAACCCAAAAAAAGCCCCTCCGGTTGGAGGGGCTTCTGGTACCGGCGATCAGCTACCCGGCGTTTATTCGTCGTCGATCAAACCACGACGGAGCAGCAGGGCATCGATCTCCGGCTCGCGGCCGGCGAAGTCCATGTAGAGATCCATGGCGTCGGACGTGCCGCCGCGTGACAGCAGGGTGTCACGGAAGTGCTGGCCGTTCTCGCGAGTCAGGCCACCGTTTTCCTCGAACCACAAGACACTGTCGGCATCCAGCACTTCACTCCAGATATAGGAGTAGTAGCCGGCGGAGTAGCCGCCCATGATGTGGGAGAAGTACGGCGTGCGATAGCGCGGCGGGACCGGATCAAAGTCCATGCCGGCCTCTTCCAGGGCCTGGGCCTCGAAGTCCATGATGTCTTCCGCGGAGGGAATCTCAGCCATGGGCAACTGGTGCAGGCGCTGGTCGATAGTGGAGGCCGCCAGGTACTCGGTGGTACGGAAGCCCTGGTTGAACTGCTGGGCATCCAGCACCTTTTCCAGCAGGTCGTCCGGAATGCGCTCGCCGGTCTCGTAATGCAGTGCGTAATTAGCCAGTACTTCCGGCCAACTGGCCCACATTTCATAGACCTGCGAGGGGTATTCCACGAAATCACGCGGCACGCTGGTGCCGGAGAAACGCGGGTAGCGCACATCCGAGAACAGCCCATGAATGGCATGACCGAACTCGTGGAAGAGCGTGGTGGTCTCGTCCCATGTGAGCAGCGTCGGCTCACCTTCCGGCGGCTGGCTGATGTTCAGATGAATACCGACCACCGGCTGACCACCCAGCAGATCAGACTGGATGGCATAGGAGTTCATCCAGGCGCCGCCCCGCTTCGAGCTGCGGGAGTACATATCGCTGTACATCAGACCGAGGGGGGTGCCGTCCTCTTCGAACACTTCATAGACCCGCACACTATCGTGATACACGGGGATATCGTGGCGCTCCTCGAAGGTAATGCCGAACAGTTTCTCGGCGGAGTAGAAGACGCCATTTTCCATCACGCTGTCGAACTCGAAGTAGGGACGCACTTCGGAGTCATCAAAGGCATAACGCTCCTGACGAACCTTTTCGGCATAGAAGGCCCAGTCCCAGGAAGCCAGCTCGAAGGGCTCTTCTTCGAGCTCATCGATCATGGCCTGAATGTCGGCCGCTTCCTCGCGAGCATTGCGCATGGCAATGGGGTTGAGGTCGTCCAGCAGATCATTGACCACATCCACAGAACCGGCCGTCTGCTCTTCGAGAATGTAATCGGCGTGGGTGTCGTAACCCAACATGTTGGCACGCTCAGTCCGCAGCTCAATGCTTTCGGACACGATAGCGCGGGTATCATGCTCATTACCGCGGGCACCGCGGTTCAGAGACGCGGTATGAACTGCCTCCCGAACATCCCGGTTAGTCAGGGATGACAGGGGCGGCTGGCCGCTGGTGTTGAGCAGGGTAATTACGTACTTCCCTTCCAGGTCCCGATCCTTGGCCTCATTGGCGGCCCGCTCGATCTGGGCATCCGACAGGCCATCCAGCTTCTCGCGGCTATCCACCACCACGGCAGAGTCATTTACTTCCGCCAGCACCTTCTGGCTGAACTCGGTACCCAGCTCTGCCAGGCGGCTGTTGATTTCACGCAGGCGATCCTGCTGCTCCGGGGTCAGACGCGCACCAGACCGAACGAAATCCCGATGATAGCGCTCCAGCAGACGATGGGACTCCGGATCCAGGTCCAGTTCATCGCGCTGCTGGTACAGGGCATCGACCCGGGCAAACAGGTCCGGGTTCAGGCGAATGGCATCACTGTGGGCGGACAGCTTGGGCGCCATCTCCCGCTGCGTGGCCTGAATCTCCTCATTGGTGTTGGTGCCGGCAAGGGCGAAGAAAACGCGGCTGACGCGCGCCAACAGCTGACCGGACTGCTCCATCTCGACAATGGTGTTGTCGAAGGTGGGAGCCTCCAGGTTGTTGGCAATGGCCTCGATCTCGACCATTTGCTCTTCCATGCCCTGCTCCAGCGCTGGGGCAAAATGCTCGTTCTTGATCCGGTCGAAAGCGGGCGCGCCATAGGGCAGGCCGCTATCGCTCAGCAAGGGATTGTCAGCCGGCGCCTGCTCAGTGGTCTGACGCTCGGATTCCACTTCGGTGGTGGGTTCGGGGCTGTCGCCGCAAGCTGCCAGCAGCAGCGGCAACGCGGTTACGCCAATCAGTAGTCGAAACTTCACGGTCGTTCTCCTGCCTGGGGAAAGGGCCTGATAGTAGCATCCGGACCATCCGGGGGGGAGGGCCAGCCAGCGAGGGCCGACCCGGGGCCTGGCAGTGGGGCGCCGATACACGGCGAACCCCACTACCGAAACAATGCGTCGAAATCGCCGGCATCCAGGGCTCGCTCCAGCTCCTGCATGCGGTCCCTGGCCTGGTCCATCTCGCCGGGACTGAGCAGGATGGAGAGGGCATCTTCACCGCCCTCAAAGCTGGGCGGGCAGCCTTCCTGCAGACACAGGGCCTTGACCCAATCGGCATCGGCGGAGCAGTCCTGGCCGTATTCGCAGGCCAGCATCAACCAGGCGGATTCATCGGCCCGGGACGCACCATGAATGGCACTGAACTGACTGGCATAGGCCAGGGTGTCCGGATTGCGTTCACGCAGGACCTGCACCAGCTGGGTGGGGTCGAAATCACTGCTCCGACCGGCCTGGAACATGCGGTAGTCATTCATGCCCTGACGCATCACGGCGGGCCCGAAGCCATCTTCCACCGCCCGACTCATCCATGCTTCCGGGTCGCCGTACAGGGCCATATCGTCGTCGAAGAAACCGCGGCAACGGGCCACCTGTTCCTGCATCAGATCATTGACCCCGGGGTTCATCTCGTCGGGGACGGCGGTGGAGACGGTGTAGTCATCCGGGAATTCGCCATCAAACTGGCGCACGGCGAGCTGGCATTCGGAGAGAATCCGGGCGATGTAGTAGCGGGCGGCGGGATCGCCGGCATCAGCCGCCTCCAGGGCGTCCTCGACGAAGGCATGGTAGTCGTCACTGGCATGGAAAGCGGCACCAAAGGAATCATAGCCACCCTCGGGGCGTTCGCTTTCCGACTGGGGCTCCAGATCCGTTTGCGTGTCGCCAGGGTCTCCTCGCTCATCCTCGTCCGGTGTGCGACGGGCTACGCCATTCTGGCGCTCATCGACGCTCCTTTCCGCCACCGGTTCCGGGGCTGAACGCTCGTCTTCATCGACTGAGGGCGCCGGCCCCCCCGGTCTGAGAATCATCACGAAGATCAGTGTTGCCGCCGCCAGTGCAAAGAATATCCAGGTGGCACGCATGCCTAAACCCCCTCATTCAATTCGGACAGAACCACAGAGGATAGCTTGCCAATGGCTGTCCGACCACGGTGATTTGCGTCAGGCCGCGTCCGCCGAGCGTCCAGCACCTGTCAGCGACGATTTCAGGCGTTCACTGAAGCGGCTGACGATGTGGTAGAGACAGGGCACCACGAACAGGGTCAGCAGCATCGCCATGAGCAGGCCGCCTATGACGGCCAGGGCCAGGGGCCGCATGATCTCGGCGCCTTCACCGAGGCCAATGGCCAGAGGCACCATGCCCAGGACTGTGGTGGTTGTAGTCATCAGGATGGGGCGCAAGCGAACTGCCCCGGCCTCGACTATGGCCTGGTCGATACCCAGGCCCTGGTCCCGTCGACCGATCTCGATGTATTCCACCAGCAGAATCGCGTTGTTCACCACTACCCCGATCAACAGAATCACCCCGATCATCACCGGCGCCGACAGTGGATTGCCCGTAAGCCACAGAATGGCCACTACGCCGATCAGGGCGAGTGGTGCGGCGCTCAGGATCACCAGGGGATTGGAAAGGCGCTCGTATTGCACCGCCAGCACCACGAACACCAGGAAAACGGCCAGCAAAATGACGGTCAACAGTTCCCGGTTGGTGTCCTGGATGGTTTCCCACTGCCCACGGGTCAGGATGCTGATGTGGTCCGGAAAATCCATGTCGGCAAGGCGGGCTTCCACATCGGCCATGACACTGCCCACATCCCGGATTTCGGTATTGATGTCGCCATTGACCCGCACCACCCGATTCTGGTTTTCCCGCTCGATATGGGCGGGGCCTTCGGTCAGCTCGAATTCGGCCACATCCCGCAGCAACACGGGATAGCCGTTGTCGCGGTGCAGAATCAAGCCGCCCAGGGCTTCCGGGTCACTGGTGACGTCTCGCGGCAGACGCACGCGCACATCGTATTCGGTCTGGCCGGTGACAAAGCGGGTGGGCACGGCCCCATCCACGGCATCGCGCACGGCACGGCCCACATCGGACACATTGAGCCCGAGATCCGCCGCCCGTTCCCGGTCCACGCGGATACGCAGCAGAGGGCTCTGGTCCTCGCGACCCACCTCCACCCCTTCCAGACCCTCGATGCCATCCAGTCGACTCACCAGTTCGCGGGCGAGGCCGCGCAGTTCGTCCAGGTCTTCCCCCACGATGCCGATGGACAGATCGGTGCCGGCAAAGGAGAAGCGCAGGCCGGGGATAGAGGGTGGACGCACATTGATGCGGGCCCCGGGCAGATCCAGGGCATCCAGGCGCGCCTGCATTTCCGCCACCCACTGGCCAGCCGTCATTTCACGCTGGATGGCCGGGGTGAGCTGGATGGAGAGGTTGGCCGTGCCGGGCCGCTCGGAAATTACGCCGCCGCTCAGATGGCCACCGATGCGGGCAAAGACCGATTCCACATGGGGCATCTCTCGGACGGCATCCTCGATCTGGCGGGCGGCGGCATAGTTCTCGTGGGGCGGCGTGCCGGGGGGCAAGACCATGCGAACACCCACATTGCCGTCATCCACCTGGGGCAGGAAGGTGTTGCCCAGTTGCCCGGACAGATGGCTCGCCCCCACCAGTCCCAGTGCGGCCACAGCCAACACGGCCCAGCGCAGACGCAGCACGACTGGCAGCAGCCCGCGGTAACGATCGCGCAGCCATTCCACCCCCGCATTGAAGCCCAGCACCAGGCGTGTGCGGTTGAAACCGGACTCGAAGCGGACCTTGCCCAGCAGGGCCGCCAGCATGGGAATCAGCGTCAGGGCCGCGGCCAAGGTTGCCAGGATGGCGAAGGAAATGGTGAGGATCAACTCCCGGAAGATCATCGCCGCCATGCCGGTGATCAGCAGGAAGGGCACCACCGCCGCCAGGTTGGTGATGGTGCCGGCGGTGATGGCGGAGACCACCTCACGAGAGCCGTCATGGGCGGCGTCATCCGGCGATTTGCCCAGCTTCTCCCGATGCCGATAGATGTTCTCCAGCATGACGATGCCGTTATCCAGCAACAGGCCGACCCCCAGGGCCAGGCCGCCCAGACTCATGATGTTCAGGGTCAAACCACTGGCGCCCATCATGGCGAAGGTGGCCATCAGCGCCACCGGAATGGACAGGCCGATGACGAAACTCTTGCGCAGGCTGCCGAGGAACAGCATCACCATGGTCATGGCGAGCACGCCACCGAGGATCGCGGCCGTACTGACGGCGGAGATGCTGCCACGGATGAAATAGGTGGGGTCGCGGGTGGTCTCGAACTGGATGTCTTCCGGCACGAAACCGGTGCGCTCCAGGCGGTCCATGGTGGCCCGCACCTCGTCCACCACTTCCACGGTGTTGGCAGCGGGCATTTTGAACACCGACACCTGGGCCGCCTCAATGCCATTGAGGCGGATGAACAAGCGCTGTTCCCGATACCCATCGCGAACATCCGCCACTTCGGACAGGCGAATGCGCCGGTCGCTGTCCGGCAGCTGGATCATGACATTGCGGATGTCATCGGCAGAGGTGAACAGACCATCGGTCTTGGCCATGACATCGAAGGTGTCTGATGTCACCCAGCCCCCGGCCAGGTCCACATTCTCGCCCTCCAGGGTCATCACCAGATGCTGCATGGTCAGGCCGTAGGAGCGCAGGCGGTCCTGGTCGACCACCACTTCCATTTCCCGGACCTGGCCACCGGCGGCTTCCACCCCGGAGACCCCGTGAATGGCCAGCAATTGGGGGGCCAACTGATGCTCCACCCAGTCACGCACCGCCGTCTCGCTGCGCACGGTAGAGCTGAAGCCTGCTTCCCAGACCGGATCCTGGGCCGGGTCATGGCGATACAGGCGAGGCGGGTCGATATCTGGCGGCAGCTGGGTGCGGGCCAGCTCCAGATAGCGAGAGGCATCCTGGATGGCCAGATCCAGATTGGTGCCGTGGGCGAACTCCAGGTTTACATTGGTGCGCCCTTCCGAGGCACGACTGTGAATACGGGTCAGATTTTCCGTGGAGGCCAGATTGCGCTCCAGCACCCGGGTTACCTGTTGCTCCATCACCTCCGGGGCCACACCGGGGTAATTCACGGTGACCCGGATCAGGGGGTTCTCGATCTCCGGCAGCAGGTCGATGGGCAAGCGATCCAGGAAGAAGGAACCCAATACAAACACCACCGAGGCGATAGCCAGGGTGCCCACCGGGCGGCGAATGGCGCTATTGGCCAGGCTCCGTCGCTCTGCGCTTTTTCTTTCCAGGGTTTCTTCGCTCATGGTCTCCGTCCGGTGTTGCGCCGTCTCGCTTCACTCACAGGTCGGGCCTGCACGCTGGCGGGGCCTATCCCCGCCAGCCGACAATCCTCACCGCCTGACCATCCTGCATATCGATGGGATTGGTCGCCAGCACGATATCGCCCTCCTCAAGACCCTGCTGGATCTCGGTCCAGTTGCCACGAGACACACCGGTCTCGACCTCCCGCCGACTCAGTCGATCGTCCTTAACCACGTAGACATAACGCTTGTCGCCATCCTCGCCCACGGCGGAGGCGGGGACC
>SL_3KL_010_SEDDRAFT_10002348_pt1 | contig 17326 bp, 18 predicted proteins | sample SodLakKL_010_SED_2_FD_10381 | JGI IMG/M metagenome (IMG submission 10381) | reverse complement strand
AATGCAGCTGTCAAGAACGACATGTTGCATATTCTCGGAGCTCTGAAAGACGCGGCCTAGGCCGGAAATCTGCCGGAATTTATGCAACACTGGGGTTTACTGGCTTGATGTTGGCTACATGCTGGCTTCGACGTTGCCGATGTTGCTTGTGCTTGCACCTTACCTGCTGGCGGGACTTTGGGTGTTTTACCATTCCACTCCGGTTCGCTACCTGATGTCTGCCGCCGGTCTACTGCTGGTAGGCACAACCGGGTACTTCATTGCTGCAAACATTTCGGTTTTTGTTGCCTTCTTCTGGACTACGCGCAGTGTCATGAGTTGACGCCCATCACCAGCCAATCGACATGCCGTCGAAGGACATGCTGCAGGCTTGCTTCATTCTCACTCATTGAATCGATCGCGAAATATCCGGTCAAGAACATCCGGTGGGGGATTGTCGCGAAGATACGGATAGCCGTCGTTGAACTCCGGGTCAATGGTCCAGACCTCGTCGAAATCCCAGGGTGTATCCAGTCCTTGCGTGTCGGGATCGGTGAATGTGGCGATGTCCTGCATCTCGGCGGTGGTCTTGCCGGTACCACCCTCGCTACTTGATTGGCCCGAGGTTTGAACATTCCAGAAGCTGTCGCTTACCGCGGTCGGATCATTGCTGACGCCGACCAGCCCGCCGTATGGCTCGTCGTCGCCGTCAGTGACTTGTCCGGTGCTGTAGATGCGTTCAATCTCATGAATCGAGGCACTGATACTGGCACTGCCAATCGCTCCACCGTGCTCGCTGTTTGCATTGACGTTACCGCGGGCGTAACTGTCACGCACATTGCCCATGACTCTTCCAACCAGTCCTCCAGCAGTGGCATCGGCCTCAACCGAGGCGGTCGAAAAGCTTTTCTCGACATTGGACGCGCCGCCTAAAAGTCCAACCAGGCCACCAATTGACAAAATGCCTTCAACGAGTCCACTCGAAGAACTTCTGGAGATGAATGACTCGTCCTGACCGGTGACCGCAAGAAAGTAGCCCACCAGGCCGCCGACAGAATCCGCTCCTCGGACTTCGCACGGGTCGCAGTGGCTATCGATGAGGTTTCCCTCCATGCGACCAACCAATCCACCGGTGCGACTCGAGCCAATCACCACGCCGCTGACATGGACCCGCTCGATATGCGGCAATGAGTCGTCAAACTCCAGTTTGGCCGCCAGGGCGCCCGTGTTGCTTGCGGCCTGAATGTTGACATCCAGCAAGTTCAAGTCTCGAATTTCGGAGTTGACCAGACGACTGAAGAGCCCCTGATCCCACATTTGGTTGTCAATCGTCAGGTTGGCAATGGCATGACCTCCACCATCGTAAGTGATCTCGAGATCATTCGGCACGGGCCCCGAGGAAGGCTGGCCCAGGGGCACCCAGCCCTCATCCTCGTTCCAGGGGGGTGTGCCGAGATCGATATCGGCAGTCTGAATGAAGTGACGACCGTCCAGGCAGTGTCGAATGCTGTCAAGCTGTTCAGGGGTCGCGATTTGCCAGGGATCATCGCTTGTTCCGGAGCCACCATCGAAGAGGGTGGAGTTGCATTCCTGCAATTCGAAGCTCACCTCGACACTGCAATGCTCGGTCACGGGTCCCGCGAGCCAGCGGTCCCCGTCCAGACTGCCGTTGCAGCCACTGACCTCGGCAACCTGATACTCGTCATCAGGAATCAGACGGAACCACATGGTCCGTTCGTAAAAGACGGTGAATATTCCGTCGGGCTCGATGCTACCGTTATCACCGGCCACGGTCGTAATATCCCATGATCTCAGAAAGGGGTAGCCATCGGCGACATGCTCGAGCATATGCCACAGGCCGTCGAAGTTCCATGGCTCGTCCAGGCCTTCGGTCTCGGTATCGGTGAAAGTGGCGATATCGGTCATTTCATCGGGGGTCTTGCCGGTTCCGCCGGCACTGGTCTCCTGACCAGATGTCACCGTATCCCAGAAACTGTCGGCGACAAGCGTCTGGCCGGCACTGGATCCAATCAGCCCACCGACATTGGTGTTACCGTCGACCTCTCCCCTGCTGTAGGAGCGACGTATCGAGATTTCCTTCAACCCGCCGGCTATCTCGCCGACCAGTCCGCCAACCAAGTCATCGGCACTGACGGAGCTGATGCTGAAACTCTCCACGATCTCACCGCCGAGCATGTTTCCCACCAGGCCGCCGGCACGGGCGATATCCACGATGTCTGAATCGTATCCGACCACGTCTACGTGCGACTGACAGCGCTCGATCAGGGCATCGCCGAATACAAGCCCGACCAAGCCGCCGAAACTCAACCTGGCTTCGACTCGACCGCGAACATCGGAGTCGAGAATCTCGGACGACCCATCGACTTGTCCAACCAGTCCTCCGGTGGGTGTTTGAGTGGTTGATGTGATGTCGATATCACGTAGCCAGACCCGCTCGATCCGGGCTCCATCCACCTGTCCGAACAGTCCTTTCGGTTGATTGCCGGCGCTTGAAATGAAAAGGTCGTTAATACTGAACCAGCGGCCATCGTAGGTGCCGGTAAACGGTGAATCCGAATCACCGATCGGCACCCATCCTTCTCCTTCATTGTACGGAGCAGTGTCGAGATCAATCTGGTCGACATGGACGAAGTGACTGCTCAGGCAGTAGCGCACATTATTCAGGTGATCCGCCTCGGCAATCTGCCATGGATTCTCGGCACTGCCCTCACCACCGGCGAACATGGTCGAGTCACAATCGGCCAGCACTGACTGGCTGATCATCACAATCAGGGTGATGGTCAGGGCTTTGTAGTACATGGTTTCCCTCTGTGTCTGAATCATGTCATGCACAGACCCTATCAGCACTGAACTGGCCTGCGCATGATGCAACTGCATCATATGACCGGTTTCATATCGACTGCCTGTCGACGTGCAATCGAAAGGCATGTAGTAAACTGCCGAGAGCTGGAATACCGAGCGTTTGCAGAGAGTTATCAATGAAATCGACGCGTGTTGGAAATCGAGGCCTGGTCTGCATGATCGGGTTGCTGTTGGGTTTGAAGGCCTGTTCGTTGATGGCCGATGTTGCTGATCCTGCCGAGATCCTGTTTGACCAGGTTCGGGTGTTCGATGGCTCTTCGCCTGAGCTCAGTGCGCCGACCCGCGTGCTGGTGCGTGATCATCGCATCGTGGCCATCGGTGAGGATGTCGAAGCCGACGATCAGGCGCAAGTGATCGATGGTAGCGGGCATACCCTGATGCCGGGGCTGATCGACGTTCATGTGCATCTGACTTTCAGTGCGCTGACCATGGCCGAGTTGCTGTCACCGGACCTGACCCCGGAAGTCGCCGAGCAGGCCGCGGCCCGCGAGGCCGAGGCGATGCTGATGCGCGGGTTTACCGCAGTGCGTGATTTGGGTGGGCCTGTGTGGGGTGTCAAGGCAGGAATCGACGCGGGCCGCTACGTGGGTCCCAGGGTGTGGCCTTCGGGAGCGATGGTCAGCCAGACCGCCGGGCACGGTGATTTTCGCCTGCCGCACGAACGCTCTCGGCGTTTTTTCGGAGAAGCTTCACGTGCCGAAAAGCTCGGGGCAACCTTCATTGCCGATGGCCGCAGTGAGGTATTGACCGCGGTTCGCGAAAACCTGCGCTTCGGGGCCAGCCAGATCAAGTTGATGGCCGGGGGCGGTACATCCTCGGCCTACGATCCGGTCGATGTCACCCAGTACACTTTTGATGAAATGCGCGCTGCCGTCGAGGCTGCCGAAGACTGGGGCACCTATGTCACCGTACACGCCTACACGCCGCGCGCGATCCGCCGGGCCATCGAGGCCGGTGTAAGGGTCGTTGATCATGGCCAGTTGCTGGATGAAGAGACTTTGCAGCTGATGGTCGACAACGACATCTGGCTTTCGCTGCAGGTATTGAGGGAAAGTACGCCGGATATGGACCCGTTGCGCCGCGCCAAGCGCAAGCCGGTCATCGAGAATCAGCCAAGAGTCTGGGCCATGGCTCGCGATCTCGGGGTCAAACTGGCCTGGGGAACGGATTACCTTTTCGAACCGACGCTCAACGAGCAGCAGAACACGGATCTTCTGTTGTTGCGCGAATGGTTTTCTGCGGCCGAGATCCTGAAAATGGTGACCCATGATAATGCCCAACTGCTGGCCCTCTCCGGACTGCGCAGTCCCTACCAGGGTCGGCTCGGCGTGGTCGAGGAGGGCGCTATGGCTGATCTGCTCCTGGTGCGCGGTGATCCGCTGGAAAACCTCGACCTGATTGGCGACCCGAAAGTGAATTTTTCGATCATCATGAAAAATGGCAAGATCTACAGGAACGCACTTGATGGGACGCAGTGATCCATGCACGCCTTTGCCTTCAACACCACGCAGTCGCTGATTCACGAGCCTGGGGCGAGTCGTCGGCTGGTCGAGCTGTGTCGGGACCGGGGCGCGCAACGGGTCTTTCTGGTGACCGACCCCGGCCTGGTCAGTACTGGGCTGCTGGACCCGGTACTGGCAGGGTTCGGCGGGCAGTCCGTTGCCATTGAAACCTGCACCGAGGTGATCGCCGATCCGCCGGATACGATCGTGAAAGCGGCAGTGACCCAGGCTGAGGCGATGAGTGCCGATCTGATCGTGGGATTCGGCGGGGGGAGCTCCATGGACGTGGCCAAAGTGGTGGCATTGCTGGCGTCTCCCGATTGTGATCAGACCTTGGAAGATCTATATGGTGTGGGCAATGCCCGCGGCCGCAGATTGCCCCTGATCCAGGTGCCGACCACTGCCGGCACCGGTTCCGAGGTGACGCCCATATCCATCATTACCACCGGCGCGACCACCAAGTCCGGTATTGTCTCGCCAATTCTCTTGCCTGACCTGGCCGTGCTGGACCCGGATCTGACGCTGGGCCTCCCGCCGCATGTAACTGCCGCGACCGGGATCGATGCCATGGTTCATGCCATCGAGGCCTACACCAGCAAGATTCGCAAGAATCCGGTCTCGGACATGCTTGCGCGCCGGGCCCTGGAACTGCTTGGGCACAATGTTGTTACCGCAGTGAAGGATGGGCACAACCGGGAAGCCCGCTCCGCCATGTTGTTGGGGGCGTTTCTGGCCGGCCAGGCCTTTGCCAACGCACCGGTGGCCGCGGTGCATGCGCTGGCCTATCCCCTGGGTGGGCATTTTCACATCCCCCACGGCCTGAGCAATTCCCTGGTCTTGCCGCCGGTACTGAGATTCAACGCCCCTCAGGCCGCACCGCTCTACGCGGAGCTGGCGCCGTTGTTGCCAGGCGACCACCCGGCCAGTGCCGATGGGCTGATCAAGAGTCTGGAGAATCTTATCGCGGTCGTTGAATTGCCGACCCGACTGCGGGACATGGAGATACCGGACGATTTTCTGCCCCGCCTGGCCGCCGATGCCATGCTCCAGGAGCGCCTGCTGGTCAACAATCCGCGCGAGGTGACCGAGTCGGATGCCTTGTACATTTACCAATCCGTGTATTGAACCGGAGAATCGAGATGTCGGAACCTAGCCGGGGCACCCGGTCGGACTATGCCTGTTTTCTGCCAATCACCACCCGTTGGATGGATAACGACCTGTATGGTCATGTCAATAACGTGACCTACTATTCGTGGTTTGATTCAGCAGTCAATCGCTACCTGATTGAAGTCGGTGGGCTGGACATTCATCGTGGTCGCATCATCGGTTTCGTAGTGAATTCGCACTGCAATTACTACCGGGCCGTGGCCTATCCGGATGCCATAGAGGTTGGAATTAAAGTGGATCGTCTGGGCAACAGTTCCGTGACTTACGGGGTGGCCATCTTCCGCAAGGGCGAGGATGACCCCTGCGCGGAAGGACAGTTCGTGCATGTCTTTGTCCAGCGCGACACCAAAAAGGCCACACCGATCCCGGACAAGCTGCGTCAGGCACTGGCGGATATACAACGTTAAAGGCCTGCAGCGCCACTTCATCACATTGCCTGGCCGCCGACCCGGCATGATATGGGCATGAACACCCATTCAAGCCTGGAGCAGAAGACACTCAGGTCCGAGCCGGAAGGGATGGCCGTGGTGGTTGGCGCCAGTGGCGGGATTGGCCAGGCCATGGTGAGTCGATTGGACCGGATCGGCACTTTCAGGGAAGTGATCGGCTTGTCACGTCGTTCGGACCCTGGACTCGATGTCACTGACGAAGATAGCGTGGCCAGGGCGGCCGAGGTCGTCGCCGCCGACTCAGGTGACCTGCGGCTGATTTTCGATGCCAGCGGTTTTTTGCATGACGAGGACTTCATGCCGGAAAAATCCTGGCGGCAGATCGATCCGGATCACATGGCTCATGCCTTCGCCGTCAACGCCATCGGGCCGGCGCTGTTGATGAAGCACTTTCTGCCGCTTCTGCCTCGCTCGGGCAGGTCGGTATTTGCCACCCTGTCGGCCCGGGTGGGTTCAATCGGCGACAACCGCCTGGGCGGCTGGTACAGCTACCGTGCCTCCAAGGCGGCGCTCAATCAACTGGTTCGAACGGCGGCCATCGAGTTGCGACGCAATGCCCCTTATGCGATCTGTGTCGCGTTGCACCCGGGCACGGTTGATACGCCCCTGTCCCAACCATTCGGCAAGTCCGGATTGAATGTACGTTCACCGGAAGTCGCTGCCGAGGAAATCCATGCAGCCATTTCGGCTCTCGAGGTCGAGGATTCCGGTCGCTTCATCGACTACTCCGGCAAACCGGTGGCCTGGTGACAATCGGTAGTCCGGATCACGGAATCTGATTGCCCTCGAATCGGTCCTGAAATACTTCGTTGACCGGGTCGCCGACACCCGTGCCTTGCAGCGTAAGGATGGTGTTCTGGTCGGGGTCGTTATGCTGGATTTCGATGTCGTGGGCGTGGTCGTCCGGCGTCAGAGGCTGGAAGGTGAAGTCGAGCCGGCAGGATTCGTTTTCCGCCAGCACAAAGGCGAAGCCTGATGGGCAGTCGCCGCCGGTTCGGGAAAATGGCGCGTCGGGTTGGGGCAGGGCCTGGATGATCAGGGGCGCCTGACCGCTGTTGGTGAGCGTCAGATGATCGCTCGCGATACTGTCGGTGGCGACCTGGCCGAAGTCAAGGGCGGGTTGACTGAGCTCGAGTCGGGGCTGGGTGATCAGGGTGATGCTGAGTTCATCGTTGAGCATAAGCGACTCCACAAGACGGTCACTGTCGTTTTCGAGCACCAGTGCGGGTGCCCCGCTGAAGTTCCCTTCGGCAGTGACAATCACGAACTCGGAGTCCGGAGGATAATCACCATCGGCGATCTGGATCTCGATCACGCCACCGTCGAAAATCACCTGGTTGCCGGCGTGCAGGGCATCATGCGATCCGTCGGATTGAATCCGCATTTCAAGAGTGGCCGAGGCCCGGTGAATGAAGTCTTCGGTGACCTGCAACGTACCCGGCGTGTCCGGCGTTCCGATTCTGGCGATGTCCAGGGCCTCGATCTGCTTGATCTCACCGGATGCCTGAAACGTCGATCCGAGCGATTGCACAAGGCCGGCGTTGAGCAGGTCACCGGGAATCCGAAGTGTGCCTTCTTCCAGGAAAACATTTCCTTCGAATGTATGATTGCCCGGCAGGACTGCAGTGTCAGGTTGAGATTTGCGGATATTGCCGGTACCGGTCATCGAGATCGCTTGCCCATCCGGGTTGGCCAGGGCGAACTCCTCGGTGCCGGATCTGATCCGCACCTCGGCATTCGTCGAGCCACCTTCGATATTCCTCTCCGGATACCGCAGATCGATAGTTGGCGCCGGTTCGTTTTGCTTGACCATGCCAATGGTAAGGGATATGAATTCGTCAGCCGGCGAGACGTCCGCCGGCACCTCTTCGCCAAGATACAAACCCTCCTCGATAATCAGGTTTGCTCCATTTAACAGAAAGGTTTGGTTGGCATCGGCGATTGCATTACCAAGCACGAGTGTGCCAACGTGCAGTTCACTCCCCGGATCAGTGACTTCCAGATTAGCAACGCGGATCAGATCCGGTGATAAACCTTCGCCGACTGCAATCGAAAGCGTTCCGTTGACCTGCACGCGCCCGCCATTGCTGATGTGGTTAAAGTCAATAGTTCCACCCGCCTTGGGGCCGGCTGCACGACCGAGCACGAGATTCTCCTCGATGACGACTTCGCTGTCCTCGCCATCGACCAGGAAGTCTTCGACTGATATGTCTGATTCAAGAAACTCCTGCGTCAGATTTCGCGCCATCAATCGGCCGCCATTCCTCACGCGCAGCAAGGAATCACGAAGCGTGATATCGCGTGCGTTGGCTTCCTGGTTTTCGATACGGACCAAAAAGAAAGAACCTTCAGGCACGATCACGTCGGTGTCGGCGTCGGGAACCCCGTTGGTCCAGTTGCCCGAATTGAACCAGTCAGTGTTGCTGTTACCGGTCCACACGGTTTCGTCGGCCCAGACCAGCGGACAGACCAGAAGCAGGCACAGGGCCAGCACGCTCGGAAGTCGGAACTTCTGTGCCGAAAAATGCGCTGGATCAATAATTCCTCGGGTCATGATGGTTACCCTCGAATGGTGGAAAGCATCTGGCGACCAGATTAGCCGCATCCGGTCGCCGAGCGCATGATGCAACTGCATCATGCCGGCTCATTGGCCGAGACTTCGATTTTCGCTCGATGATTCTGGATTCGCAGGCCGCTTAGTCTTGAACGGTGACAACATGAAAATGCTGGTGCTTCACTCGGGTGTTTACGGGCACACCCGCAAGATTTGCGAGCACATGCGCCCGGCATTGGAGTCGGGTGGATTCGAGGTCGAGTTTCAAGCCTTGCCGGGCGATGCGCCCGACCCGGGCGGTTTCGACGCGGTGCTGATCGGGGCGAGTATTCGCAACGGCAAGCACAATTCGGCGGTGTTGCAATTCATCGAACAGCACAGTCAATGCCTCGAGTCCAAACCCGGCGCCTTCTTCTCGGTCAACCTGGTGGCGCGCAAGCCGCACAAGAATACGCCGGAGACCAATCCCTACACCAAGGCTTTCCTGGCAGCCATTCCGTGGCAGCCCGATCGGATCGGCGTTTTTGGCGGCGAGCTGAATTATCAACGCTACCGCCGGATGGACCGTTGGGTGATCCGCTTCATCATGTGGATGAACAAGGGGCCCACCGCGCTTGATACCCACGTGGATTTCACCGACTGGGAGAAAGCGCAGGCATTTGCCGCCGATTTTGCCGCGCTCGCGGCCAGTCGCGTGCAATGAAGGGCGGCAAGCTGCATCGCTGGATCCATCTCCAGCACGGGTTGCTGATCGTGTTGATCGCCTGGTTGTACGTGACCAGTCCGTGGGTCCATCTTTACAACCGGATTCCGCCCAGCCCGAGCTTCTGGGTCTGGTCACATCTTGTTCTTGGGATGATCGCCCTGGTGCTGACCGTAACCTTCACGGTGACCTGCCTGGCCCAGGGTCGTCTGCGCCAATTCTTTCCCTGGGCGTTCGGACGATTTCGTCTGCTGTTTTCCGATCTGGCCGGGCTGGTGCGCCTGCGCATCCCGTCCAACGAGGCCGGCGGTCTGTTCGACGTGATCAAGGGCCTGTTGCTGCTGGCCCTGCTGGTGACCGCCGTGACCGGGGGGATGTGGTGGTGGACAGAGGGGTCGCGTGATGCGATCGCCTGGCGCGGCTGGCACCTGGATGCGGCGCGCTACCTCATGATCTTTCTGATCCTGCACATCCTGGCCACGATTGCCCACCTGATCGACTTCATGCGGCAGTAGTCTGCGATGAGAAGGTCGATCCGACCTCAGGGAAGCAATTGATCCAGCGTCTCGCGGATTCCGCGGGGTTCGACCCACGGTTGCCTGAGCACGATCAGGCCGTCGGTATCAATCACGAACGCGGCCGATGGGGCGGCGCCGTAGCTTTTCCAGGTGGTGTTGTCGAGTTCGTCGACCAGGACCAGGTCCGGGCGCTCCAGGGTGGCTGATGACCATTCCGCCTGGGCCAGACGCTCTTCGAGCGTTTCCGGCTGCGGCACTCGGGTGTTGGTGATCCAGTTGGGAAAGCTCAGCCACTCGCGATCACGGTACGGGCTGTGGGCGCCGACCGGGTGGGCCTCGGTGGTGTAGATCACGACGAAATGGACCTGGTCTGCGTAATCTCTTTGCAATCTGAAGATGTCAAAGCGACGATAGCGGTACACCGGGCAGGAATGCGATCCAAGCTGCAAGACGATCGGCTTTTCACCAATCAGCTCGGCCAAGGCCGCCTCGCCGCCATCGAGGTGGCGGACTTGCAGTTCCGGGGCGGGCTGGCCCGGCTCGGGCGCCATTTCCGGGAAATGCGACAGGCTGTCACCTGCTTCGGTGGGAAACAGCAGCGCGCAACCACTGTTGACCAGCACGGCACAGGCAAGCAGCATCAGTTTCGGGACAGATTTGGCAAAGGTCATAAGAGAGTAGACCGTCGGGAGGCGCTTTTTCTTTCAGGACCCGCCATAATGGCCATCGTGGTCCTATGTTTCGGGAATCTTCCCGCTTCGGAAATGTCTGCGGGGATGAAATGAAAAACAGAAAAACCCGGTCATGAATACCAGAGACCGCCAAAAACGCTTCGATGCGCTGGTGCGCCGATACGCTGACGATCTGTTGCGGTTTGGTATCTGGCTCAGTGGCGATCATGCCCTGGCCAACGATCTGGTTCAGGAAACTTTTCTGCGTGCCTGGAAGTCACTGGACAGCCTGAAGGATGTCAATGCGGCCAAGAGCTGGTTGACCACTATATTGAGACGCGAACATGCCCGCACCTTTGAACGCAAGAGACTGCCGATGACCGATATCGACAATGTCGTGGTGGCCGATCAGGTCGATTTACCACCCGAGGAGCGCACCGAGATCAATCTGTTGCGCAAGGCGTTGTTGGAACTCGATGACAAGTATCGGGAGCCGTTGACCATGCAGGTGGTGATGGGCTTGTCGATTGCCGAGATCGCCGAGCAACTGGACTTGACCGAGAGTGCGGTGATGACCCGGGTGTTCCGGGCGCGTGAAAAACTGAAAGCGAAACTGGACCCGGACCCGGGCCGGGATGGAAATGTTCATGAACTTGGCTGAATTCAAACGCAAGCTGATGACCGATCCGCACTCGCGCGATCCGGAGTTTCTGGCTGCCCGTGAAAAGGATGAAGAGTTTGCCCGACTGGCCGAGAAATCGGCGAAATTCGAGGACCGGCTCAAGAAAGCCCTGGATGTGCCGGTGCCCGACAAGCTGGCCGAGGACATTCTGCTGCGCCAGAGCATGGAATCCTCCTCGTCGAAACGTCGGATGCCGGTGTTTCTGGCGACTGCTGCGGCCATGGTGCTGGCCGTCGGCGTGGGCATTTTCGTGATGTTCGATTCCGAAGTGCCCGGCCACCAGGACCTGGCCGAATACCTGGCCTGGCATTGGGATCTGGATGGCCCCGAGGCCGTGGCCGCCAGCCTGCACCAGCCCAGCGAAGCCGATCAGATCCAGAGGGTATTCAGTGATCTCGGCGTCCACGTGGAGCACGAGTTGATGGAAACGATTCGCCTGGCCAAGTTCTGCCCCACGCCCGATGGCCGTGGCGCACACGCCGTGCTTGAAACCGATGAAGGCCCGGTGACGATGTTCTACATGCCCCGATCTCAGGCGCCGGATGCGCCGCGCAAGGTCAGTCTGCCCGATGGCATGGAAGGCTGGTTGATCAATATGGAACGGGGCAGCATGGCCTTGATCGCCGATACCGGCCGTGATGCCCGTGACCTGGCCGACGAGATCCAGCGCCAGCTCAGCTTCACGCCGGGTTCAGATCTTTAGAACGGTGGCGGGCGGAGTTTAATGGTGATCTCGCTGGTTTCCGGCAGTCGGATTTTGGCGTCATCGAAAGCGGGGCGACCGAAGCCACCGGGATTGCCGGAAAAGCCGTAGGGTTCGCGCGGCACCATGCCGAGAAATCGATCAAGGCGCGCGTTGGCATTGATATCCTGATAGATTGCCACGGCGTAGTCACCGGATGGCAGGCCGGCAAACTCGATGACCTGTTCGGCGCCAAGCACCGGTGCGGCCTGGCCACGCACCATGCCCTCATCATCCAGCCAGTGCTCGGCCGAGTTGTACAGTGCTACCCGCAAGACACCCTCGCAGCAGTCGAGGCCCTGAAGTTTGACGACAAGCGAATGCTCGCCTTCGACCGGTTCGGGTGGCTTGACCGGTGCCGCGCAGCCGCCGAGGCCTATCAGCAGCACCACCATTGTGACTGAGCAGCGCCCGGTCATCCGCTTGTGGCGAACATTGCAGGGGCGCCCTGCCTGTGCTGCCAGATGCGGTTCAGGCCCAGGACAACGATGGAGATCGGCAGCAACCAGCCGAAAAAGGCGCTGAACGCGCCCAGGCCGGGAATACCCAGCAACAGGATCAGGCTGGGGGCGCAGCAGGCCCCGCCGGCAAACATGGCTGGTAGTGCGCCAAGCAAACCCTTGTTGCCCCCGACCCGGCACTGGCCGGGGTGGGCGCGAATGTAGAGCACGCCGTGAATATTGGCCGCCAGCAGCCCGGCCAGTAGCAAGGTCAAAAACAGATTCAAGGGGCTGACCAGCCAGACCAGCCAGCCCAGTTCGATCACGGCAATCGCTTCGAACATCAGGGTCGAGCGGGCGCTGAAGATTCTCTCCAGCGAAACCTCGGTCAGATGCGCACCCCAATGGGGTGGACCGTAGAAGGTGACATCACCGATGGCGTACAGGTAGAACAGGCCGTAACCGACGCCGGCCAGCAGCGGCAGCAACAAAAGTTCAGAGCGCGCTCCGATCATGGGCGATCAATAACGATGGTGTCCGGGTAAAAGGCATACCAGGCAAACCACATGGCCTCGAAGGCATTGATCGGCTCAAGGCCCTCGAGCGCGCTGGCGGTGGGTCCGTCGGCGGTAAAGTCGACATCGGCCAGCGCCTCGTCATCGGGCAGGTTGCCCGGCGAGGCGCGATAAACCCAGCCGGTGCCCAGGCCCGGGTCGTGAAGGATCAGAAAATCAGCCGTCTCGCCTTCATGGCGCAGATGTCCGGCTCTGGCCAGGGCTTCGGGCTCGATGGCCACCGCCTTGTCGGCGGTGCGAAAACCGAGGATCTCGTGTTTATCCGGATACCGGTCGTCCTGGGCAAACAGCCGGAACAGTGTGCCGTCATCAGCGTAGTATCCGCTCGGGGGATCGTAGCTGCCATAGGGGTCGCGCCGGTAGTTGCGCGCAAAACCGGTCCGGCGGCTCAGCACCTCGCTATCCGGATGGCGGGATTTCCAGCTTGCCCAGTCCGTCCAGATGACGCGGACTTCGTTGAGCCCTTGTCCTTTCTGCGGACCATGGATGCCGGCGGCCAGAATCTGCGGCCAATAGGTGTCGGTGTCGCGGTTGTACATGATCAGGTTGCTGTTGACCAGCCGGCCCGATACCCCCAGCTCGTCCTGGCCGCGGTCGAACCCCAAGGCGGTGCCGGTCAGTGGGCAGTAAGTCACGGCGATCTTGTCGCCGCCGATGGTGTCGTTGACGATTTCATGCCATACCAGCAGGCTTTGTGGATAGGCGCGGGCCTGGCCATTGCGGTACAGGCCGATGATTCGACTGCCGTCTTCGAGCCAGCCATCGGCCTGGTCGGCGCTTTCAAAGCGCGGGTCGTCAATCGAGGGGATGCCGTCCTTGGGCGGGCCGCCGGACAGGCTCTCGTCCCAGTACTTGTCCAGGGACTCATGGACCGATACAGGCTGGCCGGTCGGAATGGGGTCGGCCAGGGCAGGGCCGACCAAGACCAGCCCGAGCGCGACAGGAATCAGGAACTGTCGTGAATGGATGCGCATTGATTGAAGATGGGATCAAGATGGGTTCATCCCTACAGACCGGGTACACTCGCCTTTCATTGCATCATCGCAGCCGATCGATCAGGTTCAAAACCGACTGGCGGGTCTCGTCCAGGGCTTTCAGCATGGCTTGTTCGGCCTCGGCGGCATCTGAGCCATCATCGTCCAGTCTGCCGGCCTGCTCCTGCCAGGTCTCGAATAGCGCCTGCCCGCGTTCGGGCAAGGGCTCGGGGAGCAAGGAGGTCAGATCGCGGATGCTGGTTGCCTTGCCCCAGCCACCGATCCAGGTCTCGGCATCCTGAAGTGGTTGGAACGGGTGCTCCTCTCGTCCATAGAAGTAACGTCGGTACAATACGATTTGCTGCAGGTCATTGACTTCGACGGTGATCTGAAATGCGGCCTGGCGCCAGTTGCGGTGCAGTTCCGAGGTCTCGTTTCGCCAGGTGTTGTAGCCCAGCGAAGCCAGGGCGATGGTCAGGCTGATCAGCGCCACGCTGTGGCGCTTGAACTGAGCCCGAAGGGAATCTCTGGAGAATCTTCGAGCCGGATGTTTCCGCTGACGGGTGACTTGATGGGGCAGGCGCTTTTTTCTACTGAACATGACTTTGCCTCTCAATCTCGATTGAGCAGAAAGTTGAGCAGATTGTTCTGAAAGAAAGAGTTGGTTGTGAGTTGGCCATGTCTCTCGCACAGGAACAAGGGATAGTTCAGTGGAAAATGACTCCACTTGTGACGCGGCACCATCGGATCAAGCGATTCCCTGGCCAGCAATGAGGCCTTGGTGACCACGCCGTCGCCCGGTTCCAGCATCAGCCGTGCGTAGTCCACTCCGGGCTTCGGGTTGCCGATATCATCAGGCTCGAGATGAAGGTCGTAGCGATTACCCTGGTCCTCGACCACGATGCGCGCCGGGGTCAGCGCACAGTCCCCTCCAAACACCACCAGTCTCCAGGGCTCGCGGTCCATGTTCACGGTCAGCGACCACATGAATCGTCGGCCTCGCTCGATGTGCTTGTGGAAGTATCGCTCGAGCAGCTCAACCCGTTCTTGCCCTTCATCCGGGTCATCGACCTGGTCGATGATGGACTGGCGCAGTTGTGTGTCAAAGATTGACCAGCCAAAGCGCTTCCATGTGCTCAGGTTGAATGGATCGACATCCATCGGCGCACCCTCGACATCCAGTATCCAGTCATTGAGCGGATGCGGAAAAAGCTGGTAGAAGCTGGGAAACGTGATCAATACTTCGGGCGGTATGGTGCGAAATCCGATTTGGCGTCCCACGATGAAGGCCTTGAGCGATTCCACCGAACCGAGATTGGGTGTGCCCAGCAGCACGATTCGCCGGATTCGGTCCTCGCCGTGATAGTTGATCGGGAACTCGTTGTCAGTCGTGACATCGACCGTTCCATAGCGCATGTAGTAACGCGCGATCATGCCGCCCATTGAGTGGGCAATGATGTCGACTTCGAGGTTCGGATCATCGTGATCGGCACGAATCTGTTCGATGAATTCATCCAGCTTGCGCACGGTTTGTACATTGTCCATGCGCCAGTCATAGGTAAAGATGTAGTAATGACGATGGCCTTGTGTGGGCGATTGGCCCGGTTCGGCCTGAGTGAAGCCGCCGGCTGTCTCGAGTGTTTCGATGATGGAGCTATAGAAGTCGCGACCGGCGAACTTGCCGGTGATCCGGTCGGCGCGCACATCGCCGGGATCGGGCAGCAGTGTTTCGGGGTCGATTTCCAGGGCGGCGTGCTGATAACTCGAGAACAGGACGTCAAACAGGGAGCCCGGCCAGAGCTCGCCGCTCGTTTCACTTTCCAGGACCGATCCCATGAGTCCGGGAATCAGGATGACCGGCGGTTGCTGCTGGTCGCTGCGGGCGGTTTCGTAGAGACGCTCGAGGTCGGGTTCGTTGAGGTTGGTGGCGCAACCGGTCAGCAACACGATCCCGGCCATCGCCATGACTCTTGTCATGCTTCCCCAGCCAGTGATGGTCAGGCGATTAATCATGGGAGATCGGGATCAGAATTGGAACAGGGTGTGGGTCGCTTCTGCCCTTTCCAGTAATTCCTCCTCATCGCCATGTTGTTCCCAGGCCTCGCGACCGTCCATCTCCTCGGTACGATGGAACAGCAGCAGGTTGCCGTTGACGATCTTGAAATTGTAGGGGTCGATCGCGGCAGCCCGGCCCAGCGCCAGGTTGTAAGGGCAATGATCCGGGAACAAGGGCTCGTATTTTTCCGGGTTGGCCTCGAACCTGGCCAATTGCTCGGCGCTGGTAAAGTAGTAGCGATGTTGATTGTGAACGGTGCTGAATTGAGGGTCTCCGGGTTCGGCCCGGTCGTTTTCGAAATAGGACACCGGGCTGTAGCCCTTGATGGCGAGCTCCACATCGGAGTCGGCAGTGGCCGCCGGCATGGCCGCGAACACGGATGTGCTGGCCAGCAGCAGTGGTATGACCCAATTGGATAGCAGTGTTTGCATGCTGTTGTCCTCCTTGCTTCAGCGTGCCTGAAAAACCGATCGACAGCTTGTGCCGAAAAGTTCCGTACCTACTAAAGGCGACCGGGCGATGACAGCGATGCTTTCACCGTGTTTGCAAGCAGATACGTTTCATCCGGTCCATTAGGGTAGATTCACTACCGTAAGCGAGTATGTTTTCCAGATCATCGAGTCATGGCGGCAGTCTGGTCCTGACGGGGTATTTCCCGGGGCTGCTTTCCGGGATCTTGCTCACGGTAATCCTGGCTGCCGCACCGGTGGGTGCGGCGGATCGGGAGTTTCAGGTTGGAAACAGCCATATCGAGCTGCATTCCGATGAACGCATCGCCGCAGCTTCCGATTCGATCTGGGAGGATTGGATCGGCACGGCTGCCGAATCATTGGTCAATGTGGGCGGACGGTTCCCCGAATCGCATCTTGAAGTCCATTTGCATGCATCCCGGGAGCGTAATCCTGTTGCCTTTGGCCGTGTTCGGCGCAGTGATCCTGTGCAAGTCCATCTCTATGTGCACCCGCAGGCCCGTCTGGAGTCGTTGCTGGACGATTGGCGCGGCTTCCATGAGTTCGCCCACCTGTTGCTGCCGTTCGCCGGCAACGACGATATCTGGTTTGCCGAAGGCCTGGCCGCTTACTACCAGCACCTTTTGCAGGTGCGTGCCGGGGTGATCGATGCCGACGAAGCCTGGCGACGCATGTTTGCCGGTTTTCAACGGGGTCTGGATGATCCCAGTGGACGGGAACAGACCTTGCGTGAACTTATTAACCCGGCAGGTATGTAGATCACATTCAGGGCTTCAAGCAGGGTCCGAATCAAGGCGTCGCTCGCAGGCAATGGTGATTCCATTGGCAAGAGCGAGAACGCAGAGTCGGGCCCTGCTTGAAGCCCCTAACCTATCGATTGAAATGACAGGCCGCAGTGTGGCTTTCGGCAGACTGCGTTATCGAAACTTGCTGTAGGAGTGCTACAGCGGCGTTTCGCTGC
>SL_3KL_010_SEDDRAFT_10002347_pt1 | contig 17327 bp, 13 predicted proteins | sample SodLakKL_010_SED_2_FD_10381 | JGI IMG/M metagenome (IMG submission 10381) | reverse complement strand
CTCGTTCATAAAGGCGATATTGATATCGCGCTGGGCGTTCTCGATCACCTTAGCCGCCTCGGCTACTTTAATACTTTCCGCTTTATAGATACCCGCCTCTACCACCAGCGCGTAAACCTTAGCGATGATCTCCAGGGTATCTTCATCTATGGCTGAAACAATTTTTAAGATGTTCTCCAGGCGGTGTTTCTTGTCCCCGGGATTAATCCGCTCCGGGGAATAACCGACCTTGAAGTCCGGGCCGCATTTTAAGCCAGATTCTGCTTCGAGAATGGGGATGCAGATCTCTTCGGTGACACCCGGATATACCGTTGATTCATAGACAACGATGGAACCTGCTGTGAGGTTAAGGCCGAGAGTGCGACTAGCAGCATCTAAAAAAGACAAATCGGGTGTATGGTCGGCATTGACAGGGGTCGGTACGGCGACAATGTGGAACTTGGCTTCTCTGAGTTTATTGCTATCAGCTGTAAACTGTATTGTTGTATTATTGATGCCATCGTTTCCAACCTCTTTTGTGGGATCTATCCCTGATTGATAGAGATCTATTTTGGTCCTGTCGATATCATAGCCGATCACATTTGCTTTTCGGGCAAAGGCCACGGCGATGGGTAAGCCAACATAGCCCATGCCGATAATAGAAATTTTTTCTTGCCTACTAGTGATTCTATCTGACAAATCCATTGAAGAGTTCACTCGTTTCATTAAATATTCAAATGCGTCAACATATCCTGATTAACTTTGTGTACGTCAAACTTCTCTTCGCAGAGCTTCAAGCTGGCCTGGCCCATCTTTTCAATCTCGTCTTGGTGATTGATGAACCATTCCATTTTTATAGCCAAAGCATCGTTGTCCTGAACGGGGATCAGAAAGCCGTTAACACCATCTATAACTGTTTCCCGGCATCCAGGGGCATCTGTGGTGATTATCGGCCTGGCCATCGCCATCGCCTCAAGCACAGTCCTGGGAGTTCCCTCACGATACGAGGGCAGGACATAAACCGAGCATTGTTTGTAATACTGCGTTACATCGTCCGTTTCCCCGTAATAGTCTATGATGCCTTCCTTGATAAAAGGGGCAAGGTCTTCCCCCTTCATTGAGTCCTGCAGGTTTTCAATGGCGCCGAGCAGCATAAACCTTACGCCGGGATATTTGGTCTTGACTTTTTTGACTGCCTCCAGGTATTCCCGGATCCCTTTACTGTACATAACCCTGGAGAGCATAAAAAAGGTCAGTACCTCCGGAAGCGGGGCGGGCTCAAAATGCTGCATGTTCACCCCGGAACCGTTAACCAGGCGGCACTTTTCATGCTTGAGAAATTTTCGTTCTGTGAACTCGTCTAAATTATCTTTGTTCTGAAAGATGACCGTATGGGCGCATTTAAACCCAAGGCGGTAGAGCAAGCTTACAAGGCTCTTTAATGCTTTAGCCTTGTAAGTATCTGCCGTAAAAACATAACCGACCCCGGTAACCATCGAGTTGATATTTTTAACCCCGGCCAGTCTGGCTGCTATAGCCCCATAGATGACCGGCTTTATAGTGTAGCCAAGGGTTATGCCAGGCTTTTCTTTTTTTAAGAACCTCCACAACTTATAGAAGTACTTGATATCGCCTGCCAGGTTAAGTCCTGCTTTATCTAAAGGGATTAACTCAAAACGAGCACCCAGAGCTTCTATTTTATCGAGGTTATCCCTGTCCGGGCCAGTGATTATGACCTCGTAACCTTTTGCGGCAATCTCTTTTAATAGATCTCCCCTGAAATTGTATGCAGTTCGGTTTTTCGGTGAGATAAGAATAAATTTCAAAAAGACACCCCTACTGCCGTGGCTTAAATTTTTTTAAGTTATTTATAATTAAACCAAAGAGTCGCTCATGAACCCTATCTGACATATACGAGTTATGCGGGGTGATAATCACTCGCTCTAAATCCCACAATGGGCTTTCCGGCGGCAGGGGTTCTTCTTCAAACACATCCAGGGCGACGCCGCGGAATTTTCCGGCTTGCAAAGCCGCGACCAGGGCAGCCTCGTCGATAAGGCCGCCGCGGGAAAGGTTGACCAGGACACTGTGATCCTGCATTAGTTTTATCCGACCGGCATCGATCAGGTGACGGGTTTCAGTGTTAAGCGGGAGGGCTAAAATTACAATATCGCTTGTGCCTAAAACCTCGTCAAGTTCTTCAATTGTGCAGTAGCGGTCGATAAATTCGGATTCTACTTTTTGAATATCAATAGCGGTAATCGTAACTCTAAAAGACTTCAATCGACTGGCAATGGCACCCCCGACTTGGCCAAGGCCGATGATAGCTGCTTTCCTGGCTGTAAGCTCTAGAAGATCCCGTTTTTTCTCCCAGCGATGCTGATCCTGGGCTTTATAGAAATATCTGCTTTTCTTGTAGATTTCGAGGATCTTAAGTACGGCCCATTCTGCCATTGGGATGCTGTAGGCATCACCTGCATTGAAAAGCCTAATCCCCTTTTCTTTGATATAGTCTAGTGGAACACGGTCAAGACCTGCGCTGGTAAGTTGGATAAGCTGAAGGTTATTGAAATCAGTGATATCTTGATAAAGGAAAAGACAGTTGCAAACAACTGCGTCCACCTCTGTAACATCAACCTTCAAGGAGACTCGCTCGTCGTCGATGAATAGTATTTCGCAGCCCAGAGATTTTATTTGATCAAGCTGCTCCTTGCTGTAATTAAAAGCGCCGGTTAGTAATAGTTTCATTAGTTTTTCCCCTCAGCAACCAATCGCTCTTCAATGTTATTAGCAATGTTTACGATCCTGTCATGAACAAATTTTTGATTATCATCAAAGTAGTTTTTATCTGCCTGCAGCAGTATCTTTTCGAAATCTCTAATTTTTTGGACACCGGCCTCGAAAATCTCTTTTATTTGGTCAAGGCTTTCAATCTTACCGGCATCACAGAAGCTCCTGGCCAGGATGACCATTGATGAACCGAGGCGGTAATGCTCGGTTAAAATATTTTCTGCCGGGGGATCTAATTCTCCGATGCGGGCCATCCCACCGAAACCATAAGGTATCTTATTTTTACTGATAATTTTGCAGAGCTTTTCCACCGTGCCGTCGGCAAGGAGTTCAAACATGAAATGCATCTTGTAGGCAAGATGCAGGTCGTTTAAGCCAATATGGATGAAGTCAATACCCGTCACTTCTAATATAGTGTCAATATTTTCAACCGCTTCTGGGGTTTCTAAAAGAAGGCAGGTTTTTGCTCGGGCCTTTACGTAACGGATGAAGGCTTCGACCTCTTCTTTGGTCTTAAAAAAAGGAAGCATGACAATATCTGCCCCGTCATTGATAACCTGCTCTATTTCATCTTGCAATCCTTCATAAGGTGAGTTGACCCTGACCAGAAGCTCTGAGTGTTTCAAAACCTTTTTAATCTTTTTTACATCCTTGATGCTGTGGTTTGATTTAACAGTATTCAGGCCACCTTGCCGGGCTGCCTTGCCTCGGATTTCCAGGTCGATAAAAATCCAGTCAACACCGCTTTTCTCTGCGATCTGGGCGACTTTTTCGTTATTCGTTATGTACATTAATTTGATGGCCATGGTGCCTGACCCACTTTTCTTTTTAATTAAGTATCGCTGGTTTTCTTCGGCACGGTCTCTCCCACGTTGTAGCTATCCGTCATGGAGAGGACCTTTCTGATGGTCTTTAAAAAGATTTTAAAGTCGAGGCCGAAGGAAAGGTTTTCCACGTATTCGATATCGTACTCAAGGCGCCGGTCCCACATCAGGTTTTTCCTGCCGCTGACCTGGGCCCAGCCGGTAACCCCGGGTCTGACCTTAAACCTTTTCTTCTGTTCTTCAGTGTAATCCTCGAGCGGCCAGGGATGAAAAGTCAGGACCGGGCGAGGTCCGATTAAGCTCATATCGCCAATGATGATGTTGATAAACTGGGGCAATTCATTGATGCTGGTTCTACGAAGGATCCTGCCGACCCGTGTAACCCTTGGGTCGTTTTCCGCTTCGTATACCCCGCCTTTTTCCGCTCCAAGGAACATCGAGCGAAACTTGTAGATTATAAATATCCCCGCGTTTAAGCCGAATCGCTCCTGCTTGAAAAAAACCGGTCCTTTCGAGTCCAGCTTGATGGCCATTGCGATCAGGAGAAATAGAGGAGAGAGGACGACCAAGCCGACCAGGGACAATGTAATATCAAAAAACCTTTTTACTGCCGGATAAAACATCAATATTCCTCCTGAAGCGGTATTTGAGTCATATCGGATCATGCTTTCCTGATCGTCAAATCACCGTCTATAAGCAGGTTCTCGGGCCATTCGGGCAAACCTCTGAAATGCCTGCGGTGTGATTTGTTTTTCGGAAAGAGCACGGCCAAGGCCGTAAAGACGATCAGTTTAAAATCGATCCAGAGGTTACGGTTTTCTTTATACCAGATTTCCAGTTTCCCCTTGTAGGGCAGGAGATCTTCGTAGTAGCAGTCAAGGTCAGGCTTGTTCGCGCGGGCGGTGATCTGCTCCTCGTCGCGAAAGACAATAGAACCGATTCCTGTCAAACCCGGCTGCAGAGTCTTGATCGCTTCCCGGGCCTCTTCCGGATAGCAGGCAAAACTGGCCGGGACCAGCGGCCGAGGGCCGACAAAGCTCATATCGCCTTTGATAATGTTCCAGAGCTGGGGCAGTTCGTTTATCTTCGCCTTGCGCAAAAAACGCCCTACCGGTAAAACCCGGGGATCGCTGGCCAGGGTGACATCGCCTCCGGGAAGGTTAGGACTGTCCTTAAGCATTGTAGCAAACTTGATCAGGCCAAATGTATTCCCATAAAGCCCCATCCGGGGTTGGATGTAAAATATTTCCCCTTCCCCGGTAAATCTCAACAAAAGAGCAACCGGCGGCAAGAGGGGTAAAAGTATGATCAATGCTGTGCCTGATATAATAATGTCCAGAGCTCTTTTGATCATTTTCTACATCCTTTCATCGAGAAACTTACCGGTTTCTTTATGGGCAAAATCCGGTATTATTTCATGGAAAAGCTTGACTATTTCTTCCCTGGTCCAGCTACCGCGATTTTTCAGAGACTGTACCCTGTCTGAGAAGTAATCCAGTTTGATGGGATCAAAAACGGGCTGGTTTTTGATGATGCCGATGCTTTTAAAACTTTCCATGTCGAGTTCTTCACGGTCGGTATAGAACTCTTCAAAATCTTTTTCCCCGGTAGTATCACTGTCAAAAAAATAACATGGCCAGCTCTTTTTAGCTTTCAACTCTTTTACCCGGCGGCGGGCCTCTTCTTCTGTCTCACAGGTAACTGCCTTATAACCCCACTGGTTCAAATAGTTTTCAGCTATCTCGGCAAAAGTGAGCAAGTGCATTTCATCATTCAACTTCGGGAAAAAGATGTCCCGGTTTTCCCCTAAAAGGACGGATATAAGGCAGAGTTGGCCTGATTCTTTGGGTGTCATAAAATAGCGTTTTACATCCCGGGGGGCAGAGATTGGCTGTTCTTTTAGCAAGCGCTGGTTAAAGCCATGTAGGAGGCTGCCATCGGAGAAAGCCACATTGGCAAAGCGAGCTGTAGAAACCGGTATCTCCAGGCTGCGGCGCATTAGGAACATCTCCATGATCCGTTTTGAAGCGCCCATCATATTGACCGGGTTGGCCGCCTTGTCGGTGGAGACGCAGAAATATTTTTTAGCCCCCGAAACCCTGGCTTCCTTAAGGCTTTTTTCCGTATTTAAGATGTTTACCTCAATCATGCGCATCAGGGTGTAGGGGTCTTTTTCACTGCGCACATGCTTCAGGGCTGAGAGGTTCAAGATGTAATCGTAAGGGCTATGATCTTGAAAAAGGGCTGCAAATTCGGTTGAACCTACATCTAAAGCAAAGGTTTTAAAATCGCCCTTGATGTAGCCTGTCGAGCTGCGTATATCGCGGACAAGCTCGACCAAGTTGTTTTCGCTGATATCAATTGCGTGTAATTTATCTGGATGCCGTCTAAAGATTTCTTTGGTCACGGCCTGGCCAATTGTCCCGGCTGCGCCAACAACCAGGAAGGATGATTTTTGAACAAGCTCATTCACCTGATAATCACAGGTGCTGAGATCCTCAGAGAACAGAGCTTTTGTTCGGCCAATCAAGTTTAAAATATCGTACACTGCCCAATCCCCTTTAATTAAAAATAATCAAAATGACCTAATTGACAAATTATCACTTTGTATAGAACAATTCATTCTTGCTTATATGTAACCGGTAGGTTCAACGAATATTGATCAAAAAATTGTAGAATAGGAATTCCCTTATTCATTACATAAAATCTCGATGTATAATTACAAACAACCTGTCAATGTGAATTTATTGCAAATATATCTTCTATTCAACAAGTGACATTTTTTTAAATGTTTTATTCCGGAGTATTAAATCTTTATACTGACCTTTATCGATTATTCGGCCATGATCCATATAATATAAAATGTTGCAATTTTGTACCGTTGTCAAGCGATGTGCAATTACTAAAACTGTCCGTTTACCTTTTAATCGTTCAATAGCCTCNACTAAATATTTTTCTGTTAAATTGTCCAGCGCTGATGTTGCCTCATCCATAATTAAAACATGGGGATTATGATATAGCGCTCGTGCAATACCAATCCGTTGCCGTTGCCCCCCTGAGAGATTTGCGCCTCGTTCACCTATAATAGTGTTGACACCATCAGGAAGTTGTTGAACAAATTCAGATAACTGAGCTGCCTCAATAGCATTGAGTAGATTTTCTTCCTTAATCTCTTCATCTGGCATTCCAAAAGCAATGTTGCGTTTTATGGTATTATCAGTAAGAAAAATATACTGAGGGATGTAGCCAACATTTCTTTGCCAAGAAGAGATATCAGAGTGAATGTCTCTACTATCGACAGTTATCAATCCTTGCTGAGGTTTAAGTAAACCTAATAAAAGGTCAACAAGAGTTGTTTTTCCTGCTCCCGAAGCCCCCACAAAACCAACAACATCACCTTTTGGTATAGATAACGTTATGTTTTTAACGGCTTGAATTTCTGCTTGAGGGTAGTGATAACTTACATCTTCGAAGCGTATCTCAGTTTTGAATTCGAATGATTGGCTGTCCTCTTTTTTAACCAGTTTTTCTTTTTTGAAATCATTAAAATTTTCATTATCATTAGCAAGTTCGACTGTGTCGAAATAAATCGGATCAACTGCATAGGAATAATAGCGTAGTTGTGTAATTTCAGTTGCAATCCCCTGTATTGCAGGCATTATTCTGATAGTAGCTGCCCCAAAAAGAGTTAGGACTGGGATTACAGATTCCAATCCGCGTCCTTGCCAATATAAAAAAAGGGCGATTAAAAGCATTCCAGATACGGCAATAGTCTCGATAATTGGTTTGTTAGCAAGTGTTGCTACCTGCTTATACATCTCTGATATGCTGAAACGTTTTATATATACAAAAAATTTTTGATTAAACCATGCTTCTCTTCCAAGTACACGAGCATCTTTAAAACCACCCAGCCCCTCATTAACTGCTTTGATCATCAAACCCCGATTGTTTTGCGCTATTTTACCAAGTTCATGAGTCTTTTCCTTAATAAATTTCATAAATAAAGCTCCTCCACCTCCGACCAGTAGAAAAACCCCTAAGGTAATTAATGGTTCCACCAAGAAGAGCATCACAATAATTGCTACAACTAAAACAACATCCATGGTTAGTTTCAAGATTGGAGTCATAACGCCATCTGGGAGATACCTTGCTTCTTGGGTTACATTTCTTAATAAAGCTGCGGTATTGCGTTTAAGGTGGAATTCATAAGGTGCATTCATATATTTATTAAAGAGGTTGCTGCCAATCAGTACGAAACGTCTATATATAAAAAGTGCCTTAACATAATTATAAAATATAATATATGCATTTTTTATAATAGTGACAACAATTAAAGCTATTGCCCCGAATACAAGGATATCTCCACTGTCAGTGATAGAAAATGTTTTCCATACAGGCATAAGCCAATCAATTGTCAAGACTGTATCGGGTGAAGCAATAATCATGACAAATGCCGGGATCATCCCTACCCCGATTACCTCAACTAAAGCACCCAGGAGCATCATAAAGAAAAGGATGACTAGTTTGACAAGATCACCTGATGGGAGAAGATATAGGAGTTTCTTTAAGGTTATGAACATGGTCGAACCTTTCTTTGATTAAAGCGTTTATAATAGACAAAGGGACTTTTCGATCGTAAAGTAAGTGTGACATAGATCCATCAGGGAAGATGATGGATCTACCCCTTTGGTATTTTCCCCGCTAATGGATTTATGATTCTTCAGCACGTGTTAACCATTTACTCAAGCTGTTTCTTCTGTTCTGGGTTTCTATGGCGGTGACTGTCTGCGGGTTTCCACGCAGGCCGAGCCAGACAGTCTTTCGATGCGAATTATATAGCGATCGCAATCTCGATAAATAAAATAGATGTTTTTTATCACTTTTTATAATCTCGTTAGGTAGGAAAATGCGATTTAATAATATTTTAATTTTTTTCCTCCATCCAACTTTACCAAAAAGGAGTGCTAAATTCTTCCCTATATGTGGTTGGGGCTCAAAAATAAGGTCCTCTGCTTCTGCAAGAGCATTTAGGGCTGCCTGGTCAGGTTTTACCACCTGGTTGATCTGCTCCGGCATCGGCAGCCTAATCATTCTTTCGGTCAGGGCCAGCATCAGGTAAACAGCTCTTTCAATCCCCCAATCCTGTGCCCGGATCCATAACTGTTCCCAGTTCAATTTTTCCTCAAAATGTTTTAAGAAATATACCGTATCGATACATGCAACAAGCCCATTTTCAAAGCGGTGCTGGATGCAGTTGTGCAGGCAGAGGTGTAAAAAGAGGTCTTCCGGGCAGAGAGCCATCGCTTCTGTTTTTCCGAGGTTCACTTTTTTTGTCCTTGTCCAGAGCGCAGTTTCATTAATGTGCTCCACTGAAGGCAGGCTTTTTAGATGAGTGTGAATTTCTAAAGGTATTCTACCCTCTTTAAGGTAAGGATGTAATCCTGCTTCTTTTCTAGTGCTATAGCCATTTTCGATTAGTATTCTGTGCACCTGTTCACAATTATCATGCTTGACCAATAGGTCGATATCAGACATCGGCCTTAATGCGATATTGCCATAAATATATTTGGCCAGGTAAGCTCCCTTAAGGAGAATAACGGGGATGTCTTCTTTTGCAAACTTTTGTAAAACTTCTTCGAGCTGACTGTAAAGGCGCATATTGCGATTGGCAGAATTAAAATAGATTTTCCGCAACAGATCTTGATATTTAGGTGGAATGTTTGAGACAGAGTAATAAGGTTTAAGGGAATGAAAAAGAATTGGGCCAAGCTTGTGTCGCCTGGCTGCTGCCAGAAGCTCCTCCCATTCATTTTCGTTGATCCTGCTAACCATGGCAACTATTTCCTCTTCTCGGTCCTGGCTTAAAAAGGCCAGTAGGTTGGTTTTACTATCCTCCATCAGAACATCTCCTTCACCGCATATGCGGCAGATAAGGGTTATTTTTTTTGGTACTGGGCCTTGATACACGGCGAAAAGGACGGAAAAGGCCAATTTATTGCTGGAAAGCTTTTAGGCACATCAGCAAAGAATAAGAAGTGAAAAGATTTGAAGCACTTCTACCCCAAACTTCCTTATAAATAATATAAGCTTATCTTTGTTTTCCAATATTATATAAGTTTTAATTTTATTTAACATCATACCTCAGGTGAATGTTTAATGGCACTAAAGATTAATATATATAATACAAAAGGACTACCGAGGGTTTATTGATTTGAGTTCTTTTAGAAAGCCCCTGGCATGGTTTCATAAATCCATCAAATAGACAAAAAGCATCAGGCATTATCTATGCCCACCAGATGTGAGCAAGTTGAACAAAAATTTTTCTATGGATTAGCTTTTTCAAATGAAGCAAATAACTTGACAGGCTAGGGGGCTTTTTGATACCTTTTTAATACGTTAGCTTTAAATATTACAATATCCTTAATTTAGTATAATTTAATATGTTTTTTAGATTTTAAATGGCTAACTAGCTTATGAGAAAAAGTAATCAATATTATTTTTTCCATTTTCCCTCAAATATTATATAGCTGCCTTGTTAAATATATTTAAGTCGGTGTTGAAGTTATGATTATAATACTTGTTTTAGCTTTAGCTTCTATTTTCATTATATTTGAGATATTCTTAAGGTTTTTAACGAGTAGGTGTGGCAATCGAATATCTGAATTTCCAATTTCAAACTTGAACGATTTGCATAAATTTGTAAATTATGATCCGGATCTTGGCTGGGAACCTACTCCGAAAGCAATGGTTTCTGGTTCAATATATGCTGGGGTTGATAACACCAAGTTAAGCAAAAAAAAAGGAAAAGTAAAATATATTATTAATAATGATGGTTCTCGTTGGCAACCAGCATCCAAAGTTTCATTGGAAGGGCCACATGTTGAATTTTTTGGCGATTCTACTGTCTTTTGTAGCGGTAACAATCATGATGAAACATTTCAGTACTATTTGGAAGCAGTTTATGGATTGGGTCCGTGCAAGAACTTTGGTGTGGGAAATTACGGACTTGATCAAGCTTATTTAAGAGCAAAAAAAAGAATGAAAGGTAAAGGGTTAGCAGTCCTCTACCTGCCGGTACCTTACCTTTATAGATTAGGAGTTGTCTATAAACATTATAATGAGCTGGGCAATAATTGGGCCGTTAAACCCAGGTACATACTGAAAAATAATGGCAGCGAACTCGAGTTTATCCCACGACCTTTTAAAAATCGTAATGAATTATTGAACCTATCAGCTTATGCACAATATTTAAGAAGGTATGATAACTACTATCCTAAGTTTAAAAGTATGGCGCCCGAAGGGAAAAAATCTTATGCTATTCACTATTTAGCCAATAAATATGCCTTAAATGAATTAGCAACTGGTATTTTCTATCAAGCAAACAGTAAGATAGTTAAATTGATTGCTTCTTTTAGTGGAAAATTTTTTAGGAAAATTTTGAAAAAACATAGTTATAGTCCTCATGATGTAGAAAGCCGGCGGGAATTCTTGAATATGGTCAAAGGCGAGGAAGGCAAAATATTTGCACATATAGTAAGACAGTTTAGCGAACTTGCCCAAGAGCGTGATAGCAAAGCCCTAGTAATAATAAGTTCGCAGGGTTGGATTATAAATGACAAAGAGAAATATGAAAAGACAATTGATATTTTATCAAAGCAAGCCAAATTACAGGGTGTAGAAATTTACGATTTTGGTAAAGAGTTGTATGAACTAGATTATGATACATTGAAAGAATATTTGGATCACCCAAATAATACTGGGGCCGATCCGGCCCATTTTTCTCAAGCGGGCAATAGATTTTTGGCTTCATGGCTTGCTGATATTATTAATCAAGAAGTAAACCATGAATATTAGCGATAGCCATAGAAACTTTGCGATTAAGTTTCCCTGGGTGTAATTTGATTATTCGATGCCAATATATCTGCGGATAAAAATTAGTCAAATATATTTTGCCAAAATATTTCGCCATATAGTTTATAGATATAACATTTATTTTAGCACCTTCTAATTAAACCCCAAAAAAGTGATAAGCATTTTATATTTTCTCAATTTCTTTTCCGTCATCCGAATGTGAATTTACACAATTATAGAGCCTTAACTTGCGTTACTTATCCACCTCTTCATTTGTTGTTATGAAGCTAACAATTATGATACAATTACCTTGACAAAAAAGAAAATTCTTGCTTTATCTCTACAGTGTTGCCGTTTATTGGACATGATTCTCATTAAAAGCATTGATATTAATGGTCTTGTTTCAAAAGAAAGAGGAACGATTATATGTCTATTATAACTGAAAATATATTAAAATCTATAGATGACCACGATGTTGTATCTTTTGATGTTTTCGATACCCTTATCCTTAGACCTTACTTGAAGCCCACCGATCACTTTCTACACATAGAAAAGATATTAGGTTTAGGAGATTTTGCTCAAGAAAGGATAAAAGCTGAACACCTGGCCTGGCAGCAAACTAATGATGATGAAATCCAGCTTGATGAAATTTATCAAGTGCTAGATCATAAATATAAGAAAGCCTTCGATTGTGAGCTGGAACTTGAAAGTAGAGTGTGCCAGACAAATCAGGAAATATATACCGCTTATGAGTATGCTTTAAAGAAAAAAAAAGGTGTTGTTTTTATTGTAGATACTTATTTACCTTATAAAACGATAGGAAGCCTTTTGAAAAAGGCAGAATATCCTATTTATGATTATTTGTTTGTTTCATCTTATTACAAAAAAACTAAAGCCTCAGGTAAATTATTCGAAGAAATTCTATATACATTATCTGTTGATCCGAAAAATGTTTTACACATTGGCGATGATATACAAGCGGATTATGAAACCCCTCAGAAAATTGGCATTAATGCCATCCTTTATCCAAAGGTAAAAGATCGCTTTTTTGAAGAATACCCTAATTTAAACACCTTAACAAAGAGGAGAAAAAACCGCAGTTTTCAATCAGAAACCTATAAATTTGAAATAGATCCTTTGGCTGTATCTGTAATTTGCGGTATAAATATTATATTATGGATAAACAATCATGAAGGGAATTATTGGTATAAATTTGGGCATATATATGCAGCGCCCTTGCTCTATGCTTTCACGCAATGGGTCTATGACACGGCCAAAACTCGTGGGATAAAGGATATTGCTTTTGTTGCAAGAGATGGCTATAACTTGATAAGAATTTTTGAGTTATTAGATAGCAAAAGAGAATTCAACGCTCAATATATATACCTGCCCCGTAATACATCAATGACCAGTCTTTTTCAGGAAGAAAATGATATATTGTATTATTTAGAATATATTGACAGGGTTAATATTAATCTTTTATTGCAGGATTTCTCAAAAACCAGCGAAAAGATAAAAAAAGCTTATTCGGAATATATTAATACTACTTATCAACCCTCTATAAAAGAAAAACAAAATTTTATTTTAAATAATAAAAACCTATTTATTGAAGAAGCGGCTGTAAGACGTAAATATACCCTTGATTATCTTAAAGGCATGAAGTTATTAACAAATGATTTAATCATAGTTGATTTTAGCACTCGACATGCTAGTAGCCAAAAATTTTTAAAGCTACTAATAGATGAAAATGACTTGCCTGTTAAACTATATGGGTTGTATTATGTGGTATCGGCTTCTCTAAGCACATCCACACTTCTTTGGGAATCAATGACACCTGAAGTTGGCGCTAAATACACTTCAGACCGATTTCCTTTAGTTGAATTCTCGGTGTCTTCTCCTGAAAATCCAATTTTATCAATAAAAAAAGAAGGGGAAGCATATGAACCGGTTTACCAGAACATGGATGGTGACCCTTTTGAAGCTTTTCGTAAAGATTCTTATGTTGAAATTTCACGAGGTGTTGTGGATTTTGCCCGTAAAACTTATGATATTTTTGGCAATGAACCTGTTATTGATCATGTTGACACCATTACTAAACATATAAATAACCTCATAAACAATCCTTCAGAGCAAGATGTCGCAAATTTTAAGCATATGTATCATTCATGGGGACATGATGACAACTATATTCCACTGCTTGGGCACAGTTCAATTAAAAGAATAATTTTTATACGCAAATTAAGGCAAAGAATACCTAAAAATATCCGAAAAGCCTTCAGGCATATTATCAATACTTGCAAAGAAATGATTTTTTATTTTCGCTTGGGGAAATAGTATCAATTAGATTGACTTCGCTTTATTCTTTATAACATGAATATAACTAGCTAAAATTATCTTACTACCGGCAAATCGAATGAAATGAAAATCGTAAAGTTAATAAACACAAAAATAATGGCGTACTATTGCTCTAAAATCCCAGGAACTATCTTAAATAATCATCATAGCTGATGATATATTCATTGATAATGCTGAGCCTGCATGCTGTAAAGGTTTGCATATCGACCTCCTAAATGCATTAACTCTTCGTGGTTACCCTGCTCAACAATTTGACCTTGCTCCATCACGCAGATCATGTCGGCCATGCGTACAGTAGAGAAGCGGTGGCTGATCAGCAGGGCGGAGCGGCCGTTCAAAAGTTCTTTGAAGGATTGAAAGACTTCATACTCGGCGCGAACGCTCAGGGCGCTGGTTGGTTCATCAAGGATGATCAGCTGGGCATCACGCAGGAAGGCCCTGGATAGGGCAATCTTCTGCCATTCACCTATACTTATTTCTTCGCCTTCTTTGAAGCGCTTGCCGAGTAAGGTTTCGTAACCTTTGGAAAGGCGATTAATTACCCCTTCAGCGCCCGACTGCCGGGCTGCCAGGACTATTCGCTGATCGTTCGGGTCAACCAGTACATCTCCGATCCAGATATTTTCACGGGCACTTAGCGGGTACTGGATATAGTCCTGGAAGATCATGGTGATTTCACGCCGTAGTTCCTGGGCGTCAAATGAGCGGTAATCGATTCTGTCTAATGTGATTCTTCCCTTTTCGGGATCATAGAGTCGGCCGAGCAGCTTGGCTAAAGTAGTCTTGCCGGCGCCGTTTTCACCGACTAAGGCAACGACCTGGCCTGGATGGATCTTTAAATTAATATCCTTTAAAACTTCTCTATCTGATAATGGATATTGAAAGGAAACATTCTCCAAAAAGATTCCTTCACGCATTGGCCGGGGTGGCACTGCGGGATTAAGCGGTGCGGCTACCTGGGGTTTTAAGTTCATAAAACCGTAGAAATGATTTAAAAAGAGATTGCTTTCATAAAGCCCGGCCAGTCCGCTCATAATCCCCTGTAAAGCTGTTTGAGCTCTTTGAAATGCCTGCTGGTACATAACCAGGCTGCCCAGGGTGATTACCCCGAGCAGGGTTTGCCATGAGATAAAGCCAACCATAAAGAAAAGAGATGTAACGGCCACAGCCTGGGCCAGAAGATCGAATTTAGAACGGGTTTTCGCCAGGTCCAGACGTTCTTTACGTATTAACATCCTTAGATCTCTGTATCTCTGCCTGAAGAGATCCCCCAGGTTGAAAAGACGCAGCTCTTTGGCATGGAAAATACCAGTCAGCATGTGGTGATAATCATAGACTCGTCGGTGTGTCTCGGTGCGGAGATTATACCAGTTATATAAGCGTTTGGAGTGGCGGACTTTTACGATAATGCCGGGAATGGCGGCAATGAAGAGCACCACGGCAATGCCCCAGTGCAAGTAAATTAACAGCCCGCCAAGGGCAACGAGGGAAATGCTGTTTTGGGCTAACTGGGTCAACTCCTGGACAATTTGAGTCGGGCGGGAGATAGCTTGTTGCTGGGCCTGGTAAAATGTATCGTGGTAGCGTGAATCTTCGTAGTAAGCCAGGTCGACAGCCGCTGACTGGCGGTGGATCATATCAGTAACATGATCTGTAACCAGCTGGCCCTGGTATTCCTGGACAATCCCGGCCACAGCACGGAATGCAGCGATCAGCAGGGTGGCAAAACCGGTTAAAAAGATCAGAAACATGACTTCCTGGAAAACAACTGCTTTGTCGGGTGCGTCGATGCCTGCTGTAATAGCGTCGATAGTCAGCTTAATCAGGTATAAAACGGCCAGCGGAAGCAGGGCCTGGATGACCATCAGGATCAGGCTCGCTAAAGCCCAATTGCGGGCACTATCCCAGACCAGGCCAAGCGCGCGGCGCAGATGGATACCTCCTTTAATCTTCTGCCAGACACTATTGCTCAAAGCTTAACCTCATTTCTTCCATTTGTTCTAATGTTTCCGTTTTATTATAAGCCATCAAAAAATTATTAACTCATAAAGGAATTTGCTTTTAACTGGTGGAATAATTATATTCACGATCTGTCTCAAGTGTCAACTGTACTGAAAGCATTGATGATGTAATAATATTTACAGATGATTATTGTATCTTTAGAAAATATTTTCATAGAAGGAGCTGTTCAGATGAATTCGGAGGAGATGATAGATTCCAGCTATATACCTTTTCCCAATCCTGATGTAATCCTTCAGGAAGAAGGGGATGGTAAAGCTGTGCTGGTTAACCTTGATACTGGGAACGCGGTTTCCCTCAATGTGGTAGGCAGATTCATCTGGGATGCTGTAGACGGCAATATATCTGTCGGAGAGATTATAAGTAAGATAAATCAAAACTTCTTTTCTGTACCTGATGATATAAGTGAAGACGTGATCAGCCTTGTAAATATTCTAAAACTGAATGGTTTTTTCGGCTATATGATTAAAAGTGATTAATTTTAAATTAGTGAAGCTTTAAAAATCTCAGTGCTGCAATCTTATAAAGCTACAATCTCATAAAACAAATGTTTAAGTATCAAATAAAGTTGATATGTGACTGTAATTTGACCTTTTTCTAACTGGATTGTGACTACTATATGTTAAAATTGCATTAATATTATGAAGTTGTAAATGATAGAATTCCAACAATATAACTGAAATATGACTGTAATATGACCGTTTTCTAACTGGTTTGTGACTGAAGGGTGTTAATATGTTATATAAGCAACTTACTTTTCTTGAAATATATAAAAAAATAATGATTGGGTGAAAGCTTTTGATTGTATTTGATTTTTAATTAATTATATTCACCAAATGATTTCGCATTAGTTTTTAATATAATTAAAATTATGAGAAAGGAGACTTGCTGAAATGAAAGAATATGAATCTCCAAAAGCATTCAAACTTGATGAAACAGATTCAATTTATGGGCAACAATCAGATTGTAATGATGGATCTAGTGCAACCAGTTGTGCAGCCGGCGTAGGCGCTGGAGGAGCATGTAAATCAGATGGGACTAATGCTCTTCAAGGTCCATGTTTAGGGGATGGTTTGGGCGACGTTGGTGTAGGGGATCCAGGAACTCCTCCTCAGGGTTAAGTTAAGATGAGGATTTAAAAAGATTCGATGAAATTAGATTAAATGATCTGAGATTATATCTTATTTTTACGCTGAAGGAACAGTTTAAACTGTTCCTTCAGCGTAAGTAATTGACAAGCCCTATATCTATGTTAAAATCTGAGGTACATGTTTGAAATAAATAGGTTATATATATAATTAGATGAGGTGAACAATGAGCGGACAAACTAAATACCGGGCAAACCCGGTAGTTTCCTTCAAAGATGAGGGTGACGAGGGCGCTGTTCTTTATAATCCGGATACAGATAAGAGCATAGTCTTGAACGCCGTTGGTTCTATTATCTGGCGTTTCATAGAGGAAGCGAGAACATCCGATGAAATAATCTCCTTGCTTACAGAAAACTTTTCT
>SL_3KL_010_SEDDRAFT_10002346_pt1 | contig 17345 bp, 18 predicted proteins | sample SodLakKL_010_SED_2_FD_10381 | JGI IMG/M metagenome (IMG submission 10381) | reverse complement strand
AGGCGGCTGCGCCCGCCGCTGTCGCTGCCGGTGTCCTGCGCGCCGGCGGCGGGGTGGCCGGCGCGTTCGCGTTCCTTGATCGCCTGATATTCCTGCAGTTCGCGGCGGGCGTCCTCGTCGCTGGTATAGCGGCCGCGGTAGTCCTGCGGCGGCCGCTGCCCCTTGCGCAGGAACAACTGCTTGCGCAGTTCCTTGTTATAGGTGGTGACGCGGCGGTCGATCCAGACAAGGTCGATCCCGGCCCAGAGCAGGGCGCCCAGCGCCGGTACCAGCCACCACAGCGCCGGGGCAAACAGCGCGAACACGATGGCGAGGGCGCTCAGCGCGAGGAAGCCGGCGCCGCCGAGCGGTTCGCGCAGGTAGAAGCGGTGCAGCCCCAGCGGGAACAGAACCCAGGCCACATACGCGGCCGGGCGGCTGCGCATCTCGCTGGCGAGTTTCGCGTTGAGGGTCTGGAGGCCGCCGCCTTCCAGATCCAGGTCCTTCCATGCCTTGCGCATTGGTGCGTTCCCCGAGGGCGAATTTGGTTCACGGTAGCCGGAGGCGGGCGCGCTGGCGATTGCGCGGGTGCCGGACGCGGTTTTCGCCACCGCGCGGGTGGCGGGTCACTGCGGGTCTTCGCTGGTGGGGTCGCGTTCCAGCAGGCGGCGCACGGCCTCGCGCACCGGGCGGTGCTGGTACAGCACCGCATGCACCTCGGCGCAGATCGGCATCTCCACGCCCAGCGCCTCGGCGCGGGCGACCGCCATGCGTGCGGTCTCCACGCCCTCGACCGACTGGCCGACCCGCGCGCGTGCGGTCTCCAGGTCGTAGCCCTGTCCCAGCATCAGCCCGAGTCGGCGGTTGCGCGACTGGTCGTCGGTGCAGGTCAGTACCAGGTCGCCCAGGCCGGAGAGCCCGGTCAGGGTGGCGGGGCGTGCGCCGACCGCGGCGCCCAGACGCTGCAGTTCCGCCAGGCCGCGGGTGACCAGCGCGGCGCGTGCGTTGGCCCCGAAGCCGGCGCCGTCGGCGATGCCGGTGGCCAGGGCCAGCACGTTCTTCAGCGCGCCGCCGAGTTCGACGCCGATCACGTCGTGGTTGCGGTAGATGCGCATCGACTGTCCGTGCAGCGCGCGGGCCAGCCGGTCCATGTGGTCGGGATCGGTGGAGGCTGCGGTCAGGGCGGTGGGCTGCCCGCGCGCGACCTCGGCGGCGAACGACGGGCCGGAGACCAGCACCGGTGGTCGTTCTTCGCCGAGCTCCTCGGCGGCGATCTCGTGCAGCCAGGCGCCGCTGCGGGTCTCCAGGCCCTTGGTGGCCCAGGCGACGACCTGGCCGTCGGCGAGGCGCGGCGCGATCCACTNCAGGGTCTCGCGGAAGGCGCCGGACGGCACGGCGACCAGCACCAGCTCGCGGTCGTCGATCACCGCCTGCTCCGCACTGACCCGCAGGGNGTCGGGGAAGGGAATGCCGGGCAGGTAGCGCGAGTTCTCGCGTTCNCGGTTCAGGCGTCCGGCCGTGTCCGTGTCACGCACCCACAGCGCGACGTCGCGGTGCAGGCGCGCGGCGTGGATCGCCAGGGCCGTGCCCCAGCAGCCGCCGCCGAGGACCGCAATGCGCATGCGCGGCGACCCCGGGTCAGGCGGTGGTCGCGGAACCGCTGGCGGGAGCGCCCTCGCCGCTGCCCTGGCCCTTCTGCTCGGCCATGTGCTTGGCGTACAGCGCCTCGAAGTTCACCGGCTGCAGCAGCAGCTGGGGGAAGCCGCCCTTGGCCACGAGGTCGGCCACGGTCTCGCGGGCAAACGGGAACAGGGTGCCGGGGCAGTAGGAGCCGAGCAGCTGGTTGCGCTGGTCTTCCGGGAAGCCGCGGATGATGAACACGCCGGCCTGCTTGATCTCGACCAGGTAGGCGGTCTGGTCCTGCGATTTGGTGGTGACGGTCAGCCCCAGCTCGACCTCGTAGATGCCGTCCTCTTCGCGGACCGGGCGCGCATTGGTGTTGAGCTGGATATTGGTGTCGCCCTTCCATTCGCGCAGGAAGACATCCGGGGCGTCCGGCGACTCGAACGACAGGTCCTTGATGAAGATCTTCTGGATGGCGAACTCGGGGCCGCCGGACTTGCCTTCGCCGGCCGCGCTGTTGCCGCTGTTCTGGGTGTTTTCTTCAGCCATGGTGTCGCTTCTCGGATGGTCGATGATCGGGAGTGGTGGCGAGCAGCAGGTGGGCGCGGGAGGTGTCCGTGCCCGGCTGCCCGGGGGGCATTCCGGCCCCGGGGGCAATCATCCCATGGTCAGGCCGTTGCGGTCACGCCTGCGGGTCGTCCTGGCTGCGTTCGACCCCGGCCTGCGCGGCGAGGCGTTCCAGCTCGCCGGAGCGTTCCATGGCCTGGAGCTCGTCGAAGCCGCCGATATGGGTGTCGCCAAGGAAGATCTGCGGGACCGAGGTGCGGCCGTCCGCGCGCCGTTCCATTTCCGCGCGCAGGCCGGCTTCGCGACCGACGTCGTATTCGTCGAAGGGATAGCCGCGGGCCCTCAGGAGACGGCGCGCCAGCAGGCAGAAGGGGCAATGGCCGGTGGAGTAGACCTCGAAGCGCATTATTTCTTCTTCAGCGGCATCCCGGCCGTCTGCCAGGCCTGAACCCCGCCCTGCAGGTTGACCACGTCCTGGAAGCCGGCGGCGGTCAGCTGCGAGGCGGCGACCGCCGAGCGATTCCCGCTGCGGCAGTAGACCACCACCGGCGTGTCCTTGTGTTTCTCGATATCGCCCATGCGCTTTGGCAGGCTGCCGAGCGGGATATGCTTGGCACCGGCGATGCGTCCGGAGGCGACTTCGCTGTCCTCGCGCACGTCCAGCACCAGGGTGTCGTCCTGGTTGATCACGCGGACCGCCTCGGCCGGCGACAGCGTGCGGTACTTGCGCGTCAGGCGGCGGAACTCGGTGAACAGGATCATCCCGATCACGGCGATCAGCGCGCCGGTGAGAAACGGGTGATTGGCAAGGAATTCGGGCAGGCGTTCAAGCATTCGGGTGGCCGGGTCGCGGGGTGGGCGTCAGGAACTGCAGAAAACGTCCTGCATCATACAGATCAGGCGCAGGGTCCGGGAGTCCCCGACGCGGTAGTACACGCGGTTGGCGTCCTTGCGCGTGGTCAGGATGCCCTTGTCGCGCAGGATGCCCAGGTGCTGCGAAATATTGCTCTGCGAAGTCCCGACCTGATCGACGATTTCCTGTACGCTGATTTCGCGATCGCCGAGGATGCAGAGGATCTTGAGGCGCAGCGGGTGGGACATCGCCTTCAGCGAGCGCGAGGCCCGCTCGATGTCCTCGTCCTGCGACATCAGTTCGTCGTCGAACGCCATTTCCTGATCGACCGTTTCGTTACTCACGGCATGCCTCTATTGTTGCGGAACAGCACCCGTTACACCGGGTGAGAATATAAGAACCTAAACGTACCCCGATATGCCCATCTGCGCAATCTCAATTCCCCGATGGTGGTTTTTCCCGCTGCTGGCGCTGCTGCTGGTACCGGGGGCGGCGTCCGCGCTGAAGCCCGAGGTCGAACTGGAGGAGACGCTGGAGGCGATCCGCGACCTCGAGCGCAGTCAGGAGGAGCGCCAGGCCGCGCTGGAGCAGTTCGAGCGCCGGATCGGCGACCTCGCCCGCGGGACCGGGGAGACCCGGCAGGAACTCCGGCGCCTGGAGAAGGCGCGGGCCGCGCAGGCAGAGGTGATCGGCGAGCACGAAGAACACGTGCGCCGGGAAGAGCGGCGGCTGGAGGATGAGCGGGAAGCGGCCGCGCGGCTGGTGCGTGACCAGTGGCTGCGCGAGCGCCATGCCGGGCGCATCGCTTCCGGGAGCACGGACGGCGACCCGGAACACTCCGGGCGCCATCACGCGCAGTTCGGGGTGTATATCCGCGAGGCGCGGGAAGAGGCCCTGCAGGCGCTGCGCGATCGGCTGCAGGCGCTGGAGCGCGCGCGGGCGGACCTGCTGCGTGAGCAGGAGGTGCTGGTGCGGCAGGGCGAGGAGAAGCAGGCCGTGGTCGCGGAGCTCGAGCGCGAACAGCGGCGCCAGCGCGCGGCCATGGCCGAGCTGGAGGCGGTCATCGAGGACGAGGCGCTGGAGCTGGAGCGACTGCGGCGCAATGCCGAGACCCTGGAGGCGGTGATCCGTCAGGTGGAGGAGGATGCGGCAGCCCGCACCCGCGCCGACACCGGTGGTGGCGCGCCGGATTCCCGAGTCAGTCCGGATGTCGCGTTCTCGGCGCTGAAGGGGGAGCTGCCGCAGCCCGCCGAGGGGATGGTGATCCGCAGTTTCAACGATGCGCGTGGCAGCGGGCTGCGCTCGCGCTGGCGCGGGGCGGTACTGGATGTGGTGAACGGCGAGCAGGTGCGCGCGGTCCATTATGGGAGGGTGGTGTACGCCGACTGGATGCAGGGCTACGGCTTCCTGGTCATCCTTGATCACGGCGACGGCTACCTGACGCTGTACAGCAACCTGGAGGAGATCCGGACGGTGGAGGACGAAACCGTGGAGGCCGGTGCCCGGATCGGGATGGCCGGCGAGGGCAGCGAGGCGATCGCGCCCGGCCTCTATTTCGAGATCCGGAAAAACGGCGACCCGCTGGACCCGGAAGACTGGTGGCGGGCGCCGTGACCGCCTCGCGAATACCGCATGCTGGCAGTGGCTGCCGTGCATGGCGGCACGAAGTCGGGGCACAGTGTTACCATCGCAACGTATACACCTCATGGTCAGAGGAAACGGAATGAAGAAGTCTTGCCGCACCGGATTCGCCCTGGTTGTCGGGCTGATGGTCGGAGCCATGCTCAGCGTTTCGGTGGCGGTTTATGCCGACCGCGAGCAGGGCGCCGCATCGGCGCTGCCGGTGGAGGATCTGCAGCGATTCACCGACGTGTACATGCGTATCAAACGCAACTACGTCACCGAGGTGGACGATCGGGAACTGCTGGACAACGCGATCCAGGGGATGCTCAGCGGGCTGGATCCGCATTCGGCCTATCTCGACGAGCAGGACTTCGAGGACATGCAGGTCGGGACCTCCGGCGAATTCGGCGGTCTCGGCATCGAGGTCGGCATGGAGGACGGCTTCGTCAAGGTGATCGCGCCGATCGACGATACGCCGGCCAGCCGTGCCGGGATCCAGGCCGGTGACCTGATCATCCGCCTGGATGACGAATCCGTCCGCGGCATGTCGCTGTCGGACGCGGTCAGCCGCATGCGCGGGGAGAAGGGCAGCGACATTACCCTCACCATCCTGCGCGAGGGCGAGGACCAGCCGAAGGAAATCACCATCACCCGCGATATCATCCAGGTGCAGAGCGTGCGTTCGGAGATCCTGGAGGACGGTTACGGGTACGTGCGCATCAGCAACTTCCAGCAGCGCACCGCGCGCGACCTGGTGCGCGCCGTCGAGGACCTGAAGGACAAGGGCGATCTCAATGGCCTGGTGCTGGACCTGCGCAACAACCCCGGCGGCATCCTGAACGGCGCCGTCGGCGTCTCCGACGCCTTCCTCGAGGACGGCCTGATCGTCTACACCGAGGGCCGCATGGAGGAATCGCAGTTCCGCTACCAGGCGTCGCCCGGCGATGTCCTTCGCGGCGCACCCATGGTGGTGCTGGTCAACCGTGGTTCGGCCTCGGCCTCGGAAATCGTGGCCGGCGCGCTGCAGGACCACGGGCGCGCGATCATCATGGGCCAGAACACCTTCGGCAAGGGCTCGGTGCAGACCATCCTGCCGCTGACCCAGAACACCGGGATCAAGCTGACCACCGCGCGTTACTACACCCCGGACGGCCGTTCCATCCAGGAGGACGGCATCGAGCCGGACATCCGCCTGCAGGATCTGGTGGTGCAGCGCAACGATGACGACGCCATGGATCCGATGCGCCTGCAGCGCGAGCTCCAGGGCGAGGATCTGCCCGAAGACGAGGACGACAACGGCCCGAGCCTGGCCGAACGCGATTACGGCCTGAACGAGGCGCTCAACCTGCTGAAGGGGCTGAACATCTACGGCACCCGCTGAGCTTGCGGGCTGTCGGACAGCCACACGACGGGCAGGAGGACGGAATGCCCAAGGTACTGATACCCCTGGCGCCCGGCGCCGAGGAACTGGAGGCGGTCACCATCATCGACCTGCTGCGCCGGGCCCGCTTCGAGGTGACCGTCGCCGGGCTGGAGCCCGGGCCGGTCACCTGCTCCCGCGGGACGGTGATCCAGCCCGACACCGGGCTCGACGCGGTGCTCGGGGATGCCTTCGACCTGATCGTGTTGCCCGGCGGCCTGCCCGGCGCCGATCACCTGCGTGACGATCCCCGGGTACAGAAGCTGCTTCGCCAGCAGGCCGCGCGTGACGGCTACCTGGCGGCGGTCTGTGCCGGGCCCAGGGCGCTGGCGCAGGCCGGACTCCTCGGGGGGCGCCGGGTCACCTCGTTCACCGGCGCGCTGGACGGCACCGGCATCGAGTCCACCGGGGCGCCGGTCGAGGTCGACGGGCGCATCGTCACCGGGCGTGGTCCCGGGGCGGCCATGGACTTCGCCCTGACCCTGATCGAACAGCTGGCCGGCCGCGAGGCCCGCGACGCCGTCGAAGGTCCCCTGCTGCGGCCCTGACCGCGGCCTGTCCCTCCGCTTGCCCAGCAAGGTCCCGGCCGCGGTGGCCTCAACCGCCCGGTGCCGGGGCGGGGTGTTCAGCCGACCGTAGCATAGCGGGTGGCGCTGCCCAGCCAGCGCTCGATCAGCGCGGCACCACGTTCCGGATCGCCACGCAGTCCCTGCGCCAGGCGGGTGGCCTCCTCCAGCAGGTCCTGGTCGCGCGACCAGTCGGCGACGCGAAAGCTGCGGTCGCCGGTCTGACGCGTGCCCAGCAGCTCGCCGGGGCCGCGAAGCTTCAGGTCCACCTCGGCGATCTCGAAGCCATCGTCGGTACGCCGCATCGCCTCCAGGCGTTCGCGCGCGGTGTCGCCCAGCGGCGGGCGGTACAGCAGCACGCAGGCGCTGGCGTTGTTGCCGCGCCCGACGCGCCCGCGCAGCTGGTGCAGCTGCGACAGCCCCATGCGTTCGGCGTTCTCGATGATCATCAGGCTGGCGTTGGGCACGTCCACCCCGACCTCGATCACGGTGGTGGCGACCAGCAGGTCGATGGCGCCGGCGCGGAAACGCTCCATCACGGCGTCGCGCTCCCCGCCCTTCATGCGCCCGTGGGCCAGCCCGATGCTCAGCTCCGGAAGGGCCGCGCGCAGCCGCTCGGCCGTGGCCTCGGCGGATTCCGCCTCGAGCTGCTCCGATTCTTCCACCAGCGGGCATACCCAGTAGGCCTGGGTGCCGGAGCCGCAGGCGGCGCGGATGCGATCGATGACCTCGTCGCGGCGTTCGTGGCTGATCAGGGCAGTGCGCACCGGGGTACGCCCCGGCGGGCGTTCGTCGATCACCGACGAGGCCAGCTCCGCGTACAGGGCCATGGCCAGGGTGCGCGGGATCGGGGTGGCGGTCATGATCAGCTGATGCGGCATCTCGCCGTTGCCCTTGTCGCGCAGCGCCATGCGCTGGTGCACCCCGAAGCGGTGCTGTTCGTCGATGATCGCCAGCCCGAGGCGGTGGAAGCGCACCTCCTCCTGGAACAGCGCATGGGTGCCGATCGCGACGGCGCGGCGGCCGTCGGCCAGTTCGGCCAGCAGCTGGCTGCGCTCCGTCGCTGTCTGCCGGCCACCCAGCCAGGCGATGTTCACGCCGAGCGGCTCCAGCCACTGCGCGAGGTTGCGCCCGTGCTGGCGCGCCAGCAGTTCGGTGGGGGCCATGAACGCGACCTGGCAACCGGCCTCCACCGCGGCGAGGGCCGCGGCGACCGCGACCAGGGTCTTGCCCGACCCGACATCCCCCTGCACCAGACGGTTCATCGGCTGCGCCCGCCCAAGGTCGGCCCGGATTTCCCCGATCACGCGTTCCTGTGCCGCGGTCGGGGTGAACGGCAGTTCCGCCCGCAGCCGTTGCCAGAGCTGCCCCGGCGAGCGGATCACCGGGGCAGGCGGGGTCTCGCCCGCCCCGCGTGCCTGTTCGATCCGGGCCAGCTGATGGGCGCAGAGCTCCTCCAGCGCAAGGCGGGTGCGCGCCGGGCTGCGGCTGCCGTTCGGGGTCAGCGGAAGGGCGCCACCGGGTGCGGCCCCTGGCGGCTGGTGCAGTTGCTGCAGGGCCTCCCGAAGCCCGGGCAGCCCGTGCCCGGACAGTTCCGGCATCAGGTCCGGCAGCTGGCGCGTGGCCGGCAGCACCTGGGCGACCAGCTGCCGCAGGAGTTTCTGCGATACGCCCTCGGTGGTGGGGTAAACCGGTGTCAGGTGGTCCTCCAGGGCCGGCGGCTCGCCCCCGACCACCTGGATCTCCGGGTGCACGCATTCCAGCGCGCCGGGCATGCCGCGCGGCTCGCCAAAGGCACGGATGCGCGCGCCGGTGGCCAGGCGCCGTTGCTGGTTGCCCCCGAAGTGGAAGAACCGCAGCACGATGTGGGCGGGGCCGTCCGCCAGGGTGACCACCAGCATGCGCCGGCGCCGGTGTACCACCTCGCTGCGGATCACCTCGCCCTCGAACAGCGCGGCGAGACCCGGGCGCAGGGCCTCGATTGGGGTCAGCCGGGTGCGGTCCTCGAAGCGCAGCGGCAGGTGGAACAGCAGGTCGCCGGCCTGCTCCAGGCCGAGGCGGGCAAGGCGCTCGGCCACGGCCGGGCCGACGCCGCGAAAACCGGTGAGAGGGGCCTGCAGGTCCACCGGGCGCCCGGGTTGTCTCAGGCTTGCGGGGTGACGGCGATGGCGTCCATTTCCACCTGGGCGCCCTTGGGCAGGGCGGCCACGCCGATCGCGGCGCGCGCCGGGTAGGGCTCGCCGAAGACCTCGCTCATGATCTCGTTGACCACCGGGAAGTGGGTCAGGTCGGTGAGAAAGATGTTGAGCTTGACGATGTCGCCGGTGCCGGCGCCGGCGGCGGCCAGCACCGCCTGGAGGTTGGCGAAGACCTGGCGGATCTGGTCCTCGATGCTGCCTTCGACCAGTTCCATGGTGGCGGGGTCGAGCGGGATCTGCCCGGACAGGTAGAGGGTGTCGCCGGCGCGCACGGCCTGGGAGTAGGGGCCGATGGCGGCCGGGGCGTTCTCGGTCTGGATGATTTCGCGCGACATGGGGTCCTCTGGCAGGTTTGCGTTGATCCGCGAACCTTACCGCATTCCCGCCCGCCCCGGCAGGGGCCGCACCCATCGCCCCGCTCACTGCCCTGCACTGGCTGGCCCCGGACTCGGTCTCGCTGGTTCCGGGGTTTGCCCTGGCCGCGCCTCGCCGCTCACGTTTATGGTGGCTTCGTCCCTACGTCCGGCCGTTGGACTCGCTCGCAAGCGCACTGGCAGTACGCATGGCGAAGGCAGGTAAACAACGGATGTTGACGGTTGGCCCGCCAATGCAGGGCAGGGGCGAAGCCGCCAGAGGCACCCGTGCGGGATACAGCGGGCGGGCAGGGGCGGTGGGGCGGGGCGTCAGCCGCGCTGGCGGGCGATGCGCAGGACGTCCGAAAGGCGCCGCAGGCCGCGCATGATCTGCGCCAGGTGCTGGCGATCGCGCACGGTCAGGAGGAAGGTCATCGCGGTGGAGTGGCCATCCTGTTCGTTGAACGAGATGTGCTCGATGTTGGAGCCGTGATCGGCGATCACCGCGGCCATGTCGGCCAGGGCGCCGCGCCGGTTCGCCGTACGGGTACGCACGGCGGCGGTGAACTGCAGTTCGGGTTCGTGCGACCACTGCAGCGCGATGGTGCGATCGGTGCGGTCGCGGTTCTCGTGCAGCACGTTGTGGCAGTGCTCGCGGTGGACCACCAGGCCGCGGCCGGCGCTCAGCTGGCCGATGATGGGGTCGCCCGGGATCGGGTGGCAGCAGCGGGCATAGCTGAGAACCAGCCCTTCGGTGCCCTTGATCGCCAGCGTCGGGGCGGCCGGGGCCGGTTCCTCGCCGACCTCTGGCGCCTCGCGGCCGGTGAGCTGGCGCGCGACCAGCGAGGCCATGCGGTTGCCAAGGCCGATGTCGACCAGCAGGCCGTCGAGGTCCGGCAGCTGCATGGCGTCGAGCAGCTGATCGATGCGCGCCGGGGAGATCTGCCCGAGGCCGCTGTCCAGCGCGGCGAGGGACTTCTCCAGCAGGCGCTCGCCCAGGGCCCGTGCCTCGTCGGTCTGCATGGACTTCAGGCAGTGGCGGATGCCGGAGCGGGCCTTGCCGGTGACCACGAACGACAGCCAGGCGGGGTTGGGGCGCGCGCCGGGGGCGGTCACGATCTCGACCGTCTGGCCGCTTTGCAGGCGCAGCGACAGCGGGGCGAGCTGGCGGTCGATCTTGGCGGCCACGCAGCGGTTGCCGACATCGGAGTGCACGGCATAGGCGAAGTCGATCGGGGTCGCGTCGCGCGGGAGCACCATGATGTCGCCTTCCGGGGTGAAGGTGTAGACCTCGTCGGGGAACAGGTCGACCTTCACGTTCTCGAGGAACTCGATGGAGTTGCCCACGCTGTTCTGGATCTCGAGGACGTCCTTGAGCCATTCGCGGGCACGGCTCTGGGCGGTGCGCGCGGATTCGCCGCCGGCCTTGTACTGCCAGTGGGCGGCGATGCCGCTCTCGGCCACGCGATCCATCTCGGTGGTGCGGATCTGGACCTCGATCGGGATACCCTGGGGGCCGAACAGCACGGTGTGCAGCGACTGATAGCCGTTCGACTTGGGGATGGCGATGTAGTCCTTGAAGCGCCCGGGGACCGGCTTGTACAGGTTGTGCATGACCCCCAGCGAGCGGTAGCAGGTGTCGATGTCTTCGACCACGATGCGGATGGCGAAGACGTCGAAGACCTCCTCGAAGGAGTGGCGCTTGTCGCGCATCTTGCGATAGATGCTGTAGAGGCTCTTCTCGCGTCCGGAGATGCGGCCGACGATCCCGGCGGCCTCCATGCGCGAGCAGATGGCCTGCTCGATGTTGCGCATCGGCTCGCGGCGGTTGCCGCCGGCCTGCTGGACTGCGTGGTCCAGCACCGCGGCCCGCCAGGGGTGGCGGGCGCTGAAGCCGAGCTGCTCCAGCTCGCGGCGCATCGCATTCATGCCGAGGCGCTGCGCGATCGGGGCGTAGATGTCGAGGGTTTCGGTGGCAATGCGGCGGCGCTTGTCGGGCCGCATGACGCCGAGGGTGCGCATGTTGTGCAGGCGGTCGGCCAGCTTGATCAGGATCACCCGGATATCGCGGGTGATCGCCAGCATCATCTTGCGGAAGTTCTCCGCCTGCGCCTCGGCCTTGCTGCGGAACTGCAGGTGGGTCAGCTTGGAAACGCCGTCCACCAGTTCCGCGACCTCTTCACCGAATTCGGCCTGGATGCGGTCCTTGCTGGTGGCGGTGTCCTCCATCACGTCGTGGAGGATGGCGGCGGAGATCGCCTTGTGGTCCATCCGCATCTCGGCCATGGTGCGAGCCACGGCTAGCGGGTGGTAGATGTAGGGTTCGCCGGTCTTGCGGGTCTGGCCCTCGTGCGCCTCGGCACCCAGCAGGTAGGCGCGATAGACCTCCTCGATTTCTTCCGGCTCGAGGTAGGCCTCAAGCTCGGCGCACAGGTCGCTGATCAGGAAGCGGGTCGAGTGGCCCGAAGCCGAAGAGGCGGCCCCGGGCGCTGGGTGCCCAGCGGCCATGGCGCGAATCTACTTCTCGTCGGCTTCCAGCTGTTCCAGATGCCGGATGGTGCTGAAGTCGAGCATCTGGTTCTGGGGCCGTTCGTCCTGTTCATCGAACACCTCGGGGCCAACCAGGCCTTCGGCGACCTCGCGCAGGGCGATGACCGTCGGCTTGTCGTTGTCCTCGGGGACGCGGGGCTCCTTGCCGTGGGCGAGATGGCGGGCCCGGCGGGCGGCCATCAGTACCAGTTCGAAGCGGTTGTCGACATTTTCGAGGCAGTCCTCGACCGTCACGCGTGCCATGGTGTACTCCGGTCAATCAGTCGTTTGTTTCTGCATGGTACGCCGACCCCGGCGTGCCCGCCAACAGATTCCTTATCGTGGATGCGGATCGGTTCTCCTGTTCCACGGTGCGCAGCCGGTTGGCGCGGAAGATGCTGGCCAGGTCGCGCACGGCGGTGTCGAAATCGGCGTTGACCACGGTGTAGTCGTATTCGCGGTAATGCGCGCAGTCGGTCTCGGCGTCGCGCAGCCGGCGCTGGATCACGTCTTCGTCGTCCTGGCCGCGGCCCCGCAGCCGGCGTTCCAGTTCATCGCGCGAGGGCGGCAGGATGAAGATGGAGTGGGCATCCGGGACGGCGGCGCGGACCTGGCGCGCGCCCTGCCAGTCGATCTCCAGGATCACGTCGACCCCCTGCGCCAGCCGGTTCTCCACGCTGGCGCGTGCGGTGCCGTAGAAGTTGTCGAACACCTTGGCATGCTCCAGCAGCTCGCCATCCTCGATCATCCCGAGAAAGGTCTCGGCGGAGACGAAGTGGTAGTGCTCGCCGTCCACTTCACCGGCGCGCGCTCGGCGCGTGGTGTGGGAGACGGAAACCTCGACGCCGTCGGCCTGCTCCAGCAGGGCGGCGACCAGGCTGGTCTTGCCGGCGCCGGATGGCGCGGAAACGATATACAGGGTGCCGCGAACGGGCTGGGCAGTGGCGGTCATGGATGTGTCCGCAGGGCCTGATTCAGATCGGGGGATGCCGGGTGGCCGGCAAGAAGAAAGTGGTCGGAGTGAAAGGATTCGAACCTTCGACCCCTGCCTCCCGAAGGCAGTGCTCTACCAAGCTGAGCTACACTCCGACGCTGAGCCCGCTATTATGTCGATTCCGTTCGGGCTTGTCCATGCCCTGCGGAAACGAATTTCGTCGGGCCGGAGGGGAGGGGCGGCACAACCCCGTCCGGATTCTGCGGCGCGCGGCGTTCGCCTAGTGATCGCGCCCGACCGCGAAGCGCGCCAGGTCGATCAGGGCCTGGCGGTGGGGCGATTCCGGCAGCACCGACACGGCGCGGATCGCGGCCTCGGTCTCGGCGGCGGCGCGCTCCCGGGCGTAGCCCAGTGCGCCGGTGTCGCGGACCGCTTCCAGTACTGCTGCCTCCTGCTCGCGGCCGCCGGACTCGATCGCGCCGCGCACAACCGCTGCCTGTTCCGGGGAGCCGGCGGCCATTGCGCGGATCAGCGGCAGCGTCGGCTTGCCCTCGGCGAGGTCGTCGCCCATGCACTTGCCGGTGACGTCGCTGTCGGCGGAATAGTCGAGGACGTCGTCGATCAGCTGGAACGCAGTCCCCAGGTGCATGCCGTAGCGCGCCAGGGCCTCTTCCTCGGCCTGCGGGCGCTCGCCGAGGATCGCGCCCAGCTGGCAGGCGGCCTCGAACAGCTTGGCCGTCTTCGACTGGATCACCGCCATGTAGCGTGCCTCGTCGACGTCGGCGTCATGGCAGTTCATCAGCTGCATGACCTCGCCCTCGGCGATCACGTTGGTCGCGTGGGAGAGGATCTCCATTACCCGCATGGAGCCGACCTCGACCATCATCTCGAACGCGCGCGAATACAGAAAGTCGCCGACCAGTACCGCGGCCTCGTTGCCGAAGATGTGGTTGGCGGTCTCGCTGCCGCGGCGCATCTCGGATGCGTCGACCACGTCGTCGTGCAGCAGGGTGGCGGTGTGGATGAACTCGACCACCGCCGCCAGGGTGACATGGTCGCTGCCGCTGGCGCCGCAGGCGCGTGCCGACAGGGTCGCCAGCAGCGGCCGCAGGCGCTTGCCGCCGCTGTGGATGATGTAGTGGCCCAGCTGGTTGATCAGTACCACCGGCGAGCTGAGGCGCTCGCGGATGCACTGGTCGACCGCCTGCATGTCGTCTGCAGCCAGCTCTCGGATTGCGTTGATGGACATGCGTGTAGGGTCGGCGGGTCCGGTTGAGGGGCGGGCAGGCATGCTAGGAAGGGGGCGTCGGGGTGTCAAGCAACCGCGCCCGTCGGCGTTGACCCCGCCGCCATCCGTTGGTAGCATTTCCGCCCTTTCGCGAGGCTGGTCCGTGTTGCGGGTCGGCCCATACAGAGATATCGCAACGGAGTCCCAGGGAAATGTACGCGATCATCGCAACAGGTGGTAAACAGTACCGCGTCGCCGAAGGTGACGTGATCCGCATCGAGAAGCTCGAGGCCGAGGTCGGTTCCGAGGTCGATTTCGACCAGGTTCTGATGGTGGGCTCGGGTAACGATGTCCGGGTCGGGGCCCCGCTGGTGGACGGCGGCAAGGTCACCGCCAAGGTCGAGGACCACGGCCGCGGCGACAAGGTCCGCATCATCAAATTCCGGCGCCGCAAGCACAGCATGAAGCAGGCGGGCCACCGGCAGCACTACACCACCGTGCGCATCACCGGCATCGCCGGCTGAGCTGCGGCACGACAGTACTCGGGAGAACGAGAGCATGGCACACAAGAAGGCAGGCGGCAGTTCCAAGAACGGGCGCGATTCCGAGAGTAAACGCCTTGGCGTGAAGCGGTTTGGCGGCCAGGTCGTGAGCGCCGGCAACATCCTCGTCCGTCAGCGCGGGACGCAGTATCATCCCGGCGAGGGCGTGGGCTGTGGCAAGGATCACACGCTGTTCGCGAAGGTCGACGGCAAGGTCGTCTTCAAGGTGGGTGGCCCGAACAACCGCCGCTTCGTGAGCATCCAGCCGCAGTAAGCCGGCCGGACAGCACGACGTTCGCGGAAAAAGCCCCGTTCTGCGGGGCTTTTTTTGTTCTGCACTTCGGGGGTCAGACGATGAAATTCATAGACGAGGCGACCATCACCGTAAAGGCCGGCGACGGCGGCAACGGCTGTGTCAGCTTCCGGCGCGAGAAGTTCATCCCCTTCGGCGGGCCCGACGGGGGTGACGGGGGCGATGGCGGCTCGGTCTGGCTGGTGGGCGACGAGGGCCTGAACACCCTGGCCGATTTCCGCTACCAGCGCCGTTTCGACGCGCAGCGCGGGCAGAACGGCATGGGTCGCAACCGCACGGGTGCCTCGGGCGAGGATCTCGAGGTGTCGGTGCCGGTGGGCACCCAGGTGCGCGATGCCGATACCGGGGAGATCCTCGGCGACATTACCCGCGGTGGCCAGCGCCTGCTGGTGGCCCAGGGCGGTTTCCATGGCCTCGGCAATACCCGCTACAAGAGTTCGACCAACCAGGCGCCGCGCCAGAGCAAGCCGGGGACCCCGGGCGAACAGCGGCGGCTGTCGCTGGAGCTGATGGTCCTGGCGGATGTCGGCCTGCTGGGGCTGCCCAATGCAGGCAAGTCCACGCTGCTGGCCCGGGCCTCGGCGGCGCGCCCGAAGATCGCCGACTATCCGTTTACCACCCTGATCCCGCAGCTGGGAGTGGTGCGCATTGGCCCGACCCAGAGCTTCGTGATGGCGGACATCCCCGGGCTGATCGAGGGGGCGGCCGAGGGCGCCGGTCTCGGCACGCGTTTTCTCAGGCACCTGGCGCGCACCCGGCTGCTGCTGCATGTGGTGGATGTGTGCCCGCCGGACCCCGAGGCCGATCCGCTGGAGGACATGCAGACCGCGCTGACCGAGCTTGCGCGCCACAGCGACGAACTCGCCGCGCGCCCGCGCTGGATCGTGCTGAACAAGAAGGAACTGCTGGACCCGGAGGCGCTGGATGCCCTGGTCGGACGGGTGCGCGAGGCATTCGGGGCGGAGCGTCCGGTATTCACCATCTCCGCGGCCACCGGCGACGGCGTCGACGAGCTGCTGCAGGCGGTGATGCGCGAGGTGGAGCAGGCGAATGCCGAACACCGCGAGAAGCTGCCGCCGGCCCCGGAGGGGGATGACGCATGAGCGCGGCCGTGGCCCGCGAACTGCCGCCGGTGCGCCGCGTGGTGGTGAAAATCGGCAGCGCGCTGATCACCGCCGACGGCACCGGACTCGACCGCCCGGCGCTGGAGTCCTGGGCGCATCAGATCGCGGCGCTGCGCCGGCGCGGGCTGGAGGTGATCCTGGTCTCCAGCGGGGCGGTGGCCGAGGGCATGCACCGCCTGGGCATGCGCGAACGGCCGCACCAGCTGCACCACCTGCAGGCCGCGGCGGCGGTCGGGCAGATGGGGCTGGTGCAGGCCTACGAGCGCGAGTTCGCCAGCCATGGCCTGCACGCCGCCCAGGTGCTGCTGACGCATGACGACCTGGCCGACCGCAGCCGCTATCTGAACGCCCGCAGCACGGTCCAGGCGCTCCTGGAAATGGGCACCATCCCGGTGGTCAACGAGAACGATACCGTCGCCTACGAGGAGATCCGTCTGGGCGACAACGACACCCTGGCGGCGCTGGTGGCGAATCTCGTGGTGGCCGACCTGCTGCTGATCCTGACCGACCAGGACGGCCTGTTCGACCGCGACCCGCGCCGCCATGCCGATGCGCAGCTGATCCACGAGGGGCGGGCATCGGACACCGAGCTGCACCGGTTCGTCGCGGCGGATTTCGGGCGCCTGGGCCGCGGCGGCATGGCCACCAAGCTGTATGCGGCCGAACGCGCCGCGCGCTCCGGCACCCATACGGTGATCGCCTCCGGGCGCGAGGCGCAGGTGATGCCGCGCGTGCTGCAGGGCGAACGCCTGGGCACCTGGCTGCGGCCGGACCGCGAGCCACTGGCGGCGCGCAAGCGCTGGATCGCCGACCAGCTGCACTCGCGCGGCGAGCTGCGGCTGGATGCGGGGGCCGCGCGCGTGCTGCGCGAATCCGGGCGCAGCCTGCTGCCGGTGGGGGTGGTGGGCGTCAGCGGCGATTTCCGCCGCGGCGAGGTGGTCACCTGCATCGATCCGGACGGGGTGCCGGTGGCGCGCGGGCTCAGCAACTACGCCGCCAGCGAGATCCAGCGCATCAAGGGTCAGCAGGCCGAGCATATCGAGGAGACGCTGGGCTACCAGCTGGAGCCGGAACTGATCCACCGCGACAATCTCGTGCTGCTGTCCTGATCTCCGGCGGCACACGGATCTGCCACCGGAATCGACCACCGCAGGGGCAGTCGATTCCGAAGCAGGCTGCAAACCCCTTTGCCAGTGCAAAGCCATGCAACATGCTGCAGCGCAGCGTGCGCGGAAAAAGCCGGGATGGCTTTGTTCAGCGCTTGCCGGGGAAACGCTGATGGTTCGGCGTTTCCCTGCGGCACATGGATGTGCCGCCGGAATCGACCACCGGAGGTGGTCGATTCCGAAGCAGGCTGCAACCCCTTTGCCCGTGCAAAGGCATGCAACATGCTGCAGCGCAGCGTGCGCTGAAAAAGCCAGGATGGCTTTGTTCAGCGCTTGCCGAAAAGGGATACCGGAATTCCGGCATGGGGGTCTGTAAACGGGCGCGGA
>SL_3KL_010_SEDDRAFT_10002345_pt1 | contig 17347 bp, 12 predicted proteins | sample SodLakKL_010_SED_2_FD_10381 | JGI IMG/M metagenome (IMG submission 10381) | reverse complement strand
GATGTGCTGACCGGGAATGGGATCAATCAACTGACACTGATCAACAGTACCGTCCATGGCAATTCGGCCAGCCGCAGCGGGGGTGGCCTGAGTTCCACGATATCCGGCAGCCTTTATCGATATCGCAATACGATTGTCGCCGGCAACACCGCCTCGGTCGCCGCCGACGAGATTCAGCAGACCAGCCTGGGTACCGACACCGTATTCCAGGGCGGGAACCTGATCGGCAACGATGCCGGCCTGGTGTTCTACTCCAGCCATTCAAGTGACCAGATCGGCACATCGACAGACCCGATACCTGCATTGCTTGGACCATTGACCGACAACGGCGGCCCGACGCCAACCCACATGCCCGAACCCGGCAGCCCGGCGATCGATGCCGCGCTGGATCTTTTCTGCCCGGACACCGACCAAAGGGGCGAGTCTCGCCCGGTCGACGGCAACAATGATGGCACTGCGGTCTGTGACATCGGCGCGGTGGAGATACAAAGCGATGAGATCGTCGATGTGGCCATGGACTTTGACCCGGTCAGCCTGGAATTCGGAGAAGTCGAGGTTGGAGACAGCAGTCCGTTGACAGTCAACCTGCACAACACCGGGGATGCCGATCTCAGCGGTTTGGCATTCGCCTTGTCAACCGTTGATTTTGAGGTCGATGCCGATGATTGTTCCGGCGGAATTCCGGTCGGTGAAAGCTGTGAAGTGGTCGTCACTTTCACTCCATCATCGACCGGCCCGGCCGGGGCCACGCTTGCAGTTGACAGCACCCAGAATGCCTCGACCGGTCTGCCAATGTCCGGGATCGGCATACCCCGGCCGGACGAGATTTTCCGGGATCGCTTTCAGGGGCTCGACGAGTAGGGCACCGGCCGTTGTACACTTTCGGCCAATGCCGCAACATCCACGCTCATGAATGCCACGGTTGCCCGAAATCCAATCGCCTCCGATGTCCTGATCATCGGCGGTGGCCTGGCCGGCATCGTCACCGCGCTGGAGGTTCTGCGTAACGGCCAATCGGTCACCCTGGTCGATCGGGACACGCCGGAGCGTTTCGGCGGGCTGGCCTTGTGGGCCTTCGGCGGCATGGCGCTGATCGGCACGCCCTTGCAGGCGCGCATGAAGATTCCCGACACGCCCGAACGAGCGCTCGAGGACTGGCTGCGTTTCGGACAACTGGACCCGGCCGACCGTCACTCCCTGGCCTGGGCCGAATACTACGTGGAGCGCTCGCGCGCCGAGGTGCATGACTGGCTGATTGACGAGGGCCTGAAGTTCATGCCGGCGGTCAACTGGGTCGAGCGTGGCCGTTTCGGCGACGGCAATTCCGTGCCGCGCTATCACATCGTCTGGGGCACCGCGCAGGAGCTGGTGCGACAACTCGGCGGCGCCATGCGCGAGGCCGGCCAGGGCGGCAGGCTGACCCTGTTGCATCGTCACCGGGTGGTCGAGCTGGAACAGGAAACCGGCAGGCTGTCGGGGGCCATGGCCATCGACGAAGACAGCGGGGCAGAGATTCAACTGAAAGCCCCGGTGGTGGTGCTGGCCACCGGCGGCATCAACGGATCTCATGAACAATGCCGCGCGAACTGGCCGGCGGATCGTCCCTTGCCGAAATCCATGCTCAATGGCGCCCACCCCTATGCCGACGGCAAGCTCCATCATTTCACGGCCGAAAAACTCGGCGGGATCATCGTCAATGCCGGGGAGATGTGGAACTATGCCGCTGGCTTTCCCCATCCCTACCCGCACTTCCCGGGCCATGGCCTGTCGACCATCCCCTGCAAGTCGGCGCTGTGGCTGGACCATACCGGCCGGCGCATCGGGCCCGAACCGCTGGTCACCGGTTTCGATACCCACTGGTTGTGTCAACGCGTAGCCGAACAGGAACAACCCTGGACATGGCATCTGCTCAATTGGCGCATTGCCGCCAAGGAATTTGCGATCTCCGGGTCCGAGCACAACCCACGCATCCGCGACAAGCAGTTTCCAATCTTTCTGAAGGAAACGCTTCTGGGCAATCATCGCCTGGTCAGGCAGATGCAGTCCGAAAGTGATGATTTCCTGGTCGATGACACGCTTTCCGGACTGGCGGCGAAGATGAATGCATTGACCCGCTCGCACCATATCGACCCGACCGTGCTCGAAGCCACGGTCAATGACTTCGATGCCAACTTCCATAACAAGAACGCACTGAACAACGATGCCCAGATCCGCATGATTGAACACGCTCGCCAGTGGCGCCCGGACCGACTGCGCACCTGCAAGCCTGCGCCGCTGAAAAAAAAGGGCGCCGGTCCGTTCATCGCCATTCGCATGCAACTGATTACCCGCAAGAGCCTGGGCGGTTTGCGCACTGATCTTCAAAGCCGCGTGCTGGACGGTTCGGACCAACCCATTCCCGGCCTGTACTGCGTGGGTGAGGCAGCCGGATTCGGCGGCGGTGGTTGCAACGGCAAGCGCTCGCTGGAGGGCACCTTCCTGCCCGGATGTATTCTCAATGCGCGTGCCGCGGCGCGATCGATACAGTCGGGAGGTTAGGGATTGGACATGAACAATGCGGCGGAGACATTTTCAACGTCGGCCGTCGGGGATGTAACCCCGACCTACGCTTCGTTCGAACTCGCAACATTTGTAGGTCGGGGCTACGTCCCCGACGGTCGACAATGAAACTATCGACACGACCGGATTCACGTGTCCGCAATCGGTACCCGGCACATTGTTTCTGTGTTGGTTATTCCGAAAAGACAGGCGACGTGAATAATCGTTTGGAGGCCCTCAAGAAATGATTCGACGAGTTCCGGCCACTATTGAGGATTACCGCGATCTGGCGCGGCGGCGTCTGCCGCGTTTTCTGTTCGATTACTACGACGGCGGGTCGGGTCGGGAGCAGACCATGGCGGCCAATGCCGGCGACTGGGATGCGGTGACGCTTCGGCAACGTGTATTGGTCGATGTCGATCATATTGATACCGCTTCCAGCGTCGTCGGAGAGGAATGCGGCATGCCGCTGGCCCTGGCCCCGGTTGGCCTGGCCGGCATGGCCGAGCGACGCGGAGAAGTGCAAGCGGTGCGTGCGGCCCATGCCGCCGGGGTGCCGTTCACCTTGTCGACAGTCGGGCTTTGCGGGCTTGATGAAGTCAATCAAGCCACTGACAAGCCGTTCTGGTTCCAGCTCTACATGATCCGCGACCGGGGCGTGGTCGAAGCGGTTATCGACCAGGCCTGGGCGGCCGGCTGTCGCACCCTGATTTCCACCATCGACCTGCCCATGCCCGGCCCGCGCCATCGCGATACCCGCAACGGCATGGCCGTGCCCGGTTTGCGCGCCAAACTATTGAAGATCGGCCAGCTGTTGGCCCGCCCCGGCTGGGTCTGGAACGTGGCCGTGCGTGGCGGTCCGATGAGTCTGGGCACCATGAACCCGCATGTTCCGGCCGCCAGTGATCCCGATTCATTCCGCGAGTGGATCGATACACAGTTCGACCCGACCGTCACCTGGTCCGACATCGAGTGGCTGCGCAACAAGTGGCAAGGCAAACTGCTGCTCAAGGGCATACTCGACCGGGAAGATGCCGAACGCGCGGTCGATGCCGGGGCCGACGGCATTGTCGTATCCAACCACGGCGGCCGCCAGCTCGATGGCGTGGCCTCGACCGCTGCGAAATTGCCGGAAATTGTTGATGCCGTGGATCAACGCATCGAAGTGCTGGTCGATGGCGGCATCAACGGCGGCATTGATATCTTCCGCGCCCTGGCCCTGGGCGCCAACGGCGCGATGATTGGCCGGGCCTGGATCTGGGCGCTGGCCGCCGGAGGGCAACCCGCAGTGCAGGCGCTGCTTGCCGGCTACCGCGATGAGTTGCGCCTGGCCATGGCCTTGACCGGCGTGACCCGCATCGCCGACATCGGTCCGCATTGCCTGGACCGGAATCCGGAACAAAGATAAGAGGAGAAGCTCATGCCCAACGGCGCCCAAGCCCTGATGAAGACCCTGGCCGATGCCGGCATCGAGGTCTGCTTCACCAATCCCGGCACCAGTGAAATGCACTTTGTCGCGGCACTCGATGACGAGCCGCGCATGCGCGCCGTGCTCGGCCTGTTCGAGGGCGTGGCCACGGGCGCGGCCGACGGCTATGCACGCATGGCCGACAAGCCAGCCGCGGTGCTTTTGCACTTGGGATGCGGGCTGGGCAACGGCCTGGCCAACCTGCACAATGCGCGCAAGGGCAAGGTCCCGATCGTCAATATCGTCGGCGATCATGCGACCTACCATCAGCCGCTGGATGCGCAACTGCAGTCGGATATCGAAACCGTGGCGCGCAATGTTTCCCCGGAATTCGTGCGCAGTTCCAACAGCACCGCGGATCTATGCCGTGATGCGGTCGAGGCCATATCCGCTGCCCGTGGGCTGCCCGGACGAGTGGCCACGCTGATCCTGCCGGCCGATGTGTCCTGGGGCGAGGGCGCTGAACCGGCGACACCGCCACCATCACCGCAACCTGAAGCGGCCGATGACGAAACGGTGGCCGCCATTGCCGAGGCCATCCAGTCCGGCGGCAAGACCGCACTGTTTCTGGGCGGACAAGCCCTGCGCGAACCGGCCCTGCTGGCCGCGGCCCGGATCGCAGCAAAAGCCGGGGTCAAGGTATTGACCGAAGTCTTTCCCACCCGGCTGGAACGCGGCGCCGGCCGCCCACCGGTCGAGCGCCTGGCCTATCTGGCCGAACTGGCCACCCTGCAACTAAGCGACCTGGATCACCTGGTGCTGGTCGATGCCAAGGCGCCGGTGTCGTTTTTCGCCTATCCCGGAAAGGCCAGCGAGCTGGTGCCCGAGGGATGTCAGGTCCACACTCTGAGCAAGCCCTCTCAAAATGCCAGCGCCAGCCTGGAAAAGCTGGCCGAAGCCCTGGATGCGGACCAGACCGAACCCGAACTGCAGGCCCCCGGCCGTCCCGGCCGCCCGCGCGGCAAGCTGACCGCCGAGAAAGTCTGCAAGGCAGTCGGTCACCTGCTGCCGGAGGAGGCCATCATCGTCGACGAGGCGATTACTTCAGGGCTGATGCTGCCGGTCATGACCGCCGGCGCACCGCAACATGATTTGATTACCTTGACCGGGGGCGCGATTGGCCAGGGACTGCCCAATGCTGTCGGCGCGGCCATTGCCTGTCCGGACCGGCCGGTGATCGCCCTGATCGGCGACGGTACGGCCATGTACACCATCCAGGCGCTGTGGACCATGGCGCGCGAAAACCTCGATGTCACCAGCATCATCTTCAGCAACGCTTCCTACTCGGTGCTCAACATCGAACTTGAACGCGTCGGCGCCGACAGGAGCGGCGACAAGGCCCGCTCCCAGCTCGACATCTCCGGCCCCGAGCTGGACTTTGCCCGCCTGGCCCAGGGCATGGGGGTGCACGCCGTGCGCGCAAATACCGCCGAGGATTTCTGCAAGGCATTCGAATACGCCCTGTCCCACCCCGGCCCTCACCTGATCGACGCGGTCATCCCCGAATCCCTGAACCGCACCAAACGCCGCATTCTTCCGTGGCTGCTCCGATCCCTGCCGAAGATGCCCAAACCCATGGCCCGGGCATTGAAGAGCAAACTGGCGCCTTGATTTCTTCGGCAAGCTTAAGAATAACGAAGGTGACCGGTCAATGAGGGGAAAGGTCCCCATTTGAAATCCATGGATTAAGCAGATAGGCTGAGAAGGAGACTAATACTTACTTTCTACGCACAGGGAGACTCATGATGAAGATTCGACTTCTGATCACTTTGTTCGCAGTTTTGTTTGCTGTCAGCGCTTACGCGCAGCAGCAGGACTATTACCTGACCGACGGCGATTCCGAGACGATGTTCATCGTGCGCGATGGTCAACTCCAGGATTCAGTCACAACCTTCAATCTCGGCTATCCCATTGCAATCATGGACTCCGTGTTGCTTTATCACCGCGATGCCGTGGAGGGACGTGAGTATGACCTGTCCGGCAATCCCACCGGGTTTACCTGGACGGGCCCGGGTGGATACTCGGAAATCCTTGATGGAACGACAGATGGTGTGCAGTACAACTACATGGTGATGTGCTGCGCCAGTGGTGACGGCGACAATTATGTTTTGAGATCCGACCTGCAGTTTGAAAACCTGGAGGTGTTATTCACCTTTGACGAGGCAGACTTTCCTGATGGTGGTGCTGGAATCGTCTACGATCCAGTCGGAGGTCAGCTGTTCATTACTGCCTTCGATAACCAGATTTATCGATTCAGTCTGACCGGAGATGTTCTCGAGCAGTTCACGATCGACAGTGCGAGCGGAGCATTGTGTTGTCTGGCCTATGAGCAGGAAACCGACACCTTCTGGGCGGCTCGGAACAGCAGTGACATGCTCTATCAATTCGACCGCCAGGGCAATACGCTTGATTCCGTAGCTGTGGATGGTTTGGAAAGCTTCGGCAATATCTGGGGCGGCGGAATGCAAATCACCGGAACTGACGCGCCACCTCCTCTGGCCGTGGATACATTGAGCTGGCAGTCCCTGATGCTGTTGCTTCTGGCCATGGCGGCCATCGGTTGGTTCAGCCCGGCCATGCGTCGGTAAGTCATTCTCAGCGCCGGCCAGTGGGCCGGCGCGACACCTCCGCCCCCCTGGTCGATACCATCACTCCGGAGTCCCTGAACCGCACCAAACGCCGCATCCTTCCCTGGTTGCTCAGATCCCTGCCGAATGCGGTCGCGTGGATCAGATTCCTGTAACAAGAAAGTCAATCGCGGCGACGATGCGGTCACTGTCGGAAGCGAGTGAGGTTTCTTTTTTCTTGAGGTAGGCGACCGATATACTGGTGATCTGGTGGGCAAGCAGCGCCAGCCGGAAGAGCGAATAGCGCGTGAAAGGTCTCCAGGTCCCGTAGCTGTTGGCTTTTGCGACCGAGCGGGCCGGAGGCGTACTCGCCTGTACGGTGAGGACCCGCGACCGAGCAAAAGTCAGCAGATGGGGGGCCTGGGGGCGTTGCAGTAGAAGGCGTCATGAATAAGGGAGGCTAAGGGGCTGGGAGGCCGTCCTGTAATGAAGCTGATGTCATGGCCTGGATGCGAGACAACTGCGGAGTCCGGCTGAAAACGCGACCGCCAGCACTGCAAACGCAGCCTGGATACCATCGTCGAGCGCTTCGACGTGCGATGTGGGCCGGTCGTCGGTGTCGGCCGGACGTGACCGGTGAGCTTGCAGACTCAACGCTTTGAGACTGGGGCGCCACTGGTATCGACGGTGGACCAGATTGGTGGCATCGATGGTGCACAGTGGTGTTGCGTAAGGAGTGCCTACCCCATACGGACGAGTTGACAGTGCTTGCCAGCCCATCGCTGTGGGGCTATGGTCTGTCTTTTGTGATGGAGATGGCAGACCATGAGCTGGATGGAGTGTCCGCAGGCCGGCGAACGCGAGGCCGGCAACCAGGCGGTGGAGCTGGCCATCGTGCCGCGCACCAGCGACATCGGTGGTCTGGAGGTGCGTCGGGCCTTGCCGTCGCGGCAGCGGCGCATGGTCGGGCCGTTCGTGTTTTTTGACCAGATGGGACCCAGCCGGCTGGCGCCGGGCGAAGGCCTGGACGTTCGCCCGCATCCACACATTGGCCTGGCCACCATCACTTACGTGTTCAGCGGGGAAATTCTGCATCGCGACAGCCTGGGCCATGTCCAGCCCATCCGTCCGGGCGAGCTGAACTGGATGACCGCCGGGCGCGGCATCGCTCACTCCGAACGCACCCCCGATGCACTCAGACCGGCCGGCCCGGAGCTGTCCGGGATCCAGACCTGGATCGCACTGCCCCATGAACACGAGGAAACCAAGCCTGCATTCATTCATCATGCCCGTGGCGTGATGCCGATCATCGAGGAAAAGGACTGGCGCGCCACCCTGATCTGCGGAAGCCAGTGGGGACAGCAATCGCCGGTCGAAACCTATACGGAAACCCTCTATGCCGACCTGGTGATGCAGGCCGGAGCATGCGTGCCCATTGAATCCGACGTGGAAGAACGGGCGTTGTATGTCTACTCCGGCGCCGTCGAGATCGGCGGCCAGCGCCACGAAGCCGGGCAGTTGCTGGTGCTGCGTGCCGGCGACAAAGTCGCGGTCAAGGCGCTGGAGCCGGTGCGGATGATGCTAGTCGGCGGCGAGCCCATGGATGGCCCGCGGCATCTCTGGTGGAATTTCGTTTCTTCCCGAAAAGAACGCATCGAGCAGGCCAAGGCCGACTGGAAAGCCGGTCGTTTCGATTCCGTCATTGGCGAAACCGAATTCATTCCCCTCCCGGAACGTTGAGCCGGTCTGTGGTGCAATAGCGCCCATGCTGCGTCAACTCACCGACTTGCTGGGCCGCGAGGGTGTGCTCGGACCCGATAATGACATCGCCCGTTATATCCACGAGCCGCGCGGGCGATTTCATGGTCGGCCGATGGCCGTGGCCCGGCCCGACAGCACGGATCAACTGGCCAGGCTGGTGACCTTCTGCCGGGAAAAGCGACTGCCCATGGTGACCCAGGGTGGTCACACCGGCCTGGTCGGAGGGGCTTCGTCTTCGGTCGATGAATCCGAAATCATTATCAGCCTGGAGCGCCTGAACCGAATTCGCAGGGTCAATCCGGATGATGCCAGCCTGGTCGCCGAGGCCGGCTGCACCCTGGCCGCGGTGCGCGAGGCCGCCGATGAGCACGCCATGCTCTACCCGGTCAGCCTGGCCTCCGAAGGCACCGCCACCATTGGCGGGACCATCGCCACCAATGCCGGCGGCAACCTGACCATTCGCTACGGCAACACCCGCAGCCAGGTGTTGGGCCTGGAAGTGGTGCTGACCGATGGCCGGGTGTTTTCCGAACTGGCGCCGCTTCGCAAGGACAACAGCGGGTATGACATCAAGCAGTTGTTCATCGGTTCGGAGGGCACGCTGGGCATTATCAGCGCGGCCACTCTGGCGCTGGCCCCCCGACCGGCACAGACCGTGACCGCGATGGTTGCCACCCCTTCACTCAAGGCCGGGCTCGCGTTGCTGGCGCAACTGAAAAAGCACATGGGCGAGACCCTGTCGGCCTGTGAGTTCATGCCACGCCTGGCCATGGCATTTGTGCTCGACTACCTGGACTCGGCTCGCGATCCCTTCGATCAACCACACCCCTGGTATGTGCAGGTGCAGGTCGACAGCGCCCTGGACGGTGACTGGTTGGAAGCTCGTTTGCTGGATGTACTGCAAGATGCCTTGTCGGCAAAGATCGCCAGCGATGTAGTGGTCGCCGACAGCATGGCCAAAGCCGATCAACTGTGGCAACTGCGCGAATCCATTTCGCCCGCCCAGCGAATCGGCGGCGTCAGTCTGAAACACGACATCTCGGTCCCGGTCTCAAGCATTCCGGCCTTCGTCGAACAGGCGAGCCGGGAACTGGCCGAAGCCGTCCCGGGCATTCGCCCCTGCATCTTCGGCCACCTGGGCGATGGCAACCTGCACTTCAACCTCAGCCAGCCCGAGCACATGCAAGCCGATGAGTTTCGGGCACTCGAGCGTCGTTGCAACCGCATCGTCTTCGACCGGGTACGGCACTTCAATGGCTCCATCGCCGCCGAACACGGCATCGGCCAGCTACGTCGCCAGGAACTGGCCTCAGGCCAGCCGCTAAAAGTCGACCTGATGCGCGCCCTGAAGAAGTCACTGGACCCGGAAAATCTCCTCAACCCCGGTAAGGTGGTCTGAGGTCTGAGGTCTGAGGTCTGAGGTCTGAGGTCGGTGGTCTGGGAGGAGACGGTTTTCGGGAAAAGGATCAAGGCGCAAGGATCAAGGATCAAGGAAAAAGACAATTCCACCTTCCGACCACTGACCACTGACCACCGACCACTGACCACCGACCTCGGACTTCCGACCTCCGTCTTCCATCCTCTGACCCCTGAACCCTTAGAATACCCCCCATGACTCCACAATCCGCTCTCCTGACCTGACCCTATGCATGTCATCGTAATTGGTGCCGGGGTGGTGGGTTCGACCACCGCATTGACCCTGGCTGAACGCGGACTCGACGTCACACTGATCGATCGCCACGGCGAACCGGGCGCCGAGACCAGTCATGCCAACGGCGGCGGAATCACGCCGGGTCATGCCGAGCCATGGAATTCACCCGGAATCGTTCGTCGACTGCTGACCCGTTCCGGCAAAGGCGAGCCGTTCAGAATCCGGCCAAGTGCGTTACCCGGGCTGGCCCTCTGGGGCCTGCGGTTTCTGGCCAACTCGCCTGCCGGTCGCTACTATCCCAATGCCCGCGCCAATACCCGCCTGGCGGTGTATTCCGGTCATTGCCTGAAAGCGCTACGTGAGCGATATGATCTGAACTATCACCAGTACACCGATGGCTCGCTCGAGCTTTACTTCAGTCAGGCCGAACTCGATCATGCCCTGGACTTGCGCCGCAAGATCGGGGATCCCGGCGTCGAAATCCGCTTGCTCGACGTTGACGAGGCCGTGAAGCTGGAACCGGCATTGGCGCCGATCGCCCCCCGGCTGGTCGGGGCCATGCAATTGCCCCTGCATGAATCCGGTGATGCCTGCGAGTTTTCCGCCGAGATGGTGCGTTGTGCCCGAGATCTCGGCGCAAGAATCCTGTTGGATACCGAGGTGCGGGCCATCAACAGGACGGGTGACCGGATCAGCGGCGTGCAGACTGATACCGAAACCATCAGCGCCGATGCCGTCGTGCTCTCTGCCGGTTGCGCCAGCCCCACCCTGGCCCGTCCATTGGGATTGCGGCTGCCGATTTACCCGGTCAAGGGCTACTCGGCCACCCTGGAACTCGACCAGGTTGAACGGGCCCCGACCATGCCGCTGCTGGATCTGGAACAACGCATTGTCACCTCCCGCTACGGTCGCCGACTGCGCATGGCCGGGCTGGCCGATTTCGAGGGCCATGACCCAAGCATTCGACCGGAACGAATTGCCCGCCTGCTCGAATCGGCAGCCACCCTGCTGCCGGCGCTTGCCGATGAAATCCACTCCGGAAAAGCCAAACCCTGGGCCGGCCTTCGCCCCATGACGCCCAAAGGCCCACCGATGCTCGGCCCGACCCGGATTCCCGGGTTGTATCTGAACACCGGCCACGGCTCCATGGGCTGGACCCAGGCGGCCGGTTCGGCTGAAGTCCTGGCCGACCTGGTCACCGGCAAGACGCCAGCTATCGATATGAGGGGGTTAAGAGTGGTGAAAGGGTGAAGGCGGTAAAAGGTGGAAGGGTTAAGGGAATCGGTTTCCGGTTTCCGGTTTCCGGTTTCCGGGAAAGGATCGAGGTGCAAACTACAAGGCACAAGGATCAAGGCGCAAGGCTCAAGGAAAAACAGACAATTCCATCTTCCGACCTCCGACTTCCGACCTCGGACCTCCTTTCACCTTTCACCTTTCACCTTTCACGTTTCACCGCCTTCAACCTTTTACCGCCGCGATAGCAGCAAAATTCAAACATTGAAACCAGTCGATCACCTGGGTGAAGCCGGCGGCTTTGAGTCGCCGGTGATGGTCGGCGCGGGTTTCGGGGATTAGTACATTTTCCAGGGCCTGGCGTTTGCGGGCGATTTCCAGGTTGGAGTAGCCCTGGGTCCGTTTGAAGTCGTGGTGATGGGTGTCGAGCCAGTGCTGGGTTTGTTCGGGTTCGAAGGCCAGTTTTTCGGCCAGCAGTAATACACCACCTGGCTTGAGGCCCGAGGCGATGCGCTGAATCAACTGATCGCGCTGATCGGCCGGGATGAATTGCAGGGTGAAATACATCATCACTACAGAGGCGTTGTCGATCGGCACCTGGCAGCAGTCGGCCTCGATGACCTCGACCGGAACGCGCGAGTTGTCCGCGGCAACGATTTCTCGACAACGCTCGACCATGTCGGGTGAATTGTCGACGGCCATGATTTCCGCATCATCGACCTGTACCGCCCGGCGCGCCGCCAGCGTAGCCGCACCCAGCGAGCAGCCCAGATCATAGATTCGGGTCCCGGGCTGAACGGCGCGGGCGACCATTAGCGGGGTCAATTCCAGCAGCAGGCGATAGCCGGGCACCGAGCGCTCGATCATGTCGGGGAAGACGCGGACGACGTTTTCCGAGAATTCGAACGGGGCGGCCGGGTCATCGTGGTCGGCGTAAATCTGGTCGCGAGAGGACATGGTTAAGGGACCGGTAAAAGGTGAAAGGTGAAAGGTGAAAGGGAAAAGGATTGAGGACTATAGATTTCTCGCGATCGCCGGGGCGAGCAGGGTGCTTAGGCCGATGTCGGATTCGGGGGCGTTGACCGAGTTGGTGCAGACCACTCGGGACACGCCCGCGTGGCGTAGCAGTTCGCGGGATCGATCGCCGAACAGGCCGTGCACGGCCACGACTACCGGCGCCTTGAAGCCGGCCGACACCAGCAGGCGCGTTGCCTCGGCCACGGTGCCGCCGGAAGAAATGATGTCATCGACCAGTACCGGGGTGTGGGTTTCCAGGCCGGACAGGTCGGGCAATTTCATGATGACGTCGCGATCGCCATGACGGGTCTTGGTGATCACCCGCCAGGGGAGTTTTTTGGGTTCGGCCACGGCCTTGACCCATTGTTCGCTTTCGGCATCCGGACCGATCACGACCGGATCGGCAACCTGGTTCGATATCCAGTCGGTCAGCGCCGGGGCGGCCTGCACGACTTCGGAATCCAGTGAATAGATCTCGTCCAGGCCGGCATAGCGGTGCAGGTGCGGATCGACCGTGACCAGCCAGTCGAAATGATTCGATAACCAGCGCGCGAAGGTTTTCGAGGTCAGTGCTTCGCCGGGTTTGAAGCGCTGGTCCTGGCGCATGTAAGGCAGATAGGGTGCGACCAGTCCAATTCGACGCACACCGAGATCGCGGGCCAGGTCGGCGGCAAACAGCAAGGCCGGGATCTTGTCATCGGGACGATCCAGCGCGGCCACCAAGGCCAGACGGGTATCGCTCAGATCACCATGCAGGCGAACATAGCTTTCACCGTCGGGGAAACGGCGATGCTCGAGCTCGATGACATCGCAACCCAGTTCCTCTGTCAAGGCACGAGTCAGTGGTTCATTGCCGGGCAGGCAAGCCAGTCGGCAGTGGGTGGGTTCAGGTGTAGCCATATCCAGATTGTGACACGAAACCACCCGGCGTCAGACCTGGAGCAGTTGAATCAAGTCCTGATTGTGCAAGGCAAATTCACGAGCATAGTTGAGCTCGCCCAGGGTTTCGGCGTGAATGGTATAAAGCGGTTGATCACGACTGACCCGATCGCCCAGTCGCACATGCAGACTCACGCCGGCCGCCGGAGCACCGGGCGCACCGGCCAGCTTGGCGACCCGGCCGAGACGGCGGTTGTCAATGGTGACCACCTCGGCATCCCGGTCGGCCAGAATCTCGAGTTTGCGGTGTGCGCTCGGCGGCTCGCGCAGTCCACCCTGGGCCTGGCAAATGGCTTCGAACTTTTTCCATGCCGCTCCGCTGTTCAGCGTCTGCTCGGCCATCCTCCGGCCCTGGCCCGATTCGGCAATATCGGCCAGTTCCAGCACGGCGCCGGCCAGCTCGACCGAACGTTGACGCAAGTCATCGGGCGCATCAGAGTCATTGGTCAGCACCGCCAGAATATCGCGAGCTTCCAGCGCCGGTCCGATGCCGCGCCCGACCGGCTGACGACCATCGGTGACCAGCACCCGGGATCTCATGCCAAAGGCTGAAGCCACCAGGGTCAGTTTTTCAGCAAGATGATCGGCATCGGTTCGTGATCGGACCTTGGCCGTCTCGCCGACGGGTAGATCCATGACCAGGTGGGTGGCGCCGGCGGCGATCTTTTTCGACATCACCGAGGCAATCAACTGTCCTTCGGCATCCAGATCCATGACCCGCGCGACTCGAATCAACATGTCATCGACCGGGCTCAAGCGAACCGCGCCGCCCCAGACCACACAACCGCCTTCACGCTCGACCACGCGCCGCAGGTCGGCCAGATCCAGATCCACCGGGGCCAGGGTTTCCATGGTGTCGGCGGTGCCGGCCGGTGATGTGATCGCCCGCGAGGAGGTCTTGGGCATCCACAGGCCATTGGCCGCTACGATGGCCACGATCAGGGGCGTGGTGCGGTTGCCCGGCAAGCCGCCCACGCAATGCTTGTCGACGATGGGACTGCGCGGCCATTCCAGTCGTTCGCCGGCCGAGATCATCGCCTCGGTCAGACTGACCAGTTCCTCATCACTCAAACCCCGGCTGGCCATGATGGTCAGAAACATCGCCGTGTGGATGTCGGCATAGCGTCCGGCAGCGATGTCGGTAATGATGTCATTCATGGCCCGGCGGTCAATCGGCTGGCCGTAAATCCGGCCACGCACCCGACCGAGAGAATCCAGAGGGAGTGGATGGGAAAGATGAATTTCATCACCTTCCTCAATTTTCAGCAAACGCCAGGCCGCCTCGGAAAGCGCTGCCTGACCCGGTTCCAGCCAATCGGAATCAGCCTGGTACAAGGTCGCGATGACTCGCTGGTTGCCGTTGCCGATGCGGACCCGGGCATGGGCGCTGAAGCCCTCGGAACGACACAATGGACAGTTTCGATGGGTAATGATGACCGGCTGGTCATGAGTGTCCAGTCCGATGCGCACCACGCGCAGGTTATTGGTCTTGTGATTGTTGGAAGGGTTCTCGTTCATGACAGATCATAGGGTTGAGCATACTCAGGCTGAAAGCAACTGCAGTGCAGCTTGTCCTGGATGTGTCTTCGCAAATGATCGGCGGCATCGACTTCACCGTGAACGATAAACACCTGCCTGGGTGGTTGATCAATAGCGGACACCCATTTCAGAAGTTCATCGCCATCGGCGTGGGAGGACAGCATGTCCAGGTTTCTGACCTCGGCGCGCATCGGCCAGTACTGCCCATGGATCTTGACTTCCTTGGTGCCATTGACCAGGTCGGCGCCGCGTGTGCCGCCGGCCTGGTAGCCGGTAAACAGAATGGTGTTGCGCGCATCGGGCCCATACACCTTGAGGTGATGCAACACGCGCCCGCCGGTGGCCATGCCGCTGCCGGCAATGATGATCTTGGGCATGGGATCATCATCAAGCCGCTTGGATTCTTTGGCATCACGCACGTATCGGGGCAGGGAACAGGCCGCCTCGGCTTGTTCCCGACTCAGTCGATGATCATCGGGATGATTGGCAAAGACTTCGGTGGCATTGATCGCCAGTGGCGAATCGAGAAAAACCGGAACCCGGGGAATGCGACCCTGGTCAATCAGACGGCGCAGATGATGGAGCAGCAGCTGGGTACGACCAACGGCAAAGGCCGGAACGATCAGGGTGCCGCCCCGGGCCAGGGTAGTCCCGATCACTTCGGCCAGGGCATCTTCCGGATCGCTTCGGTCGCGTACTCGGTTGCCATAGGTCGATTCAATCACCAGCACATCGGCTCGTTCGATGGTCTGCGGCGGGGGCATGGTGGCACTGTCTTCATGGCCCAGGTCACCGCTGAAGACCACCCGCAAACCATCCAGATCCAGCTCGATGATGGCCGCACCGGGAATATGTCCGGCGCGATGGAAGCGAAGTTTCATGTTCGCAGACAGTTCCATCCATTGACCAAAGGGCTGGGCCTGAAACTGGTCCAGGCATTGTTCGGCGTCGGCGCGTGTGTACAACGGTCGGGCTGGATGATGGCGGGTATAACCATACTGGTTGGCCAGTGCCGCATCACGTTCGTGGATGAACCCACTGTCGGGCAGCAGGTAGCGGCATAGATCGCGGGTGGCGTCGGTACACAGAACCGGACCCTCAAAACCTTCTCGGCAGACCACCGGAATGAAACCGCTGTGGTCCAGGTGGGCATGGGTGAGCACAATGCGATCCAGGTCTTCGACCTTGAACGGCAGAGAGGACCAATTGCGCAGTCGAAGGTTCTTGTAGCCCTGGAACAGTCCGCAATCGATCAGGCTGGATTGCCCGGCATGCCTGAGTAGAAAACGCGAACCGGTCACCGTATCCACGGCCCCGTAAAACGTCAGCTGGCTCATGAGGGCTGTGGACTTTCGGCGGAATGGTAGCTTTCAACCAGTTCGGCAAATCGGGCCATGACCCGGGCCCCGGCCGGGGCGGAACGCAAATTTCCCAACAGGCGTTGCGCATCGAGTCCCTCTCCGGCCAGCACCGAGGCACGCGACTGGATATAGGCTTCCATGATCTCGACATTGAATTCAGGGTGAAACTGCACACCCCAGGTTTGTGCACCGAAGTGAAGAGCGTGATTCTCGTCCCTTTCACTTCGCGCCAGAACGCGAGCTTGCGATGGCGGCTCGAGCACGACTTCGACATGCGTGGCCTGAAAATCCCGCTGAGGAGAAAACGACCCCAATAATGGGTCATCCGGGCAAAGAATATCCACGCGTTCAGTGCCCATGAAGCGGCCATGTGGATTGGGCCCAACCTTGCCGCCCAGGGCATGGGCGATCAATTGATGCCCGTAGCAGACCCCAAGCATGGGTCGGCCGGTCTGGTGATATTCGGCCAGCCAGGCGGCCGCCTTTTCCGACCAGGCGTGGCGATGAGACACCATGGCCGGGGAACCGGTCACCACGACCGCATCGGCCCGCTCGGGCAAATCCTGATCTTCGTGCACATTGACGATTTGGAAATCGAAACGATCCGGTCCCAGGGCACGAATGAACCACTGGTCGAAATCGCCGAAACGATCGTGGATCGGGGCGAGCGTGTTACCGGTCTTGATGATGGCAAGGCTGGGCATGGAGGGTTTGGATATCGTTATACTTGGTATCTTGCCTGCTTTGTTAATCGATCTGTCGTGAATTTTCAGGATTTCATTCGCACATTGGACCAGTACTGGGCCGATCAGGGCTGCGTGTTGACCGCGCCGCTGGACCTTGAAGTCGGCGCCGGCACCTTTCATCCGGCCACCTTCCTGCGTTCGATCGGGCCCGAGCCGTGGAATGCGGCCTACATTCAACCCTGTCGCCGGCCCACCGATGGGCGCTACGGGGAGAACCCCAATCGCCTGCAACATTATTATCAGTACCAGGTGGTGATGAAACCCTCACCATTGGATTTTCAGGAACGCTATCTCGGTTCGCTGGACGCGGTGGGCATCGATCCGGGGATCCACGATATCCGCTTTGTCGAGGACAACTGGGAATCGCCGACCCTGGGCGCCTGGGGTCTGGGTTGGGAAGTGTGGCTCAACGGCATGGAAGTCACCCAGTTCACCTATTTTCAGCAGGCCGGCGGGCTGGAATGTCGCCCGGTCATGGGCGAGATCACTTACGGACTGGAACGCCTGGCAATGTATCTGCAAGGGGT
>SL_3KL_010_SEDDRAFT_10002344_pt1 | contig 17348 bp, 11 predicted proteins | sample SodLakKL_010_SED_2_FD_10381 | JGI IMG/M metagenome (IMG submission 10381) | reverse complement strand
ATAGAATAATCAGTCAGGCAGTACCAGATAGCTGGCATCGCTGAAAAGGCCTACCACTGCCCATAGACCTCCCATGAGAAAATCACCGATAATCAGACCGATAAAGAAAAACCGTAATTTTTTAAACAAAGACACTCCCCCGTAGCGAATGCAGAGCATGTTAAACAGCCATCCTGCAAAAAAACTGAACCATAGAATTCTCATGGCGGAACTGTAGGCTGTCAGATATCCGATGGGGTGGATAGGCCACCAGTAAAAACGGTGATAACAGACCACCAGGGCGGACATGACCACGGCTCCGGCAACAGCAAAGATTATCACCTGTTCACCGGCTTTTACGGGCATTTCCGCCAGCGTATTGACATTTTCATAGACAGCCAGGGTGGTTCGGGTAGCCCAGTCAAGTCCCAGTTCGCGAACACCAAATTTATAGCACAAAGCCAGCATGGCGATAAAAGAAACCACAATCCCGGCAATCAGCGTAAGCATAATGGCTCCGATAATAAGCCGGCGATTGACTATTTTCCGGGTCACTTCCCTGGCATGCACCAAAGAGGGCATGAGTGATTCGCGAAGGTCCACAAAAAGCACTTTTTGTGCAACCGCTGCCACAAGCAAACCCACACTGGTGAAAAATTTGGGTCCGAAAAATAAAAGAAGTCCGTCAATGGGAGCGGCAGTCAAAGTAAAATAGGCAAGCCCTCCCTGACAGATTACCCTTGCAGCCACCAGGGTAATCATCAAAAAAGCGCCTACCAGAAGAATTGCCGGCAAAACCGGTATTCCAAAAAAGGCGAACCAGGCAATAATTCCGGAAACACCGAAAAAAAATCCCCAGAAAGAAAACGGGATAGAAAACCATTCGTTTGTCGATGAACTGGCTTTCCATGGCATGAAGGATTGCTTGAGCACATCAAGAAGGTGAACGCGCGCCAGCCAAAGGATAAAAAGAAAAAATACCCCGTAAGCCCCGATCATCTGGAGTTCCTCAGGCCTTGACAGTGTCGGGCCAAATGTGATGCCCAGTGCGGCGGCAGGAACGCTGTAACCCAGAACACCCAATATGCCCACCAGAAATCCCCCCAGAAAGAAAAAAAACCAGAAAGAAAAGGATATTTGTTTTGAAGCCAGAAAAGCAAAGCCGATAAAAGCCGGGTAAATATAAATGTTCAATCTGAAAAAGGCCGCAAACAAACCGTGTTGGGGAAAATACGATCCGGCCATGATGAGTGTTGGAATTTGGGGAATGGTGGGGTAATAAAAATTAAGACCGTTTATGGTATGAATAAAAATGGGAATGGTCAGCCCGGCAATCACGAATCTGTTTGAGAAAAAGCGTCCGAGCCCGTCGCCATCCAGATGTTCTTCCATCAACTGGGGCACCCGAAGCAATGGAAAATTCATCCGCTCATTGTTAAGCCACTGGCGGCTTAACAGGTTGACCAGGCAGATCATGGTAAAATAGCTCAGAAGAATAAAACACCCCCACACCAGCAGTGGGGTAATCCAGGCATCCCAGGGAATGTTTCCCAGCACCTCGAGCCATGACATCTGCCGCCCCCCCAAAAGCCCGTTGTAAAGATTTTCCACGGCTTCACTGTTTTGGGGATACAACTTATCCGGCATCAAGGGATGAAGGGTTTCATCCCAGCGGTTTTCCACGGTGGAAAAGTGATACGGCGCGGTAAGATTGATAAAAAAAGTACGAACCAGGCCGGTATAGGCAATACCCGATACAAGTACCATGAGAATCCAGGCAGTCAAAAGCTCTTTGCCGGTCATCCAGTTGTATTTGCTGAATGCCTTTCGAAGAACCGCCACGATAACCATGAGCCACACCAGAACAAAGAAAGGAGCCAGTGGAAAATGACCGCCACCAAGGGGAGTACCCTGACGGTAGGCATTATTGAAAGGAGTTACGGCACAAATAACCAGCGCAATCGCTATTCCAATAACCACAGCCCGGAGTCTGATACCGGTTATTTTTTTTGGGGAATCATCCATGCTGCACACGACATTCACATTTAAAAAGGTGCTTTTCTTTCCGGGATTCAGCGATCAGACCACTTTGTCTCTGAGCATCATGGAGAATTTTCTCAAAGTCCTTCTTTTCAGCATCATCCAGACTCCGCCACAGCAGAACCTGTTTTCTAAGGTTATGAAGAAATCCTTTGTTGATTCTTCTCCATGCATTGGATTCTCCTGATTCTCTGGTCAAAATCACTTTGATTTCCAGATATCCCATTTCTTCAGCCGACGGGCAAAACCGGGTTTGCACATTCTGCTTGATGCCGAAATCAAAGGGGGCAAGCCATACCTTTGTTTCAATATCCATGCACGTATCCATACAGCACTGATTTTTGTTTTTGCAGTCGGGTTTGTCCTGCATCAACTTTTCAGGAATGGGACAAAGAAACCCAAAACCGATATCACCTGTGGAAAACATGCCGTGGGAAACATCTTTGTGTGCACTGAAATAATCGTAAATAAACCCTGCGATACTTCGATGCTCATGGTATTGCAGCAAAAACGGAAAGTTGACTTCAAGCGTGTTTCCGGAAGCTTCGGGAAGTTTCCATGATCGGTTTACATCGGGAATTGCAATATTGGCGGCTACTCTGGATGGATAAATCACCGAAATCAGCACCACCAGAATTATCAGAAACATGGCGGCCACTCCGGCCATGGAGGAATAATTGACAGTGATGCCTGACCACAACCATGTTTCGGCAAAAAGACCTGCCGATGTCTGTGCAAGAAGGTAACCCATCACCACACTCAGCGCTGCAAAGGCCAGCGCTTCAGCCACAAATAAAAAAGATACATGGGAAGGAGCCAGGCCCACTGAAGTATAAATACCGATCTCGCGTTTTCTTTCATAAACACTTCCAATCATGGTATTTAAAACGATAAAGACAGAAATAATCATTGGAATTAAAATGTTTGGCACCCCGCTGTAACTTAATGTATCACTGGCGCTATATATATAGGTGCCATCCGGTTCGCCGGAAAACAGGGTTAACCCGAACCGATCCACCAGGTGCATGGCGGTTTTGCGGATATCTTCCTTTGCATCATACCGTATGGCCACAGCTTTTAAGTGTCCCCCTAAAGCCAGGAGTGTCTCATAGGGGATAATTATGGTCAGATCCGCGGAAATATGAGTGTAAAGGCTTTGAAATGCACGAATATCCTCTCCGGATTCCATGGCGTCCAACTCGACTTCGGTCAACTCTATGGCAGCAGCTTCCCTGGGAAAAATAACCGGGGTTAAAGGTTCGCCATCCAGGTCTGTTCGCTCATAAAGTTTCTCTCCCGCAAATGTCCCCACAACCTTAAAAGGAATTCCCCAAAGCTCGATGCCGGATTCACCCGGATTTTGGGGGTCGATCCCCAAATTTCTGGCCATTCGCACAGGAATTATTACCGCATACCGATCATCTTTATCAAACCATCGTCCCCCGGCAAGAATGTCATCCATACCCGACACACCCGGCTCATCGGCGGAAAGGCCAATCATACCGGAAGCTTCAAAACGTTTTTCCCCCAATCTTACGGGGATAATTTCTGAGCGTGTGCGGTCTTCGGGTTCAAGCCACACTCTCGGCACCACCAGCCCTTTGTCCCTGAAACTGTTTGAGACAATATTCAGGGCTTCCGGAGGCAGGCTTTGCCAGTTGACATTTTTCATTAAAAAGCCTGAGTAAGGGGCCTCGGGATGGTATTGAAAGCGGGCATGGTGCCTGGAAGATTTAACGGAGGTAAAACTCATGATAGTAAAGGTCAGAATAACCAGTGTGGTGCAGGTCAAAATAGTCCGAAGGCGCCTTCTGCGAAGATTGCTTACCCCTAAAAAAAACGCGGCCATGAAGGCTTTCCAGCGGCTCATTTCTCCGCCTCTACCTTCTCTTCCGCTTTTTTGCAAGCGTAACATTTCATCTTCGAACCGAAAAAAAATGATCAATGAAACCATAAAAGAAAGACCAATGATAAAAAATGCCAGGATAACCACCATGGGACTGTAAGCAAGCTGAAATGCCGGATGAACCTTATAGATAACTGCGATTAAAAGAACCAGAATCGATAAAAAGGCGATAATACGTTTATAAATATTCGTATAAGAAAAAAGCAGCCGCTCCATGCAAAAAGCGAAGGGCACAAAAAGGGCAATATAAAAAAGCACCCCAAAGAGAACATCGCGCTGGGTTTGTTCCACCTGGTTGTAAACACGTGATGCAAGGGCCCACGAACGTGCTGCAGCTTCGGATAAACGGTCGTATTCATAGTTTGCAAGCGCTTTTTCAGCCAGCATCAGCGCTTCCATTCCCTCTTGCTGAAGCTCGCGAATTTTTTCATCCACAATTCCATGGTTTTCCAGATTACGAATACGCGGTTCAAGAAGATGCCACATATCCTTTGCCACCATAAATTCGGTGTTATGAATAAACGGCCAGTCATCCACGAGGTAGCCGCGGCCTTCGGGATTTTTGGAGTCCGCATTAATCAAAATAAGTTTTTTACGAAGCACCGAGTCTGACAGAAGAAGTTTCAGGGGCGTTCCCGGTTCAAGGTAGATTGAAGCAATGGTGGATGTGCGGGTGTCTATCCTGGAAAACCAGTATCGCATGGGGGTTGCCTCACGGCGGCCGTCAATGAGGTGAATTCGGGTCATGTAGTTGAAGGTTCTGGGCTCCAGGAGGTTAAAAATGGTGGTCTGTTTGCATGAAAACAGAATAAGGTCCGTCTGCACATAAGTGCGTTGCATCCCAACACGGTAAGAATCTATACCTGTACCGGATTTATCGATTGCCCAGACCACCTCTCCGGTTTCCGGCTCGAATTTATAGCCTTCAATAATTATTTTATGAAAGGAATGTCTTGAATCCGCAATTCCCCTGAGTTGAAACTTTCCCATGGCATCCACAATGGCGTGAAACCGGGCGGGCCCCTGAAAGCATAGAAGGGTGGTATCTGGTGCAGGCTGGTCCGGAAACAGCTCTCCGTGGCGTAGAAATTTTGCACTTCCCGTAAGGGTGGAAAAACCGTCCCGGGGAAATTCTCCGTCATTCAGGCGGGGTGCGCGGCTCAGAACGTTGATCAAAGCAGTCACCATCCGGTTTTGTTTAACCGCATATTCGAAATCAACCTTTTCAATGGTGTCATGGGGTGTGCCCCACATGGGTCTGGCATCATTTACCGTGGCAAGGGTAATGCCATGAAAACCTGCAATAGCACTCACCTCACCGCCCAGTTGCGGCTGATCCGGAAAATAGGTATCCCAGGGCCGAAGGCGACTGGGACGAAGAGTGTCGTGATATAAGTACGCATATTCTGAATTGATGGCCCACTGATGAATAACATCATTGATAACTGCATAGGCGCCAACGCGATTGATACGCGGGCGCAGTGGAAACAGCCAGCCATTATTAAACGCGCCGATTCCATCACCACGACTTGAAAGGTGCAGGGAAATAATCGCGGCAATTTCTTTGCTTTTGGCGACCTCCCTGAAATCCTGAGCACTTTTGAGCATTTTTTCCTGAATTTTCGCATCGTTTAAAATCTTCTCATGATCTTTTATGGCCTCAGGAATCAGGGCAAGCAATTGCTCGATTTCATTTTTGGAAAGGTTATGAAAATCGCTGCGCCATCCCAGCTGACGAAGTACTAAACGCCGGTCTGCAAGTGTTCGTATCTGTGCCACGTCGCTTGTATCATTTTTCTCTAGACGAAGGCGCATCAAATGGCGTGCAATTTGGTCCGCATCGGTTTTAATTCTTTCGCCGATGGCCTCTATGAAGAGGTCCTCGGCATGCTCTATATCCTGAAAACGGATTTGAGAATTCCGGGATAATTCCCGGATATCTACACGGCGGAGAACATCGAGCATTTGACTATGATGACTTATGATGTTTTCCAGATCTCCTTGCATGTCCCTTTGAAAACTTGCTCGTGCCCGAATGCTCCAGATCATTTCCCGCATACCGGCAAGGGTCTGAGCATGACCGGATGTGGCCACCAGCATAACCGATCTTGCAGGAGGGTTTTGCTTGAGACTGCGCGCGTAAGAAAGAAGCGAGGCAATTCCGGTGGCCGCATCAGCCCCGGGAGATATTCCCATCACATGGGAAGTACTGTCAAAAAAAGCCTCTACAATTACCATTTCTTCCTTTAGCTCCGGGTGAGATCCTTCCACAAGACAATAAATATTCTGAGCCGTTACATTTTGCCACCGGGCATCCGAAACAAGACGAATATTTTCAGCAATAATATTGCCGGGGTTATTTTCAAAGGACGGAAAAAAAGCTTTGGCTTCTTCCACAGACATAAGGAATCGGGGAAAATGGATCGGAGAGAGTTCCAGTTTGTCTTCGAAAAAACTTTTGGCCGATTCTCCCCGATCCAGGTAGATAAGGGCCCTGGCTCCCAATGAAGCTGCGTTCAACCAATTTTTTCCCGAAGCCAGCTCCATGAGTACAACGGTATCTTTAATTTTTTTTCCCGATAATTCCGATAGCTCTCCTTTGCCGGCATAAATCAGGGGGGCTTTAATGCCGGGGGCTTCAATTGTCTGAGGGGTAATGGCATTGCCGCGGATAGGGGCTACATTAATGGTTTGACCGGAGGACACCAGGGTTAAAGTGCTGGAATTTTGTAGCAAGGTGGGTACCAAAAACAAATGGGTTCCGACATCGCCCAGCTCAAGTTCAATAAATGATTGTTTGATGAATTCAGCGGCGGATTCAAAACCCGGCGTTCCGGTAGATCGGTCTTTGAAAGACGACAGGGTTTTGATGTCTGAAAAAAAACGATCCCCGGCCGTCTCCGGGTTCTCACCCGCCCATGCAGGTGAAAATATCCATACGAGAACAAATAAGAAAACCACCAACGGCCATAATGCCGGGGCTTTCCTTTTGGTTACCCATATCTTTTCTGCTGGTTTGCTTACCATCTTTCGCCGACAGTACCCACGGAAATGGTTAAATCTTCTCTTTCCTCTATTTTTTCTATACGGCCGTCTCGAATCCAAACCACCTGGTCTGACACATTGAGCATTTTGATATCATGGGTGGCTGAAATTACGGTTACGTTGCGTTCCCGACTCAAGTTTTTAAGCAAAGCAATGATTTCCTCGCCGGTGACCAGATCCAGGTTTCCTGTGGGTTCATCAGCCAGGATAATCGCCGGGCTGTTTGCCAATGCCCTGGCCACCGCCACCCGCTGCTGCTGACCGCCGGAAAGCTCGTTAGGTTTGTGCTGAAAACGATCCTTAAGCCCTACCAGGTCCAGCAACGCCATACCTTTTTCAACAGCGGCATCATTGCCCATCCCCCCGAAAATCATGGGCAGAGTAACGTTTTCCAGAGCCGTCATGACCTGAATCAGATTAAAGGTCTGGAAAATATATCCGATCTTACGGCACCTGAGCCATGCCAACTCGTAGGCATCCAGCTGAGCAATATCGACTTCATCGATAAACACTTTTCCCGATGACGGCTTGTCCAGACCTCCGATCATATTAAAGAGGGTGCTTTTTCCCGAACCCGAAGGCCCCATGATGGAAACATAACGCCCTGCAACAATATCCAGATCCACGCCTTTCAACGCCTGAACATCGGTTGCTCCGAGCTTGAAGTTTTTGGTAACCTTGGANACCCGGACAATCTTTCTTTCCTCCNCCCCNTTGCTNTCACGGATGNTGTCTGAGNTNGCTTCTTCCATTTTNTANCCTTTCAANCCTAATGCTCAACCCTCATAGCCTCNACCGGCTGCATNCTTGAGGCGATNATGGCNGGATAAAAAACNCCTGCCAGGCTTAANAAAAANCCTACCANTACTGCAAAAGCTACAGAAAACATTANATCANTCCATGCAAGATGCGTCAAAGCAGCATTTCCAAACTGAAGCGTACTGTTGAGCAGAGAAAATGCNGCTCCCGCAAAGCCCCCCACCAATGAGCCGATAATACCCTGCATACCGGCCTCCAGGAAAAAAAGTCTCAGTACAAATTTGTCCAGCGCACCCAGGCATTTCATGGTGCCAATTTCTCGAAAACGTTCGGTAACCGCCATAAGTTGTGCATTGACAATTCCAACCACACAAACCAGGATGGACAATATAACAATCCATCGCTGCTTGGGATTGGTTTCAACACGCTTCTCATCTGCCCCCACATCATATCCGGCCCTGATAAGCTGCTGTCGAAAATCCGGATTTTCCGAGGCAAGAAGACCGTTAGCCACATCATTGCCGACACGAACAAAACAGAGAAATGAAATAGCCAGCACCAGGCTTAAGGTGGTAATTAACGAGCGGACAAAGCGGACCTTGATTTGCTTGAAAGAAATGGAAAGCGATTGCTTAAAAGGAAGCACAACCTGTCGCTTCACGGAATCTTTTGTGGGATCAAAAAATTTTTGTTCGGAAAGATTTTCTGTGTTTTGCCGGCTCATCTGCTGACTCACGACTCAGAAGTTATTATAATTTATGGAGTGCAAAAGCTGTGCTTTCGCAAAGAATGCAAAAGCACAGCTTTTGCACTCCACCTTTGCACTCCACCTTTGCACTCCATTTTAATCACCAATGAGATCTTTAAAATGAACTACTTTCACCGATTTCTTTTCAATCAAAATCTGAAGCAGAGATTCCAAAAAAACAAACGCCTGATGGTTCATAAGCTGATGATGTATCATAATACCGCACAACCCACTTGCAAGAGCCGTGGATAATTCATCAAACAAATTGCTCCAGCCCTCCCCGGCTTTTTTTTCCTTACGGGTGTGCAAATCCACATGGACATTATATTGGGTTATTTGTTCCGGAATTCCGGAGCCTTTTGTTGAATTTTTCGAAACAGCTTTATATTTCAAATCCCTGAGCAGTGCAAGGGTATGATCGTCACATCGGTTCCAGGGAGGTGTAAAAACGGGATAGAAATTTTCGCCCATGATATGTTGAAGACGGTCCATACCCTTTATCAAGTCTTTTTTGATCAGGGGCAATAAACGATCAGGACCAAATTCGTACTTTTTGCCTTTCTTAGAATGGTTAACATGACGCCACCCGTGCTGATGCCAGCACCAGAGGCATTTGTTATCGCCCGACATGGAATTGAGCCGTGCCCATCTTTTATGTGTAAGCCAGGCCGGAACCACAGCCAGGCACAGAGGCATTCCATACCGGTAAAAAAGAGACATGAGCCTGGAAAAATTTTCAGAAGGTACGGCCACATCATCGGCACGAATAAACATGACCGGCCGCTCTTGCTGAAAATTTGAATATTTTGCTGCATCCAGGCAGTCATTCAAACGCAACCACAAATCTGCCGGGAGGTTATTCCAAATGGGTGAAACCTTGTGGGTCATGTTTGCTCCAGTTTTTTAACCACTCTGCAGTAAATGAACTTCCTTCAATATCGATATTAACAATCGAATTGCCTTTATGCAAGAGTTGCTTCCGAATTAAAGCCCGTAAGCGATCCGGAATAAGATCTTCATCGTTTAAAACCTCAATGGATGCTTTTTGTGCCAGACGCTCGGCCCGAAAACGCTGCTCCCGGTTTTGGGAAAACGGCCACACAATGGCCGGGGTTTTTGCGGCCAGGATATTCATGCAGGTGTTATAACCGGCCATGCTCACGGACAAGTCAGCTGCTGCAAGGTAAGATAAAAAATCGGGGGTGAATCTGTTAACGGAAAAGTCTTTGCTTTCCAGGCGCTTTAAGGGTTCAAAGTCTTTCAGATCCATTAACGGACCGGTAAAAACCACGAGGCGTAAAGGAATTTCTCTTTGGAGGGCTCCTGCGGCTTCGAGAGTATTCTCCAATAACCGGAACCCGACTTTTCCACTTCCGGCACTGGCTGTCACCAGTTTTTTTTCCGGCTCTACCTTCAATCTTTTACGGACTGTCGTGCGTGCATCTTCAGGGGGTTTGGCTGTGACAAATCCTGTATAAACCACTGGTATTTTAATGTCTTTTGTGCGGGAGAAGGTTTCATCCAGTGAAAAAATTGCCGGATCAGAATGCACCAAAAGGGCATCGAAACTCCGGTTAAGTATGCTGACAACCCTGTTTTCATATTTTTCAGGGTCTTTTTTTTCCACAAGAATATCTCGCAAGCTACATATTGAACGGCACGTCCGGCGATGATTTTCTCTGATATTTTTCAATACCGGATCCAGTTCAAAACCAAAGGCTTTGCGCCCAAAAGGATACAGTTCGGTGATGAAGATGTCCGGTTTTTCCGACTCGAAAATTTCAAAAAGCATTTTTTTCCGCTCTTTTTTGACCCTTTCCGTGGACATGCCTTTTTCAGGGGAGAAAAGCTCGGAAAAGGTCGGATCCATCATGAGACCGGGAAGGCGGACATTTCGGATATGTTCATCAAGTGCAACATCAGGTGCCGGTCCGCCGGTCACAAGAATGACCTCGTGTTCGCTGAGAGCTTTGCAAATCTCAAGGCTTCTGAAAAAATGCCCGATACCCAGCACATGCTGGCAATAAAAAAGAATTTTCATGATATTCCGCCCCTGGTTCCGGAGTGCAAAAGCTGTGCTTTTGCGAAAAATGGGAAACCACAGCTTTCGGTAACTTCTCAAAAAGTTCGGGTAAAACTTTCGGATAGCGCTAACGCTTCACTTCGTGCCCGGTCTCCGCCGGAATGACAAGCGCAAACAACTGTATGATTTGAGTGTAACCTGTTTGTGTGAAATCCGATTTTTCTGTAGGTGCGAATTCATTCGCACTTATAATCCGGCACGGATTTACAGAAAAGTCTTTAGAGGCCCCCAACAACTTTTTCCCAGGGGCAACGGGAACAGACACAATAATGGACAATGGGGTTCACATTGTGCGAATGAATTCGCACCTACAATTGAGCACAAGTCTTTTCACACAAACAGGTTACACTCGTATGATTTTAAATGTCATTCAGGCAGAGGCCTGAATCCAGATTAAACCCAATTTAAGTCAACTACCCGAACTTTTTGCAAAAGCACAGCTTTTGCACTCCGGAACTCGGTTAATCCTGCTTTTATTAAAATTTGTCATTCAGCACTTCCGTTCATTCAAACTTTTGATTACCAGATCATCATTATCCCATGCCAGTAGATGCAGATGGTAAGGTTTTAACAAAGGGCGTTCATCCGGCAGGAATTTTCTTTTTAAAATACCATAAATGACGATCCGGATAACGCCGCTGTGAGTCACCACCAGAATATTTTTTCCTTGAAAGCGAACGGCCATGTCTTCAAAAGCGTTTCGGGTTCTTTTCCAGACGCTGAGACGATCTTCCCCACCAGGCGGACAAAATTGCCAACCAAGAGCCATTTGGCGCTCCAATTCCTTTAATTGCCCGGCCATAAAATCCTGTCTTTTTTTCCCGTTCCATACTCCCCAATCTTGCTCGTCAAGACGGTGATCCTTTTCCATGGGCAGATTTAGATACTTATTGATGATGCCGGCAGTTTCCCTGGTTCGTTTAAGGCTGCTGGTAACAATCCGGTCCCAGTTATGGGTCTTTCCAAGAATCTTTCCCCAGGTTTGGACCTGCATGACTCCTTCGCCACACAGCTTCAGATCATTTTTTCCCTGAATTTTTTTTTCCAGATTCCATTGGGTTTTTCCGTGCCGGATCAGACCAAAGCATGTGGTAAATTTTGGGTTCATGTTTTAAATTGGCCGATTTTCCTTAAGATCTGGTCGACCTTAAGATAATTTTTATCAAGGTTGTGATTTTCTCTGACATATTCAACGGCGCGCCGACCCATTGTTTTTAAAAGCCGGGGGTGAGACAAAAATGTATGTATAGCATGGATAAAAGGTTTCTCTGCAAGCAAAGGGGTTAAAAGCCCGGTTTCTCCATGCCGAACCACTTCGGCAATACCGCCGTTGTCAAAAGCCACCACCGGAAGACCACATGATTGTGCCTCCAAAAAGACCATCCCCAAAGACTCCCGTATTCCCGGAAACACAAAAAGATCTCCGGCCGAATAAAACCGGTACATCCGATCTCTCTGAATTTTACCCGTAAAAATAACGCGTCCGGGAAGATATTTTTCCGCCAGGTTTTTTAAAAAAGGCTTTTGTTTGCCATCTCCCGCAACAGCCAAAAAAAGGTTGGTTCCTTCAGCAAAGAGCTTTCCGCATGCTCTGATAACCCATGACAACCCCTCGGTTTTAACATCCGGCCGAAACATGGCAGCCGATACCACCACCGGCGCATCTCCGACATTCCAAAGACGTCTTAATTTTATGCGAGCATTTGGGTCAAATTGAAAGTCTTTTGGAAAAATTCCCGGGGGCACATAGCTGACACGATCCGAAGGAATAATTCGCCGAAGGTTCAATTCGTCTTCTTTACGATTGCTGAAAATGTGCTCCGCCCGTGCAAGTGCCAATCGGTTCAATAGAAACCCGGGGCCCGTGCGAATATCCCTTCGCCTTTTTGTGGAATAAATTCCCTGAAATATAACATATGGAATTTTTTTTCGACGGCTCACATAAGGCCCCAATATATCCGGAGCTTTGTAATAGGTATGGTAGGTCAGCCAAAGATCCGGCAAAAATTCGTCTGCTTGCTTTTCACAGCGTCTTTGTTCTCTAAACACGCTGAACCAATTCCACGGTTTTGCGTAAATCCACCGGCAACGCAAAGCGCTGGCCACTTTCATGCAGTGGTCCTGCTTTGCTAAAAAATCGTAAAGTCCTCTGCCAATAATAAGATCCCCGGATGGATTGGGATGGTCAAGAGGTTTAAAGGGTGCATAAAAACAAATTTTCATAAAATTGGCCCGGAGGATTATTTTATCTCATGGCTTATAAACCCCGGCCAGATCCAGAATCAGCTTGCGGTTATCAAAATACTTTTTAACTTTTCTTCTTGCATTGGCAGCAATCCGGCTTCGAAGAGCGCCATCGTTTAAAAGCCTGGCCATGGCATCAGCCAGTGCTTCAGCATTTCCTGGAGGTACAAGAAGTCCGCTCACTTCATTTTCGATAAGCTCGGGGATGGCCGAAATGTTTGTGCTCACCACGGGGACTCCCATGGCCATACTTTCGATAAATACATTGGGAATACCATCACGGTCTCCATTTTCAGCGATTTCACATCCCAGAACAAAAAGATGGGATTTCCGATAGTGCTCCAATACAATGTGATGCGGCTGAGTTCCCAACCAATTCGACTCATTTTGCAGCCCAAGTTTTTCAATCAGGGAAAGTACTTTCTGACGGTCGTCACCATCTCCAATCAGAGTGTGGCAAAATGCAACGCCACAGGATTTAAGTATTTGCAATGCTTTGTAAATAGTCGGAATGCCTTTTTTGGGGGTCAGTCGCGCAACAGTTAAAATTTGATAAGGAGGTATAGGTTTTGTTTTTTGTGGGGATTGATCCTCCTCAAAGGAAAAAAGACCCATATCGATCCCGTGATAGATACGATAAACCGGTGTAATCACTGCATCCCGGTTTCCATGTGCCGCGTTTTTCAAATATTTACGATTGTATTCCGTGCATGTTACCACAAATTGAGCCAAAGCGATTTTTTCCCGAAGCTGCCGGATATCGGATGTATAAATATCTTTGGCATGGGCGGTGAAACTAAAGGGAATACCGCTTAAAAACGATGCAAACATGGCCACCGATGTGGGAGAATGGGCAAAATGTGCGTGAAAATGGCGCACCCCGCTCCTGGGCAAAAATTTGTGCACCAGGTATCCTGCCTGAAAAAGATGCTTTAATGTAGCCGATTTTCGGGTTCGGCCATAGCGCACCAACGCGATTCCAAGTGCTTGAGCGTACTGCCGGGGATTTTTGACCGCCAAAAAAATATTGTGGTACAAAAATTGGAAAAGTGGCTTGAGAAGCGTTTCAGGCAGATAGTCAACCGGGGCGTTGATTTCTTTGATACTGTCATGGGAAAAACGCTCCCGCGGTTGTCTCATGGAGAAGATATGAATTTTGAATCCAAGCCGTTCGAGTAGCAAAATTTCATTGGAAATAAAGGTTTCTGAAATTCTTGGGTATCCTTTCAGGATCATTCCCAATACCGGCGAAAAGGTCAACTTGCCCCTCCCTTTTCTCTGAATATCTCCAAACGCTTCCGCATGGTTTCAAGCCCGTTGAGAGAAAAGCGAGATATGGCCTCCCTGTAGCGTTCTTCAGAACCAAGCAACATGAAAATTTTGTCTCTCAGGCTCCTGACTGTTAGATCGCACCATGGAATATATTCGACCAAGTTTTGCGCGTAAAAAGCCCTGGCCCGAAGGAGCTGCTCTTTTCTCGGGGTTTCGCGCGGTATTACCAAGGTGACCGTTCCCTGGCTTAAAATTTCACATAGAGTGTTGTAGCCTCCCATGCTGATAACCATGTCGGCTGCAGCAAAAACCTTCTCCATCTGCCGATAAAAATGGAATGTCAGAATACCCAGAGCTTTTGCCCGTCTGAAAATCCTTTTTCTTTCCTCTTTCGGCATAAAAGGACCGGTGATCAATACACTTTTAAAAAGGGGCGGTTTGGGTTCAAATTCAAGCAGGGACAAGTATGTATCCATAACCCCAAAACCATCCCCCCCACCTCCCGTGGTAACCACCACAAGCTTTTCATCTTTTCTAATACCCCAATCTTTTCTGAGTTTTCGAACCGCTTCTTTTCCGGGGGTTTTTCTGGGAATATAACCGATAAACCGTATTTTTCTGCTGGTTTCTTCCGGAATGTCGTATTCTTTCACAGGATCATAGAAATCCTGCCTTCCATATACCCAGATCTCTGTATAAAGCTGTGCCAGACTTTCATAAACCCCTTTGGCAGCCCAATCATTTTTCACGGTTTCAGCATCATCCATAATATCTCTGAGGCCCAAAATGGTCTGGGTCTTTGGAAGTCTTCGCCTGATCCATTTTAAGGTGGGTAATATCTCTTTTTTGAGTCCGAGAGGTTCTTTGTCAACTATGAAAAGATGAGGTTGAAAAGCTTTGGCAGTGGCCGTGATGATTTTTTTTCGAATATCCAATGCATGGCGCGGGTTGATTTTTATGGAAAGTGGAAGATACTCATCATTGGTTTTTTTTATCATTCCGGGAATGCGTACAAAGTCAATTTGCTCCGGAAAAGAAAAGCGCCCTGCAATGGGAGATCCGGTCAGAATCAAAATATTGATATGCGGAGCTTTCAATTGGGATGCAATGGCCATGGTTCTTCGAATATGACCCAGTCCATAGGTGTCATGGGAATACATCAAAATATTATAGGTGTGATTACGTCCCAAAATTATTTCTGCCTTTCCAGCAACCTAATACCATTTTCCTGAGATTAAAAAGGCATTCCTGTTAACTTTTGACGCTATGGCTGATAAGTGGTTTTTATCAATGGAAAAATTATTTTTAAAAACGTGCAAGGCATGTTATTCTCCTACCCATTGAAGGATTTGGGAAATGATTACCACTTCCTAAAAAACAACAGGAAAATTTATGGCTCGCTCAAAAGTTCACCCTGATCATCAATTCGAATCCTGGCAAGTGTGGCCCGGCTCATTTAGAAATCCCCCACCCGATGGCAACTACCCCTTTTGCAAAAATTTCGATCTTGAAATTACGCCATCGACACCCATTGCTTCAATGGGTTCCTGTTTTGCCCGAGAAATGAAGCGTCGGCTCATCAACAAAGGTTTTAACTATATCACAGAAGAAATACACCATCCGGCCGCTGTTCATGCCAGTGCCGCATGGGAAAGGCTTTACAATACTTTTTCCATGCGCCAGGTTTTTGAATACACCTTTGAAAAATTCGATCCTCAAATCCGATGGTGGCAATCGCCCAAATCCAAAAAAATACAGGACCCATACCGAAGAAGCATCATTTACGATTCTCTCGATGACGCGCTGAAGGATTTTGATCGTCATATTCAGCACTCTCAAAGAGCTTTGGCTCGGGCACGACTTCTGATTATAACCCTGGGTCTTACTGAAATCTGGGAGGATAAACTGGATGGCTCCGTAATTTGTCTTCCCACGGGTCCCTATGTCAAAGAAGGCGGAGACATGAGTCGATACCGATTTCGTGTAAGCCGATATTCGGAAAACCTTGCCAATCTGGAGCGTATACATGAAATCATGTCCCAAAACAATCCTGAATGCAATCTGATGGTCACGGTTTCACCCGTTCATATGTGGGCAACTTTCAGAAAAGATGCCGATGTAATCAGTGCGTCATGCAACTCCAAGTGCACCCTTCGTGCGATAGCCGATGAATTTGCGGCAAGACATAAAAATGTTTTCTACTTCCCGGCTTTTGAAATGGCCACTATTTACCGGCCGATGGTCGGAGAATTTATTTTTGCGGAAGGAGAAGAAAATTTCCATGTCAATAAACCCACCATAAAATTCATCATGAGTCAGTTTTTTAAAAATTACACAACTCTATAAAAACAAGTTGCACTCGGATTATTTCATTCCACAGCCATAAGTCAAGAATTTTTCCTGGTTATAACGAATTTGGGGGTGATTGGTTGATATAGTACACTGTGGCGTAAATCTGTAAGGGCGGGTTCCAAACCCGCCCCCGTTATAGATTCTATTCACTTACCCAATCACCCCCAAATTCGTTGTAACCAGCAAAAAATGAACCCTGAGAGTATGCGTGACACCGCAGTGCGAATGAATTCGCACCTACAGGTTTTTTGCAGCAGATGTGGGTTTTACGTGTAGGTGCGAATTCATTCGCACAGAGGCGTTTATGTAACCGGATGTGCAAAAAAAAGCTACGGTCTGTAACGGATTAGTAAATCATCCCAGAACTTAGCCCCCTCATAACCACTCCATACCCCAAAGGTTCCCGAAACCAGCCTGTATGGGCTGCGATCATTTGCAATGATTTGCCATTGATCAGGTTCTGAACCTGATTCCCGCCACACTTTAGCCTGGATTTCAGTATGCCTGCCGGTATCCCGCACCTTGATGCGAAAGCGATACCATTCATTGGCTATCGGAATTACTCCGGTGGTTGTGTTGCCGTATATGGCGGCGGTTCTGTGGGGATACGTTGTCAAATGAAATGGTTGCCGGCCCATAGCTCTCAGGTGGTAACTGTTGGCTCTGATTGGATAAGTGCTTAAAAAAGTAACGCCTGCTGCTCCTGCGTCACTTGTTCTCATAATTCGGCCTGAATATTCAAAAGAGGTAAGATCGAAATTGCCAGGTCCTATATAATGAGAATGGATGTTGATCAGGGTGGAGTCTGTTCCGAGAACATTATTGTTGTTAATCGTATAAATTTCAAAAAGACTGTTATCTTCAACCACGCTGTTGTTTGCTAAGGTATCAAACCAGTACATGGCATTATCGCCTGGTAA
>SL_3KL_010_SEDDRAFT_10002343_pt1 | contig 17349 bp, 14 predicted proteins | sample SodLakKL_010_SED_2_FD_10381 | JGI IMG/M metagenome (IMG submission 10381) | reverse complement strand
TTCTGATATTCTGAATCATACTCAGTACCTGACCAATGGTGATATTTTCTGGGTATTTGCCAATTTGTGGCATATAGCCAATCTCCGAGCGGTATTTCCATTGGTCTTTTATGTTTTCTCCATTGACCTCAATAGATCCAGAGTTGGGAATGACCATTCCCAAAATGGTTTTGATCAAGGTGGTTTTCCCAGAGGCGTTGGGGCCCATCATGGCATAGGACAATCCATTCTCAAATTTCAGATTCAGATCTTTGAGCACGTGCAGTCTGCCAAATTTTTTATTTAGATTTGAAATCGATATCATGTGGTCGCATTTTGGGTTGATCGTCTTTTAAATTTTCTGGCGTTATGGCTGGTAATACCCTTTCCGCTCTGTCGAGTGTGGTGACCATAAAACTCCTCCACAGAATAATGGCGGAGGGTATGCGGTCGACTACCGTGCTGTACAGGCTTACCGGACGGTAGGGCACGTCGCCGTAACCATCCCTGTCCAAATCGTAGCCCTCGTATTTGTCCCAGTAATTTTTTTCCAGGGTATTGGTAACTATTCTGCCACTGGTGCTGATGTCAAAAGTATTGCCGATGAAATTGTTTTTCCTCAGTAGATTGCCGTCGTTCGAGGCAGGCAATTGTATGGCATATCCGTTTCTCCTGAACAGATTCTTCTCAATGGTATTGTTGTTGGATCCGTCCATGTAGATACCTATTGAGTTGTTGATTACGCGGTTGTACTTCATGGTGCTGTTGCTGATGTCCTTGAGAAGCAGCCCGTAGGAGCCGGATCCCATATTTTCTTCAAAAAGGTTGTACTTCATGATTACATTACGTGTATACATGACCGCTACTCCGGCATCGTTTTTCCGGAAAACATTGTTGTAATAGGAGTTGTCGTGCGAAAACATAAAATGCAGTCCGTAGCGGTTGTTGTACTCCACTACATTTCCCGAGGTTTCGACCTCCGTTGCAAATTCGAGGTAAATTCCATCGCGATGCCCGGTGATGTAGTTGTCAATTATCAATGCCGTATCGGATTTCCACAGGTGGATTCCATTTCCCGTTCTATGAGACCGCTTTTCAAAAGCTTCGAAATAACAATTGCGGACGACGATGGATGAGGAGTTGGATACATGGACTCCAAAATATGTGTTTATTATTCGGTTGTTTTCTAACAACAGGTTTTTCGAATCCATTACCTTGATGGCTGAATGGTCATTCATGCTGGAAAAACCGGTATTGATTATTTCAAATCCCTCAATGGTCACGGATTCTGCCGCGACAATAAAAACATCGCCCTTTTCCTCTGCGTCAATGACCGGAAAGTCAATGCCTTTTAGCACCAAGGATTTGTCAACTATTATTTCGCGGGTTTTGTACAAGCCCGGGTATACCCGTATAGTGTCTCCCGCAGTGGCATTTTGAATTACAGTTTTTAAATCATCCCCGTCTTTGACTTCAATGGTCTGGGAAATTAATGTTCCGATGCTGAGGAGGGAAGCCGAAGTCCCGATCAGTACAATGAGCAATAATTTTAAAGTCCAATTCAAGGCCGACTTTTGATGGTTTTGTTTTGTGGTTGACATTTTAAAGTGTTTTTTTTTGATGCACCGATGACCCGGCCCGATATAACTAATTTGCAATCCCATGCAATTTTGAATGAGGTCGCGATACAGCCTGGTTTATTTTGGGTCGGGTTAAAACTTAACCCACTACTTCAATAGGTAAAAACCCAAGGTATATTGCGTTGTATATCTCATGCATAAACTGTTATGCCTACTTGAACTGAGTTTTGATTTCACCCCAACCGAGATAGATGGAATGATCCAGTTTTTCATTAAACTGATCTCTGGTCTCTTGATCGGGCAGAGCGATAACTTTACTGTTCATCGGTGTTCTTATGTCATCGCTTTTTAAGAAAAAAGTATAGTGAACATCTAACAGATCTCCCGGATTGGAATAATCCACGACCATTTCGTAAGCGTAGTTGTGCCTCTGATTTTCCTCTTCCTCCATGAACATGACCATGCAGTTTACATCGTCAAACATAAAAACCCGACCCTTGTCGGTCACTACCTGTGCACCGAACCTCTCGTCCATTAACTTCATTCTGCAAAAAACACATTCGTCTTCTCCAAATTGAATGGGTCTGGGCTCGACGGTACAAGAGGTGATTAAAAGTGTTGAAAAAATTAGAAAAAATAAAGCTTTCATGATTTTTGAATTTGTGGTTAATTTTATAATCAGTCGTTACTTGCGGGAGAAGAATTTTCTCCTCCATTTCCCCGCCCATTTCGATTCCCCTACGACCACCATAAATACGGTAAGAGTTACTGCTCCCATAACCCACCCGGCTACGTGTGGTCCGGAATATGCCAGGAAGTTGAGCAATTGCTTGTATCCAATTAATGGAGGTTGATAAGTCATATCCGAAACCTTTATTGCAGCAGTTGGATCCAGGTTGTGCCCGTACTGGTACCCCCATATATACATATCTATCAGGGCCCCGATACCAAGTAAAATCAGGATTATCAGAAATAAGTGCGCTCCAGCCTTTTTCCCCCACAAACCAACGAATAGACCAATGGCGATGATGGCTCCAATAATGTATTTGAGGTATTTGAATTCAGGGAACATCTCTTCCTCTATGGGTGCCATCCCAATGTAGAAATTCATTTTGTTGATGCTCGCCAGATCACCGGTGAGGTGGTCGATCCAGATTTGCATTGAAAGTCCTTCCGGATACTGGGGCGCCCACAACTGTATTTGCCAAATAGGGAAAAAATAGGCGGACAACATTGCCAATGCAGAGACAACAATCAATACCCTTCCGGTTATACTCAATTTTTTCATGTGGTTACATTTTTGCTAAACCCTTCTTCAGAAAGACTTTTTACTGAGTTTTAACCTTTCTTATGGGAACCTGCCCCCGCTTTTTTTGGGGACAGGTCTCCGGTTGGTTAATTGTTTTGAAAAAGAAATTTACTCGCCGGTAGAGAATGTGAGTGGCACATCACTTCCAGCAGGTGAAATTCTTATGTAACCCTGCATTTCCTGGTGCAAGGCAGAGCAAAAGTCGGTACAGTAAAACGGGAAGATGCCCACGCGATCCGGAAGCCATTTCAGGGTTGCCGTTTCACCCGGCATTATGAGGATCTCTGCATTATTGGCTCCCTTGATAGCAAAACCATGCGGAATGTCCCATTCCTGTTCGAGATTGGTGACGTGGAAGTAAACCGTATCTCCGACAAAAACGCCCTCTATATTGTCGGGTCGGAAGTGAGAACGTATCGATGTCATATAAACGCGTACCGTCTTGCCATCCCTTTCCACCCTGGCTTGAGCCGGACCTTTTGTTACATGGGGGTGGGTATTGTCTTCGATTCTGTAAAATCTCACCTGCTTGTCCTTGATTAGAGAGGCAGGGAAAGCTTCAGCATAGTGAGGTTCCCCAATGGTGGGGAAGTCGAGTAACAACTCCAGCCTTCCGTTGGATATATCGAACAACTGGGCAGAGTGGCACAATTCCGGACCGGTGGGTAAATATCGGTCTTTGGTAATTTTATTGTAAGCTACCAGATATTTGCCGTGAGGTTCAGCGGTGCAGCCACCGGGAATCATCAGGTGACCGACGGAATAATAGGTCGGAGCGCGGTCGATTACCTCAAGCGTTTTCAGATCCCACATGACTACCTCAGAAGATACAAACATGGTCGTATAGGCATTGCCCTTTCCATCGAACTCTGTATGGAGGGGTCCCAGGCCGGGCCTTTGGACCTCTCCGTAAAGCACAGATTCGTAGTTCAAAATCGGCATGCCGTTGACATCCCCTTCAAAATCCTCGTTCTCTATGGCTTCTATCATTTTTGAAAATGAAAAAACCGGGATCAGTGCAGCCAGTTTTCCGCTGCCTACAATGTATTCACCATCCGGACTGACATCGCAGCCGTGTGGTGATTTGGGGCATGGAATGAAATACATGATGTCCTTTAACTCAGTGGGGTCCAACATCAGTACTTCTTCTTTCATAGTGGAAGTGGTAATGTGGCTGTTTTTATCCCTGATATTGTGGGCGTATTCAGCTTTGATGATCTCTCCTCTTCCCTGCCTGGCGTATTCTTCTGCTTTTCTCCAGTTTATCGCCATAATGAAGTCCTTGTCTCTTTGAGATGCATTTACTTCCAGTAAAGTATGGGCTTGTTCGGTATTGTACGTAGAAAAGAAGAACCAGTCACCCGATACCTTTTTTCCTCCCCTCGCCAGGTCGTAAGCAAACGGGGGCGCGTCGATTTGAAAAGCAATATCCATTTCTCCGGATTCCTGATCCACAGAAATAAAGGTAATGGCTCCCCTGAAGTTTTCTTTGTACGTAGAAATGGGTACATCCACATCGGCATCTTCTCCGTAGGGAACACTGAAGCGGGTACCCGCAACAACATACTCGGTATTTTCAGTGATAAAAGGTGACGAGTGGTTGCCGGCACTGTTTGGTATTTCAAGAATTTCAGCGGTTTGGAATGTGGTGAGGTCAATTCTGGCCACCCTGGGTGTGTTGTTGGCATTGGCAAAAGCCCAACGGGCGTCGTGAACACCATCGGTTGTTGAAATAGCAATGTGGTGCAGATCGTCCCATGGAATAAAACCGTGACTGGTGTTCAACATGGGTTTGGTCTCTTCTGAGAAACCGTAACCCGACTCAGGATCTACAGAAAATACTGGCAGTATCTTAAAAGTCCTGCCGGAAGGCAAGCCCACAACGCTGACTTGTCCATTAAATCCCCCGGAAACGATGTTGTAAAACTCATCGTGCTCTCCCGGTGGTACGTAGACTTTAGATGCAGCATCTCCGGTAGCCGATACCCCGGGTCCCTGAGGTCTGCAGGACAAAATAGCAATCGCAAAAAGGATTGATAATCCGATAATAAAAATTGAATTTTTCATTGTTTATAATTTTAGTGGTTAATATTGTATTACAGCACTCCCTGGTCTCTCACTCCGGCGTGCTCTTCATCTATGTGTCTGAAGAATTCCAGCAGATCCCTGGCTTCCTCTTCAGATATGTTCTGATTGGGCATTCGAACCAGACACTCTTCGAGCATCTTTCGGGCAATGGGATCTTCATCGAGCATCACATCCACGTTGAGAATCATATTCATGATCCACTCGGGAGACCTCCTGTTGGTAAGGTTGAGGTATCCCGGTCCCACCAAGCGCTCTTCGGTTTCGTATTTGTGACAGGTAGCGCATTTGACATCGCTAATAGCACGTCCTCTCCGGATCATATTCGGATCGAGGGGCTCATTCAACTCCACCTGAGTGATGGGCCCAATTCCTCGCGGATCCGGTGCTTGTTCTTTTTGCGCAGGCCGTTCTCTTTCAGTAGTTTTCCTTTCTGTCTGGTCGCCACCGCAGGCAATCAGGAAAAAGGTCAGAATAATGGTTAATGCAAATGATAGTAATTTCATATCGTTCTTAATTTAAATGGTTTAAAAATGAATTTTCTCCACAAGGGAATAATGGCCGGACCAAACTGTGCAGCCAAAATGGCAATCAGACCCACGGGAAATAGAATCGATGACCAAAACATATAATGGTGAAAAGAGGGAATAAAGCCGAGACCGGACCATAGCATGATCCCCTGTCCAAACATCAGTATCTCTGTAATTATAAATCCGCAGAGAAACAATAACCAACCCGTTATGGCCAGCCTGTTACAAGACAGTTTTTCCGTCAATCCGAGCAATCCCGCTACCGTGAAAGTAAATGCGCCCATCATAATCAGATGAATAAAGGCCACCACAAACATTCTGAGAGTGTATGAAATTTCTGCAACCGCAGGTACAACCACCGCAAATTGGATGAGGACTCTGAGAGCGAGCATTGCCAGTCCAAATTTTAAAAAGAAAATCATCCATTTTTGTCCGGGAAAGCGTATGGAGCTTAGCGATGTGAAAAGTGGTGAGAGAAGGAGGTAAAACCCATACAATTGAAGTCCCACTCCGACGGAATTGAGGTAAAACAAAACCGAAGAGGGAGTACTCCAGTTTACGCTGAGGGCATAAGTGAGAATAACAGAAAGTTGTATGACCGGGAAAGTATATGGTTTAAAGATCATTTCTTTCCCGTTGAGCTCTAAATACCTGATCAAGCCCGCAATTACGGCAAAGGTGAACCACCCGATGAGTTGAAAGTGAAGGAACCACTGTATGCTCATAAAATACAAGGGGTGTAAACCTCCCAAAGTTGCCGAAACAGGAGCTATGGCCCAGAGGCCGAGGGTAGATATGCACATCCATATGACACTCCACCGGGCAAAGCTGAGGGCCAAACTCCTCTCTCCGCTCCTCCTCAAATCTCTTAAAAACGCAAAGGCAAAAAGGTAAGCAGCTCCCAGATGAAGGGTACTGAAAGAAATGCTGAATAAGCCGTAACCCTCCAGAGGAAAACTGATGCTCATCCCCAAAACAGCGACGATATTCAATATCAGACTCATTCTGTAAATACCCGTGCGCCTATCCTTATCGATAAAAAACACCATCAGTACTGCAGAGGCAGCTAAAAAAGCCCAACCGAGCATGGCCGCATGGGAGTGTCCGTGCTTGAGATCGTTAAAACCGAAGCCGGGAACCACTCCTATGAAGTAATACCTCAGTGCGATCCCCAGTATGCTAACTATGAAAAAGAAAAACAGTGCCCATCCCACCCAGTGAGTGATCATAGAGTTCCACTTGAGAACAGTCGCTTTATCGGGACCTTGAGTAATCATCAGTTTAGATTTTTCACTCTGAAATCGTAAGTTACAACAATTATATCAATTTATGTAGCTTTGATGCCATTTTAGTAATGATTAATAGATTTTTTTTTCAGTAATTGTCATTAAATTCAAAATCTTTAAAACTCTCTCTCGCGGTCGGAAATATCAGATTGTTCTCCAGGTGTATGTGTGTGTGCAAATCCGACTCAAACTCCTCAAGCATGGCGTATGTCACTCTGTATGTTTGACAGGCTCCGGGAGGGGGGCAATATCCTGAACTCAACTCTTTGATCCGGCGGAATCGCGCACCCTCATTGTCGTGTTCCTCTTCCATTAAGGAGATGGGATCATCAATGTGTCCAAAATGCGGTGGGCTGAGCGTATAGTGGTCTTTTTCAGCCCGGTACATAGCGATGAGGTAGGGGAATAAAATCCGCTCCTCTCTTTTCATGTGTGCGTTTAAGTGTTCGGCTGCCTCTCCGAATTCATCTCTTATTTCAAATAATTCGGGGTGTTTTTCCCCGTGAACTCTGCACAACTTTTCCAGATAGGCTTTTAATACGGGAATAGAAGTTGATACATACTTGTGATGCACTTCCACTACGTGATTGATCAATGCCTCTTGAGACATCTTGTTATAAGGAGTGTCATCTTTGGTCTCATTGAGTTGAATGAGTTCATCAAGTAGTTCGTCCGGGGAAACCTTCTGCACTTTGCAGGCTTCTTCCAGAGTGATTCCACCATTGCAGCAAAAATCGATGCCGTGTTTGCTGAATACTGCGGCTGTTTTAAAATTATCGGCCACAATGCGTCCGACTTTTTTCGATAATAGATTGGATTTTTTCATAATTAAGATTTTAGGATCTTTATGTCCTTTTTAAGTGTAAAAAATTTTAAGTCAATCCACTGAGGAAAGATTCACCTTCGTGAACGGAACCTGCAGCTTCTTTTAGTGTAGTGGTGTGCAATACGCCTGTGAGGTGATCTCGGATCGCTTTAAACTTATTGTGTACAGGGCAGGGGTGGGTTTCAGAGCAATTTTTTAATCCGAGGGCACAACCTACAAATAACTGGTCGCCATCAACGGCTTCGACTATTTCGTAAAGGGTGGTTTCATCTCCATCTTTGGCCAGCTCAAAACCACCGTGCGGGCCCTTAATGGACCAGAGTATGTTTTTCTTGACCAATTGCTGCAATAGTTTTGCAGTAAAGGCCTCCGGGCTCTTGATGGCCTCGGCTATTTCCGGCAAACGAGCACGCTTTTTATTTTCTGAACACATTGCCAGAAAAATGGCCGCTTTTATGGAGTACTCACACGCTTTTGAAAACATCAGATTTAGATTTCTGAATGCAAATATACACCATTAAAACCCTAAAAAGGACAAAAATATCCGAAATAGGTAAAGTTTTTTTCTTTGCGGAGATTATTTTTTCAAAAAAAACCTATAAACAAATCACTGTCAGTTGATTGTAAATTGTCATAGAATTGTAAAACCGGAATTTTACAGCAAAAAATATGAAGGTGAGGGTTGAATTTCTCCTGAAAAAAGGCCCGGAATCAATTCACATCTGACCTATCGGTTTTTTCAACCGCTCCAATTCTTTTTGACTCTTTCCAGCCGTATACCATCAGGTAAAGTGCGGGCAGGACCATGAGGGTGGCGAGGGGTGCGGTAATCATACTCCCCACCACTACCTGAGCCAGCGGTTGTTGGGTTTCAGAGCCGATTCCGGTGGCAACAGCAGCGGGCAGCAGACCGATTCCCGCGGCCATAGATACCATCATCACAGCTCTGAGTCGAAGTTTGGAGCCCTTGAACACCGCGTCGTAAAGGGACAGGCCCTCCCTTCTGAGGTTGTTGACAAAGCCCACCAACACCACTCCATTGAGGACGACCACTCCAAGTACGCAAATAAAGCCGACCGTTGCGGAGATGCTCAAATCCGTTCCTGTGATGATCAGGGCAAGTATGCCCCCGATGAGGGCGAAGGGAACCGAGGCGAGAACAATGAGAGGATCGGTGAGGTTTTTAAAGTTGCCGTACAAGAGGAACAAAATGAGGAGAAGGGTAATGGGGACAATGACCATGAGTCGCTGTAAGGCGTCTTGCAGTTGTTGAAACTCACCGGCCCACTCCAAACGATATCCGGCAGGCAGGACGACGTTGTCCAGAATTTGATTTTCTGCATCGGCTACGGTGCTTTGCAGATCTCTTCCCCTTACGCTAAAGGCAATGGGAATGTACCTTGCATTCGCTTCTCTGTAAATAAAGGAAGCACCGGAGCGGGTAGAGACATTGGCTACCTCCTTCAGTGGGATGTATCCCGCNCCAGTGGTTATGGGTATATTTTTAATGGCTTCCTCCGTATTGCGGTACTCTGGCAGTGTTCGGACCACCACATCAAATCTTCGGTCGCCGTCCAGTAGTTGTGTGACTGCCTTTCCTCCGACCGCAGCCTGTACTATTTTATTCACATCCTTGGTGAGAACTCCATAGCGGGCGGCCCTTTGTCGGTCGATTTCGACCAACAAATTCGGTTGGCCGAGTTTGGTGTACACAGCGAGGTCAGAAATTCCATCTACGGAACTCATTGCGGATTCTATTTCAAACGCAATTCTCTCCAGTGTTTCGAGGTCTTCTCCAAAGAGTTTGACCACATTTTCTCCTCGTACACCGGCCATGGCTTCCTCAACATTGTCCTGGATATTCTGAGAAAAACTATAACTGACGCCTGATATTTGAGAAAGGTTTTCTTCCATTTCGAGAATCAGAGATTCTTTGTCGAATCCCTTTCTCCATTCGTCTTCCGGTTTGAGGTCAACAAACATATCTACATTAAACCAACTGATGGCTTCTGTTCCTTCATCGTCCTGACCGAGTTGACTCACCACTGTATTGACCTCCGGATGGGTGAGGACAATGCTTCGCATCTCGTCGGCGAGTTCTTCGGCCTTAGAGAATGAAATGCTATTGGGCATGGTACCCCTTATCCACATATTGCCCTCTTCGAGGTTGGGCATAAACTCACCACCTATAAAGGGAACAGTTGAAAGTGTTGCAGCCAGGCAAAGGGCACTGATTGTAAGCGTTGTTTTTGGAAGTTTCACGCATTTTTTCAATAAGGGTTCATACCCTTTATTGAGCCAGCGAACCAAAAAAGTATCCCTGTGTGAAGATACTCCTTTGAACATCCAGGCGGTCAGGGCGGGTGCGTAGGTCAGAGATAAAAACAAGGCCGCTCCGAGAGCGATTCCATAGGTGATGGCCAGGGGGCCAAAAATTCTTCCCTCAACTCCCTGCATGGTAAAGAGCGGCAAAAAGGCCACAATGATGATGGCCATAGAGAAAAATATGGGCCCCGCTACTTCTTTTCCAGCATCAATTATGGTTTTCTTGATATCGGTGGCTACTTCACTTTTTTTCTTTGAAAGCCTTCGATAAATATTCTCAACCATGATGACGGAGGCATCTACAATGATACCAAAATCAAGTGCACCCATTGAAATGAGGTTGGCCGAATCACCCCGGATAACCATAAGGATGAAAGTGGCCAGCAACGCAAGGGGAATGGAGAGGGTAACTATAAGAGCCGCCTTGAAATTTCCCAGGAAGGCGATCATGATAAAACCCACCAGCAGCATACCTGCCAGCAATACGTGTTGAACGGTACTGGTTGTGACATTTACCAGATCGGTCCGGTCGTAATAAGGGACTATTTTCATGCCGTCAGGTAAAATGCCTCCTGCATTGATTTCATCCACTTTCTTTCGAACTCTTTCCAGGGTGGGAAGAGTTTGTTGGCCGCGGTGCATATTTACAATGCCCGTCACTACGTCGGAATCGTAATCCTTACCCACTTTTCCAAGCGGAACCATTTGGCCGATTTTCACTTCGCCGAGTTGGTACAGGTAAACAGGCGTTCCGTCGCTTTCAGCGACCATTACATTGGCAATGTCTTCGAGGTCGCGGAAAAGGCCAACTCCTCTAACATTGTAGCTCTGTTCCCCAATATCCAGGTAATTCCCGCCCACATTTGAATTGCTCTGTTCTACCGCTTCCATTACATCTGATATGGAAATGCCGTAAGCGATGAGTTTGGTCGGATCGATTTCTACGTGATACTCTTTGGTGGGCCCTCCAAAACCCACCACATCAATGATGCCCGGTACTTGTCGGAATTGACGCTCGAGTATCCAGTCCTGGGCTTCTTTTAACTCCATGCTTGAGTATCCCTCCCCAACCAGTTGATATCGGTAGATTTCCCCCAGAGCTGACCAGGGACTCAATTCGGGATCTACACCATCGGGGAGGTCGGCCATCTGGAGTCGGTTTATCACTTCTTGTCTTGCGCCGTCGTAGTCCGTGCCCCACTCAAAGTACACTTTGACATTGGACAGTCCAAAAAGAGAAATGGATCGTATGACATCTATGCCGGGGATTCCATTGAGTTCGGTCTCCAGGGGAACAGTCACTTGTCTTTCCATTTCCTCTGCGGACCAACCGGGCTGCTGAGCAATGACCTCTACCAGAGGTGGGGAAGGATCTGGATAGGCTTCTATATTGAGTTCCATAAACGCGTAGAGACCCACGAGAAACAGAATTCCGGAGGCCGTAATGACGAAGACGCGCTCCCGGACAGAAAATTCAATAAATTTATCGATCCAGTTCATAGTTATTTATTGGTTTAAAGACGGGTTGGCAGTTATTGACTCTCAGTAAGTTTATTGTAGACTAAGATGTGTCGGCTCGACACTACATGCTCTCCCGGTTGCAGTCCTGAGTTCAAAAAGGTGCGTTGACCTGTTCTGCTGTGAATGTTCAGTTTGCGAATTTCCACATTGCAGGCATCTTCGAATACCACTGCGTAATACTCGTTATTGTCAAAAATCAGTGAACCACTTGAAATGACTGGCAGGACTTCGGTTTCTTTAACGTTGAGTTCAATATTGGCAAACATTCCCGGCTTTAGTTGGAAATCGGGATTTGGCAGCTCAATTATGGCCTCCATGGTCCTTCTTCCGGGGTCGATGGCACTGGACAGACGGACAATTTCACCTTCGAGCCGGAGGTCGGGGAAAGCCAGGGTCGAAATGGTGACGGTATCGCCCCTTCTTACGTTGCGAATATCGCTTTCTGAAACATTGGCCACCACCCAGATATCTCTCAGGTCTGATATTTTAAATGCATGCGGGTCATCGCTTCTCATACTGAGCCCGGGATTGATATTGCGCTCTACTACAAAACCGGATTCAGGTGCTCTGAGTGTATAGGACTCCTGTTCTCCTTCTATACCCAACACTTTTTGCTGTTCTCTCAGCCGCTCTACTTCAGACTCTGCTCTTTCCAGGGTGCTTTGGGCCTCCAATAAGTCTCTTTGGGAGTACACCCCGGATTCGTATAGAGATTGAGCGAGACTGAGATTTCTTTTTGCAATGGATTTATCGGCCAGAGCCGATTGCTTGTCGCGTTTAAATTCAGCGATGTCCGGACTCTGAACGGTCGCGAGAACTTGTCCTTTCGAAACGCGGTCTCCAAGTCGCACATTTACATGGGTTACGATTCCGCCCGCTGTGGGGTGCACCCTGAAAACCCGATCGTTATTGACGGCTATTTCACCGGGGAGTGAAAGGCTTCGGCTTACGGGTTCCTCCACAACTTCCTCTGTGGTCAATTTTTCCACCATGGCAGAGGGCAGACAGGGGTCGGATACCGGATCTTCAGCAATTTCAGTTTCTATGGGATCTCCGCATCCGGCCAGCAGGATTAGACAGGAAAAGAGTCCTGCTGAGATTGCGTTTTTAAATTTCAAAGCGTTCATAGGTTTGCGAATTAAAAGTTAAATTGAAAAATATCCTGACCGATCACAAAATTCAAATCTTCAGCAGCTCTCAGGTATTCTTCGCGTATTTGGTAGTTTCTGATGACTCCCTCTCTGAAGGACTCGTAAAAGTCAATAAATTCGATCAGTCGGATATCGCCCTCTCTGTATTGATGCAACAGCCCTTCAATGATAGCGGCAAAGTCATCCTCGTAGGTTCCGTCCAATCTATCCAGCAGGTGAGAAGCTCTTTCAAATTTTCTAATCGATTTTTCGATTTCGTGAAAAATACCCTGCTGAGCTTGAGTCACTAAAAATTCGGATTGCCGGATCTGGTATTGTGCTTTCTGAATATTTTCTCTGTTTCTGTTCCAAAGAGGGACCTCCATGCTGAAGGTGATTCCAAAGTAATTGTCTACCAATCCGTCCAGTCGGTCGTAAACGAGTCCGACACCCAAATCCGGATAGCGGTTGGCTCGCTCCAGTACCAGGGATTGTCTGGCAGCCTCTGTCTCAGTTCTGGCACTCAGTAAATCGGTTCTTGAATCCAATGCCCGTTCGTAGAGGTCACCGGGTTCTAAATCTGTGAGTTGTTGAATGGAGGCCGCTAAGTCGTCCGGCAACTCCGGTACCGGAATCTGATCCTGAAGCTGAAGGAGAATTTTCAGTGCATTTTGAGATTCTATTTGTTCCTTTAGAATTTCGCTGTACTCTCGTTCCAGTTCGAGTAACAGACTGCGGATGCGTATCACTTCCATTCTGGAAATATTTCCCTGCTGTTGCTGTTCTTCAAAGCTTTCGAGTATTCGGTCGAGTGCATCTATTTGTTCCTGGTAAAGCCCCTCCATTTTATTGAGAAAGGCCAGGCTGAAAAACTCTTCCCGAACCGACCTTTTAAAGGTTCTGATCAGCAAATCCAATTGCTGTTCAGTTTTCATTTTTTCCAGTTCTCTGAGACGTATTTTATGTCCCCTTTTTCCCGCTGTAGTGAACAGTTGTTCTATTTCAAAAGCCGTGTTGTCTCTGCCGGTAAAGCCTACAGGACCCTTGCCATCTCTGTTTATTATCTGGTGTTCGAGCCCTACTTCCGGATTGTCCCATAGCTTGGCCTGCCTGATTTTTACATCGCTGATGTCCAGGTTGAGACGCTCGGCCATCAATATCAGGTTTTCCTCCAGGAAGATCCTTTCACTTTCCTGCAGACTCAACCGCAATGAGTCCTGGCCATAGGCAGCATTCACATGCCACAAGAATCCGGCCAACACAATTCCCAAATGAATGTACTTCATCTAATCTGTTTAAATTTTTTCCAGACCAAATATTGCAGACGAGGAATCCAAGGTGAACCCCCATGAATAATCCGGATTAAAATAGGTGCAAAAGTAAAGGCACTCACCTTAAAATGACCTTAAAGGGAATAAAAATGACCTTAATCCGGGTTAAATCATTGGTTTGCAGAGGGCGTTTTTAGAGAGGGATAGAGGGAGGAAGTCATTTTTTAAGGGGGAACTTCAGCTCAAAAATATTTAGACTTTCAGTGGGGTTTTTATAAACAATGCTGGCATTGTTAAGCTCCAGGATTTTTTTGGTCAATACCAATCCGAGTCCAAAACCACTTTGATTTTGGCTGTTTTGCCCTCTGAAAAAATGGTTGAACATCAACTTTGTCTCATCCTCAGATATGGGATTGCCTGTATTTGCAATTCTTATTGTGAGCAAATCGGGAGAATGGCAATCGATGATGATTTCACCTTTGGAGTCGGTGCTGTAGGCGATACAATTGGTGAGTAAGTTTTGAAAGACCTGACTGATGAGGACGGGGTTGAGTGGAATAATTAATCTGCTTTCATCGAATTCATGAGGGGTGAAGTTGACTTCAAAGGTGTAGTCGGGGTAGATGATATTGAGCTCATCCATTACGTCAAAAATGACTTCATCCAATCTTTTTTCCTGGCGTGTAATTTCAGTGCCGGATTCGATTTTGGAAATTTCAAGTAGGACATTGATGATACTTCCCAGCGACTTGGCTTTGATGACCTGGTGGTGAAGTTCCTGTTTAATGGGCTTTTCCGAGCTTAATTGCTTGATTCGCTCCAGTTCAGAAACCAACACAGCTATGGGAGTTTTCAACTGATGAGAAATGTGGTGAACGGTGTGTTTTTGGAAGGCAAATGCTTCTCGCGTCCGCTTGAGCAGGTCATTAAACCGATCGGTCAACTGTACGATTTCAAAGGTCGTTGATTCGGTTTGCAGCTCTTCGGATTTTTCATCCCCCAGATCATATTTATTCAGGGTATTGGTCAATGCGGCAATGGGCCTTGAAATTTTGTTCGACAAATATTGTGAAATAAGGAAAACGGCAATGGCTATGACTATAAAAATACCGATGAGTACATTTCTCAGGAAAAATAACTTTGTATATCCAAATGCATCGTGGGCCTTGCTGATGGCAAAAAAACCGCGACCTCTTATTTCTGTGTAAATCCCCACAATGTCGTAAAATCCCTCCTTGGTTTTGTACCACTGCTGATCAGTGGATAAGTTATTCAAAATGGCGGGAATGTCCGGATCCGGAATGTCTTCCTTGCTGACGTACAAAGGTTCCTTATCACTATTAAAGATCAACAACTTTTCATCGTAATAATCGTAGACCGTCAGGATATCCATGGTTTCCTGAATCTCTTCGTCTTCCTGTTTTATCTCCGTGAGTAGTTGAAGAGAGGTGTTTATTCTTTCGCTCTGCTGCTGAGTGAACTCCTCCTCCCGGTACTCTGCAAAAAGGAGGTATATAATGACGAAGGAAATGGCCGTCAATACATTGACCGTAATGGAAAAATAGAGCAGAATTTTATTCCTAATCTTCAAGTTGATGTCATTTTTAAACTATACTCCAACTCATACCTTTGATTCGAAAGCCAAAATAAGGATATCGTCGAGCGTTCTTTTCTGACAGAAAGGCTTTAATCTGCATCGAGATAATAGCCGTAGCCCACTTTTGTCTTTATGGTATTTGTCCCAAAGGGTTTATCCAGTTTGTTTCGCAAAAAATTAACGTAAACTTCTACTGTATTGGTGTTGGCATCAAAAGAGTGCCCCCATATTTCGGCAATGAGGTCTGCTTTGGAGACGATTTCTCCTTTTTTCTCAACGAGTATTAACAGAATTTGATATTCCCTGGGTGTCAGGGATATTTCTTTGCCTCTTCGATGGACTGTTTTTTTTGCTTCGTTTATGCGGATATCCCCTGCGACCCGAATCGATGAATGTGCTCCACCCGAAGATCTGACTTTATTGCGCTTGATCAGTGAATTTACTCTCAAAATCAATTCCCGCATATAAAAGGGCTTGGTCAAATAGTCGTCCGCACCGCAATCAAAACCCTGAACCTTGTCATCTAATTCCGCAAATGCCGTGAGCATAATGACAGGTGTGTTTGTATCGTGCCTCCTGAATTCTTTACACAGGTCGAAACCCGTTTTTCCGGGAAGATTGATGTCCATAATAATGCAGTCAAATGACTCTTTTTTTAGCAGTCGCTCTGCCAGCAGACCATCGTAAACAACTTGTACATTTAAAGATTCCGACTTCAATGCATCTTTAATGTTTTGGCTGAGTGTGTGGTCATCCTCGATTAAGAGTACATTCATAATTTAAATTTTAACTCAATCCGGGCTGGCAGAATCGCGGATGGTTGTAATTACTTTATGGACGCTTAAACCGAATACCTTTTTTAATACGATGCTCAAATTAAACATAAGCACAAAGTTAAAATATAAAATGGACAGTTCCTCAGCAGGGTGAGGTCATTGCAATAAATTTGATTCGGATCATTATCCGCCCTTCAGATATATTCAGTCTATGCCTTTATAAACAACTCCTGAAGTGGGCGTCTCGTGGAGTTCTATTTTTTTGAGTTGAGGCAAATGGGGTTTTACCCGATCCCAAATCCATACAGCAATGCGCTCGCAGGTGGGGTTTTCCAATCCCGGAATATCATTCATCACCCGATGATCCAATTGATCCACTACAGGCTTTATGACTCTTTTTACCACTGCAAAGTCCTCGACCCACTGCAGGTGTGGGTGAAGGGGGCCTTCGAGGTAAACCACCAATCTATAGGTGTGACCGTGCATGTTTTTGCATTTGTGACCCTCCGGAACATGGGGGAGGAAATGAGCCGAGTCAAAAGTGAATTGCTTGAATATTTGCATACCTGGAATTTGTCTTTTACAAACGTCGCAACAATAATGCCGATTTTACCAGTGGATATAATTCTCTTTTATTCGCACCCAACTTGTCGGAAAAAGTCAAAAGATTGTCGGATTTCGACAAATGCAAGCGGCCTATTTGTCTGAAATTTGAGTTTAAAGAGATTGGAATCACAATAATCAAAAGAAATTATGAGGCCTTTTCTTATTGAATATCTGAATACAATACCGATTGAAACATTTGGCCATGTATTTAACACTTAAATGAAATAAAATGAAGCCACAGTTCTCTATACTTTTTGCCGTGTTCTTTCTTTTCGCCGGCCTGATTTACTCGCAGGAAAGTGAAAATGGCGAAAAAGAGCAAACAGAAATGTACGTAATCGTGGAGGGATCTACAGATGCTGTGCTGCTCGAGACTGATGAGCGATGGTCCCGGTCTCTGGGGAATTTGAGGTTGGATCAAAAAGTGAGGGTTTTGGACAAAGGCCAATTAGAGGAGAATAAAGCTTTGGTCCGTGTAGAAACGGTAATAGACGGCGATACATTGACAGGTTGGGTGAGAAGAACTAT
>SL_3KL_010_SEDDRAFT_10002342_pt1 | contig 17355 bp, 14 predicted proteins | sample SodLakKL_010_SED_2_FD_10381 | JGI IMG/M metagenome (IMG submission 10381) | reverse complement strand
GCCCCGCGGAGGCACTGGCGGCGATCGATGAGGACGCCCCGCACGCGGACAGCCCCGGCACAGCCACATCGGACGAGAGGTGATGTCACCAGGCCGCGCCCGTCCCTCTTCCCCAGAGGTGATGTCACCAGGCCGCGCCCGTCCCTCTTCCCCAGGGTCTTTCGGCCCCTCCGCGCGACGACCTTCACCCCCTGCGCGGAGCACCCCCGGTGGCCGATGCTTCGCGTGATCACCGGGCGTCTCCGGGGTCTGCGTCCCTGTCCGCCGATCGGAGCGTTGCGATGCTGCGCACCACCCGCCTCACCATCCTGCTGCTCGTGGCCGCCGTCACCCTCGTCGCCTGTGGTGACAGCCTCGCTACCCCCACCCCCGACGTGGACGCACCTGAGGCCGCCGACAGCGTCGTGACCGACCTCGCAGCCGCCGAGGGCATCACCGTCACGGTCCACCGCACCGAGGCCTGCTCGTGTTGCGGGACCTACGAGGAGTACCTCGAGGCGGCGGGCTTCACCGTCGAGCAGGTGATCCACGACGACATGACCGAGGTGAAGCTCCGCTTCGGGATCCCCGACGACGAGCGTTCCTGCCACACCAACGAGCTCGCGGGATACGCCGCCGAGGGACACGTCCCGGCGGAGGCGCTACTGCGGTTGGTCGACGAGGCCCACGACGTGGACGGCATCAGCCTGGCCGGCATGCCCGCCGGCTCGCCCGGCATGCCCGGAGACCAGGAGGCGCCGTTCATCGTGAAGACCTTCGTCGACGGTGAGGTCGTCGGTGAGCTCGGTCGCTTCTGATCCCGGTCGGACGACCGCCCCGGGCCAGCCCACCGCACCGGGTGCGCGCGGTTGCCACGTCGTGCGGTCCGCGACGTAAGGTCCGTGTCCCTACCACGAGGTGCCACCGTCACGACCCGCATCGAAGCCAGCCGCCTGCTCCCCGGTCGGGGTCCCGTCGTGGACGACGCCGTCGTCGTGCTCGAGGGCTCGGCGATCGCGTACGCCGGCCCGGCCGCCGACGCACCGAGCGTTCCCGATGCCGAGGTGGTCACCGCCGACACCGTGATGCCCGGGATGTGGGACTGCCACGTGCACGTCGCCGGTCTCGTCCGCCTGTCGCTCGAGGACGTCTTCCGGGTTCCGGCCCCCCTCCGGGCCGCCCGGGCGACGGCGGACATCGACCGGGCCCTGCGCGCGGGCTTCACCTCGGTCCGCGATGCCGGTGGGATGGGCGTCGCGCTGGGTCGCGCGGTGGCTGAGGGCAGCATCCCCGGCCCACACGTCTACAGCGCCAACGCGCTGCTGTCCCCGACCGGCGGGCACGCGGACCTGCACGACATCCCCCTCGATTGGTTCCACGACATCGCTGCCCGCGACGGGATGTTGCGGGTCTGCGACGGCATCGCCGGATGCATGACGGCGGTCCGTGAGCAGCTCCGCGTCGGGGCCGACATCATCAAGGTCTGCGCGTCCGGTGGTGTGCTCACCGAACGGGACCACCCGATCCACCAGCAGTTCACCGACGACGAGCTGCGTGCCATCGTCGAGGTGGCGGGGATGGCGGAGCGCACCGTCATGGCCCACTGCCACGGCAAGCCGGGGATGATGGCGGCGATCGAGGCCGGGGTCGGCACGATCGAGCACGGCACCTACCTCGACGACGAGGTCTGCGACGCCATGCGTGAACGGGGCACGATCCTGGTCCCGACCCGCATGATCGTCACCGAGCTGACCGCAGCGGGCCAGGGCGAGCTCACCCCTGCCATGTGGTCGAAGCTGCTCGAGACCAACGAGCGGCACCGTGACGCGGTCGCGCTCGCGCACGAGCGTGGCGTGACGATCGCCCTGGGCACCGATGTCGCGATGTCGCGCCCGGAGCTGCCGGCGGCGTGGGGCAACCATGCCCGGGAGCTCCCGCTGCTCGTCGACGCGGGGATGACGCCGCTGGAGGCGCTCGCGGCCGCCACCGCGAACGCTCCGGCGACCCTGGGACCACGTGCCCCCCAGAGCGGACAGCTGGTCGAGGGCTTCGACGCGGACGTGATCACCGTCACGGGAGACCCTTCGAGCGACGTCACCGTCCTCACCGATGCCGCCAACATCACCGGGGTCTGGAAGCTGGGAGACGCGGTCCGGTGACGGCTCCGGACACCGGCAGCGCCACGCCGACCACCGACCCCGTCCCCACGCGGGACGCGCCCGCGCGACGCCGTGCCGGGGTAGGCCCGCTCGCACGGATCTTCCTGCTGGTCTCGGCGCTCGCGCTCGTCGCCATCGCCGCGATGAGCGTCGGGTCGGAGGACGGTCCCACCGGTGTCTCTCCGGACGGCGCCGAGCCGGCTGGTGACGGCCCGGCCGCATCCGACGCGACCCCCTCGGAGGGGGCCCCGTCGCCGACGACGGACCCCACGGAACCGGAGGCGGACCCCACCGAGCCGGAGGCGGACCCCACCGAGCCGGAGGCGGACGACGGCACGGAGGCCGGGTCGGGACTGCACGCGGAGCTGTTCGCGACCCGGGACGCCAGCGATCCACGTGCCGTGGGGGACGTCGACGCTCCGGTCGTCATGATCGAGTGGGGCGACTTCCTCTGCGGGTACTGCGCCCGGTTCGCGCTCGAGACCGAGCCCGAGCTGATCGAACGCTACGTGGACACGGGGGTGCTGCGCATCGAGTGGCGCGACCTCCCCCTGCAGGGCGACGGTGCCTGGATCTCGGCGCTCGGCGGGCGGGCCGCCGCTGAGCAGGACGCCTTCTGGGCGTTCCACGGACACCTCTACGCCGATGCGTTGGCGGACAGGAGCGTGCGGTTCACCCGTGACGGCCTGCTCGAGGTCGCCGATGGGCTCGGGTTGGACGTCGCAGCCTTCGAGGCGACGCTCGACGATCCGGACGTCGCCGAGCACGTCGCAGCGGAGGCACGACAGGCACAGCAGCTGGGGATCAGCGGCACGCCGGCGTTCCTCATCAACGACCAGCCCGTCATGGGTGCCCAGCCCCTGCAGGTCTTCGCCGGGATCATCGAGTCGGCAGCGGCCGAACGCGGCGTGACGGTGCCCTGACCGACAGCGCGCGGGCCGCCCACCACCGCCCGCTGGCCGGTCCCGCCGGTTGCCCTGAAGTACTGAACCGTGGTTCACTGCTTGAGTGATGGCCTACCGCAGGACCGAACGGATCCAGGCCCGGCTCGACGCCACCCGGGACCGGATCGTCGATGCCGCGGTCCGCCGGATCGCGAAGGGTGGCTGGTCCACGGTCAGCGTGGCAGGGGTGGCCCGCGACGCGTCGGTCGCGACGGGCACCGTCTACCGCCACGTCGACGACAAGGATGCGCTGCTGGCTGCGGCCTTCCGTCGCGCGGCGTCACGGGAGCTCGAGGTCGTCACCGTCGCGGCATCCGATGACGGCGACCCGGCGGCTCGACTGGAGGCCGCCCTGCGCGTCTTCGCCGACCGTGCGCTCCGCGGCAGACGTCTCGCGTACGCCCTGCTCGCCGAACCGGCCGGTGCCGCCGTCGAGGCCGAACGACGCATCTACCGCGCCGGGTACCGGGCGCTGTTCCACGAGGTGCTCGCCGACGGCGTCGCCGACGGCAGCATCCTCGACCACGATGCCGAGGTGGTGGCAGCTGCGCTGGTCGGTGCGATGGGGGAAGCGCTGGTCGGGCCGGTCGCCCCCGTCGAGGTGACCACCGACGACAGCGCACGGCTCGACGAACTCGTCGCCACCTGCCTCCGCGCCGTGCCCTTCGCACACCACCCGGGATCACCACCCGCGACGCCACCGCCACCGACGATCAGGTCCGATAGGACCACCTCGGCGTCCCACCCCCCGTCAGCCGAGACCACCTCGGCATCTCACCTCGCCGCACGTCCCGGAGGCACGCCATGACCACCAGCACCCACGACGTCCTCAACCAACCACCACCCCGTACCGGCCACGACGCCTACGCGGAGGACGTCGCCCTCAGCGAGGCCGTGCACCGCCACGATGCCGGCTGGGCAGACGACGAGCTCCACGAGCTCGGCACGCTGGTCGGCGACGCCGCCTGGATCGAGCAGGGACGCGTCGCGAACGAGCACCCACCCGAGCTCGTGACCCACGACCGGTTCGGCCACCGCATCGACGAGGTGCGCTACCACCAGGCCTACCACGAGCTGTTGGACGCGGGCGTGCGCCACGGCCTGGCAGGCACGGCCTGGCGCGATGACCGTCCAGGCGCCCACGTCGCCCGCGCCGCCGCGTACGTGCTGTGGCCGCAGATCGACTCCGGGACCCTGTGCCCCCTGACGATGACCTACGCCGTCGTGCCCAGCCTGCGTCACCAGCCCGACGTCGCAGCACGGTGGGAGCCGAAGGTGATGAGCGGCGCGTACGACCTGCGGTTCCAGCCGGTCGACGACAAGCACGGTGCGCTGTTCGGCATGGCGATGACCGAGAAGCAGGGCGGCAGCGACGTCCGCGCGAACACCACCTCGGCGCAGCCCCTCGCAGGTGGCGGTCCCGGGACGGCGTACGCGTTGACGGGCCACAAGTGGTTCACCTCGGCCCCGATGAACGACGCGTTCCTGGTGCTGGCCAAGATCGGTGACGCCGAGACCCCGTCGTGCTTCCTGGTCCCCCGCTGGCTGGACGACGGCACCCGCAACGTGTTCCGGCTCCAGCGGCTCAAGGACAAGCTCGGCGACCGGTCGAACGCCTCCAGCGAGGTCGAGTTCGACGGCACCGTCGGCTGGCTGATCGGCGAGCAGCACCGCGGCGTGCGGGTCATCATGGAGATGGTGGCCGCCACCCGGCTCGACTGTGTCTCCGGCGCCACCGGGTGGATGCGACATGGCACCACCCAGGCCGCCTGGCACGTCGCCCACCGTTCCGCCTTCGGCAGCCGGCTCGCTGAGCAGCCGCTGATGCGCAACGTCGTCGCCGACCTCGCCATCGAGACCGAGGCAGCGATCGCGCTGGCCCTGCGGCTCGCCGCCACGGTCGACCGTCCCGACGACGGACACGAGGCGGCGTTGCGGCGCGTGCTCACCCCGATCGCCAAGTACTGGGTGTGCAAGCGTGCGCCCACCCACGCTGCCGAGGCCCTCGAGTGCCTCGGCGGCAACGGCTACGTCGAGGAGTCCGGGATGCCGAGGCTGTACCGCCAGAGCCCGGTCAACGGGATCTGGGAGGGCTCCGGCAACGTGCAGTGCCTCGACGTGCTCCGCGCGATGCACCGCAACCCGGAGTCCGTCGAGGCACTGGTCGACGAGCTCGGTGCTGCGGCCGGGACGGACCGCCGCCTCGACGAGGCGCTGGAGCGGGTCCGCAAGCAGCTCGCCGAGCCGACCGAGGCCGGCGCTCGCGTGCTGGTCGAGCGGTTGGCGCTGGTGGTCCAGGCGACGCTGCTGACGCGGTACGGCGACGCGGCCGTGGCCGACGCGTTCGTCGCGTCGCGGCTGGACCCCGACGCCGGCGGGCTCGCGTTCGGGACGCTGCCCGACACCGCCGACCTCGGCCCGATCCTCGCGCGGGCGCTCCCGGCACTGGCCTGACCCGGTAGGTCAGGTACGGATGGGTGACGCTGCGACAACATGCCGTCGAAACCGCACCCATCACCCGACCCACGGGGCCCAGCCGCTACGGATGGGTGACGCTGCGACAACATGCCGTCGAAACCGCACCCATCACCCGATCCACGGGACGCATCACCCGGGTGCGGGGCGCATCACCCGGTTCAGTGGTCAGCAGGAGGCTGTGGCGCACGGACCATCGGCCAGATCGTCGGTCCGCCTGCGCCGAGCTCAACCTCGTCGGTGGCGTCGAACCCGACACGCTCGAACCAGCGCCGGTTACCCGGGGCGGTGGCCTCGAGGTAGGCGGGGACGCCCTCCGCATCGCAACGGTCGAGCACCGGCCGCAGCAGCGCACCACCGATGCCCCGTCCCTGATGGTCCGGGTCGACCCCGGCGAGCAGCAGGTGGAAGTGCGGCTCGTCCGGGTGCAGCGCGCTCAGCCGCCGCAGCAGGCGGAGGGCGGCGACCGACCGCCTCCAGCCGCAGGTCGCGACGTACGCGGGGGCCCGTCGCAGCCACTCCACGGTCGACAGCGACGTCTCACCCGGCGGCAGCCACAACGCCGCGCCGGCCCGGTCCTGGGTGGTGTAGACCTCACCGTGGGGCAACGTCGCGCGGCGCAGGTACTCGCCTCCGAGCATGCGCGCCATCGCTCGGGCACGGTGCCCGTCCTGGCGCACGGTGAAGCCGACGCGCGGGTCGTGGTCGAGGGCCCTGGTGAGCACCCGGGTCAGGACGGGGACATCATCGGTCGTGGCCCTGCGAACGGAGCTCGCGAGGTCGCGGTCTCGGCCCCTCGACATCGTCCTACCCATCGCGCCCCTCCATCGTCCGCGCACACCTCGGACCGTACGCGCACGTCGGTTGCCCCTGTCGAGGGTGCAGCCTACGCATGTGCGGGCGCGCCAGCGTCCTCGGCGGCATGGCCAGCGTCGTCCGCACCAGCATCGTCCGCGGTGGCAGCGTCACCCGCGGCGCCAGCGACGACCACCGGTCCGCCCTCCTTGGCCAGGTGCAGGGCATGGTCGGCCCGAAGCATCAGCTGACCAGCCGATTCCGCGCCGTTCCACACGGCCAACCCGGCCGAGCAGGACACCCCCGTCAGCGGGTGGTCCAGCAGGCGCCGTACGACGACGGCGGCTACCTCGGGCTCGCAGTCAGCGAGCACGAGCATGAACTGGCCGTCACCCGTCCGAGCCAGCACGTCCGCGTCGCGGACCAGGCTACGCCAGAACCCCGCGAGGTCGGCGAGCAGCACATCGCCAGCGGCGTGGCCTCGCTCGGCGCCGGAGGTCGTGAGGTCGTCGACGCCGAGCACGGCGAGGCAGGTCGAGCGGTCCCTCACCTGGCGCGACCGCTCCAGCTCACGGACCAGTCGGGCGTGGGCGCGTCGACGGTTCCCCAGCCCGGTCAGCGGGTCGGTGTCGGCACGGAACCGCAGGGTCACCGCGAGCGATGCCACCACGAGCGCAGCGACGGACTGTGTCCCGGCGGTCAGGATCAGCTGGGGGGCGAGCAGCGTCGCCTCGCCGGCCAAGAGCAGCGCCGTGCCTGGACCAGCACACTGAACGCCAACTGCGCAGCGACCACCCGACGTGTGAAGAACATCGACGCGTGCAGGACCACCAGGACGTACAGCAGCGCGTAGCTCGCCGTCGCAACACCGCCGCCAGCGAGTGTCTGGCAGACCGCGATCAGCACGCTCCCGCTCGCGGTGAGCAGGTGGCAGGTCGCAGACCCGACCCGTTCGGCCCGCACCGCAAGGAACACCGCGCTCCCCGACGCGGCGACCACGGTCAGGGCGATGCCCACCCGGTCGACGCCGGCCCACGCGGGGATGTCGAGGAGCGTNGCCGAGANGAGCACGAGCGCGGACACACCNNCGCCTGCCGCGAAGACGGCCGCCAGCGACCGCGCACGGCGACGCTGACCCTCCACCGTCTGTGCCTCGAGCACGGCGCTCGTCGACAGCTCCACGTGACCGCTCCAGGATCGACACCATCACCGCCAAGGTCGGCCGGACCGCGCGCGACCTAACCGTTGACGTGCACCCCGCAGGGCTCCTCGATCTGAGCGTCACGAGCCAGGCCCGGCCCGCGTCCACGCAGCCCCGGCCCGGCCCGACCCGTCAGCGATGGGTGCGGTTCCGACGAGATGCTGTCGCAACCGCACCCATCCCTGCGGTCGCGTCCAAGCGCGTGCAGGCGCGCTACCTGGGGGTGAGCACCGGTCGACGATCTCGCCACGGTGCCGCTGCCTCGACCTGGCTGGCCAGCCGCAGCAGGGTGGCCTCGTCCCAGGGGCGGCCGACGAGCTGGACCCCGATCGGACCGACCTCGTCGTCGTGGTGCAGGGGCAGGCTGATGGCCGGTTGCCCGGTGAGGTTGGCCAGCGGCGTCAGGCCGACGAAGGCGGTCTGGTCCGCGAAGATGTCCTCGCCGGCCCACCCCGCGAAGTGGCCGTTGGGGCGCGACGGTCCGGTCAGCGTCGGCAACAGCAGGACGTCGAGGTGGCTCGTCCCAGCGACGATCCGGCGCGCCATGAGCTGCAGCTGGTACTGCGCGGCGGCGTACTGGCCCACGCTGCGCGTGCTCCCGACGTCGACCAGCCAGCGGTTGACCGGCTCGTAGGTGGCCGGATCGAAGGGCTGACCCGCGACCCCGGCCGCCCAGATGGTCAGCAACAGGTCCGGGAGGGCGCTCGGGATCGGCAGCTCGACCTCCTCGACGTGGTGGCCGAGGCCCTCGAGGAGGTCGACCGCGGCCGCGAGGCCCGCTGCGCTGCTGGGGTGCATCCCCGCCGGGCTGAAGGGCGCCTGGCCGCTCACCCCGATCCGTAGGCCGCCGGGGTCGGCGCCCACCTCCTCGCTCCAGGGACGCTGCGGTGGCGGTGCCATCCCGGGATCGCCGAGCTCGTAGCCCGCCATGACGTCCAACGCGAGCGCGGCGTCGGCGACACTTCGGGTGAGCGCTCCTGCCGTCGAGAGACCGAACGCCGACTCGCCGAACATCGGCGCGCTCGAGATCCGGTCGCGTGCCGGCTTGAGCCCGACCACGCCGTTGACCGCCGCCGGGATCCTGATCGAGCCGGCACCGTCCGAGCCGTGCGCCAGAGCACACAGGCCGGCGGCCAGCGCCGCGCCGGCCCCGCCGGACGATCCGCCGGCGTTGCGCTCGAGATCCCACGGCGTCGCACACCGCCCCAACAGCTCGGTCTCGGTATGGCCGATCGAACCGAACTCGGGCACGTTGGTCTTGCCGAGCGCGATCGCACCGGCCTCGACCAACCGGGCGACGTTCGCGTCGGTGAAACCCGCGACGTGGTCCGCGAAGCCCCGCGTCCCGAGGGTGGTGCGCACCCCCTCGAGGAAGTTCAGGTCCTTGACCGAGATCGGCACACCATGCAACGGCCCGAACGGCTGCCCCGAGGTGGTCCGTCCATCGGCCGAGGCGGCCTCGGACCGGGCACGCTCGGCCACCACCTCGACGTAGCTGCCGATCGCGGGGTCGCACCGGTCGATGCGATCGAGGTAGAGCGCGACGAGGTCGCGGGAGGACACGTGGCGGTCCCGGACCAGCCGGGCCAGCTCGACGGCGGGGAGGAACGCGAGGTCGTCGTCACTTGGTGGCACCGGCGCTCCCAGGGGTGGATGGCGCCGGCACGCTATCCGGGCGGGAGCAGGCCACGGAACCGTGCCGTGCCCTGAGACGTCCCACCCGTGACCCCGTAAGAGAGGAGGTCGCCCATGTCCACCTCCCGCGATGAGGACCCGGCACGCCTCACCGCTGCGTCCGCCCTCGTCCTGCTCATCGCCGTGGCAGCCCTCGTGACGTTCCCGTCACCTGCTCACGCCTGCGACTGCCCCGAGCCGCCCCCACCGGAGGAGGCGATCGCCGATGCCGATGCGGTGTTCGCCGGCGAGGTGGTCGAGACGCGCCTGGTCGGAGGCGAGCACGACGGGGACCTGTTCGCGCGGATCGCCGTCGAGGACGTCTGGAAGGGCGAGGTGACCGAGACCGTCGAGGTCCGCACCGCACCCCACACCGCCACGTGCGGCTACCACTTCTCGGAGGGCGGTCGTGAGCTCGTGTACGCCGGCGTGGACGACGAGGGCGGCTTCACGACCAGCCTGTGCAGCCGCACAACCCCGCTGGACAGCGCGGAGGAGGACCTCGCAGCGCTCGGCGAGGGCGACGCCCCGCTCGCGGGGGAGCGGGGCGTCGCGGACGCGACGACGTGGCCGTGGATCATCGCCGGAGCAGCCGCCGTCGTGGCCCTTGCGGTCATCGGGGCCGCGGTGATCAGGCGACGTCCCTCGACGTCGTAGCCGGTCGCGACGGCATCATCGCGTCGCCGTCACCACCAGCGTCTCGAACGGGAAGCTGATGCCGACGTCGTCGGTGTGGGGCGCGAGACCGTCCGCGAGGTCGGCGACCACCTCCTCGATCACGTCGGCGTCGAGCCCCGCCATCACCTCGCCGAGCGGTGAGCTGGCGGTCTCGCCCCAGAGGAACGCCTCAGGGGTGGCGACCCGGACGGGCAGGACCACGATGCGGACCTCGACATCGCCGAAGCCGGCCCCACGCACCAGGTCACGGACCTGCTCACGGTCACCGAAGGCGAAGGGCGAGGCCATCCCTTCGGCCGCAGGCTGACCGACGTGTCGCCGCAACGCGGAGACCAGCGGGACGTACCCGGGCTGGTGATCCAGCGGCCGGCAGGCACTGAGGGCGAGCCGCCCCCCGGGCACGACCACCCGGTGCAGCTCCGCCAGCGCTGCCTCGCGATCCGCGAGGAACTGCACGCCCTGCTGGCAGCAGGCCACATCGATGCTGGCGTCGGGCAGCGGCAGCGCGTCGGCGCTGGCCTCCTCCCAGCGGATCGACGGCGATCCCGACACCTCACGGGCGACCGTCAGCATCCCCGGGTTGAGGTCCACGCCGATCACCTCACCGTCCGGACCGACCCGTTGCGCGGCATGCCGCGCGACGATCCCGGTGCCGCAGGCGACGTCGAGGAAGCGCTCCCCCGGCCTCGGCTCGATCCGATCCAGCAGGTCCCGGGCCGACGCGTCGAACAGCAGCGGCACGAGGTAGCGCTCGTAGGCGCTCGCACTGTCCTCCTGCAGCTGCCAACCGTGGGTCGTTGCGGTCTGGGTCATGGCCGACCTCCTGTGGCTCGTTGGCGGTCCGTGGCGCGGGTCGCACCAGGTGCGGCCCGGTTCGCGCCAGGTCCAGCCAGCATGGCCCTGTCGGCGCCGCGTGACATCCGTGGAACCACGGGTTGCACCACGGGTTCCTCCGCGAACGCTGGCGTGTCGTGGCATCCTCGATCCATGACGTCAGGGACCGATGCGCTGATCGAACGCGGCCACGCCGCGTTGGCCGCCTGCGACTGGGGCGAGGCGCGCGCNTGTTTCGCGCAGGCGGTCGAGGACGACCCGTCCGCCGACGCGCTCGACGGGCTCGGTCGGGCGCTGTACTGGCTGGGGGAGTACGAGCCCGCGTTCGGGTACCGCGAGCGGGCCTACGCGGCGTACCGCCGGGATGGCGACGATCGCGCGGGTGGAGCGGTGGCCGTCGAGCTCGCCGCCCTCCACCTGTGGGTCCACGGCAACCAGGCCGCGAGCAGTGGCTGGCTGGCCCATGCACGTCGCCTGCTCGAACGGGACGGTGACTGCGTGGAGCGCGGCTGGCTGGAGGTGCTGCTGGCATCGACCCGGGAGGATCCGGACGAGCAGGAGCGCCACGCCAGGGTCGCGGTCGAGTTGGGACGACGGTTCCAGGACCCCGGCCTCGAGTACGACGCGATCGCGCACGTCGGCATGAGCCTCGTGCGCCGCGGCGAGATCGCCGAGGGCATGTCGCTGATCGACGAGGCCGTCGCCGCGGTCAGCAGCGGGATCGTGGCGGACCCGTGGCCGGCAGGCGAGATCTACTGCTCGCTGTTCGGCGCCTGCGAGGTCGCGATCGACGTCCGCCGTGCGGAGGGCTGGCTGAGTGCGATCGATGGCTACGTCGAACGCACGGGGGAGCTCCCCGTCTCTGCCATCTGCCGGATGCACTACGGCGGCGTGCTCACCTCCGCCGGACGCTGGACCGATGCCGAGCTCGAGCTCACCGCGGCGATCGACCTCTACGACCGCACCTGGCGAGGGAGCCGCTTCGAGCCGGCGATCCGGCTCGCCGACCTGCGCGTCCGACAGGGGCGACTGCAGGAGTGCCGCCAGCTCCTGGAGGGCCACGAGGAGGCTCCCGAGGCCGCCTCACCGCTGGCGCGGCTCCACCTCGCTGCCGGTGAGCCCGCCCTCGCGGAGACGACGATCGAACGCTGCCTGACCCGGCGTGGCCGCGGCCTGGCGTCGGCACCGCTGCTCGGGCTGCTCGTCGAAGCGAAGCTCGCCGGGCAGCGCAGCGACGAGGCAGCCGAGGTCGCTCGCGAACTCGATCTGCTCGCCCGTGCCACCGGACAACCCGCCGTCGACGGCCTGGCCGCGCTCGCCCAGGCCAGGATCGCGGCCACCCGCTCCACCCTCGAGGCGGTCGAGCTCCTGGAACGGGCGCTCGCCGCCTTCGATGAGGCGGAGCTGCCCTACGAGCTGGCCCGCACACGTCTGGTGCTGGCCGAGCAGCTCGCGGACGAGCGCCCCGAGATCGCCCGCGCCGAGGCACGCGCCGCGCTGACCTGCTTCGAGCAGCTCCCCGCGGCACCCGAAGCGCAGGCCGCCGCGGGACTGCTGCGCGAGCTCGGTGGGTCGACCGCCCTCCCGACCACCGGTCCTGGCGCCCTCACACCGCGCGAGTCCGAGGTGCTCGCCCTGCTCGCCGAGGGACGTTCGAACGCGGACATCGCTGGCCGCCTGCACATCAGCGTCCGGACCGCCGAGGACCACGTCAGCAAGATCCTCTCGAAGCTCGGCCTCCGCAACCGCACCGAGGCGGCGGCCTACCGCCTGCACACCGACGGCCGCACGCGGGCGTGAGCCCGCTCTGCTGCGTCAGCTCAGGAGGCGAGGGCACTGCGTCCGGGCTCGCCCTCGTCCGGCTCCGCCCCTGAGGCAGGCACCGTCGCCTCGAGCACGCCCCCGCTCGGGGCCTGCGCCCGCTGCCTGGTCCGGGCCGCGATCCTGGCTGCTCGACGGAGGTTGCGGGCGGCCCTGCGGCGCGCGCGCAGCCCCTTCATCCAGGTGACGAAACGGTCGGCCTGACGGGCCGCCCAGACGTGCAGGTCACGGGCCCACTCGTACTCACGTGCGAGGATCGCGATGCCAGCGACCGCCGTGAGTGCGCCGGGCCCGGGGAAGAACGGCGAGGCGAAGAGTCCGCTGACCAGCAGGACCACGACCCCGAGCAGGGTGATCCAGACCCGCCGGGCGTGATGACGGGCCTTGCGCTGCATCGGCGGCAGCGGCGAGGTGAGCTCGGCGTTGAAGGTGTCCGGTGCAGCCACCTGGGCGCGGGTCAGCGCCGACAGCACGCGGCCAACCGAGCGCGAGCGGACCCGGTCGGTGAGCGAGAGCTCGACGGCGACCTCTTCCGCGTCGCCCTCCCCGCACAGGCGCACGCGCACCCGCTCAGGGTTGCGGCGGTCGAGCTTGAACCCGGACAGCCTGGTCAGCGGGGTCGACACGTCCGGGATCGAGGAGCTGGCGACGTGGAGCAGGCACCGCTTGGTGGTGACCACGAGCAGTCCCGGGGCACGAACGTCCGGCACGTTGGCGTGGGTCCAGGCCTGGATCTGCTCGCCGTCCTCCAGGTCGCGTCGCACGTGGCCGAGGACCAAGCGTTCGCGGAGGCGGCGGAGGAGATGCATGCGCCAAGGATACGCATCGGCGACCGACGTACGGGGCCGGTCGGACGGTGGCTGCCGGGCTGGACGGTGGCTGGAGGCCCTGGGCGCACCGCCGACGTTGGCCCCGGAGCCGCCGGCGCCTCGACGACCGCACCCTCGCCCGCCACCGTGAGGACGAGCCTTCGGCCGAGGCTCTACGCTGTCGGACAGCGGGTGCCGCTGCGGCGAGAGGCACGAGGTGGCAGGTGAGGGAGCCGACACGGACCTCGACACCGACGTCGCGGTGATCGGCAGCGGCTTCGGCGGCAGCGTGTCCGCGCTGCGGCTGACCGAGAAGGGCTACCGGGTCACCGTGCTCGAAGCCGGGCGACGGTGGACCCCGGAGTCCCTGCCGAAGTCCAACTGGAACCTCCGCCGCTACCTCTGGGCACCCGGGATCGGCCTCCGCGGCTTCCAGCGCCTGACGCTGCTCAAGGACGTGTTCGTCCTCTCCGGCGCGGCGGTCGGTGGCGGCTCGGTCGCGTACGCCAACACGCTGTACGAACCCCTGGACGCCTACTGGTCCGATCCGCACTGGGCACACCTGTCCGACTGGCGGGCCGAGTACGCCCCCTTCTACGACCAGGCCAAGCGCATGCTCGGCGTCGCCACGGTGCCGTTCACGACCCCGTCCGACCGGGTGCTCCAGGGCGTCGCCGACGATCTCGACGTCGCCGAGACCTTCCACCCGACGCAGGTCGGCGTGTGGTTCGGGCAGCCAGGTGTGCGCGTCCCCGATCCCTACTTCGGCGGCCGCGGACCCGACCGGGTCGGCTGCATCCGCTGTGGCGACTGCATGGTCGGCTGCAGGTACGAGGCCAAGAACACGCTGGACCACAACTACCTCTACCTCGCCGAGCAGGCTGGCGCCGAGGTGCTGGCCGAACGCAAGGTCGTCGACCTGCTGCCGCTCGACGGTGGCGGATGGCGGGTGGTCCACGACCGGCCCGGGGCCTGGCTCCGCCGCGACCGACGGGAGACGACCACCGAGCAGGTGGTGTTCGCCGCCGGCGCGCTCGGCACGCAACGGTTGCTGTTCGCGCTGCGCGACCGCGGGCGGCTGCCTCGGCTCTCTCCGACGCTCGGCTCGCTGACCCGGACGAACTCCGAGGCGATCGTCGGGGCGACGACCCGGCGGATCCCTCACGCCACCGGTCGCCCCACCGGCGGGTCCGTCGACACCCATCGCCGGGACGAGGCAGCGTCCCCAGCCAGGGGGTACGCCAACGGGGTGGCGATCACCTCGTCGATCCATCCCGACGAGCACACCCACATCGAGGTNGTCCGCTACGGCGAGGGCTCCAACGCGATGGGGCTCTTGGCCACCCTGATGGTCGATGGCGGCGGCCGGATCCCACGGGCGCTGCGGTTCGTGCTCACGGCACTGCGGCGACCCATCGCGTTCCTCCGCAGCCTGTCGGTGCGCCGGTGGTCGGAGCGGTCGGTGATCCTGCTGGTCATGCAGTCGCTGGACAACTCGATGCGGGTCATCCGCAAGCGCGGGCTGTTCGGCCGCCGACTCACCACGCGGCCCGGCCACGGTGAGCAGAACCCGAGGTGGATCCCGGTCGCCAACGAGGCTGCTCGGGCCACCGCAGAACGCATCGACGGTGAGCCGCTGGGGTCGATCTTCGAGGCCACGATCGACGTGCCGACCACGGCCCACCTCATCGGCGGTTGTCCGCTCGGTGCGACGCCGGAGTCCGGGGTGATCGACCCCTACCACCGCGTACACGGCCACCCGGACCTGCACGTCTGCGACGGCTCGGCCATCACCGCCAACCTCGGCGCCAACCCGGCACTGACGATCACCGCCATGACCGAACGCGCCATGGCGCTCTGGCCCAACCGTGGAGGGGACGATCCCCGGCCGGCCCCCGGTGCCTCCTACCGCCGGCTCGACCCCGTCCTCCCGGACTCGCCGGTCGTGCCCGACGGCGCGCCCGCGGCGCTCCGCCTCGCGGCCCCGCGCGTTCCAAGGACCTGAGCGCCAGCAGCGTCGCCATCGGGCGTCGACTCAGGGCCTGGCGCCTGACCCGGTATCGCTCGCGGCGGACAGCCGCCATCTGGCTGCGTAGATCGGGTCGCTGGCGAGCAGGTCCGCGTGCCGGCCACGGGCGACGACGCGGCCCGCCTCGAGGACGACCACCTCGTCGACGACGGGCAGGGCACGCAGGTCGTGGGTGAGCAGGAGCACGCCCCGCTCCTCGGCGGCGACCAGGGTGTCGAGGAGGAACGCGCGTCCGGTGACGGGATCGAGGTCGGCGGTCGGCTCGTCGAGGACGAGCAACGGCGCACCGGCCAGCAGCGTCCGGGCGAGCGCGACCCGGTGGCGCTGCCCTCCGGACAGTCGGGCACCGCGCTCCCCGACGGTGGTCTCGAGCCCGTCCGGGAGCTCGACGACCCACGCATCGAGGTGGGCCGCGGCGAGGACCGCGTGGAGCGCCTCGTCGCTCGCGTCCGGCGCGACCAGGCGGAGGTTCGACGCGATCGTCCCCTCGAACACGTGCGCATCCTGCGGCGCCAACGTCACGTGACGGCGGACCTCGTCGCCGGCGAGCCCGGTGAGGGCGTGACCGCCGAGCCGGAGCTCCCCCCGCTCGGGGTCGAGGAAGCGCACCGCCAGGTTGGCGAGGGTCGACTTGCCCGACCCGGAGCGACCGACGACGGCGACGCGGTGGCCGTGCGACAGCTGCAGCTCCAGCTCCCGCAGAGCCGGCACCGACCCCCGCGGGTAGCGGGCCGTCACACGATCCACGGCCAGCGGAGGGGCCGCGGTCGCGCTCACCACCGGGTCCGGCGCCGGTGGCGATGTGTCCAGCACCTGGCGGAGCCGGCGCGCCGCGATCCTCGCGGTCACCAGCGCCTTGGCGGACGCGGGCAGCGGGCCGACCGCCTCGACCGCAGCGAACGCGAGCACGACAAGGGCACCGAGTAGCACCCCGTCCATCGCACCGCGGGCCACGGCGGGGACGCCGACCAGGATCAGCCCGACGCCCGTCAGGCCGAGCCCGAACTGCACGAGCGCGTCCGCACCTCCACCCCGCGCCACCGACGAGCGGTCCCGGCGGACCACCTCGGCGTCGAGGTCGTCGATGCGACGACGGGCCGGGCCCAGCTGCCCGAGCAGGCGCAGCTCCGGTGCTGCCTGCAGGGTCTCGATCAGCTCAGCCGACAGTCGTCCCCGCGCACGGGCCAACGCCTGCTCTGGGCGATGGGCCAGCCGTGCCGCCAGCAGCGGCACCCCGATGGCGGTCGCCGCCAACCCCACAGCCGCGACGACCGACGCAGCCGGCAGCAGGAGTCCGACGATCAGCACCACCGTCACGCTCGCGAGCAACCCACCGATGAGCGGTACCACGCCCCGGACCAGCGCGAGCTGCAACCGGTCCACGTCGGCGACGATGCGCGCGAGCACATCACCCTCCCGGTGGCGGCCCAACCCGGCCGGGACCAGGGGCACGAGCCGCTCGTAGGCCTCGACCCGGAGGTCGACGACCGTGCGCAGCGCGACATCGTGACCGCTGAGTCGCTCCACGTAGCGGGAGGTGCCCTTCACCAGGGACAGGGCCCGGACGGCGACGATCACGACGGTGAGGTCGAGCAGGTTGGGTTGCAACGCCGCCCGCGAGATCAGGTAGGTGGAGACCGACACCAGCACGACACCGGCCAGCGGGGTGAGGGCGCCGGCGGTCACGGCGATGACCAACGAGCGGCGGGAGGGGCCGAACAGCGTGCGCAGCGACACCAGCCGGCGAGGAGGCCCGCAGCGGTGATCGCGCACCGGGTCGCAAGCGAGATCGGGGCCGGGATCGGGGCTCGGACCAAGGCCGGGATCGGGGCCGGGATCGGGGACGGGATCAGGGGCGGGAGTCGCGGCGGCAACGGGCGCACTGGTGGCCACGGCTGACCCGAGCGTCGCCGGGAGGTGAGACGAGAGCTCAGCCGGGGCGATCGGTCGTGCCGCG
>SL_3KL_010_SEDDRAFT_10002341_pt1 | contig 17358 bp, 10 predicted proteins | sample SodLakKL_010_SED_2_FD_10381 | JGI IMG/M metagenome (IMG submission 10381) | reverse complement strand
TTGGATATATTGAAGCGGAAAATGAATTTCTTATTGATATGATGGCTCATACGGAGCGATTGCAGGAACGTCTTTATAACGAGATGCGGGGCCGTGTGCGCGAAGACGATCAATCCGTTCCCTACAGAGAAAACGGCTATTATTACTATACCCGGTTTGAAGAAGGAAGCGAATATCCGATATACTGCCGGCGAAAAGAATCGATGGATGCTCCGGAAGAAATTATACTCAATGTAAACAAGAAGGCAGAGGAATATGCATTTTTTAACCTTACCGGTGTTACTATGAGTCCGGACCATACAACCATTGCCTTTGCAATCGACACCGTCGGTAGACGATTGTACACCGTCTATTTTAAGGATCTCACAACGGGAGAATTACTCGATACCAAAATTTCCGATATCACCCCGAATCTCGTCTGGGCAAACGATAATAAAACGGTTTTTTATACCCGCCAACATCCGCAAACATTACGATCGTATCAGATTTATCGTTATGAGATCGGCCATTCGCCGGATCGGACGCAGTTGGTTTACGAGGAGCAGGACGAGACTTTCAGGACGTGGGTCAGTAAAACAAAATCGAAAGAATACATAATCATAACATCCGGCAGTACCGTTTCGTCGGAACAACGGATTTTACCTGCCGGTAATCCGGAGGAATCTTTCCGTATTATTGAGCCGAGACAACGCGATCATGAATACTGGATAGATCATGCAGGGGATGTATTTTACATACGAACGAACCTGAACGCACCAAACTATAAACTCATGACAACCCCGGTTAACCGGACCGCCAGGCGGCACTGGGAGGATTTTATTATCCATCGTGAAGACGTACTGCTCGAACGAGTTGAACTGTTTCGGGATTTCATTGTCGTGAGTGAACGAAATGAAGGATTGAATCATATCAGGATCATCGACCGGGTATCGGACGAACAACATTATCTGGATTTCGGGGAACCGGCCTATGTTGCTTTTATCGCTCAGAATCCGGAATTCGATTCGGAGACATTGCGGTATGGTTACTCGTCGCTCACAACACCGTTTTCAACGTTTGATTACAATATGAAGACGGGTGAACGTGAGCTCCTAAAACAAACAGAGGTGCTTGGTAATTTCGATTTGAACAATTATGTGACCGAACGCTTATATGCAACTGCAGATGACGGTACACGGATTCCGATCTCTATTGTGTATCGCAAAGGATTGGAGAAGAACGGAAACAATCCCCTGCTTGTTTACGGATATGGATCCTATGGTGCATCAATGAGTCCGTTTTTCAGTTCCAACCGCCTCAGTTTACTCGATCGCGGATTCGTTTATGCCATAGCTCATATACGCGGCGGACAGGAGATGGGAAGATATTGGTATGAAGAGGGTAGATTATTGAACAAGATAAACACCTTTACGGATTTTATAGCGTGCACGGAGTATTTACATGCCGAAGGATACAGCAGTCCGGAAAAAACGTTTGCCCAGGGTGGAAGTGCCGGAGGATTGTTGATGGGTGCGGTTATCAACATGCGGCCTGAGCTTTATAAGGGCATACTAGCAGCCGTTCCGTTTGTCGATGTTGTGACCACGATGCTCGATGATTCAATCCCGTTAACCACACAAGAATATGACGAGTGGGGAAATCCGAACGATCCGGAATACTATCAATATATGCTCTCCTATTCTCCGTACGATAACATTGTACATCGGGAATACCCGCATGTGCTTATTACTTCGGGATTGCATGATTCACAGGTACAGTACTGGGAGCCGACGAAGTGGACGGCAAAATTAAGAGAATCTAATATCGGTGATAGTGTCATCCTGCTTTACACGAATATGGAAGCAGGACATGGCGGAGCCAGCGGCAGGTTCGAAGGTTTACGTGAAGTAGCATTGCAATATGCGTTTCTGCTGGATTTAGTTGGAGTGTACAGATAAGATACGTGATGCGCTGAAGGAAAAAACACATCTATGCTTATGCTCATCCGCCGGTTGGGTTGATAGGATTACTGATGTTTAAATCGCAAAAAGGATATATTGGAATAAAACCATAGTGTTAGTACCTATCTGAGAAATTATATGACCAAATCGATTATCACATCATTACTTATTATCTTTACAACAATTTCTCTTTATGCGGTTGAACAACCTGAATCACACCGGGATAAAATCGATGCTATTTTCTCCCAATGGGACGTCCCGGGATCGCCCGGTTGTGCGGTTGGAATTTATCATAACGGAGAAATAATCTATCAGCGCGGTTACGGGTTTGCCAACCTGGAGAATCAAGAACCGATAGCGCCGGAATCGGTTTTCTATGTGGGTTCGGTATCAAAACAATTTACCGCGGCGGCAATAGCGGTTCTTATTGACCGGGGGGATATTGCTCCCGATGATGACATAAGAACATTTATACCGGAACTACCGGAATATGAGCGACCGATTCCCGTGAAGAGTCTGATCTACCACACGAGCGGATTACGGGACCTTTACGCATTAATGACAATCGCGGACATCGACGTTGCCGGTGAGATCTCGACGCCTGAATTTTTAGATGTCATTAAACGGCAAAGCGATTTGCATTTCCTTCCCGGTGATGAACATGTATATAGTAACAGCGGATATACACTCATGGCGATACTTGTAGAACGCGTCACGGGGAAATCATTGAGAGAGTTTACCCGCCAAAATATATTTGAACCGCTCGGCATGAGCAACACCCATTTCCACGACAACCGAAATGAAATGATAAGGAACCGTGTTCTGAGCTATCAACCCGGTGAGGAATCCTCTTTTAACCTTAGTTACCTTTGGAATTTCGAGGGTGTCGGACCGGGAGGACTCTATACTACTATCGCCGATTTATTCCTCTGGGATCAGAATTTTTACAATAATCGACTCGATCAGGCGCCGCATCTGCTTGATATAATGCATACGCGTGGAATCCTGACCAATGGCGACACCTTGGATTATGCATTCGGACTTGATTTTAACACGTATCATGGATTGGAATTGGTCGGTCATTCCGGTGCTTTTATGGGTTTCCGTGCTCAATATGATAGAATTCCGGCCCATAACTTTTCGAGTGTTATACTATGTAATTTAGGATCGATCAATCCTGCCGGACTAAGCAGAGATATAATCGATATTTATTTTGAGGAACTCATCGCTGAGTATTTGCATGATTATACGGGATATTTTTCCAATCCGGATTTCGGTGTGAGTTGTAATCTGATAGTTGAAGATGGGAAACTGTTCATAAAAGACCATTCTATGTTGGAAGGCCCGTTACGATATTCCGGTAAGGATACATTCACCCGGAACGGGTGGGAGATTCGTTTTATACGTGATGATATGAATATCGTTGAAGGGTTTATGCTGGGGACAGCCCGTGCACGGGATGTTTATTTTGTCAAAAAGTGATACAGGTATATCAGAGATTCATTGTCATATGAGGTTACATTAAATCAGTATATATCGAACTATAGACTAACTAAAAGTATGGATTTAGGGATCAAAGATAAAATAGCAATTGTTACCGGCTCAAGTCAGGGATTGGGATTTGCAACCGCACATGCGCTTGCCGGGGAAGGCGCGCGTGTTGTTATGTGTTCGAGGAATAAAACAGCCATTGAACAGGCAGCACATGAGATACATAAGAATACGGGAGGAACAGTTCTTCCCGTCGTTGCCGATATCTCGGTACCGGATGATATCAGAAACGTAGTCGATGTCGCGGTTAACAATTTCGGAACGATACATATTCTTGTGAATAATACCGGCGGTCCTCCGGTTGCAGATTTCGAAGATATCACCGATGATACATGGACAAAGGGATTTGATCTTGTTCTTATGAGTATGATTCGTTTTATCCGGTTCGTTCTGCCGTATATGAAAAATCAAACATGGGGACGCGTCGTAACCATATCTTCAATTGCCGCAAAGCAACCGATAGATGATCTTATTATATCATCGACATTGAGGCCCGGTATTCACGCGCTGAACAGGATTTTAACGAACAAATATGCGTCAAGTAATATATTGTTTAATGCAGTGGCTCCCGGATTTATATTAACCGGTCGTTTGAGTGAAATATATAAATCACGGGCAGAAAAAGATAATTCGTCGGTCGAAGAACAAATACTGAATGCATCGAAAAATATACCGATGGGGAGGATGGGTGATCCAAAGGAATTGGCATCGGCAATTGCATTTCTGGTTTCGGAGAAAGCGAGTTATATCGGCGGTACAACGCTCTCCGTAGATGGCGGGTTGTCCAAAGGTGTTTATTAGTGTGACATTCGGTGTCAATGGAAACGTGCTAAGAACGCGGGAAGGAAATGAAGACTATTGTGGGCCCTGTAGGACTTGAACCTACGACCAACGGATTATGAGTCCGCTGCTCTGACCAACTGAGCTAAGGGCCCGGCTTGACGAACATTAAATATAGCAAAGAAAGTCGAATTATGCAATAATGGAGCAATTCAACACAAGAAGCGGTAAAAACCGAGAGGCATATTGGGAGGATGTAGGCTAGTCAATATATAGTTTTTTTCTGCTGTTTTCATTGAACAGAGCAAATAAAGGATTGAAAAAAAATGTTTAAATCAAAACTCATGTTTTTAATATTAATCATATCAATTACCGGTATTGGTATTCTTCACAGTGCCGGATGCTCCACCGAATCGCATAAGACTGAGTCTGGAGTTCAACTGTCCAAAACGGCAGATGAAGCACCCGAATTTGTATGGGAACGCTTCCACGGTAATCCTATTTTCCCGGCTGAACCCGGAACCTGGCGTGAATCACAAACCGCCAACCCTGATCTGCTTCTCATCGGTGATGTTTACTTCATGTATTTTCGCGGACAGCAGGGAGGACATGACAGAATTGGGTTGGCAACAATTCCGAAGGATAAGTTCGACGGTTACACATGGGAGATTCATCCCGACCCAATCATCGATGTAGGCGGTCCGGGAACTTGGGACGAGAGACACGCACTTGATCCCGCTGCGATCATTGTCGACGGAACTATCTATCTCTACTATACCGGCGTCAGTCCTTTGGCCGACAGGGCGATTTGCCTTGCCGTTTCCGAAGACGGATATAATTTTCGAAAGTACGAGGATAACCCTGTTATCATTGGGGGAGCACCCGAAGTTGTCTATCGGGACGGGATTTTTTACCTTTACTTCTGGAAGGAAGTACCCGGTAAGGATGGCTTCCAGATTCATTACGCAACATCCGACGACGGATTTCGATATACGGAACCTTCATATTCCCTCGCTGTTCCGGTGGGTTCGGAAGGTACGTGGGATAGTTTTACCGTCGAGACTCAGCGTATATTTAAGGAAGGCGACTTGTATTACATGGTCTATTGCGGATCCGACCGGCACAAGGATTATCCATTCTATGCGGGACTGGCGACGTCAAGAGATCTGATCCATTGGGATAAGTATGCGGACAACCCCATCTTTAGTCGCGGGGAAGAGGGTGAGTGGGATGAAGGAGCGATCTGGTTTACGACCGTTGAAAAGATCGATGGTATTTACTATATGTGGTATGAAGGATACGGGGGCGGTACTGCACGCACAGAAGCATACGGAAGTTACCTGATAGAAGGCAAATCACAGGTGGGTATGGCGACCATGAAAGCTCCTTATTTCTATTTCCAGCCGGAGAATCGCTCATCATCGGACGAAGACTAAACATATATACCGGGCTGTTGCAATTCATACCGGATGGTGAGTAACCGGTCAACGGGTTTTACCGTNCCCTTGGTNAAATTCTCGCTGATCAGGTAGTGACCAATATAATGTCTCATAAAGCGCTTCTTCAATGAATGACATTACTATTTGGATCCCGGAATCATATCACCAACATATACTCTGATTTACTCTTTCCCTTTTAGATACCCCTTCCTATAGCATTGTTATTTATCACTTTACCGTTTTGTGATATACAGCATAGCGTAATTGTCTGATTTTTCTTTATTTAACCATTGATATTTGTACCGATTTGTTTAACAGTAAAACTTATTCTTTGAGCATTGATCGCTAGGTTCGGTGTGATAGCTCGTTTTATAATTGCAATGCGGAGTGGTTATATACTGATCTTTATCAGATCTTATTGGAGATTATTTTGATCATACAAGAAAAACAGGCATTAACATATAGTATAAAATCGGAAATCCCGGCATCCGGCAGGACACATCCGGATACTGAGAATAAATTCAGCACGTTTTTTAATGGTGCACTTGATGCTATCTTTCTTGTAAAGGAAGGAGCATTTGTCGATTGTAATCTTAAATCCGAGGTGCTCTTTGGCTATTCACGGGAAGAATTACTGGGTAAACATCCGTATGCATTCTCGCCTGTTCTTCAACATGATGGTTCATGTTCGAAAGGAAAAATTCAAGAATATATTAATAAAGCCTTGCGGGGAATACCACAGTCATTCGAATATACGTATTCCCGGAAAAATGGTACGGTGCTTGAAACTGAAATAACCCTGAATAGGGTAACATTTGAGAAGGATTCGCTGGTTCAGGCGATCGTGCGCGATATCACGAAACGAAAAGAGATCGAAGCCGAACTCCGGTACCGGGTAGATTTCGAAAAATTTATTGCAAGCATATCGAGCCGATTTATTAATCTGCCGGCAGAAAGAATAGATGAAGGTATTGATAATACGCTGGAAGATGTAGGAGTATTTACGGGAGTGGATCGTAGTTTCGCTTTCATATATAATAACGATACGAAAGAATATTCCGTTGCTTCTGAATGGTACAACGAAGGTGTTGCTTCCTTAATAAACCGCAAACTTACTATCCCTGTAGAGTCGATCCCCTGGTGGCAGGATAAATTAACGAAGTTTGAGATAATCAGAATAGCCGATGTTTCAATGCTTCCTCTTGAAGCACACCGGGAGAGATACTTTCTCGCATCCATGGGATTACGGTCTGTATTATGTGTGCCGCTTCGAATCGAGAAATCATTGATAGGCTTCTTTGGATTCGGGACAGTTGCTGAAATTAAAAACTGGTCTTTTGAAACAGCCGGTGTATTACGTATTGTCGGAGAAACTATCTCTCATTCGCTTGAGAGGAAACAACGGGATAATGAACTACAGCGTTTAGCAGATCAACGAAAACGGTTGCTTGAAGTATCGACATCTATGCTTACCACATTGCAGCCCGATGAAGTCTTAAAACAAACGTTGAGAGTACTGAATGAAATTATACGGTTTAACGAATGCGGCATCCATATACTGGATCGGGCAAACGATGTTCTTCGGCCTTATATAGTCGTTGATGCGGATGGAAAACAAATCGAATCGGAAAAAGAAGAAATCCCGTTTGGAGAAGGCATTGTCAGTTCGGTGGTTCAATCGGGGAAAGCCGAGCTGGTAAACAATGCACAGGATGATTCCCGATCATATCACTATGGGCGAAAGCGTGCAAAAGAAGAGCACATTATATGTGTCCCGATGCATACGAAAAATAAAATCCTCGGCACTTTCTCGGTTGTTCGGCGTAATAACGCGCCTTTCTCATCCGGGGAATTTGAGCTCGTTCAGTTATTTGTGGGATATGCAACGATCGGCATGGAAAATGCTCATCTATTTCAACAGATCAAGACTTCGGAAGCGAAATACCGCGAGCTATTCGAAGACTCCAGGGATGGTGTTTTCACAAGTACGTACGACGGAACAATTATCGACATTAATTCCGCCGGTGTTCAGATGCTCGGCTATGAATCGAAGGATGAGTTAAAAAAGGTAAACATAGGAAGAGATTTGTATGTTCATCCCGGGCAGAGGGATGAATACCGGGAGCTATTGAAAAAAAATGGATATGTTAAGGATTTTGAGGTATTGCTCCGTGCGAAAGGGGGAAAAACAATTGCATGCCTGATCACCTCGAATGCATATTTTGATGATATAACGGGTCAACTTTATTTCCGTGGATTCATCCGGGATATTAGCAGAGAAAAAACCCTTGAAGAGCATTTGCAGCGAACGCAAAAGATGGAAAGCCTCGGACAACTTGCCGGCGGCATAGCCCATGATTTTAATAATGTACTCGGAATCATTCAGTCCGGATTATCTGTTTTAGGATCAAAAATACCGGATAAGGATTCATCGGTATTAAAATATAAAGAGATGTGTGAACATGCCGTGCAACGGGGTGCAGACGTGGCGCGCCGTTTATTAACGTTCTCGAAATCCGATGAGGTTCATCTTACCCCGGTTAAAATACAAGATATCGTAAATGATTTAACGAAAGTCCTACATCATACAATTGAAAAAAACATTATTGTTAAAACAACTATATCACCCGATATCTCTTTCATCCTTGGTGATAAAGGCCAATTATATCAAGTGTTACTCAACTTATGTGTTAATGCACGGGATGCGATCAATGACAGTCCGAACGGCACCAGAACAGGGGAAATCCGGATTACGGTTGACAAAGTAGATGCAAGTATTATACCACGTAGTCTGATAAAGAAGGATCATAAAAAATATACAAGAATTGTTGTGTCCGATAACGGGTGCGGTATGCCTGAACAGGTCGTCAGAAAAATATTCGATCCTTTCTATACGACAAAATTGAAAGGTACCGGACTTGGTTTATCGATTGTCTTTGGTATCATGCAGGCGCATCAGGGGATGATTGATGTCGTTTCGGAATCCGGAAAAGGAACATCATTTATGCTCTATCTCCCCGGAACAGAAGCGGAAGCCGTTCAGTCTGTCGAAGTAAAAACTGAAGAAATACGGAACGGTAATAAAGAAACAATCCTCATTGTCGAGGATGAAGAAATATTATGCACCTTGCTTGAAGAGGTTTTAACCTCAAAAGGATATATTGTTTTAAGAGCAAATGACGGAAGTGAGGCTCTGACTATATATAAAGAGCGAAGAGCCGATATCGATGCCGTTATCATGGATATGGGATTGCCTAAATTATCGGGCCAGGCTTTATTTCTTCACGTAAAGCAATTACAACCGAATGAAAAGATAATATTAGCCAGCGGCTACCTGGAGGAGGAATTAAAAAACAATCTTTTTGAGCTCGGAGCAAAAGCATACTTACAAAAGCCTTACAAACCGAACGAAATATTGCAGGCTGTGCAAAAAGTGCTCCAATAAAATTATTCACAATATGAAAGGAAACTCTAATATTTCAGGATCATACCGCCCCTCTGTATCGGCGGAATATTCTTATCGTAACAGATACATTAATCAATAAACATATTTATAACACAAACCAAAAAAAGATTTCGTTTTATGAAAATACTTTCGCGGTTAGGTCAGTTGACCGGATATACATCAAACGGTCAAATAGAAAATCACGTATTCGATAAAAAAGTAAAACAATACAAATCACTCTTTGAAGATATGGAGGATGGCTATTATGAGGTGTTTCCGGATGGGCAATTTGTGTATTTCAACAGACACTTCTGTCGGTTGACCGGATTTCCTCCCAAAACATTAAAGAGAAAATCACTCTATGATGTTCTTACCGAAAGCAGTAGGTCTGAGGTTAAAGAGTTATTCAGAAAAGTATGTGAAACAGGGTTATCGACAAACAATGTCGAATGGGAGGTCGTACGGCAAGACGGCGAGCAGAGAATATTTGAAGCATCGATAGCGACCGGTGACCCGGTTAACGGATCCGGTATATCAATTCGTGGGATGGTTCGGGATATAACCGATAAAAAAGAAACAGAGGACTTATTGACTCTGAAGAACCGGATCGTCACAAAAAACGATATCGGTATGGCCCTGGTCGATCGGATGCATAACAAACAATTTGTGAGTTGTAACAGAATATTTGAACACATCACCGGTTATAATGCACAGGATATTATTCACGCCGACTATTCCATACTCTTTGGCCCGGAAACAGATATAAAATCGGTTGAAAACATTGATAATATATTGAAGTCCGGACAGGAATTCCGGACAATAATTAAATGCTACCGTAAAAATTCTTCTATATTTTGGAATGAGCTGACACTTTCTCCCGTATTTGATCAACACGGTCATTCGAGATATTTTATCGCTACGATCAATGATCTAACCGATTATTTTCAACTTGTATCTCGATTGCGTAATAATGAAAAATATCTTCATACACTCCTTGAAAAAGGGGGTGAGTCGTAAGCGTTCTCTCTGAAGGTGAAACGATTCTGTTTTGAGTTTTCCTTAAACTTTAGTATTTTAGTTGTACAATTAACTTGCTGATTAAAATGAAAAAATCGAGGGGGTTATAAATGAATGTAACAGTCGTTGGAACCGGTTACGTCGGTTTAGTTATGGGGGCAGTACTTGCAGATACCGGTAATGATGTACTTTGTGTCGATAATAATGTCGCTAAAGTTGAATCACTGAAAAACGGAAAGATCCCGATCTTTGAGCCGGGTCTCGAGGATCTGGTTAAGAGAAACGTAAAAGAAGGCAGATTGGAATTTACCACCGATCTGAAACAAGGCGTTGAACACGGTTTGGTCATTATGCTGTGTTTACCGACACCGCAGGATGAAGACGGATCGGCCGATCTGAGTCATGTGCTTAACTGTTCGGCGGATATAGCTGGTTTTATGAACAGCTATAAAGTCATTGTCAGTAAGAGTACCGTCCCTGTCGGAACAGTCGATCGGGTTAAAGCAATTATCAAAGAAAAGACTGACCAGCCTTTTGATGTGGTGTCGAATCCCGAGTTCTTAAAAGAGGGTGCAGCAGTCATGGATAGCCTGAAACCGGACCGTATTGTTGTCGGCAGCTCGAATGAAAAAGCAATAAAGGTTATGAAAGACCTTTATGCACCATTCGTCCGTACGGGTAATCCGATTATCATCATGGATGAAAGAAGTTCGGAAATGACGAAATATGCGGCAAACGGATTCCTTGCGACGAAGATCACTTATATGAACGATCTTGCAAACCTTTGCGACAAGGTCGGCGCCGACATCGAATTAGTCCGGAAAGGTATGGGAAGTGATCCCCGGATAGGACCGCAATTCCTCTTCGCCGGGCTTGGGTACGGAGGTTCGTGTTTTCCGAAAGACGTCAAAGCATTGATCAATACCTCGAAGGTGAACGACCATCCGCTCGCAATACTCGATGCCGTTGATGAGGTCAACTCAATGCAACGATATGTTCTCATAAAAAAAGTCCTCAACCATTTTAAAAACAGTCTTGAAGGAAAAACCTTTGCAGTATGGGGTCTGTCTTTCAAACCATTGACGGATGATATCCGTGAGGCACCGGCATTGACAATTATAAACGAATTGCTCACGCGCGGAGCTTCCGTTCAGGTACACGATCCTATCGCTATGGATAATGTTAAACATGTGCTTGAAAAGAGTGTTTCCTACTGCGAGAAGTCCTATGATGCACTGCAGGGGGCAGATGCACTGCTGATAATAACCGAATGGAATGAATTCAGGAATCCGGACTTTGATAAAATGAAAAAGGCATTAAAGAATCCGCTTATCTTCGACGGTCGGAATATATTCGATCCCAAAGAAATGAAGGACCTCGGGTTTGTATACTACGGTATTGGACGCGGAGTTAACGGAAATGGTCCGCATTAACCTGCAGAACACCAGCGTGCCGGTACCGGTGTTTAACCGGGAAATAGATCATGCAACGGAAACAAAGTACATGAACATACACTATGGTTACCCCGCCCCGTGTCGGGGTAACCTGTTATAACCGTTCTCATTAATCATTTCTTTTCTATGCGAACCCCTCACTTGTTTGTCCCATGTATAGTCGATCAACTTTTTCCCGAAACCGGCGTTGCGGCTATCAGGTTGCTCCGTAAGGTCGGCTGTAATCCGTACTATGATCCGCGACAAACATGCTGCGGTCAACCGGCGTTCAATGCCGGATATCACGATGATGCACGCAGGGTCGCAGAACATTTCATCGAAGTCTTCGGAAACGCAAGCGAAATCGTATCGTTATCGGGTTCATGTGCCGGTATGGTAAAAGTATTTTATCCACAGATGGATCTCCCCGAAGTATTAAAAGAAAAAGTCCACGAAATCACATCAAAAACCTATGAAATTACAGACTATATAGTCAACCGCCTCGGTGTGACTGACTTTGATGTCTCTTATAGCGGGAGAGTTGCATACCATGACTCGTGTCATATAATGAGGGAATTACGCATAACTGAAGAACCCCGGAAATTGTTACGATCAGTGAAAAATCTTGAGTTAGTTGAGCTGGACCTGGCGGACAGATGTTGCGGATTCGGCGGATTATTCGCCGCGAAATTCCCCGAAATATCCGCCGCAATGGGTGAGGATAAGCTTGCATCGATTCAACGTGCGGAAGTCGATCTCGTTGTGGGTTGCGATAATAGTTGTTTGATGCACTTGCAGGGACTCGCAAACAAAAAGGGGATAGAGTTAAAAACAAAACATGTGATTGAATTTCTGGGCGATTTGATTACATGATTATCAAAACACAGTAGCTATGAAGTCATCTCAATTCAAAATACGTGCCCGGCAGGCGGTCGGGGATGCCGATCTCCGGAGCAAGATAAAAAAAGCGACCGGTATTTCTCTTTTGAAAAGAGAACAGGTTGTAAGTGAAATCGCCGATTGGGAAGATCTGCGCAGGCGGGCACATGAACTCCGGAAAGAAACGGTTGACAATATCGACAGCTATCTTCGCCGTTTTATCGAATCCGCACGGCGGAATAACGCTATTGTTCACGAAGCTGACGATCATAAAACAGCGAATAAAATAATATATGATATAATCCGCCGGGTGTCCGCACATACCGTCGTGAAATCCAAGTCGATGATTACCGAAGAGCTCCACCTTAACACGATGCTGGAAGAGAACGGCATTCGTGTCATCGAAACCGATCTTGGAGAATATATCGTTCAGCTTGCCGGTGAAACACCGTCGCATATTACGGCACCCGCTCTTCATAAATCAAAAGAAGATATTGCACGGCTTTTTCATGAGAAACTGAATATTCCGTACTCGGATGACCCGGTGAAGCTGACTGCAGTTGCGCGTGAACGCTTACGGGATGAATTTCTAAAAGCCCGTGTCGGTATAACAGGTGTGAATTTCGCTACCGCAGATACCGGTACACTTACAATAGTAGAGAATGAAGCAAATGCCCGGTTATGCACGACTTTACCCGAAGTGCATATTGCTATTATGAGTATTGAAAAGATCATTCCGTCATTTGATGATCTTCCTCTCTTTCTAAAACTGCTTCCCCGGAGCGCGTCGGGACAGCGAATGACCAGTTATGTAACCTGTATAAACGGGCCTCGTTCATATCATAATCCCGATGGACCGCGGCAACTGCATATCGTTATTCTCGACGGCGGAAGGAAACAGCTTGCGAAACACCCCGCGTGGAAGGAAGCACTCTATTGTATACGCTGCGGTGCCTGTATGAATATTTGTCCGATCTATCAATCGGTCGGTGGACATGCGTATGGATCGGTCTATCCAGGACCGATAGGATCGGTTATTACTCCCACATTATTCAATATGAAAGATGCGCAAGACCTGCCGTTTGCGTCATCGCTTTGCGGTGCATGCACCGATATTTGTCCGGTTAAGATAGACCTGCATCATCATCTGCTCTTTGAACGACGCGAGATAGTGAATCGCGGATATAAATCATCTGTCGAAAAGATCGGTATGGTACTCTGGAGATGGATTATGCTCTCACCCGGCCGATTAGAGTTTGCCGGGCGTGTAGGTTGGTTTTTTCGAAAGTTACTGGGTAAAAATATGCCCGCACCGGGCTGGACACCACATCGTCAATTCCCCCGGATACCATTACGAAGTTTCCGATCAATCATGAGAAGCGATAAAAAACATGGAAAATAAACTTCTGTACCGGTTTCAATCCCGAATACAGGAATCGGGAGGGTGGTGCGAAATATCTGCTTCCGGTGACGGGATATCTGATATACTGAACAGTAAGTATATGTTTGAGAAAGAAAAGATTGTTATCAGCGGAAGAGTGGCTAAAGAATTACAATTATCGGGTTTGCCCGGTATGTGTATTGATGAGGTTAAACCAAACAACCGGCGTGCACTTCTTGGTGAAGCAAAACTGGGAGTTACGTTCTGCGATGGTTTAATTGCCGAAACAGGTACCGTTGTACTGATAAATCATCCGTCAGAGCCGAGAGAGTTATCGCTTCTTCCCGAATACCATGTTGTTATTGCAAAACAGACTCAATTGTATGAGTCTCTTGATAAATGTTTTACAAAAATAAAACAACTATATCCTGCCGGATCAATACCTTCCATTACGCTTGTCTCCGGTCCCAGCCGGACATCCGATATTGAGAAAACGCTTGTAATAGGTGTCCACGGACCGGTTGAATTTGGCGTGATAATAATCGGAAGCCGTTAAAAATTTCAACGATTTTCAAATTTTAAATAAATATTCCAGGGGGTATTGACAAACCAATAAAAATTATCTATTATTAAAGCGCTTCGATTAATTAAAATATATACGTTCTTATCTTAAAGAGTGGCTCTGATAACTCATTGTATATCAACCACATATTTTTTAACCATTCTATCGAAGCGCTTCGACAACTAGCCGGAGTAAGCAAGAATGTTGCAACGCCCAACAATAAAGGATGTTGCCAGGAGAGCGAATGTTTCTCTTTCTACCGTCTCCCTTGTCCTCAACAACAAGGGGAAAGTTAGTCCGAAGACGAGAGAAAAAGTTGAACGAGTCATTCGGGAGTTGGGATATTACCCGACAAGCTCAGCAAGAGGACTTGCTCTCAGGAAAAGCGGAAATATCGGCTTTATACTCTCCTACGATCATTTCACCCAAACCGAACCGTTCTATACGAAGATATTTTTAGGAGCGGAGTTCGAAGCACAAAATCATAATTACTACATCCTCCTTACAACAGTACGGAAGGAGTATAATCCATCCAATTCAATTCCCCGGTTTTTGCAGGAAAGAAATGTCGACGGGGTTCTCATAGCCGGCCAGGTTAATACGAAGCTTATCGAGTACATAGATTCATTGTCGATACCTATTGTTATGATAGATTTCACTTTAAAAANTCATAAACATTCGACGGTATTAATGAACAATTATCAGGGGGCGCAGCTTGCCGTTGAACATTTGTTGAAGCTACAACATCGAAAGATCGGTTATATTGGTGGTGACCTGGCACATCCCAGTATTAACGAGCGGTTCCAGGGTTACAGATATGCCTTACAACAGGCGGGAATAATACCCGATGAAGCATGGATATCCGTTAGCCAGGAAGATACAAAAATCCATAACGGTTATAATGCCGTCAAAGATATGTTGCATTCAACCAAATCTATGCCGACCGCTTTAATCGTTGCAAACGATGCAATGGCGATCGGATGCCTGCAGTTTTTGCAGGAATCCAATATTCGGGTGCCGGATGAGATTGCATTAATCGGGTTTGATAACGTTGAAAAATCGTACTCGGTGCAGCCATCGCTGACAACAATCGATGTGAACAAATACGCGATGGGTGAAATCGCCGTGAGAACACTTGTCGAATGTATTCCAAAAGAATGTCATCAGGTTACTCACATTCGTATACCGGTATCTTTAATTGTTCGGGAATCTACTGAAAAATCGGTTGTATCAATCGGAGCATAAGTATAAATCAATCACAAAAACTATTAGCAGAAAGGAGGTGCCGGAACCGATTAACATATTTGCTGTATCAGTAATGCTGTGTCAGTAATGTACTGTTATATCTCTGTTTACTTAAACAAGGAGAACCGTTATGAAGAAACTATATACAATAATTCTGTGGTGCATTCCTGTTATTTTGTTGATGTCACCGGGATTGCACGCAGATGAACACAATATTATGCCGTACGGCACTTTTGACAGCGGTGTACCACATTTCTGGAATGCTGAACCCGGTAACAGCGGAGCGACATTGACATGGGCGACCGACGAAGCCCATGCACCTCCTCGCTCGCTGAAGATCGAAAAACCGGGCACAGGAAATGAAGGAGCCCGCTGGGTATCCGACGGTCAGGTGCGGTATTGGAATCCGAAAGTACCTGAAGGCGTGGACATTAAAGTCGGCGCATACGTGAAGACCCAGGGTGTCAATACCGATCCTCAGACTGAAGATGCGAAATGGCAGTTGAAATTTTGGTTTTATGATGCGGACGGAGTATTAATCGGCGGTGAGCCTTTTGTGGTTGATATTGACCAAAGCCAGGCATCACGAGACTGGTATGAGCTCGTGAACGACGAAGGAACGCTGATACTCCCCGAAGAAGCGGCTGAATGGTTCGTATCCGCTGAGGCGGGTCCGAACGCCACCGGCACCGTGTGGTTTGATACGTTTATATTTCATGCACGCGACGGGTGGGCAGGCGGACCGTGGAATCAGTTTGTGAATGCGGATCAGGGTTGGTTCTACTGGATACATGAATCGCCGCAGTATATACCTGCAATCACGGCAGGTGTAACAATGGAGGAAGCTCGTTCAGGCGACTATTCATTGAAGGTTGAAGCACCGGAAGGTCGTTCCCCGGGTGAAATGGTGTGGATAAGCGAAACAATACCGATTCCAAAAGGAAGCGAAGGGAAGCAGTATATGTTGAGTGCCTGGGTAAAGACCGAGGATATAAATCCCGATTCGGTATTCAACGATGCGTATTCAATTGGATTTACGGCAACGTGGCATCCCGATATGTTTGAGGATGTAAAAGGAGATGGCTGGGTCATGGAGTCATCGTCCGATTTCCCGCAGTTCTACCTGAGGAAAGCGGAAGACGATTGGCAACAGCTGGTTGCAGTTTATACTATTCCAAGCGATGCTATCGGAGCGGTGTCTATCCGATTGCGTATCTGGCACCAGTTTACCGGAACTGTATACTGGGATGATATAGAATTTTCGTTGTTAAGCGATACGGATCTTATGGCAGATTACGGTACTTTTGACAGCGGTGAACCACACTTCTGGAATGCTGAACCCGGTAACAGCGGAGCGACATTGACGTGGGCAACCGACGGAGCTCATGCGCCGCCTCGTTCATTGAAAATTGAGAAGCCGGCTACAGCAGGTGAAGGAGCGCGTTGGATATCTGACGGTCAGGTGCGGTACTGGAATCCGAAAGTACCGGAAGGCGTGGACATTAAAGTCGGCGCGTACGTGAAGACCGAGGGTGTCAATACCGATCCTCAAACTGAAGATGCAAAATGGCAGTTGAAATATTGGTTTTATGATGCGGACGGAGACTTGATCGGCGGGGAGCCGTTTACGGTCGATATTGACCAGAGCCAGGCATCACGCGACTGGTATGAGCAAGTGAATGAGGA
>SL_3KL_010_SEDDRAFT_10002340_pt1 | contig 17358 bp, 15 predicted proteins | sample SodLakKL_010_SED_2_FD_10381 | JGI IMG/M metagenome (IMG submission 10381) | reverse complement strand
GTAATGTGCGGAATAAAATTCATGTGTAATTTGCTCGTTTAACTTGGCTAACAGTTTTTCTGATAACATAATGATTCTCCTCCTTTTCAATATATTATAATATATACATAACCGTAAAGCAAGTTAGTTTAGAATGAATAATGATCTTTAACCTGCCTTGGCTGTTGTGCTAAGGTTGCACTTAGGTTGTGCTAAGATTGAGCATCCTCCATATTTTTTTCAGAAAAGCTGTAACGGTCGAGGGTGCCCCAGGTACGCCGTCTGAACAGAAAATCTAAAAGGCCCTGGAAGCGCCACCATGCGTGCAGCTGGCGGTAGAAAAAGTTTTCCAATATGGCAAATATAAAGAGGATAAGGACGTCTCGCAGACGAGGATACTTGCGAAAATGGATTTCCTCCATCAGGATCGCTGAAGTTGAAAGCATTATTCCAAGCAGGATAGCAACTACCAGAAAGAGAATGGCGAATGGCGGGTTAAGCAGACCGAGGTAAATTGCGACGAGGAACACAATGTAACCGCTCAGTTCAATTACCGGACCGAGAAGTTCAAAAATAAAGAAGAAAGGAAAACTGATCATTCCTACAGCACCGTATTGCGGATTAAGAAACATTGAAAAATTGTAAAAGAGACTTTCCGCAAGTCCCCGCTGCCAGCGTCGACGCTGGGTTCGCAAGCCGCGGTAAGTTTCGGGTACCTGGGTCCAGCAGACGGGGTCGGGGAGAAAGACAATCCGGTAATCACGTTTTAATGACTTCATCACTCTTTGGATTCTCAGGGTCAACTCCATATCTTCTCCTACTGTATCCGGCCGGTAGCCGCCTGCATCAACTACAGCTTTGCGCCTGAAAACGCTAAAGGCGCCTGACAAGATTAATATTCCTCCAATAGCCGACCAACCGGCCCGTCCAAAGAGAAAGGCTCGCAAATACTCGACGATCTGAAAGCGAACCCAAAAGCGAGGTGACAGTCGAGCCTCAACTACGTGACCGTCTTCAATGCGGCAGTGATTAGCGGCCCTGATTGTGCCTCCGGCAGCTACAACACGCCGGTCTTTTACAAACAGGTCAATAACTTTCAATAGTGCGGCACTGTCTACTACAGAATCCGAGTCTATATTGCAGAAAAGAGGAAACTGGGAAACATTGATTCCGGCATTAAGGGCATCAGATTTACCGCCGTTATCCTTGTCAACAATAACAAGGTTTGGGTAATCGGCGGAAATATAGATATTGTGAATAGTGCCGCAGGGGATATCAAGGTTGTAGCTGCGGGCTGATTGACGTAGTTTGAATTGTTTTTTCATAACAGCCAGGGTATTGTCACGGGAGCCGTCGTTGACAATAACTATTTCAAATTCCGGGTATTGCAGAGCAAGAACGGAATATATGGTATCGACTATGGTCGTTTCTTCGTTAAAAGCGGGGATTATTATTGTTAAAGGTTTATAAAAGCTTGAGCGAAAAGTTTGAACCCGGTCGGAAACCTTTTGAGTAATCCTGCTCCGTCGCAGGCCGAAAAAAGAAAGCAGGACTAACAGCAGGTAAGAGCCGTTTAAACCGATAAAATAGAGAATTATAAAAACGCTGTAAAAGATGAAAAAAACAGCCCATCCGCTCATTAATTTACCTCATTTAGTTCCAGAATATAGCGGCTTATATCTGCCGCCGCCCCTGCTGATTCGGTCGTCTTTCTTTTAAGAAGGGTTTTTCCATTTTGGCCTGCTTCTGATAGGGCACGGGCAGCGTGGTAGCGCACCCACCAGTAAGGATCGCTGAGCAGGTTTTCCAGTAATGGCAGGGCTTCCTGGTCCCTGCTATATTTCCAAACCTGGGCGGCAAAACTGCGTACCACCCAGTAATCATGCTTAAGGAAAGGTTTGATATCGAAGCCCGGCGGCATTTCTCCGATCCTGAGAAAGGCTTTTAATATGTGAACCATGGTCTCTTGATCGGCAAACCGAGCCAGTTTACCGAGTGCCGGCAGGGCTTCCCGATAACGAAAATTGCCCAGCAGGTCGATATAGAGTGAGTAGTATACATAAGGCTCGATACTGTCTTTTCCATGCAGGTGATCAAGTAAGGACTTTTCAACCGGATTTTCAGCTGTGCCGCTTCCGGTTTTAGCTTCCAGCGCCGCAGTAATAGCCTTGCAGGATTCAACTCCAAATCGAGATAGTATTTCTGCCGCACCCTCGAAGGTGAAGAAAGTGTGGTTAAGCAGTGTTCTGGTTGTTTGGGCGAACGCGGAGGTGTCTCCGGATGCAGCCAGACCCTGGGCTGCAGCCAGGATGAAAATGGGGTTTTTGGAGTGCAGCATTGCTAAAAGATCAGAAGTTGATTCACGGCAGCGCAGACTTCCCAGTGTTCTCGCCGCCAGTGCTTTTTGGGTTACACTTCTGTGGTGTAGTCTTTTCTTATAATAGTCAATCAGGCCTGCCTGGCGGCAGAGCAGTTTAGCTTGATCAAAATCATCTCCGTCGAGTGACCTGATGTAAGGGGCCAGGAATCGCCACATCCAGGGGTAACTGTTTGCTTTTTTAAAAACAGCAGCTGCTTCTTCGAGGGTCAACTCGCCTTGCAGATATCCAAAAAATACATCTTCCCAATCTTCTGTCATCTGCCGATATCTTTTTTCCCCTAAACTGTGGAATAACCGCAGCAAGACAATCGCCAGCAGGAATAATATCGTCAATCCGGCGATTACAAAAATAATTTGTACCAGTATGTAAAGATATGGATCCATAATCATTATAATTCACCCAGTAAGCTTTTCAGGCTTTTAACCAGCTCCGCTGTTTGGAAAGGTTTGGTCATGTATTGATCTGCCCCAAGTTCTAAAGCCTTGTGAATGTCTTCTCCCCGGCTTTTCACTGTTAGTATGATTACCGGTAATTGAGGCTTTTCGGCTCGAATTCTTTTCAGGACCTGAATCCCGTCGAGAAAAGGCATCATTACATCGATGATCGCTGCATCGATATCTTCTTCCAGCGCAGCTTTCAGGGCTTCTTTTCCGTCAGATGTCGATCGCACCTTAAAACCTTCTTTGCCAAGTTTGAAAGTTATAAGACGGTTAACGCTTGGATCGTCTTCTGCGATAAGAATTAGTTTTTGTTTTTCCATGCTGTCCTCCGTGTAGCATAACCTTTGCCTGGCACTTACCGGGGTTGGCTTACCCTACTCTTTCTTTTCCGTATTCTGCCCCGGGAGATAGACGGTAAATACGCTTCCTTTGCCTGGACTGCTGTTCAGTTCTACCATGCCGTTATGGCGCTGCACAATACGGTCAACAATATAAAGACCGACTCCGGTTCCACCTTTGCTGCGTGTTCCTGGATTTTCAACCCGGTAAAACATTTCAAAGACAGCCTTATGATCCTCTTCGGGGATACCAATACCGCTGTCGCTGACCGCCACCCGGATCATGTCATTTTTTCTATTGTAATCGGCTTCAATAGAAACGAAGCCTTTTTCGGTGTATTTAATCGCATTGCTAATAAGGTTGCCGAAGGCCTGGGCGAGGCGTTCCCGGTCACCTAACATTTTTAGGCCAGGGATAATATTTACGGAATAATCGAGTTTTTTGGCTGTAGCGTCTGCCCTGAAACTATTTGCTAAGTTTTCTAAGGTCAATGAAAGATCAAATAGATTGCTTTCATAAGAAAAATCGGTGCTTTCGAAGCGGGCCATTTCCAGAAGTTCATCAATTGTTCCCGCCAGCTTCTGCTCCTGGTTATGAATAGTGGTTATAAACTCTTTCTGAATATCGTTTAAATCTCCGGCATCCCCGGCCAACAGCAAATCGAGATATCCCTGCATGCTGGTCAGTGGAGTTTTTAACTCATGGCTCAGGGCACTAAAAAAGCGGGCTTTTTGCTCTTCCAGATCAACTTTTTCGCTGATATCGCGAAAAATTTCCATGCCACCGACAACAGTGCCCTGTTTGTTACGGATTGGCGCCACACTTACTTCAACTACTATCCGGCTGCCATTTTTGTGCAGCGCTTTTACTATTAAGGGTTGTTCAGAAGACTGTCCGGCTGCCATGGCCCGGTATAGAGGGCAAAGGTTCGTGCTGCAGATCTTGTTCCCGGCCATATCTATGTGGTTTAGAACATCGTCGGCGCAGCGTTTGCCAAGGACCTCTTTGGCCTTGTAACCTGTGACCTTTTCACAGGCTGTATTCCAAAAAATAATCCGCCTTTCGAGGTCTGTGATATAAATGCAGTCGCTAACCTGTTCGAGGAGATTAGGCAGGTTTTCCACCGATTCCAGTATCGATATGCCGTCAGAACTGATTATAGGTTTGTTTTCTTTGTCCATGATACTATTCCTTTTCCAATTCTAAAATGTTTGTCAAAACCGGGGCATACCACTGGAAATAAAAACGGTATTCTACCGGCATGCCCGGCATGTAGGAAAGAGCCCGTTGAATTGTGGCGCTCCCGGTCAGGCTGGGCGGCAGCAGGGCGGGCAGCTGGTCTGCAAAATCGCCTGCAAAATAGATTCGCTTTGCCCCGTCAGGGGCCGGGTAGTAAATAACGGCAGGAAAAAGTTCCGGTAACCCGCGGTCACGTAAGGCAGCTCCTGCTTCTTCGCCAAAAGGCGGTTCGAAGTAGGCCAGCACTTCTGCTTCATCAATATCGCTGTCAATTTCTAGAATTTCTACCCAGTAAAGATAGGGAACTGCAGAACTTGCACCGTCCAGCAGTTCATGACCGGCTCCGGTAATAACTGGCCAGGGAGCGTTAAAGTCCTTACTTTCGATAATCACCAGATCTGTATACCAGCCGAGACCGGTTACATCTTCGCGAACAAAGATCATTCCTGCCCCTTCAAGGTCCCATTCCAGGCCGTAAATACGGCTGTAAAGCTCTTTTATCCAAAAGGCGGCTTCGTCCAGGTTGGCATAGTAGCGGGTAAGCCAGCCGCCGTACCTGACCGCAAAGAGCTCCTGCAGCAGTTTGGCTGCTTCCTGATCAAGATAGGTGGGATAGCCGAAAATATTATGCTCCCCAATTAATACAGCCCCTTCCCTGTTGGCGAAACGGGCAGCCTCTTCTACCTCGTATCGATCAAATCCACCGTAAATCAATTCAATCTCCTGGTGTTCATAAGGCAGTTTTTCTTCATATACCTCCAGGCCTTCTTCATAATCATAGATGCCGTAGCTGTCAGCCAGGTAAAGAATTTCGACAGCTTCCAGGTCAGCGGCAGTCAAAGTTTCCATGTGCTCTTTTTCAGGATGATAACCGAGATAATCACGGTCATACCGCATGAACTCTCCCTGCGGATTGGTGAAACGATTGTGTTTTAAAACCCAGAATATTGCCCGGTGTTCGCGGTAGTCGGTTTCGGGTACGGTCTTATCCACGACCAGCAAATTAACTTTTCTTTCCGGTCCGAGGTGCCAGGCAGAAAAATACAGGGCGACTATAATTATTATGATTAAAAGAACATGTCTGCGGCGCATTAAAGACAACCTTTCCGGGCTGTAAATTTAATCTATGCTGCCGAAGTAATCGGCAATAATAGGATAACTTTCTTTAAAACGAAACTGGTAGCGTGGTTCTTCCCACCCATCCCATAGATAGGGAGTTGGATTTTCTGTGAAAGTTTCGACTGTGCGCGGCTCGAAATCGATTAAAACCGGGTTTTCACGCATATCCGTTTCGTCACCGGTTATTCTATAAGTTGCAGCGTAGAAAATAAAACCTTCTGTTTGTACTATTTCCAGTTCATCACGCAGCGGTAAATCGATGTAGGGGCCGGGATCCTGTATAATCATTTTTTCAGAAGGATCTGAGACATTGAGCAGCATCCAGGGTAACCGTACAAGTAGAATGTCATTTTCCACATCAGCATACCAGTGGGCCAGTGAGTTATAATTGTCGGCATCCGGATTAAAATTGCCGTAAATTAAGTTGCTTTCATTGGCATATAAGGCGGGAAAAAACCGTCCATCGGCTGTCTCCCGTTCGCGGTTGACCAGAGTCTTTATTTGGCTGAAACCTTCACCATGAGATGGCTGAGGATAGAAATTGAGCAGGCCTCGATTATAAGAAGAGACAACCAGCAGCTTTCCCTGGTCAGGGTTTTCCAGGTGGAGCAGAAATTCGGCTCCCGTTGTTAAAACAGGCAGATCTTCAACCGGCAGAAGAAATTCACCTGCTTCACGTGAGCCGGTGTCGATGCCGATTAGCAGTCCAAAGTTTTCATCTAAAAGCGTGCTTTCAGAGGCGATTTCAGGCTCGTCTGTCCTATCTTTTCCCAGCTCCAGGGCCAGGTAAAGGTATGCTTCGTCTGCTCCTGCTGCCAGGGATTTAATCTTTCCGTAAGAGTCGCTCCGCTCTTCTACCGGGTTATAAACACTGCCGGAGTCGGCTTCCAGCCATAGTTCCAAAAGGTCTTCAAGCGGCCGCTTAAGGGGTTCCACGGCAAGGATGCCGTAATTTTGCTCCGGGCACATCGCATTTTGCCAGAGCACCTGGCGCTCCCAGGGAACCATGAAAGGTTCTGTATTCCAAGTTTTCTTGGCCCATTCATCTGACCACTCAAAGATTACACCCCCGGCATAACCCTGATCGAGAATTGCCCTCATCATCCTTACTACCATAATGCCCTGGTCTTCTTCCGATTGGGCTCCATGGTGCAGGCCATCCGGGTTGAAGTGGGCTGTGTTCAGGGAAGTTGATATGCCGAATTCGGCAACAAGAGCCGGGTAGGCAGGATGAACAGCCATGAACTTGTCGAGATAGCCAGTGTAGCGGAAAGTTCCCATCTCGTCGCGGTATTCTGCAAAAGCCGGCTCATTGTTCATGAAGTCGGGATAATTGGGGTAGATGTGGTAGGCTCCGAAAAAGCCTGCCCGGTTTAGCTTACCTGCGGTAAAGATATTTGGATCGACGGTTTCCTGTACATTATAACCGGGTGTTCCGTCTGCTTCATACTCGGTCAGATGGTCTAGCGGGTCAAGAGTCGGCCAGCTGACGAAACCTACAGGGTACTGCCACTCGTAAGCTTTCTGGCTTTGCTCTAAAACATAGTCGCACATTTCTGCCAGCCATACCTCTGTTGGGGTGGCCTGGGCTGTTGTCTGGACATATTCTCCATCGTACCTATCCAATTCGGGGTTGGCCTGGTTAGTTGCATCAACTTCTTCTGGTTCGAGTTCCCGTCCTACCAGGATCCCTAAAATGTAAGGAGATACGTCGGCCCCGTAATTGCCGTATGCGCGGTAGGGGCGAGCGGGGATATCGGCATTGCCGTGCAGGGCATCGATAACCAATCTAATTTCTTCACGATAAGCATCCAGGTACTCTTCATTATACAAATTAAGCTGAGGCACTTCGTCATGTGGCCAGATTTCCTGGATTAACCAGAGAGGATCGTTGGCCGGGTCAGAGTTAAATTCAGCCAGCACGGTGTAAAAGGCCGGGTCAAGCAGTGTGTAGAGGCGAATTGTGTTGGCATTCATGGCGGCAATATCTTCCAACCAGGAGCGGTATAGTTCGCGATCTGCCGGAAACTCGGTATACCAGCGGCCGGGTAGTGAGGTTCCAATGTTGACACCCTTGACAGTAAGGTTTTTCCAGTTATCACCATCATAGATTTCAAAATACCGTTCCCCGGTACGAGCTCCAATAAAAGAGCCGTTTATTTCTGCCCAGGTTTGATCCCGGGAAGGCTTTTCCTCAGTGCATCCCGCCGGCAATGAAGTGAAGATAATCAGGATTAAAAATATAACAATCATCGTTTTAAAAGGCTTTAGCATCGCTACCTCTTTCTGCAAAAGTATTTCTTTCGTTCTCATAGTTTTATGTCCAATATATTATATCATGATTAAGATAGAAAAATAATTATTTGCCCATAGGATTTAAACATGCATTCATGCAACTTATTTTAGTCTCATTGTTCTCAGGCTATAGAATAAGTTCAATTTTGAGGCCTGACCCCAATTGTTGAACTTGTTGCCTGGTGTTGCCTTGTATTGCTGGTATTGTATCGTGTTGTGGGGAAATAATCTGTTTATACTGGCTAGACACTCAATTGCGTCTTTTGATTAAAGGGTTAATTTTGCTTTTTTGTGGCAGGATTCGCTTAATCAGAAATCGAATACAAATAGGTCTGTTTATGTTTAATTGAGAGGGACAAAGAGAATTGGGCTTAATTCAGCAAAAAATAGCTAATTTGGCTATTTGGGTGATTAGAAAACAAGAATAAAGCGGTAAAGGGAGTGATTTCATGGAAGAACAATTAAATTCTGTTTTTGCTTCATACCAGGGTGAGAAAAGTGAGCTGATCCCTGTCCTGCAGGATGTTCAGGAAGAGCTTGGCTACCTGCCTGAAGAAGCGATGTGCGAAGTTGCGCGCTTTGTGAAAGTACCCGAAGCAAAGGTATTCGGGGTAGCTACTTTTTATGCTCGTTTCCACCTGCATCCCCGGGGCGAACATATTATCCGCCTTTGCTGCGGGACGGCCTGCCATGTGCGCGGGGCCAGTAAAGTTGCCGACAGGGTCAAAGATGTCCTTTCTGTCGGGGTGGGAGAAACAACCGAAGATATGAAGTTTACTTATGAAGAGGTGGCTTGTATCGGGGCCTGCGGCTTAGCGCCGGTTATGACAATTGATGACAAAACTTTTGGTAAACTCGATCCTGATAAAACAGAAAAAACAATTAAAAAGTTTGGTGAAGATAGTTCAGAAGGAGGGGAAGCTTAAGTGGAAAAGTTTATCGATCACTGCTGTGAAAAATGTTTTAACAGTGAAGAAAAAAGATGCGATGTTTTCGTAGAGTGCTGCCTTGAAGGTCCGCTCTGCCACGAGAGTGAACCCTGCAAGAAGGCCCGCGAAGCGATCGTTGAAAAATATTCACACAGCTCAGCTTTCCGGGATCATTAATAATTCAAGTAGATGCTATATCTGGCAGGTAATATTGTTTGAAAGGAGAGAAGACCAACGTGTATGAAAGACATATCCTTATTTGTGCCGGAACGGGCTGTATCTCGTCGGGTGCTGACAAAGTAGAGGAAGCCCTGATCAATTCTTTAAAAGAGCATAACCTGGAAGATAAAGTGCGTATTATCATGTCGGGTTGTCACGGCTTCTGTGAGAAAGGGCCCATCTTTATTGTTTACCCCGAAGATGTATTTTATTGTGGGGTGCAGGCTGAAGATGTTCCGGAAATCGTTGAAGAATACCTGGTTAAAGGTAATATGGTTGAACGTCTGCTCTACAAGGATCCTGTTAGCGGGGAACAGGTGATCAACCATGATAAAATTATGTTTTACAGCAAGCAGAAACGTCTGGCCCTGCGTAACTGCGGGGTTATCGATCCAGAGAATATTGATGAATATATTATCCGCGGTGGTTACCGTGGTCTCAAGAAGGCCCTGCAGATGACTCCGGAAGAAGTTGTCAACGAGGTAAAAGCTTCCGGATTGCGCGGCCGCGGTGGAGCCGGTTTCCCTGCCGGGATGAAATGGCAATTTGGATTAAGCAGTCCCGGGGATAAAAAATATGTGGTTTGCAACGCTGACGAAGGTGACCCCGGTGCTTTTATGGACCGCAGTACCCTGGAGGGTGATCCCCATGCTGTGCTTGAAGGCATGCTGATTGCCGGTCAGGCGATCGGTGCCGATGAAGGTTACATCTACGTCCGTTCCGAGTATCCCCTGGCTATAAAGCGCCTGCGAACTGCTATCAAACAGGCCGAAGAGTACGGCATGCTCGGTAAAAATATTTTAGACAGCGGTTTTAACTTTAAAGTTAAAATCAAGGAAGGGGCCGGCGCTTTCGTCTGCGGTGAAGAAACAGCCTTACTTGCTTCAATTGAAGGCAAACGCGGAGTGCCCCGCCACCGTCCGCCTTTCCCTGCTGTAAAAGGCCTCTGGGAAAAGCCGACCGTTATTAACAACGTTGAAACCCTGGCCAATGTGCCCCTGATCATGCGCCGCGGAGCCGAGAAGTTTGCTTCCGTTGGCACAGAGGGCAGCAAGGGCACCAAAGTTTTCGCCCTGACCGGAAAAGTTAACAATACAGGACTTGTTGAAGTGCCCATGGGTATAACCATACGTGAAGTAGTTTTCGATATCGGTGGCGGAATCCGCTTTGGCAAGAAATTCAAAGCAGCCCAGATTGGCGGCCCTTCCGGCGGCTGTATCCCCGATGAGCACCTTGATCTTCCCATCGATTTCGACTCGCTGACGGCAGCGGGAGCGATGATGGGTTCCGGCGGCCTGGTGGTAGTTGATGAAGATACCTGCATGGTCGACCTGGCCCGCTATTTCTTAAGCTTTACCAAGAAAGAGTCCTGCGGCCAGTGCATTCCCTGCCGCCTGGGAACCGACCAGATGTATGATATCCTGGAGGCAATTACCGAGGGCAAGGGTAAGCCCGGGGATGTAGCTATGCTTGAAGAGCTGGCCAATGCAGTGAAAAAAGGCTCAATGTGCGGCCTGGGTCAGACAGCGCCGAATCCCATCCTGACTACCCTGCGTTATTTCCGCGATGAGTACGAAGCTCATGTTGTTGAAAAGCGCTGCCCGGCCCTGGTATGTAAGCCTCTGCTCCAGTACTATATCGATGCCGAGAAATGTATTGGCTGCCAGCGCTGTATCAAGGTCTGTCCGGTTGATGCTATTACCGGTGAGAAAAAAGAACCACACGTAATTGATCAGGATAAATGCACACAGTGTGCAGCATGTTTTGACACCTGCCCGAAGAAGGTCAGTGCTGTGCAGGTTGTTTCGGAAGGATTGTCACAAACAGAAGAACCGGAAGAATGCGAGGAGGGTTGCAAATGTCAGAGCTAATTACCCTGACCATAGATGGTGTAGAGGTTAAAGCCGATCCGGGTGCTAGTATATTAAGGGCGGCCCTGGCCAATAATATTTATATTCCCCACCTCTGCGATCACGAAGACCTGACTTCCGTGGGGATCTGCCGGGTCTGCCTGGTCGAAATTGAAGGCCGCCGGCCTACCGTTTCCTGCATGACTCCAGTGGAAGAGGGGATGGTGGTTCATACCTCCAGTGAAGAGCTGGACCAGATCCGTAAAGTCAACCTGGAGTTGCTGGTGCTGCATCACGACTATGACTGCCAGAACTGTGCCAAGAACAGCAAGTGCCAGTTGCAGGAACTGACCCGTTATATCGGTATTGATGAAGAGAGAATAAATGCCATGCGCCAGCCCGAACTGGATATACCAATGGATGACTCCAACGTCTATTACCTGCGCGATTTGAACAAGTGCGTGCTATGCGGAATTTGCGTACGCACCTGTGAGGAGATCCAGGGTGACGAGTGTATTGATTTCACCTTCCGAGGCATAGAAACCAGAATCGGCGTGCTTGGTGACAAACCGATTGCTGAATCAACCTGCGTTACTTGCGGCGAATGTGTTTCCCGCTGTCCGGTCGGAGCTCTTGTTCCCCGTCATGCCGTGGAGCCGACTTATGAAGTCGACACGATCTGTCCCTTCTGCGGCTGCGGCTGCGGAGTTACAGTCGGGGCCAGGGGGGGTAAAGTGGTTAGTTCCCATGCCGTGCCCGATAGTCCGGCCAGCGGTGGCAGTCTCTGTGTTAAGGGCCGCTTCGGTTTCGGATTTGTCAACTCACCGAACCGTCTGACCACCCCGTTGATCCGCAAGGATGGTGAACTGGTCGAGGCCAGTTGGGAAGAAGCCATATCGCTCATAGCCGAGAAATTTGGCCAGTATGAAGGCGACCAGTTTGCCACCATTGCTTCGGCCAAATGTACCGTTGAAGATAACTATGTTATCCAGAAATTTACCCGCGCGGTGATGGGAACGAACAACATCGATCACTGCGCCCGTCTCTGACACGCTCCCACCGTGGCCGGTCTGGCCACAACACTGGGCAGTGGAGCGATGACCAACTCTAACGCCGAAATAGGTGACGCAGCCTGTATCATGGCGATCGGGACCAGCACCACCGAGGCGCACCCGATCATCGGCTACCAGGTTAAAAGGGCAGTGCGGCAGGGTAGCAAGCTGATTGTGGCTAACCCGCAGGAAGTGCCCCTGGTCCGCTTTGCCGATCTTTTCCTGCAGATTAAGCCGGGCAGCGACGTGGCCTTACTTATGGGCATGGCCCGGGTTATAATCGAGGAAGGACTGCATGACCAGAAATATATCGACGAGCGCTGTGAGAATTTTGACCAGTTCAAGCAGTCGCTTGATGAGTATACACCTGAATTTGTCAGTGAGATAACCGGCGTGCCCCGGGAAAAAGTTGTAGAAGCGGCGCGTATGTATGCAGAAAATGATCCTGCTTCGATTCTCTACTGCATGGGTATTACCCAGCACTCGCACGGAACCGATAACGTGCTGGCCATCAGTAACCTGGCCTTAATCACCGGCAACCTTGGCAAACCTTCCGCCGGGGTTAATCCCCTGCGTGGTCAGAACAATGTCCAGGGTGCCTGCGACATGGGTTCGCTGCCGAACGTTTTTACTGGATACCAGAAGGTGACAGATGATGCTGCCCGCCAGAAGTTCGAAAAAGCCTGGGGAGCATCATTAAGCGGTGAGCCGGGCTTGACCCACACCGAGATCTTCGATGCCGCCTATAAAGGTGACATCAAGGCTCTCTACCTGGTCGGTGAAAACCCGGTTTTGACCGAGGCTAATGCCTCCCATTCTATCGAGGCCATGGAAAAGCTGGAATTCTTCGTGGTCCAGGACATCTTTCTCAACGAAACGGCCGAAAAAGCAGACGTGGTTCTGCCGGCAACCAGCTTTGCTGAAAAGAACGGCACCTTTGTCAACACCGAGCGCCGTGTGCAGCGTGTGCGCAAGGTGATTGAACCGGTGGGCGAAGCAAGGCCGGACTGGCTAATTGTAAGTTCCATTGCCAACGAAATGGGTGCCGAAGGCTTTGCCTATAACAGTGCCAGGGATATCTTTAATGAAATGACAAGTCTCACACCCAGTTATGCCGGTATTACCTACGAACGTATTGAAGAAGAAGGGATCCAGTGGCCCTGCCCGGCAGAGGATCATCCGGGAACTCAGATCCTTCACACAGAGAAGTTCAACACCCCGTCCGGCAAAGGCAAACTGATGCCGATTTCATACCGGCCTTCTGAAGAATGCTGTGACTTCGACTTTCCGCTCATCCTGACCACCGAGCGCAGCCTCTACCAGTTCCACAGCACCATGACCCGTCATACGGAAGGTTTAGATGAACTGCATGGTGGGGAAAGGATCAGGATTAATCCTGTCGATGCTGAAAAAATGGGTATCGAAGATGGAGACCTGGTTGAAGTTAGGTCGCGGCGCGGCAAGCTGCAGGTAAAGGCGCAGATTACCAATCGCAGCCAGGAAGGGGTGGCCTCGCTTAGTTTCCATTATGCCGAGTGTCCGATCAACCAGCTGACCAGTTCAGCTCTCGATCCGGTGGCGAAAACTCCCGAAACCAAGGTATGTGCTATTCGTATTGAAAAAGCCTGAGAGAAGTTAAAGATTCAGCGGCCAGGCCTCTGAACTTTAACTGTAAACAATTAACAGGGGTGCAGCATATTGCACCCCTGTTCTATAGTTTATAAAAGGTAAGCAGAGCGAACAAAGGATTAGATGCTCATCAGGTACATAAATACAAATGGAATAAAGATGTTAATTGACAGCAGGCGGCACAAATGCAGCATCGATACCTTAAAGGGATCGCGTCCGTGCTTGATGGCCAGGGCGGTCATTACTGTAAATCCTCCCGGCGCCGCCGCTAAGAAGCTGGTTGGGAAATCCCATCCGGTCAGACGGTATATGATCCAGGCTACGGCGAAGGAAGTAGCAAACATAATTGCTGTGGCAATTAAAATAGGGATCAGGAAATCAGGATCAGCCATTGTGACAATTGTTTCTATCGAAATATTATCTGCTACAGTGATGCCGATAAAGACCAGAAGAATGTTTAAAAGGCGTGGGGAAAGTTTGCTAACCGGCAGTCCGGCAACCGAAAAAGCAGCTATGAAAATGGTCGATCCGACAAGGAGGCCGGCAGGAACGCCCAAAACTTCTAAAAGCAGCCCGCCCGTGGTAGCTACAACCAGAGTCACTAGTACCCTCAGCCAGGATGTTTTAACAGAGAAAATGAGATTACTGAGCGCTTCCTGACTAACAGCAGATCTAAGACTGTTAACAAGCAGGCTTTTATGATTTTCCGGGAAGGTGTCTTTGTCATTTTCAGCAGTTTCAGAGTTAGCAGTATTAGCTCTTTCCTGTTTCTTGACCTGTTCCATCATCCCGCGTTTTTCTTTTCCTTCTATCCATTGAAGCAGCAGCGGAAAGAGCAGAACTGTAACGAGCATCCGAATCATTTGCATGACCATAATTACAGTTACCTCTGCTCCTGACGCCAGGGCGATAACTGTTATCTCGGGCAGCCCGCCCATGCTTGCCGAAAGCATCGCTGTGTAAAGGTCCAGGACAGAATAACGGGCCAGGAAATATCCGACGACAAATACTATTGATAGCGCCCAGGTTACAATAATCACTGCTGAAACAGTCATCGGTTTTAACTCGCGCAGGGCGTCTTTGTTCAGCATTGAACCGACAAAAATGCCGATTACTATCTGTGCTGCGGGAAACAAAAAATCAGGCGAGGTTGGCAGTTCAACCTGAATGGTGCGCAGGATTCCAATTATCAAAACGGGGCCAATTAGTTCGGATGCGGGCATACGCACTCTGCTTAGCAAAAACCAGCCGATCAGCCCGAGACCAAATAAAAGTGCGATATCAATTACAATTTGCACAAACATGGCTTTATTATATCATTTAAGAACAAGTGCAAATTGTTATGAGCACTGCTGTTCAAATTACAGCCTGGTTTGAACTTTAAAAAGGGTTCGACTATTATGTCCTGAATTTGAACTTTTAACCATAAATTAATATGTTATAATATTACATGTCCGGATTATGCATGCCGGAAGGAAGGTTGAACTTTTTATAAATGTTCCCACTACGCGATACAATTACCTATCACGGCGCTATTGTGGCTACAATTGGCCTGATTGTTTTAAACGGTCTGGCCTTTTTTTACCAGTTCTCTCTTGGTGTCGATAGTTTCCCTTATCTCTTTTATGCTTACGGTTTTATTCCTCATGAGTTTTTTCTGAACCCGCTGGGAGAGTTTTGGACAATTTTCAGCAGCATGTTTGTGCACGGTTCTTTTGTCCATCTTCTGGGCAATGTCTGGTTTCTCTGGGTCTTCGGACCGGCTGTTGAGGGCAGGCTTGGTTTTATACGTTTCATGATTCTTTACCTTTCTGCAGGAATCGCCGCTGCTTTGCTGCAGGGCTTTGCTATGCCTGAGAGTACAATTCCAATGGTTGGCGCTTCAGGAGCTGTCTCCGGTGTTCTTGGCTCGTACCTGGTTCTATTTCCCAGGGCTCGAGTATTAACGATCATTCCGCCTTTTTTCTTCTTTTTCTTTTGGCTGCCCGTGCCGATATATTTAGGTTACTGGATTTTAATCCAGTTTATCTATGTGTTCATGGATGTTAGTGGCATAGCCTGGTGGGCTCATATAGGCGGATTTTTCCTCGGCCTGCTGTTGATTTTGATAATGCGTCCCAAAAGAATTTATCGTGCAGATCCCTTCTGGGAGTGCTGGCGCGATTATTGTTAGGAGGATTTATCCATGGAAATGTTTGCACAGTTTTTCTGGTTATTTTTAATCATAACGGCTCTTACTCCTTACCTGCAGCAGCAGATGCTGCGCGCCGCACGCACGCGCAAAATGGTTGAACTGGAGCGCAAGCGCGGCAGTCGGGTAATTACTCTTATCCACCGCCAGGAGGCCCTGAGTCTCCTTGGGGTGCCCCTGACCCGCTATATCAATATCGAAGATTCCGAACAGGTCTTAACGGCAATTCGCCTCACAGATAAAAATGTGCCGATTGATCTTATTCTTCATACTCCCGGCGGCCTTGTTTTAGCTTCCGAGCAGATTGCCGAAGCGCTGCTGCGTCATCCTGGCAAAGTTACTGTATTCGTACCCCACTATTCGATGTCCGGCGGTACCCTTATCGCTACAGCAGCCGACGAATTGGTGATGGACCAAAACGCTGTTTTAGGACCGCTTGACCCCCAGCTAGGCCAGTACCCGGCTGCTTCGCTGATAAAAGTGCTTGAATCAAAAGAGATGAAAGATATTGATGATCAGACCATTATCCTTGCCGATCTTGCTGTTAAGGCCTTAAAACAGGTAAAGGATACAGTAAAATGCCTGCTCAGCAAACATATGGATGAAGAGAAGGCAGAAGAAACAGCAATCAGGTTGACCCAGGGAACATGGACCCACGATTACCCGATTGATGTTGAACAGCTTGCCGATATGGGCATCAACGTCAATACAGAAATGCCAGGCGAAATATACAGCCTGATGAGCCTGTTCCCGCAGCCGCGCACTGCCCGGCCCAGCGTGGAATACAGTCCCGGGCCGGTTTACCCGTCAGGCCCGAAAGAAAGTTAGGCCTACATGAAAAAAGCACGAAAACTAAAGCTTAAGAAAAAGGCCCTGTTATTAGTAACAAGTCTGCTGGTGCTGACATATTACCTTTCAACCATACCACAGTTGCAAGTATTGCCAGTACTCAGGCAGGTGAACATATTACTAACAATGATCAACTTGGGCATCACTGATCTGGCACGGGCTATTGCAAGCCGCCTGCCTCCCCAGCTGGAATCTGTAGGCACAGTCACCGGAGACTTCTACCATTATGCCAAGCAAAACCCGGTTATAATCGAATTTATAATCCGTAAAAGTGCCCACATATTTTTCTTCTTTATGATTACCCTGGCCTTTTTCATTTTATGGAGACATTACCTGAAGCCTGCAAAGGCAGTAACCGTTTCATTTGTATGTGGAACCCTGGCAGCAATAGTTGATGAAACCATTCAGTATTTTGTTGCTGGGCGGCATGGCTCGATAATTGATGTGGCAATTGATATGGTTGGAGTTTCTTTAGCAATAATCCTCATTGCCATTGCCTTTTTGCTCATCAAGCCAATATATATCAAGTCTGACTAATAATGAATTGACTTACTACACTTCCAATTTGCTGTAAGTATCTTAAAACTACCAATTAATAATTTGATTAGTTATTAGAGAGGCATAAAATATGAAAAGAAGTTATATTGTAGGAGGTAATCACTAAATGTCTGATCAGATCGATCTGTCAAAAATGGAAAAGAAAATCATTATCCGCCAGGTTGAGGAAAAAGATATCGATGAAATTGTTGAGTTAAGCAAGACTTGCTTTCCCAATATGGAACCCTGGACCAGGGCTCATTTAAAAAGCCATATCAATATTTTTCCGGAAGGTCAATTTTGTGTCGAA
>SL_3KL_010_SEDDRAFT_10002339_pt1 | contig 17359 bp, 14 predicted proteins | sample SodLakKL_010_SED_2_FD_10381 | JGI IMG/M metagenome (IMG submission 10381) | reverse complement strand
TATACCTTTTTTAAAGCCTCAGGAAGGTTTTCCGCCCAACCGGTTACCCCCAGCACCCGTCCGCCATTGGTTACGATTTGACCCTTTTGATCTTTAGTCCCGGCATGGAAAACCACAAAATTTTCTTTCCCCTTTTGCTTTTCCAAACCATGAATAACTACTCCCTTCTGGTAGGGCCCGGGATAGCCTCCGGAGGCCATAACCACACAAACTGCAGAACCTTCATGCCACTGGGCTTTTACCTCAGAAAGCCGGCCTTCTACCACTGCCTGCAGTATGGGGATCAGATCTGATTTTAAGAGAGGAATAACTACCTGGGCCTCGGGGTCTCCAAAGCGGCAGTTGAACTCCAGCACTTTAGGGCCCTTTTCGGTGAACATAAGCCCGGCATATATAACCCCGGAATAAGGATGCCCATCGGCCTTTAATCCCTGAACCGCAGGAATCAATATTTTTTCCTCCACATACTGTGCAATTTCCGGGGTAACCAGCGGAGCCGGGGCATAAGCGCCCATTCCCCCGGTATTGGGGCCCCGGTCACCGTCGTAAACCGGCTTGTGGTCCTGAGAAGAAACCATGGCCAGTATACTTTCTCCATCGGTAAAGGCAAGAATCGAAGCTTCTTCTCCTCGCATGAATTCTTCCACAATCAACCGGTTTCCAGCATCCCCAAATGCCCGGTCTATCATAATTTTTTTCACGGCCAGGAGTGCTTCTTCCTCCTCCTCACAAATAATGACTCCCTTACCGGCAGCCAGGCCTTCTGCCTTTATTACCACAGGTGTTCCGATTTTTTTTATGTATTGTTCTGCCTCCTCAGGAGAAGTAAAGGTCCTGTACTCTGCCGTAGGAATGTTATATTTCACCATTAATTCCTTGGCAAATACCTTGCTGCCCTCCAGCTGTGCTGCCTGTTTGTTGGGCCCGAATATTTTTAAACCTTTTTCCTGAAACAGGTCTACAATGCCCCTGGCCAGAGGATCTTCAGGACCCACTACTGTTAAATCTATTTTCTGCTTCTCCGCAAAATCTGCCAGTCCCTGCAGGTCCTCTACAGAGATGGGGACACATTCAGCATCCTCTGCAATTCCGGCATTGCCGGGAGCACAATAAATCTTATCTACCAGAGGACTCTGTTTTAATTTCCATACCAGGGTGTGCTCTCTCCCGCCGCCTCCAACCACTAATATGCGCAAAAGGACACCTCCTTAGTGTTTGAAAAACCTTCTGCCCGTAAAGAGCATGGTCATTCCATAAGAATCCGCCGTCTCAATAGCTTCTTTATCCTTCAATGAGCCTCCGGGCTGTACTAGAGCCGTAACTCCAACTTTGGCCGCTTCCTCTATAGTATCCGGGAAGGGGAAGAAAGCATCTGAAGCCAAAGCGCTTCCCTTGGACTTTTCCCCGGCCTGCTCAATAGCAATCCGCGCTGCTCCCACCCGGTTCATCTGACCGGCACCCACGCCGATGGTCTGCAATCCTTTGGCCAGGACAATGGCATTAGACTTCACATGCTTCACTACCTTCATGCCGAAGACCAGGTCTTTCACTTCACTGTCTGTGGGCTTCCTTTTGGTTACAACCTGCCAATCGTTGGCCTCCAGGGGCACGATATCCATCTCCTGAACCAAAAGCCCTCCGGACACCTTCTTGTAATCACTGACCTCCCGGTCCTCAGGGGCTAATGTAGCGTGCAGTACCCGGATATCCTTTTTGGATTTAAATGCCTCCAGGGCTTCGGGGTCATATTCCGGAGCAATGATCACTTCGATAAATATTTTCAGTATCTCCTCCGCGGTCTTTTTATCCACCCGGGTGTTGGCAGCAATAATCCCCCCGAAAATGGAAACCGGGTCGGAATCGTACGCCTTTACGTATGCATCATAAAGTTCTGCCGCCGTGCCCACCCCGCAGGGATTGGCATGCTTCACGGCCACGATGGTAGGATCTGAGAACTCCTGAACCAGCTCCCAGGCCGCATTGGTATCGTTTATATTGTTAAAGGAAAGCTCTTTTCCCTGGTGCTGGCGGGCAAAGGCAATGGAGGAAGGAACCGGATTGGCTTCCCGGTAAAAAACCGCCTGTTGTTGTGGGTTTTCCCCGTAACGCAGCTCCTGCACCTTTTTATAATTTAAAATCAGGGTATCCCTGAATTTTTCCTGGCCGGGAATTAAGCCGGAAAGATACCCACTGATTACCGCATCGTACTCCGCGGTATGGGTAAAAGCTTCTACCGCCAGATTAAACCGGGTTTCCGAACTGAGGGACCCTTTCTCCTTCATTTCGTCAATAATTTCCTGGTATCGGGCGGGATTAACCACCACGGCCACATCCTGATAATTCTTTGCAGCGGAGCGCACCATGGTAGGCCCACCGATATCAATATTCTCAATGGCATTCTCCAGGGTAACGCCTTCTTTGGCTATGGTCTGGGCAAAGGGATACAGGTTGACTACCACCAGGTCAATGGGGGAAATATCGTGTTCCGCCATTTGTTTTTGATGCAGTTCTTCACTTCTCCGGCCTAAAATACCCCCGTGAATTTTTGGATGCAGGGTTTTAAGCCTCCCTTCCAATATCTCCGGAAAACCGGTGACATCGGAAACGGATTTTACCGGGACCCCCGCCTCCGCCAGGGACTTCTTGGTCCCTCCGGTGGAGAGAATTTCAAAACCCAGTTCCGTCAAGGCCCTGGCAAACTCCACCACTCCTGACTTGTCAGAAACGCTGATTAATGCATATTTAGTGCTCATCATTCCCACTTCCTTCCTTAATAATAATGGCTGCTTCAACAATAGAATACAGACTTATTTTAAATCTTCTACTTAATAACTTCAGAAGTTATCTCAATACCTTCCCCGGAAATCACTTCACCTAAGGGCCAGCCCTGCTTTCCGTAGTTGGAAATTGTTGTTAATATTCCTTCCTCCTCCGAGGCCGGTACAATCAACATGAAACCGATTCCCATATTGAAGGTTCTAAACATTTCCCTGGTATGAATATCCCCTTCCTGCTGAATCAGTGAAAATATTGGTGGAACTCTCCAGTCTTTATTAATTATCGCACCGCTTCCCGGGGGCAGTACCCGGGGTATGTTCTCATAGAATCCGCCTCCGGTGATGTGCACCATTCCGTTGATGGTGTGGCCCTTTAACAGTTCAAGAATCAATCCGGTGTAAATGGTGGTGGGTTTCAAAAGTTCTTCTCCCAGGATGCATTCCAACCGTGGGATAAACTCCTTAATCCGGTGTTCATTTCCCTCTAAAAGAACCTTCCTCACCAGGGAGTAGCCGTTGCTGTGCAGTCCAGAGGAAGCAATCCCTATAATCTTATCTCCCGGGGAAACCCCACTTCCGTCAATAATTTTTCCCCTGTCCACTACTCCTACGGCAAAACCCGCCAGGTCATATTCCCCAGGGGCATAAAATCCCGGCATTTCTGCAGTTTCACCGCCAATGAGGGCGCATCCCGCCTGTCGGCAGCCCTCNGCAATCCCCTCCACAATCTGGGATACCTTTTCCGGTTTCAGCTTTCCCACCGCCAGGTAATCCAGGAAGAACAAGGGCTCAGCCCCTAAAACAGCGATATCGTTCACACACATGGCTACCAGGTCGATGCCCACCGTCCTATGCATTTCCATGAGAAAGGCAATTTTAAGTTTTGTACCTACGCCATCGGTGCCCGACACCAGGACCGGTTCTTTATATTTTTCCACATTCAGGGCAAATAATCCTCCAAACCCACCTATATCCGTGAGGACCTCTTTTCTGTGAGTTTTTTGCACCCATCCCTTTATTTTTTCTACCGCCTGGTTGGCGGCATCAATATCCACTCCTGCTTTTTTATAGTCCATTTCTTCACTCATGGTATCACCTTTTCATAGATTCAAATACTTCTTTTTTTATACCCACGGTGGGCTTCACCACATACTGTTTATCAAAACAAGCTTTACAGAAACTGTCCCGCGTCAATCCCACCGAAGAAACCATGCCGTCTATACTTAAATATCCCAGCGAGTCTGCTTTAATAATCTTTTGTATCTCCTCCACACTTTTGTAAGCCCCCAGCAGTTCCTTGGTGGAGGAAGTATCTATACCATAATAGCAGGAGGAAACAACCGGCGGCGAACTTATTCTTACGTGGACCTCTTTGGCCCCGGCGTTTCTCAGCATCTGTACAATCTGTTTAGAGGTGGTGCCCCGGACGATGGAATCATCCACCATAATAATTCTCTTCCCCTCTACTACTTTTTTTACGGCGTTGAGTTTCAGCTTTACCCCCAGATCCCTTATTTCCTGGCTGGGTTGAATAAACGTTCTGCCAATGTAGCGATTTTTGATGAGGCCCATCTCATAGGGCAGCCCCATTTCCTCCGCCACCCCTGAAGCCGCAGAAATGCTGGAATCCGGAACCCCCGTTACAATATCCGCCTCCACGGGACATTCCCTGGCCAGCTGCTTCCCCAGCTCTCTCCTGGCCAGATGCACATTCCGGCCGTGTATGTTGCTGTCCGGCCGGGCAAAATATATGAACTCGAATACACAGAGGGCCAGCTGCCCCGCAGGGGAAAACTTCCTGGTGTGCAGGCCCTTGTCATCAATAATTACCATCTCTCCGGGGTCTATATCCCGAATAAATTCGGCTCCTATGGTATCAAAAGCACAAGTCTCCGAGGCCAGCACATAACAACCGTCCAAAAGCCCTAAGGAAAGGGGACGGATCCCATGGGGATCCCGAATCCCGATAAGCTTATCCTCGGTCATTATTACAAAGGTAAAGGCCCCCTTAAGATGAGTTACAGCCTCAGATATGGTATCTTCTAAAATATCTCCTCCCAACCGGGCAATCAGATGGGCTACGATTTCACTGTCTGTACTGGTCTGAAAGATGGATCCCGCCTGCTCCAGTTGGTCCCTTATCTCCCGGCCGTTTACCAGGTTTCCATTATGGCTTATGGCGAGACTTCCCCGGCTGTACCGAATCAAGAGAGGCTGAGCGTTTACCAGGGAACTGGAACCCATGGTAGAATACCTTACATGGCCTACAGCCAGGTGACCTTTCAGTCTCCTGGTCTTCTTGCCGTTTAATACTTCTGAAACTAATCCCATACCCTTCTCAATGTCCACTTTGTTTCCATTGGAAACAGCGATCCCGGCACTTTCCTGTCCTCGATGCTGCAGTGCATAGAGTGCATAGTGAGTAATCTGGGCGACATTATGTCCCGGGGCATAGATTCCAAATACCCCGCATTCCTCCTTAAACTTATCACATCCTACCTCCATAGGCCCCTCAGGCATTCCACGGCACCTCTCCATCTCTTCTGAATTTCTTCCGGGCAAAAATAGTTTATTTAAAACTTCACTTTAGTAGTTGGACATAGTATAGGACAATTCCTTTTTCTTTGAAAAACTACCCAAAAAATTTGACTTGCTTTTTCATATTCTAGTGATACAACCTTTGCGGCAGGTGCATCTATCCTGTAAACAGATAGAGCCTTAAAAATTATTAACTTTAAAGCAGGTTTAACCGCTGAAAAATGAAATCTACCCTCTTCAGCTGTTCCCGGGGGTCAAAGCAGGAATCCAGCTCATGGGGAGTTAAATAATCTTTCACTTCCGCCACCTCTTCTAAAAGTTTTCGGAAAGAAACTCCTTTTTCCCAGGCTTCCATAGCCTTGGACTGCACAATTTCATAGGCCCTTTCCCGGAGCAGGCCTTTTTCCACCAGTTTTAATAACACCCTCTGGGAATAAATCAATCCATAGGTCCTTTCCATATTTCTCTGCATATTTTCGGGATAAACGTGAAGGTCCCGGATGATTCGGGTCAGCTGTTTCAAAAGGTAGTCCACCAGGATGGTGCTGTCAGGGACTATTACCCTTTCAGCAGAGGAGTGGGATATATCCCTTTCATGCCAAAGAGTTATATTTTCCAAAGCGGTAAGGGCATTACTCCGGACAATTCGACAAAGGCCGGTAACCTGTTCACAGGAAACAGGGTTTCTTTTGTGAGGCATGGCAGAGGAACCGGTCTGTCCTTTATAAAAGGGCTCTTCCACCTCTCGAGTTTCGGATTTTTGAAGGCCCCTGATTTCTGTAGCTATTTTATCCAGAGTGCCGGCAATTACCCCCAGGACCGTCATATATTCCCCATGGCGGTCCCGCTGGATAATTTGAGTAGAGATGGGGGCAGGTTCCAGCCCCATCTTCCCACATATATATTCCTCTACAAAGGGGTCAATATGGGCATAGGTGCCTACAGCACCGGACAATTTCCCCACACTGATGGTTTTCCTTGCCAGTTCCATCCGGGTCAGGTTCCTCTCCATCTCCGCCACCCACAGGGCCAGCTTCAACCCGAAGGTGGTGGGCTCGGCGTGGACACCGTGGGTCCGGCCTACCATGACCGTATCTTTATATTGAAGGGCTTTTTCCCTCAACACTCCTATAAATTCCTGGATATCCTCAATAATGAGTTCCGCCGCTTCTTTCATCAGGGCACACATGGCGGTATCCACCACATCTGAAGAAGTCAGGCCGTAGTGAACATATTTTGATTCTTCCCCCAGAGTTTCCGCCACTGCCCGGGTAAAGGCCACCACATCATGACGGGTTACCTCTTCAATTTCTAAAATCCTGTCCACGGAAAAACCAGCCTTCTCCCGAATCTGCCGGGCTGCCTCCTCAGGAATTACTCCAAGGAGGGCCCAGGCCTCACAGGCTAATATTTCTATCTCCAACCATTTTTTAAATTTGTTCTCTAACGTCCAAATCTTCCCCATCTCGGGACGCGTATAGCGTTCTATCACTTTAATCCGTCCCCTTTCCATCCATCATTTCTCTTTTGACTTTGTGCACTTTATTTTATTTTGACTCATTTTTCTACTGCTGACTGAATGCTTTTCACCTATAGATTTCCATTTTTAATGCTTGCTAAAAAATCTTCGGAGATATTCTTTATGTCCCAGTTCCTGAAACAGTTCATCTTTTTTATTCACTTTAAAGGCCAGATCCTTTTTAAAAGTCACCACTTTTTCTCTGATTTCGGGATATTTGTTGCCCAGGATTTGGGCTGCTAAAATCCCTGCATTTCTTGCTCCATTTATAGCCACAGTAGCCACGGGAATCCCCGCAGGCATCTGCACTATGGAGTAGAGGGAATCCACTCCCCCCAGGGAAGAAGTATACACAGGGATACCAATTACCGGAAGAGGAGTCATGGCAGCAATCACCCCGGGAAGGTGGGCCGCTCCTCCAGCACCGGCGATAATTACTTCTACCCCCCGTTCAGCAGCTTTTTTAGCATAGTCCGCTGTCTTATCCGGAACCCGGTGGGCTGAAGAAATCAACATTTCAAAACTTACCTCCAGTTCCTCCAAAACCTGCGCACACTCCTTCATAACCGGCAGGTCCGAATCACTTCCCATAACAATACTCACCAAAATTTTTTCCATTATTACACCTCCATTATTCCCATTCTATAGTAGATGGTGGCTTTGCCGTCATGTCATAGACAAAACGGTTTGCCAGGGGAACTTCGTTCACAATGCGATAAGAAATCCTTTCCAGCACCTCATAGGGTATTCTTACCCAGTCGGCAGTCATGCCGTCATGACTGTGCACCGCTCTCATGGCAACCGTATGTTGATAAGTGCGTTTGTCCCCCATCACCCCAACACTCATAATATTCGGAAGTACCGCAAAATACTGCCAGATTTCCCGGTCAAGACCGGCCCGGGCAATTTCCTCCCGGACAATGGCATCTGCTTCCCGGAGAACCTGCAGTTTTTCCTCTGTTATTTCTCCCAGGCACCTGACCGCCAGGCCAGGGCCGGGGAAGGGCTGCCGCCAGGCAAGCTCCTCAGGCATCCCCAGTTCCTGAGCAACCAACCGGACCTCATCCTTGAAAAGCTGGTCCAAAGGTTCAATGAGTTTTAACCGCATGTTCTCAGGCAGCCCGCCTACATTGTGGTGGGATTTAATTACCGCTGCTGTAGCAGTGCCGCTTTCCACCACATCGGGGTAGAGAGTCCCCTGAACCAGGTAATCTATTTGTCCAAATTTACCGGCCTCTTCTTCAAATACGTAAATAAACTCATTGCCGATAATCTTCCTTTTCTTCTCCGGGTCAGTGACCCCCTGGAGCCGGGTAAGGAATCTCTCCTGGGCATTTACCAGGGTTACCTTCATTTGAAATTTATCGGCAAAGCTCTCCATCACTTCTTCGGCTTCATCCTTGCGCAGCAGCCCGTGGTCTACGAAAATACATTCTAACCTGTCTCCGATGGCCTTATGAACCAGGAGGGCAGCCACAGAAGAATCAACCCCGCCGCTCAAACCGCAAACTACTTTTTCCTCCGGCCCTACGGTGTTTCTGATTTCTTCAATGGACCGCTTGACAAAGGACTCCATGTTCCAGGTTCCTTTAAACCCGCAGGCCTTAAACAGAAAATTGCGGAGAATTGCTTTGCCATATTGGGTATGAACTACCTCCGGATGAAACTGTACCGCATATCTCTTTTCTCCGGGGCTGCTCATGGCCGCCACCGGTGAGTTTTCAGTACTGGCTGTGACCTGGTACCCCGGGGGAGGGGCTGTAACATAATCCCCATGGCTCATCCAGCAGATAATTTCTTGAGGGACTTCCTGAAACAAAATATCTCCGTTTTTCAGTGTAAGGGGAGTCTTCCCAAACTCTGCCCGCTCAGCCGGGGTTACCTCTCCTCCCAGAACTTTTGCCATCAGCTGCATTCCGTAACATATTCCCAGTACAGGCAGGTTTAGGTCAAACACTTCTTTATGGCAGAAGGGTGCCCCTTCTTCGTATACGCTTCCTGAACCCCCGGAAAGGACCAGGGCTCCTGGTTTCAGTGCCTGGATTTCCTCCATGGACACGTTAAAAGGGAGGATTTCACAGTACACTTTTTCCTCCCTGATTCTTCGGGCTATTAGCTGGGTATACTGTGCACCGAAGTCCAGAATTACTACTTTCTCTTCTGACAATGATCCCACATCCTTTCCAAAAGAAACTATTATTCGGTAAAAAAAGAAAAAAATCAACAATTATTACTATTCTATTTTATCCTTATTGACCCTTGTTAACAATGAAATTTTATACAAAAGTGTCTAATTAAAGATTATTTTCCGATTATTTAACCTTTATTTTACGAAACAAAAAAGTTTACCCCGGAATATAGAAAAAAAATAGCCATGGCTATGAGAAAAACTCCACAGGCACCGGTTATTCCCCGGTATAAGTTGGGGGAAATTTTTCCGCTGCCCCTGACCAAAAGCCAGGATACCAGAGTATACCAAATAAAATCAGCGGAGATATGCCCTAAAAAAAAGGAAACAATTCCAGCCAGGCCATATTGAAGGGATATCACCACGTATCCTGCTCCCACTGTTCCCCACCACAAAGTGAAATAAGGGTTTAGGAGGCTTACCAATGCCCCGGTGCCTACAGGCCCCAGGACAGAACCCTTCCCCGCCTCCCCAACTTCCCATTTAAAAGTTTTCTGGCGGGCTTCCCGGACCATGCCGTACCCCATCCAAATCAGCACCGTTCCACCTAGAACCCCAAAAATTCCACCCACCACGGGACTGGTTAAAAATACGCTGAGGCCATAAACCAGGGCCAGGGTAATCCCCAGTTCCAGCAGGGCATGTCCTGAGATAAGAAGTGGCCCAGCAGAAATCCCTCTTTTTAATGTTTCCCGAACCGTAACCGACAGCAGGGGCCCGGGGACCAGGGCCCCGGAAAAACCCAGCACCATAGCCGAAAAAAATATTAAAACGATTTCCATAAAAAACTATTCCTCCAACCCCCAGGAATGCTGCGTCCGATTTGGCAGCCCATTCTCCAGGAAAATTATTTCTATCCCAGCTTAGCTGCCCGGCCTCTCACTACATTTCTGGTACCTTTATGAATTTGAACAATCTCTTGAATTTCTGATGCTTCTTTCCCCACCAGCCAGTGGTAAAAGGGTTCTTCCCCGGTATTATACCTTATATTTACATCCTTCCTGACTTTTTCCCGCCCCCCTTGAATCCAGAGGTCCAACAAATACTGCAGGTTTCGCATATCTGTAGTAGCCAGGGAACAGGTTCCATAAGAGAGGGCATAAGTATTTCCGTTAAAAACTACGGCCAGGCCGCCTCCGGCTTCTACAGCTTTAAGCATTTGAAAATCCGTTATGCTATCTCCCACCACAGCGATATTTTCCAAATATGCTTTATGACGCTGCAGAATTATTTCCACTGACCTTACCTTTCGGCGGCCGCCCATAACCCGAACTTCTGTAAAAATTTCTCCCAGCCGGGTTTCTTTCAGCTGCTTCCAGAAAAATGAGTCCAGGTAGCCTTTCATTTCCCGGTCCTTTTCTCCGGACTCCAGGTCTTCTGTATAGAGGTTGTCCAGGATATACTTTTCCACCCCTTCCATCAGGGAAAAATCCTCTTTCCCCAAACGGGAATAATAATCATCCAGGGGAAGCTCCGTGCAGAAGACAATCCGCTCTCCATCCTGAGTTATTGGAACATCTAACCGGGAGGCAATACTGTAGGCATGCTGCCGGTAGGATGTGGATATTATATGTACATGCCAACCCATCTCTTTTAATTCCCCCATTAGTTCTTTGGCCCCCTTTACCAGGCCCGCCCGGGAGGAAACCTCCAACAAATCCTTTTCCTTAATACGGTGGCTTAAGAGAAAAGGAATAATCAGGGATAAAGTATCCCCAGGTTCGTAGCCCTCCTTCCCCTCCAGGGCCAGCAGGTCATCATACCGGCTCAATACAGAAAAAATTTTGTCTCCATTTTCAATCAGAGCCATAGAATCAAAGGCATGATCCATGGGTGATAGAGGCCCTTCCAGGTCAAAGGCAATCAACTTTTTTTTCACGCTAATACCTCCTTTTTATACTATGAGCAGAAGTCAGTTTAGTGTAAAACGAGCTGAAATATTCAAATTTGTATGTAATTATTTTTCTACGGCCTGGTCAATCATTTCTGTCAGGTTATAGCCCCCGGAAAGCTCTATGCCCTGGGAATCAAGAATCTTATCTCCCTCTACCCGTACTTTTCCCTCGGCAAATACTTTCACCGTATAACTGATCAGGGGAAACTCCCTGACCAGGCCCTTATCCCTGATTTTGTGGAACAGTGAAAGTTCCTGAGCGGACTTAACTCCCCCCTGCCTTAGAAATCCTGGCTGCCGCCGTTCCCTCTCCTCCAGTTCCCTCCAGTGCAAATCAAAGGAAGGGCCCTTAATAGAGAAAATACAGTACGTCACCGGGGGGCCCTCATCCAGCACCGGTGTAACCAGGTGCATCATCACCCCGGTTTCTTCCGACCTTTCCAGCATAAGTTCCCAAATTACCTCCTGCCAGGAACCTTTTGGGCCCCCGGGGCGGGCCGGATGGAGATTGACCATAGAATGTTCACGGCACATTTCTTTCCCTACCACCAGCATATACCCGGCCAGCACAATCAGATGAGCTGGAAAATCCTTTATCCGTTCCGTAACTTCCCGATCATACAGGCCGCGCCATTTCTCAATTATCTTTATCTCCCCCTGCTTCTCCAGTTCCAGTCCCTTTTTCCTTAACTCCGGATTGAATTTCTGGGAGGAAAAACATACCAGGGGAATATTATTTTCATGCACTTTTTGAATAAACCTGTCACTTTCCCGGTCCTCGCCCTCTTCCCGGCTGCAAAAAACGTAAGACACTTCACACCGGGGAATCACACCGGCCTGAATATCCTTTAGTACCACCTCTAGAAGATCCCTGGCTGCCTGGTCCCTTCCGGTGGAAAACCAACCTAATTTAAACTTTTCCACTGTTCACACTCCTGTACGAATAATTGCTTTAATATTTATATTAACTCCCTAGCTTTCCCTAAAATATCTTCCGGCTATAATCATTGCGCAGCTGTTTCCCGAATGGAAAGGGTTTGTTTGAATCTAAATATTGTTATCTCCATTGTCCTCCAAAAACGGGTATCTCTCTCTGCCCAGCCCGGTAACACTGTGGGAAGCCCAAAACACTCCATTTTTTACGCTTTCTTTCAGGCTGCATCCCTTCCATCGGGCAGCAATAAAACCGGCAGCAAAAACGTCACCGGCTCCTGTAGTATCCACCACAGAAACCTTTGGTGCAGATACCATAAACTCCCCCGAAGAGTCCAGGACAAATACCCCTGTCTCCCCCAGTGTACACAGCACCACATCTGGCCCCATCTTCAACAGTTCCCGACAGCCTTTCTTCCAGGAAAGTCCTGTCATAAGCTCCACTTCATCTTTTTCCGGAAAAATATAATTTGCCCGACGGAGCAAAGGCTGCAGAGAGTCCAATCCTCTTCGGGCATAAAATAATCCGGGGTCCAGGCTTATTTTAATCCGGGGCGGGAGCTGTTCTATCAGCCTGCACTGGGCCTCGAAAGGCTTATCCCCGTTAAATGAGGTCAAATGAACCCAGCGGGCAGTTTCTTTTATTTTCTCCACCGGGAGGTCATTATACTGAAGCTGGTCATTGGTATTGGGACAAATTATTAGGGCCCGGTCTCTGCTGTCCCCCAGCAGCAGGGTAATACAAAGTCCGCTTTTCCCACTCTTTACAATATCCTCTTTATCCACATCCTCCAGGGCTTCCAGCAAAAAATCCCCCTCAGGGTCTTCTCCTACTCTACCTATAAAACCACAGGGAACCCCCAGGCGGGACAGAGCAACTACAGCATTAGCCGCCGAACCTCCACCGTGCCTGCCCTGCAAAACACCCCTCTCCTTTAAAAAGCCCAGCAGTTCAACAGCCCGAAAAGGTTCTTCAACATATTCGCAACCCGGCCGGTATGGTAATTCTCCAACAGTGTTCCCGGGAACTTGAAAAATAAGGTCCACGTTTAGTGCTCCAAAACCATATATTAAACCAGGCAAATATGGATCCCCCTTGTATTATCAAAATATCAGCCAGCTTTTTCTAAAATATCATACTTTTTTGTTTATAATATCCCCAAAATGCTGCTCACTCAAACCCTAACCAACACTTTTTACCCCTTAAGAAGTCCGTAATATTTCACATTATAATCCGATAAGTCCTGTATTCTTTTAAGATGCTGCCGGGATTCCGCAGAGTCTTCGAAAAGGTGGGCAAACCGTCCCTGGGGTTTTAAATATTCCTCGACGTTTAGAACTTCTTTTAATTTATGGGAAGAAGTTAATTCTCCGTATTCGTATTCTACCATGGGGAATAACCCTGTTTTTACGGCTAACTGGCCTAATTTAACGGAAAGCCTGGTTTCATGACGCCAGCCCAGGGGACAGGGTACTAAAACATGCAGATATTTTGGGCCTTTTATACTTAACGCTTTTTTTATCTTTCTGCGCAGGTCTCTGGGATAACCTGCGGAGGCAGAGGCAGCATAGGGGATATGATGGGCCGCTGCAATTTTAAGCATATCCTTTTCCCGAAAGGGATTCCCCATGGAATGGGAACCGGCAGGGCTGGTGGTGGTGGAAGCTCCATAGGGGGTCAGACTGCTCCTCTGGACCCCGGTATTCATATAAGCAGCATTGTCATAGCACACATAAAGCACATCATGGCCCCTCTCCCACATACCCGAAAGAGCCTGGAGGCCAATATCCGCAGTGCCCCCGTCGCCCGCCTGGGCAATTACCTTAACTTCCTCCTGTTTACCCTGGCTTTTTAGGGCAGCTTCAATCCCAGCCGCCACCGCAGCAGTATTTTCAAAAAGAGAATGAATCCAGGGCACCTCCCAGGACGACGTGGGAAATAAAGACGTGGAAACCTCTAAACAACCCGTAGCGTTAACTACAATAGTATCTGGACCTGCAGTATCAACTACTATCCTGGCAGCAATCGACTGGCCGCATCCAGCGCACATAGCGTGACCGGGAGCTATTAAACGGTCCTGCATAACTTCACCCCTTTTTGTAAGACAGGGGGACGGTTCTCCTGTCTTATTTTCTTAATTTAAATTGAAACAATGAATATACCTTAGGTGTACCTTCTGGCCTGCATTAAATATTCCTGATTTAGGTTTAAGAAATGACAGGAGACTTCGTTTCCCTCAAGTTTTTCATAAATTTCCCGGATATTATCTTTAGTAATATCCCTCTGTCCTAACCCTCCGATAAAACCACTAACCTTGGGGCTTTTCTCTTTCCCCTGAAACAGAGCCTTAAACTCGGTGTACATCGGCCCGAAACCACCCAGGGAAATAGCACGGTCCAAAACGGCAACCTCAGGGACTCCCTTTAATGCTTCATACAGTTTTTCCGCTGGAAAAGGACGATAGGATATTAACTTTAAAGCTCCCACTTTTTTCCCTTCTTTACGCATTTCATCTACAACGTCTTTTACCGTTCCGGCTACAGAACCTCTGGAGATAATGACTTTTTCAGCATCCTCCAGGCAGTAAGGTTCAAAGAAAACATAAATTTCCCGTTCAAAAACTTTTTCGAATTCATGCTTCATCTCTTTCATTATAATTTGTGCTTCTCTCATGGTCTCCTGTATGGCATATCGAGTTTCCATATAAAAGCGGGCATCAGCCACGACTCCCATACTGATAGGCTCCTTTGTATCCAGTTTCTCCTGCAGTTTAAACTCCGGAAGAAAAGCATCCACGTTTTCCTGTTGGGGAATATCCACAGCCTCGTAGGCGTGGGTAAGCACAAAACCGTCCATGCAGACCATGACAGGCAGCAGTACCCTGGGGTCCTCCGCCAGGCGAAAAGCATAGAGATGATAATCTACAGCCTCCTGGATACTTTCCACATACAGCTGAATCAAGCCTGCATCCCTCAAAGCTTCTGAATCCTGCTGATCGTTCCAGATGCTTAAAGGAGCTGAAATCGCCCGGTTAGCACAGGTAATTACCAGGGGGAGCCGAAGGCCGGCAATGTTATAAAGAACCTCCGACATCAAGAGAAGGCCCTGGGAGCTGCTGGCAGTATAAGACCTGACCCCTGCGGCCAGAGAACCCAGCACAACCGATGCCGCAGAATGCTCACTCTCCACATTAAGAAATTCAGTGTTTAATTCACCGTTTGCCACGAAATCAGCCAGCTTTTCCACGATGTGTGTCTGAGGAGTGATGGGATAGGCAGAAATAACTCCGGGCCTGCAGAGCTTAACCGCTTCAGCCACAGCAATGGAACCCTCCAAAAAATGTTTCAAACCTCTTCCTCCTCCTTCACCATGAGGACATCCTTTTCCGGACATTCCTCCGCACATATACCACAACCCTTGCAGTAAGAATAATCTGTTTGGTAAGTGTTTTTCTCTCCGCCCGTTATTACTCCCTCCGGGCATAAAAGAGCACACAAATCACAGCCGATACAATTTTCCTTCAAAAATTTCGGCTTTAATCCCATCCGCCAGGAACCGGTTTCATATTCCCGAGTGGTCCCAGGTTTGGATATGATTTTTACAAACATGGGCTTTACTCCTCCCTATAATTTATAAGGCATACTTTTCTGTAAAATAGTTATGACCTTCTCTAAAAGCTTCTTTATTTAACCGGGCAATTTTTTCAGGAAATTTTTCCTCTACAGCTTTTTCAAGGCTTTCCAAAGCTACTTCCCCCGAACCGGCGGAAAAGGCTCCCAGGAGGACCGTGTTCCCCATGGGCTTTCCAAATATTTTACTGGACAGCTCATCCCCTGGTATACTGTATACCTTTATTCCCTCCTGAACCGGGGCAGCTTTAAGTTCCGGCTGGTTGATATAAGCCGCTCCACCCTTTTTCATCCCTTGAAACACATTAAACCCCCGCATCAATGTTGAATCCACCACTAATATGTAATCAGGCTCGTAAATCTGGCTTCTAATCCTGATGGGCCGTTCGTTGATTCGCACAAAACTGTTCATGGGAGCACCCATTCGTGCTGCACCAAAATGGGGAAATGCAAGGGCATATCGTCCTTCCAGGAACACGGCTGTCCCCAGGAGAGCAGCCACGGTGATTGCTCCCTGTCCTGCCCTGGCGTGAATAGAGATTTCTTTCACTATTTTCCCTCCTGTACTTAATCAAAATATAAATATACTCTTTATTTAGACACTATCATAATATTTCCTTCTTAAATATTAGGAACGGTAATAAAAGATTTGTATTCTTTGAATTGAACTGATATGTAGATAATACCGCTTTCAGCTTGACTTTTTATATTTGTTAAGATAAATTAGGATTAATTAAAAATATAAAAGGAGGAAGAATATGATTCCTTACAAAATTCTCCTGGACGAGCAAGACATGCCCAAGCAGTGGTACAACATCCAGGCAGACCTGCCCAATCCATTAAAACCAGCCCTTAACCCCCAGACCCAGAAACCCCTTACTCCAGATGACCTTTTGCCCATTTTCCCAATGCCTCTAATCATGCAGGAGGTTTCCACCGAACGCTGGATTGACATTCCTGAGGAGATACTTAATATCTATAAATTGTGGCGACCATCCCCCTTACATAGAGCATATAACCTGGAAAAAGCGCTGCAGACTCCCGCGAGAATCTACTACAAGCAGGAGGGAGTAAGCCCGGCGGGAAGCCATAAACCTAATACGGCCATTGCCCAGGCTTATTATAATAAGATTTCCGGTATTAAACGCCTGGCTACTGAGACCGGTGCGGGACAGTGGGGCAGCGCCCTGAGTTTAGCCTGCAGCCTGTTTGGCCTGGAATGCATGGTCTATATGGTAAAGGTAAGTTACCAACAAAAGCCCTACCGGCGTTCCCTCATAGAAACATGGGGAGCTAAGGTAATTCCCAGTCCCAGCAACCTTACCAATTCAGGAAGAAAAGTGCTGGAGGAAGATCCAGACTCCATGGGAAGCCTGGGAATTGCCATCAGCGAAGCGGTAGAGGACGCAGCCACCAGAGAAGATACCAACTATTCCCTGGGAAGCGTGTTGAATCACGTGCTGCTTCATCAGACCATTATTGGTCTGGAAGCCAAGGCCCAGATGGCCAAAGTGAATGAATACCCCGATGTTATTGTGGCCTGCTGCGGTGGGGGCAGCAACTTTGGCGGAATCGCCTTCCCCTTCCTTTATGATAAAATTAACGGCAAAGATATACAGGTTATCGCCGTAGAACCTTCTGCCTGCCCAACCCTTACCCGGGGAGAATTTACTTATGATTACGGAGATCTGGCGAAACTCACCCCTCTATGCATGATGTACACCCTGGGGCATGACTTTGTGCCGCCTGGAATCCATGCGGGGGGACTGAGATACCACGGGGAATCCCCCCTGGTAAGTCAGCTGGTAAAGGATAACCTGGCGGAGGCAAGGGCTTTAAACCAGCTGGGGGTCTTTGAGGCAGCCATGCTTTTCACCCGC
>SL_3KL_010_SEDDRAFT_10002338_pt1 | contig 17361 bp, 14 predicted proteins | sample SodLakKL_010_SED_2_FD_10381 | JGI IMG/M metagenome (IMG submission 10381) | reverse complement strand
AAGTCCGGTGCTTACGTTCGAATCCCCCTGCCAGGTCGGGGATTGGAAACAACCCCCAAAAAAACCGAATCTGGATTCGGTTTTTGCCCGACTACGAGAACCCCAGCACCACGGCAGCCACCATGGTCACCGCCGCCGCCGCCATGAGTTTCAGGAACAGGGGGAGACAGAAGCGGAACCAGCGGTCATAGGGGATGCCTGCCATCCCCAGGATCCCCATGAGGACGGCGTTGGTGGGGATGATCATGTTGGAGAAACCGTCCCCGAACTGGAAGGCAAGCACCGAAACCTGGCGAGTCACCCCCACGATGTCGCCCAGGGGAGCCATAATGGGCATGGTGACGAAGGCCTGCCCGCTTCCGGAGGGTACGAAGAGGTTGAGCACCGCCTGCATGATCAACATCCCCACCGCCGCCAGCTCCGGCCCCACTGTGGACAGTGGCATGGAGAGGCCGTGAACGATGGTGTGGAGGATCTGGCCATCTTCCATCACCAGCGCAATCCCGCGGGCCACCCCCACCAGCAGGGCCGTCTCGGTCAAGTCCCCGGCCCCCTGCACGAAGCGCCGGGCGGCGTCGCTGGCGCCCAGTCGGAAGACCACGGCGGTGGCCAGCCCAAGAACGAGGAAGGCCGCCCCCAACTCGATGAGATACCACCCCCGAGTGGCGATCCCCCAGATGGCAATACCGATGGCTGAGAGAAAGCCCAGCAGCACCAGTACGTGCCGGAAGGTCATGGTTGGGTACTCGGCCGGAGGCTGGGCCGCGTCTCCCGCTATGGGGATGTCAGCCACCAGACTCCGCTCGGGATCTTCCTGGACGCGCTTCGCATACCCCCACACGTGGTGGACCCCGATGAGCACGAAGGGAAGGGTGAGCCCCAAACGAACCGGCCAACCGGAGTAGATCGGGATCTCGGCCACACCTTGGGCGATGAAAACGGTATACTGATTGAAGGCCGCCACACCGTATCCGATGCCGTACCCGGCCACCACCATCCCCACCGCCGTCATTGCGTCCATTCGCATGGCCCGACAGAGGGCCACAAGGATCAGGATGAAGGGGATGTACTCGCCGGACGCCCCCATGACGCTGGAGGTGAGAGCGAAGACGAAGACCACGGAGAAGATCAGGAGTGCGGGCCGGGTGCTGAACCGTCCGAGAAGCTGCCCCAAGAGCGCATCGATGGTGCCGGTGGCCCGGATGATGGCCAGCACCCCACCGATGATGAAGAGGAAGAAGATGATGTCCTGGGCGGCGGCGAAAGCCCGGGGAATGGCGGTGAAGAGCTGCCATGGCCCCAGGATCCGGCGCTCGTCGCTCACCTCGTAGGTTCCGGGCACCACCACCGTTGCACCGGTAGCGGGAGACACCTCGGTAGCGAACTGTCCCTGGGGGATGATCCAGGTGGCCACCAGCGCCGCTACCATGATGAAGAAGAGGAGCGCCAGGGTATGGGGCATCCGGAAGTTCATGGACATCCGACGGGAACCCTCCAGCGGGGAATGGGATCTTGGACGATGTGAGGGTGCCGGTCCCCGAGAAACCGCATGACCGCCCCGGTCCCGAAGGAGGCCCAGGGGACTCCGGGCGTCGAACCCCGGAGGGCATTCTACCAGTCCGGGGCCGGGGAGCAAGCCGCACCCCCATCCCAGGTCCCGGCAATCTCCGCCCTGGAGGAGCAAGCCGCACCCCCATCCCGGCCCTCGACACCCCTCGCCTCCGGGTAAAGAGGCCGCCGGCCAAGCCGACCCCACCGGCACCCCGAATCGAGGGATGGCCTCAACGCGTCAGGCCGCGTTGAAGAAGATCAGATCCTAGCAGGCCGAGGAGGAGACGACCATGAAGGAGCGAGCCAAGGAAGGCGTCCGCATCGCCCGGGAATCCCTGGACCTCTGGCTCAAGCGGGACCCGTTCCAACTCGCCGCCGCCCTGGCCTTCTACACCCTCTTCTCCCTGGCCCCTGTCCTCATCGTCCTCATCACCTTGGTGGGCATCTTCCTGGGAGAGGAGGCCGTGCGCGGTGAGATCGCCGGGGCCATCGAGCACCTGGTAGGCCCGGCCGCCGCCGATGCGGTGCAGGACGCCGTGCGCCGATCCCGGATCGAGGAGGCGGGAATCTTCCCCACCCTCGTTGGGATCGGAGCGATCCTTTTTGGCGCCACCACGGTGTTCGCCCAACTCCAGAAGGCGCTGAACCGAATCTGGGGGGTGACGACCCAGGCTACCCGGAGCGGCGTGGTGAACATGGCCATCTCCCGGGGCCTCTCCCTGGCCATGATCCTTCTCATCGGCCCACTCATCCTGGCATCCTTCCTCATTACCACCTTCACGGCGACCCTCCTCCGGTACGGTCAGGAGATCCTTCCCCTCCCCGGGGGAGCGCTCACATTCCTGGGGGAGTTGGGACTGTCCGTTCTGATTTCGGCGGCCCTTTTCGGTCTGATCTTCAAAGTCCTTCCGGATGTCCAGATCGCCTGGCGGGATGTGGGCCGGGGTGCCCTCATCACCGGGGTACTCTTCGTCCTGGGCCAGTTCCTCGTGTCCATGTACCTCACCCGCGCCGCGCCGGCCTCCACCTACGGGGCGGCCGGGGCGCTGGTCGTGATCATGCTCTGGGTCTATGCCTCGTCTCTCCTGGTCCTTTTCGGTGCAGCGTACACCAGGGTCTCGACCCAGGCCAGAGGTACCGGATTTGAACCCCGGGGTAAGGCGGTGCGCACTCGAGTGGAAGTGATCAAAGACGAGGAGCCGGAAGAGCAGGAAGGAGGGGAAGCCCAGGCAGGGCTGATCAAGCGGGAAAGGTGAGCCCGCCCTCCGGGAGGAGGAAGGTGCGGAATGTGGCCTGGCCCGGTGGACATTTCAGTTCATTGGGGCGAATATCATAGTCTAACCATAATCGTGAATGATCCGGTGTCCCCGCGCCTCCGGTGGAGTGCCGCCACAGGTGCAGTGTGTCCGGGTCCGAATCTGGAACCGACCCATGCTGCTTGCCCGACGCAACACCGTATCCCCTGCCGTCATCGCCGCGGCTGCCCGTCTCCTCAGGAGCCACCCGGAGATCAGCAACGTCGAACTGCTTCAACGTTTGGCGCTGACGGTGGGAAGCGAGGTGGCCGCCCAGGTCCCCATCACCCGGGTAGAGAGGCTGGTCCGGGAACCGGCGCTGAACCGAATCCGTCTGGAAGACCGGGGCCTCCCCATCCCCTCCGAAGAATCGGAGAGGGAGATTCCGGAAGCCGAGAAGGTCCCAGCAACCAAGGGTCCATCGGCAAAGACGTCCGGGCCGGGGACCCCTACTGCCGGGAGCCATGGCGTTGCCTCCAGGCCAGATACGCCGGTCTCGGATGCTCCGGGAGAGTCGGCTGGACGACGGCGTCGGAGGCGTCCCGTGCAGGTCTCCCCTGCTGCCTCAAGTCCCGCCCTGGTGAATCGTCTGGATCCCGAATTGATCCGGGCGGTGGATGCGGCGCTTCTGGAGGCCTTCACCCTAGGAGCCGATTCGGCCTCCGATGCCGAGGTGGTGGAGCACTTCCAGGACCTGGATCGGATCCGGAGACGGGTCCGGCTCGCACTGGAATCCGACTGATTCCCACCCCTCCCAGCTCCCGGCGTCCCGGTCCACCTGGGACTTGAGCTCGGGGACGGTCCCATCCCCCTCGCTACCGCCATGGACCCAAAGCCATGACCGCATCCCCGGACCTCCATTTGGCCCTCCCCCAACTCTCCCGCCGCACCATGGGCGCGCTGCGTAAGATGGGCGTGCTGCGCATCATGGGCATTCTGCGTAAGATGAGCGTTCTGCGCGCCCTGGGGGTTCTCGTTGGGGCCTCCATCGCCCTCCTTACCCTCGTCGCCTGCGAACCGGCGGACGACGGGGTGCCCATGGCCGATGACCGAAGCGCCGTTCAGGCCGCGGAGGAGCCCGGGCTCACCTACACCATCCCGGAACAGCCGGAGATGGCCACCGGGTTCCAGGAGAAGCCCGGGTGGGCCACCCAGGAGTTCGCCGTCGCCGCCGCCAACCCCCTGGCCACCGACGCAGGCTTCCAGATCATCGAGGCGGGGGGCTCGGCGGTGGACGCCGCTGTCGCCGTGCAGATGGTGCTCACCCTGGTGGAGCCCCAGTCCAGCGGGATCGGGGGAGGCGCCTTCCTCCTGCACTGGAATGGTGCTGAGGTCACCGCCTACAACGGCCGCGAGACGGCTCCGGCAGCCGCTACGGAGGAGCTCTTTCTGGACGCGGCCGGCGATCCCCTCCCCTTCGCCCAGGCGGTGCGTAGCGGTCTGTCGGTGGGGGTCCCCGGCACGGTGGCCATGCTGGAGATGGCCCACGCCCGCTACGGCCAGCTGCCCTGGGCCCAGCTCTTCCAGCCCGCTATCACCCTGGCGGAGGAAGGGTTCCGGATCAGCCCCCGCCTCCACGGGCTCCTGGACGCGGATCAGAGCCTCCGGCAGGACCCCATTGCCGGGGCCCTCTACTACGACGACACCGGTGACCCGCATCCGGTGGGGCACACCCTCCGGAACCCGGCGCTGGCCCAGGTCCTTCGCCGCATCGCAGACGAAGGTGCGGAGGCCTTCTACCACGGAGCCATCGCTGAAGACGTGGTGGCCCGGGTCCAGGGGCACCCGGAGCGGCCTGGCGCCATGACGTTGGACGATCTGGCGGCCTACCCGGAAGAGGACTTTCAGGTGGAGCCAATCTGCACCCCCTGGCGGGACCTCAGCATCTGCGGCTTCCCTCCCCCGTCCTCGGGACATCTGGCGGTGATGCAGATCCTGGGAATCCTGGAGGAGGTGGATCGCCCGGCCCAGGAGTTGATGGGTGGGGTCCCCTCCGCCGACTGGCTACACCTCTACATGGAGGCGGCACGGCTGGCCTTCGCCGACCGGAACCGGTTCGTGGCGGACCCGCGGTTCGTGGAAGCCCCCGCCGGGGACTGGGAGAGCCTCCTCGAACCGGCCTACCTGGCTGAGCGGGCGGGTCTTGTAGGAGAGGAGAGCATGGGGATCGCAGAGCCCGGTGAGCCTGGGGTTCTGGCGGCTGCCGCGCTTGGCGATCACCCATTCCAGCCCGACCGGGGGACGAGTCACATCAGCATCGTGGACCGGAATGGCAACGCCGTATCCATGACCACCACCATCGAGTCCGGCTTCGGCAGCCGGATCATGTCCGACGGGGGCACGGGACTGCCGGGCGGCTTCCACCTGAACAACGAACTGACTGATTTCTCCCTGACCCCCAGGGATGCCGATGGACGCCCCATCGCGAACCGGGTCGAGCCTGGGAAGCGCCCCCGCTCCAGCATGGCCCCGACCCTGGTCTTCGACGCGGAGGGCGAATTCCTGGCCAGCGTCGGCTCGCCCGGAGGCGCCGGGATCATCCACTACACGGCCAAGGCTCTGAAGGGCATGCTCCATTGGGAACTAAACGCGCAGGAAGCCATCGATCTCCCGAACTTCGCCAACTACAACGGTCCCTCCATCCTGGAAGAAGGACGCTTCCCCACCACCGTCGTGGAGGCGCTCCGCCTCCGGGGTCATGAGGTGACCGAGACGGCCCTGACCTCAGGCCTTCAGGGGATCCAGCGGATGCCGGACGGCGGGCTCTTCGGGGGAGCCGACCCGCGCCGGGAAGGGATCGTCATGGGGCGCTGAGGTCACGCGCTCAGGGCACGCGCTGAGGGCACGCTGGCTCTTCCTCCGCTTCCTGGGCCGGCGGCTCTCCATGCCGAAAGAGCCAGACGGTGTCGACTCCGAAAGAGTATACCAGGAGCAGGAGCGCTGTCGCCGCCACGGCCACGGCGAGAACGCCGGGGATGATGGGCCCCAGGGCCACCAGGAGCGCTACGCCCTGGACGACGCACACCGTCTTCCGGCGAAAGGAGGGCGGTAGCGCCCCCTGGAGCGNCGGCCAGATCCAGCCGGCGGCCACGAAGAGGTAGCGGAGGGCGCCGATGAGGATCACCCATGGACCCACCTGCCCGCTCTGCCAGACCAGCACCGAGAGGGCCAGGAGTAGGAAGGCGTCCAGCTCCATGTCGAAGCGAGCGCCGAACGCCGTGGCCGTCCCGGTCTTGCGGGCTACCCGTCCGTCCACCCCGTCCAGGGACAGCGCCAGCGTCGAGGCGCCGATGATCCACCAGAGGGCAGGGGTGGTCAGGGGGATCCCGGGGAGAACGAAGGCCGCCACCGGGAGCACCAGTGAGGCCCGGGCCAGGGTAATGCGGTTAGGAGGGCCGAGCCCCCGGCCCGGTAGGTGACGGGGACGACCCCGGATCAGGAGCCCGCTGAGCAGGAGGTAGAGGGCCGCCGTGGGGGCGATCAGTGCACCGCCCCCCACCCCCGCCACGGCCCCGGCAAGCCAGGCCACCAGGAGCGTGAGCCCTCCTCCCACCACCAGATCCAGAGCCACCGAACGAAGGGAAGTGGGCGCTGGGGCGGGCCGGGTGGCGGTGTCGAGTGCAGAGGGCATGGGCAGAGGTTGGATCGGGCAGAGTGTCGCGGTGGTGGCCACCGGTTAGGCGCCGGGACCGGTGGCGGCTTCCCGTCCGGTCAGTGCGACGCCTCCCAGGGCGGAGCTGTGATCCGGCGCTCACCTGAGGGCTACCCCTCCCGCCCGCCTGGAGGATCCGTCTCAGGCCTCCCAGTGACCCAACCCTGACACCTCCGGCCATACCGGCCATCGGGTTGCGACCGCCGGTTTGCGACCATCTACGGGGATCCCGGACGTGGAGACGGGGTTACTCTTTCGCGACCGAATGATCGCCGGAAGGCCCAGGCGATCCCGACTCGCACACGGAAGCCCTCCATGCACAGAGCAGAACGAGCGCTCTTCGACCTTCGTCGGGGACAACCCCTCCTCGTCTCGGACACCGGTGGGAGAGGACCCTCTTCCCTGATCCGAAGCGTGGAAGGACTCACCGTCGAGGCGCTCCGAATGCTCAGGCGACTGGGGTCGGCGCCCCCGGTACTTCTGGTGACCCCCTTTCGCGCTTCTGCCCTGGGACTCGGGTCGGTGCCGCCGGAGCGGGCCAATGGAGACCGGATGGAGAAGGAGATGCAGGGCGCCCTGGCGCTCCCCCTTCCGGCGGGAGCCGACGCCGAGACCGTCCTCCACCTGGCCGGCGTTCCCGGTGCCGACACCGGAGGCTCGGCCCCGGTCCGTCCGGTCACCGAGGCCGAACGGGCGGCGCTCATGCTGGCCCGGGCCGGAAGACTCCTCCCGGCGGTGGTGGCGGTCCCCGTGGTCGATTCCCCCTCCGAGGAACTGCAGGGGCTCGTTCGGGAGGCAGAGATTCTCCGGGTCTCGGTAGACGAGGTCCACGAGCTGGCCCGGCGTCCGGGAGTCCAGGTGATCCACGTGAGCGAGGCGCCGGTGCCCCTGGAGGTGACCGAGAACGCCCACTTCGTACTCTTTCGCGAATCCAACGGGCTCCGGGAGCATGTGGCCATTCTGGTGGGAGACCGGGAGAACTGGCCCGATCCCCTGCCGGTCCGCCTCCACTCGGCCTGCCTCACCGGCGACCTGTTCGGAAGCCTGCGGTGCGACTGCGGCGAGCAGTTACGACGCGGGCTTCGGGTCATTGCCGAGGGAGGGGGCGGAATCCTCCTCTACCTGGCCCAGGAGGGGCGGAGCATCGGACTCGGAAACAAGCTCCGAGCCTATACCATTCAGGAGGCAGGGCTCGACACGGTGGATGCCGACTGCGCCCTGGGGTTCGGAGCCGACGAGCGGAATTACGACGCCGCCATCTCCATGCTCCATCACCTGAACGTCCACCGGGTGCAGCTTCTCACCAACAATCCCGAGAAGATGCGGGCTCTCCAGGAAGGAGGAATCCAGGTAGTGGCGCGCCGGGCCCTCCACGGAGAGTTGAACCGCCACAACCTCCCCTATGTGGCGGCCAAGGTCCACCGGGCCGGACACTGGCTGGGCTCCATGGTCTCAGACCCGCTGCCCCGGCGGTAGACCACCGCCGTCCCCAGGGCCCCCCTCACCCCCCTCCCGGCCGGATGGGCGGCCACATCCGGCGAGCCACACCGTCCTTGGCGATGAAGGCGTGGTAGGACGCCGCGGCGATATGGGCTCCGATGAAGGCCATGAGGGCGTAGACGGAGAACTTGTGGAGAACGGACATCCGGTTGGCCAGATCGGTATTCTCCGGTACCAGTGGAGGGATGGCCAGGGCATCCAGGAGTTCGATGGGGAAGCCGCCTGCCACCACCCGCACGTACCCGCTCATCGTCATGACCACCAGGAGCAGGTAGAGAAGGACGTGGTTCCAGTGGGCCAGTCGCCGCTGCACCGGGGGCACCGAGTCAGGCATGGGAGGAGCCGGCCGCACCAGCCGCCAGGCCACACGCAGAAGGACCAGCACCAGGAGAATAGCGCCGGTGCCCTTGTGGAAGATGAACAGCTCGTCGCGGATATCGCGGAAGCCCTCGCTGGTCATGGCGATCCCAGCGAAGATCATGAGGAAGACCAGGAGCGCCGTAACCCAGTGAAAGAGCCGGGCCACTGTTCCGTATCCTCGATCCCCCGCCATGGCTACTCCTCCTGAGCAGTAGTCGCCGGCTCTCCCGGCGTGTCGTCATTCCCGCTGAAGGCCTCCACAAACCAACCCCGGAAGGCATCCATTCCCACCCCTTCCTGAGCGGTGGGAATCGCCCCCGGGACGAAGCCCCAAGCCAGGAAGGGAGCCAGGAGGGCGGGATCCCGTGCCATGATGTGCACGGGGACGTCGGGGCTGGCGTCTTCCCCTGTGATGAGGGGTGCCGGTTGATGATCACCCAGGGCGATGAGGAGAGTTCCATCGTCCACGAATCGCTCGGCCCACCCGGTCATGGCAGCCAGGGCATAATCCACGGAAAGAGCGAAGTGCTCCCGAACCCGGTCCGTGTCGCGCCAGAGATCGGCCGGAGCCTCCCCGGCTCCCTCCCACTGGAGGAAGACTTCTCCGTCACCCAACCCCTCCCAGTCGTCCAGCACCGGTAGGATGGGGGTCCAGGGAGCGTGACTGCTGATGAGCCCCACCATGGCGAAGAGGGGACGGGGGTCCGGAGCGTTGCGGCGGAGTTCCCTCTCCAGATGCCACCAGGTGAACTGGTCCGGCATGGTCACCCAGTTCAGCGGAGGACCCTTGTAGCGGATGTCCCGATGGGCGTGAATCCGGTCGAAGCCGAGACGCTCACCCTCGGGCCATGCCATGACGATGGCCGGCATGAGGATCTCGGTACGGTATCCCGCTGCCCGGAATTCGTCCACCAACATGTCCCGGCCCGACGCCAGCATGAGGTCGTAGCGGAGCTGGTTGTCGAGCCAGAGCCCGCTCAGGATGCTCCCGTGGGCAAGCCATGACTGCCCGCCCCGGGTGGGAGCCGCCAGGCGGCCCGTCACCACATGGACCCCCGCCGCCGCCAGCCGCTCCTCCATCTCCTCCAGCCTGGGGACGATGACCGGGGCGTAGCGCTCATCCTCCACTGCCGTAATTCCGTAGGACTCGATGAAGGCCAAGATCACATCCCTCCCCTCCAAGCGGTCCAGAAGACCTGGGATGTCCCTCAGCCGGTCCGGGGCTGCAGCCATCTCCTCGGCGAAGCGCTCCCTCTCGCCCAGCATGCTCCGGAAGCGGGCCGTCTGGTCCCGTACCACTACCCACCCCGGAGCCGCCGTGGCTCGGTCCAGCGCTGTGGTGGCCCGATCCAGCACCATCGCCATCCTGACGCCCATCCCCGGGTCGTCCTGCTCCTCCGGCGACGCAGATCCCAGCAGGGGCGGGATGGCGAACAGGACCACCAACACCGCCCCCACCACCCTGACCCGCCTCCCACCGACGCCCCGGGCCAGGCACCAACCGGTGGCACCGGAGGCCAGAAGCAGGACGAGGAATCCTCCGCCCAGCACTGCTGACGCCCCCAGAAAACCTGTGGTCCCCACCAGGAGATTCCAGACGGCGCCCAGGAGGTGGACGTCCAGGTATAGGTTGAGGGGGCGGGAGAGGGCATGCCGGGCGGTGACGTCGCCTAGTCCCACCACCGTCACCGCAAAGACAGCCAGCGCCACCACCGCCCCTGCTGCTCTCCGCCAGACCGGGGGTCGGCGAGGGAGAAGCGCGAACAGGCCCACAACCAGGAGCGCTTCCATGGAGAGCCAGTGCCCCCGGATCTCCCCGTCCAGGATCCACAGCGGCAGGAGGAGGAGGACGTTCAGGAGGAACAATCCCGCCACCAGCCACGGTATCCTGACCTCGCGCCCCGAATCGACGGAAGTCGTTCCACTGGGGCCGTCGCCGGCCCGACCCTTCGGCAGGATGGAGTTTCCAAGCATGCCCCTGCTACCGACGGAAGCCGCTGGAGTTCGCCCGCCGCCCGGGCGGACGTTGCGGGCCGCCCCCCATCCGGGTCGTCTGCCCGCCATTGGCGGTCGTTTCCTGCCCGCCATGCCCCGCCCCTTCCTCTCCGCCATGCGCCGCCCCTTGCTGCCCGCTGCCCTTCGCCCCTTCCTCCCGGGCCTGCTGCTCGTGGCTGCCTGCGGCGATGCCCCGGCGGACCCCGCCGCCTCGGTGCCGGACACGCCTTCGGCCACGGCAATGCCCGGGTCAGCGGACCCCGGGCTTCTCCCCACCGACCTCCCTGTGGTTCGAGATCCGGACCGGTTGGCCGACCAGGTCCAGGCCCGGGCCAGGGCGCTGGCACAGCGACCATGGACGCCGCCCTCGGCGACGCTTCCCCCGGAGCTGGCGGAGCTGGACTACGATGCCTACCGGCGGATCCGTTTCCGGGACGAACGGGCGCTCTGGGGTCCTGCGGCTCCCGGAGACGATGGGTCCGCCTTCCGCATCCAGTTCTTCCACCCAGGCTACCTCTTCAGCACCCCGGTGTTGATCCACCAGGTGGACTCCGGTGGAGTCCGTCCCATCCCCTTCGACCCCGAACTCTTCCAGTACGGGGTGGAGGCTGCGGCAGAGTGGCCAGGTTGGGCGGGATTCCGGGTCCTCTTCCCCCTGAACGCCCCGGACCGGTTCGATGAGGTAGCCTCCTTCATCGGGGCCTCGTACTTCCGGCTTCTCGGGCCGGGCCATGTATATGGACTGTCAGCCCGCGGGATCGCCGTGGATACCACCGGGGAGCGGGAGGAAGAGTTCCCGGACTTTCGGGAATTCTGGCTCGTCCGTCCCGCTCCGGGAGAGGAGACCCTCACCGTCCACGCCCTCCTGGACGGTCCCTCCCTCACCGGTGCCTACCAGTTCACGGTGGTTCCCGGGCTCTCGGTGGTGGAGGTGGAGGCCCACCTCTTCGCTCGGCGGGATGTGGCCCGGCTCGGTGTGGCTCCTCTCACAAGCATGTTCCTCTTCGATGAGAACCGAGGCCGAGATTTCGACGACGTCCGCCCCCGGGTCCACGACTCCGACGGGCTCCTCATGCTCACCCGCTCCGGAGAATGGATCTGGCGCCCCCTGAGCAATGGCCCTGGACTCCGGGTCTCGTCGCTCCGGGACGTGGACCCCCGGGGGTTCGGCCTCCTCCAGCGAGAGCGGCGCTTCGACCGGTATCTGGACCTGGAGGCCCGCTACCACGACCGTCCGAGCCTCTGGGTCGAGCCTCTGGATGAGGGATGGGGTGGAGGGGGAGTGGAGCTGGTTGAGATCCCCACCGACTCCGAGTTCAAGGACAATGTGGTGGCGTACTGGGCCCCCGACACGCCCCTGCGCGCCGGAGAGGAAAGGAGCTACCGCTACCGCCTCATCAGCTTCGACGATCGCCTACCCACCCCCATTCTGAACCGGCTGACCAGCGCTGACGGAACACTCCTGCGCCCCGGCCGGGTGATCCGTCACCGTCATGGGTGGGACGCGCTCCCGGGACAGATCGATCCGCCGCCCCGATCCCGGCGCCGGTTCGTGGTGGACTTCGAGGCCCCTACCCCGCTGGACGAGGCGACGTCCGTTTCGGGGGCCGCCTTCCCGGCCCACGCCGGTCCGGCGCCGGAGATCCAACTGCAGGCGTCGGCGGGACGGGTGGAAGGAGTGCGCATCGAACCCCTTCCGGAGCCCGCCGGCGGTTGGCGGGTATCCTTCGCTCTGGACCCGGACGGACAGGCTGCGGACCTGCGCCTCTTCCTGACCCGGGACGACGTCGCCCTCACGGAGACGTGGAGCTTCCTCTGGATCCCGGATCATGACTGACCCCCACGCGCCTTCCTCCCCATCCGGCCCCGGCGCCTCCGATGGCACCGGTCCGGATGGGGAATGGGGGGGGCGGTGTCAGCTCCCTGAGCGCCTCCCGTTCATGGGGCTCCGTCGGGCCGGCGTCCTGGCAGCGGTCTTCGGGACCACGGCCGCAGGCGCGCTTCTCATGTTGGGGATCATGGCCGGCGACGGGGTCACCCTTCTGGAAGGGGCCATCCTCGCCCTTTTCGTTCCCACCTTTGCCTGGATATCCCTGGCCTTCTGGAACGGGGTTCTGGGCTTCACACTCCAGCTCCTCCGCCTGGATCCCCTCACCCTCACCCGACTCCCGCCAGGGGACGAGGGCACCGCCGACCGCCAGCCCTCCCGACCACCTCGCGCCACCACGGCGCTGGTCATGCCCACCTTCAACGAGGATCCGGAGCGGGTGGTGGCGGGGCTTCTGGCCACCCTGGACGCGGTGGCGGCCACGGGTCAGGGCGGTGCCTTCCAGGCCTTCCTCCTGAGCGATACCACCGACCCTGAGGTGGCAAGGGCCGAGGAGGAGCTGGTGGCGGGGCTCCCCATCCGGTACCGTCGCAGATCCAGCAACGAGGGGCGGAAGGCGGGCAACATCTGGGACTTCTGTCGGCGCTGGGGCTCAGATTACGACCTCATGGTGGTCCTGGACGCCGACAGCCTCATGTCGGGAGATACGCTGGTGGAGATGGTCCGGCGGATGGAGGCGAACCCCCAGGTAGGGCTCATCCAGACCGTTCCCATCCCGGCCCGGCAGGAAACGCCCCTGGGACGCTTCGTCCAGTTCGCCTCGGCCCTCTACAGCCCCATGCTGGCGGCGGGCCAGGCCTTCTGGCAGGGCGATGCGGGCAACTACTGGGGGCACAACGCCATCCTCCGCATCGCTCCCTTCCTGGAACACGCCCGCCTTCCGGTCCTCTCCGGTTCACCGCCCATGGGAGGTGAGGTACTCAGTCACGACTTCGTGGAGGCGGCACTCCTGAGGCGTGCCGGGTGGCGGGTGGTCCTGGCACCGGAGCTCGGGGGAAGCTGGGAGGAGGTTCCCGGGAATCTGGTGGACTTCGCCGTCCGGGAGCGGCGATGGACCCAGGGTAGCCTCCAGCACCTTCGCCTTGTGGGGATGCCGGGTCTCCACCCTGTGAGCCGCCTCCACCTCCTTCTGGGTGCGGTGAACTACCTGGCCTCCACCCTCTGGCTCGGGATCCTGGTCCTGGGGTCGGTCTACGTGCTGGCACCGGGACGTCAGGGGCCGCTTCTCCTGGACTCCTTCTCGATCCACGGGTCGCCCACGGCACCCCTTCTCGGTCCCGATGCCGGGACCCTGGGCTGGATCCCAGGCCAGGGAACCGTGGGATGGCTCTCCCTTCTGGGGATCACCGCGGTCATCCTCTTCCTCCCCAAGGGGCTGGGCCTGCTGATGGGCCTCATCCACCGGCGGCGGGAGTTCGGCGGAGCGTTCCGGCTCGGCGCCAGTGCCCTGGTGGAAACCGTCCATAGCATCATTCTGGCGCCGGTCATGATGTTGTGGCACACCGCCTTCGTCATGGGGGTAGCCGTGGGCCGAACGGTTTCCTGGGGGCCCCAGGTTCGGGAAGGGCGGGCCGTGGGGTGGGGAGAGGCCATTCGGAGGACCGGATGGATGAGCGCGCTGGGGCTGGCATGGGCCGGCCTCATTGCCGGACTCGCTCCCCTCTTCCTCCTCTGGATGTCCCCCATCCTGGTGGGGCTGGTGGCAGCCCCCATCCTGGCCCGCACCAGCGGGCTCGTCTCCTGGGGACACAGACTTCGCAGAATGGGCCTCCTTCAGACCCCATCGGAACGGATGCCTCCCCGGGAGCATCGCCTGGACGAGATACTCCGCCCCGCCTCTCCACCTTCATCTTCATCCCGATCTCCATCCCCATCCCCATCCGGTCCCCGGGACACCTCCCCCACTGGGAGTCGCTCCCGCGAGGACCGTACCCCTCTCCCGGCTCCGACGCCATGAATGAGACCCGCGCCTTCTGGATCACCGCCCCAGGTTGCGGAGAGATCCGTTCCGTCCCGCTCCCCGACCCTGGTCCTGGCCAGCTCCGGGTGCGGACGCTCTTCTCGGGGATCAGCCGGGGCACCGAATCGCTGGTCTTCCGGGGGAGGGTGCCCGAGAGCCAGTGGGCAGCCATGCGGGCCCCTTTCCAGGACGGGGAATTCCCGGGGCCGGTGCGGTACGGATACCAGAATGTGGGCCGGGTGGAGGCGGTGGGAGAGGGGGTGGAGCCCCGGTTCTGGGGCCGGGCCGTCTTCTGCCTCTTTCCCCATCAGGAGGAGTATGTGGTGCCCGCCGGGGCGGTGACACCCCTTCCCCCTGGGCTCCCGCCGGAGCGGGCGGTGCTGGCGGCGAACATGGAGACGGCGGTGAATGTTCTCTGGGATGCCCGTCCGGCGGTGGGTGACCGGGTCGTGGTGGTGGGCGCCGGTGTGGTGGGGCTCCTGGTGGCTCACCTCTGCCGGCAGATTCCCGGTGTCCACCTTCATCTGGTGGATCCGGCCCCGGAACGCCAGGGAGTGGCAGAGGCGCTCGGGCTACCCCTGGTGGCTTCGCCGGATCTCCTCCCCGGCCTTGGCCAGGGTGGTGCGGACCTTGTAATCCATGCCAGTGGGAACCCGGACGGCCTGCAGGGAGCCCTTGAGCTTCTGCCGGCAGATTCCCGGTGTCCACCTTCATCTGGTGGATCCGGCCCCGGAACGCCAGGGAGTGGCAGAGGCGCTCGGGCTACCCCTCGTGGCTTCGCCGGACCTCCTCCCCGGTCTGGGGAAGGGTGGTGCGGACCTTGTGATCCACGCCAGTGGGAACCCGGACGGCCTGCAGGGAGCCCTTGAGCTCCTGGGGCCGGAAGGGACGCTGGTGGAGGCGAGTTGGTTCGGAGACCGCCCCGTCCCCCTCCCCCTGGGAGCCCACTTCCACTCCCGCCGCCTCACCCTCCGCAGCAGCCAGGTGGGCCGAATCCCCCCGGACCGGGCACCGCGCTGGGATCATGGACGGAGGCTGGCGCTGGCGCTGCGCCTCCTGGCCGACAATGCGGCGCTGGATCGTCTGGTGAATGGGGAGTCCTACTTTCGAGAACTCCCCCGGGTCATGGCCCGTCTGGCGGACGGGGCCGACCCGGAGATCCTCTGCCACCGGGTCCGGTACCGGGCCACCGAAGAGCCGGCCCCCGCCTCCCCAGGGAGTTGACCGGCCAGGGGCCGGGCCTCCCATCGCCATCCCAACCACTTCAGGAGTCATACCCCTGTGTTCAGTCTCAATGTGAGGGACCACTTCATGATCGCCCACAGCTTCAAGGGCGAAGTCTTCGGACCGGCGCAGAACCTCCACGGTGCCACCTATGTGGTGGACGCCACCTTCCGACGGCGCGAACTGGATCAGGACGGTCTGGTGGTGGACATCGGGCTTGCCTCCAGGGAACTCAAGGCCATCCTGGATGACCTGAACTACCGGAATCTGGACGTCATGCCCGAATTCGAAGGGGAGAACACCACCACCGAGTTCCTGGCCCAGGAGATCTTCAAGCGACTGAAGGCCCGAGTGAAGGAAGGGGCGCTGGGCGACGCAGCCCGAGGCCTCCACTCCATCGCCGTGCGCCTGAACGAGTCCCATGTGGCTTGGGCATCCTACGAAGCCGAGATTTGACCACCCTTCCTCCCGCCCCACTCCGAACCGCTGACCCCTGGCACCTGGTGATCCCGGGCTCCATCCACCAGCGGACCGGGGGCTACCTCTACGACGCCCACATGATGCGGGAACTCAGGGAACAGGGGCGGGAGATCCAACTCCACCAGCTCCCGGGGCGGTTCCCGGCGGGGGATCCGGTGGCCAGGGCCGCCCTGAGCTCAGTGCTGGGAACCCTCCCCCGTGGGAGCCGGGTCCTGGTGGACGGACTGGCGCTGGGCGGTCTCCCCCGTGAGGCGTCCCTCCATGGAGAGCGGGTCCGCATGGTGGCCCTGGTGCATCATCCCCTGGCCGATGAGTCGGGGCTACCAGGGCACCTTCGGGTCCGCCTGCACGCCACGGAGCGGGAGGCGCTCCGGTGCTGTCGGGGGGTGGTGGTCACGAGCCCCTTCACAGGAGAACGGGTCAGGACCCTGGGGGTGCCGCCGGAGCGGATCCAGGTGGCTCCTCCTGGAACCGCACCGGCGCCGCCGGCGCCGGCGCCCTCTCAGGCACCGGCCTTTGGGGGCGAGGAGCATGCCCCGCCTCACCTCCTCTGTGTTGGATCCCTGGCGCCCCGGAAGGGCCAGGATGTCCTGGTGGAGGCCATGGCCGCCCTCCGGGAGTACGACTGGATCCTGACCCTGGCCGGGAGCCTCTCCCGAAACCCCTCCTTCGCCCGCATGCTGACGGAACGGATCCGGGAGATCGGACTTGGAAATAGGATCCGGATTGCGGGGGAGGTGGATGACGCGGTGCTGGAAGACCTCTACCGGCAGAGCTCCCTCCTGGTGGTCCCATCCCGCTATGAGGGGTACGGTATGGTGGTGAGCGAGGCGCTGGTCCGGGGAATCCCGGTGGTGGCCACCGACGGAGGTGCCCTCACCCACACGGTGCCGTCCGGTGCCGGGGTCCTGGTCCCGGCAGGGGATCCCCGTGCCCTCGGCTCGGCCCTCCGTGGGCTTCTGGAGAGTCGTCGGAGCCGGCGGGACGAAGCTGGATCCGCGCCCTGGCGTCGGATCGTCTCAGAGGCCCGGCGCCAGGGCCGGCAGCTCCCTGATTGGCCCCAGGCCGCCGTCACCCTGGCGGGGGCCATGGAGTCGCTGGCGGAGCTCCCCCTGGGCACCTTCCACCATCGGCCACCCACAGCACCGGAGTAACCCACCATGTCTGACCACCCCTCTGCCCATGCCACCTTTGGTGCGGAGTGGCTCAGCCTGCGAGAGCGGGCTGATCATCGGGCGCGGGCACCGGAGCTGGCGGAAGAGCTCGCCGCCTGGTGGGAGGCTCAGGGTGCACGCCGCATCGTGGATCTGGGTTCCGGGACGGGCTCGAACCTTCGCTATCTGGCGCCCCGGCTCCCGGGCCCCCAGGCATGGACCCTTGTGGACCACGATCCCGACCTCCTTGACCGGGTTCGCCCCCCTGCGGACTCCGTCGACTTCCGGATCGAGAGCCTGGA
>SL_3KL_010_SEDDRAFT_10002337_pt1 | contig 17365 bp, 14 predicted proteins | sample SodLakKL_010_SED_2_FD_10381 | JGI IMG/M metagenome (IMG submission 10381) | reverse complement strand
TCCCGCGATAGCGACACAGTCATGCAGTGCATGCAGGAGAGCGTGTAGAGCAGGGGGCCGATGGGGTGATCGCAGTCGCCGTGGTGGTGGCTCGAACCCTTGATGTCCTGGGCGAGGTAGACGCCGTCGTCGGCGAGTACCTTGCGAATGCCGCGCAGCATGGCGAGGGGATCGGCCTGGTCGTGGACCGCATCGAATGTGGTCACGAAGTCGAATGTTGCGGACTTCGCCGTGCGGTCGAAGTCGGTGAGATCACGGATCTCGAAATGTGCGTTGGCGTTGCCTAGGTGCTCCGCTTCACGGTTCGCGTGGTCGATCGCCTCCTGCGAAATGTCGTAGCCGCTGAACTCGCTGGCCGGGAACAGCGCCGCCAGCTTGTTGATTGCATGGCCCCGGCCGCAGCCGGCGTCGAGCACGCGGATGCCCTGTTCCAGGCGCTCGCGCAGGCCGGTATCAGCGGCAGGATATGCTCTTCCAGCGCCGGCAGGACCGACTGCCCGCTGTCCTCGGCCATGATCTCGTGGAACCGGCCGTAGCGCTCATAGGGCACGCCACCGCCCTGGTGGAAGCAGTGGACGACATCGTCCTCGACGGAACCGAGCAGCGGGATGTACTGCGCGAACAGTGCGACGTTGTCACCGGGTGAGTGCCGGCTGAGGCTGGTCGCGTGTTCCGGCGGCAGGGTGTACGTTTGGCTCGCGGGGTCGTGCTCGACGATTGCGCCGACCGTCATGGCCCCGAGCCACTCACGCACGTAGCGCTCCTGCAGGCCGGCACGCGCGGCGATCTCGTCACTGGTCGCCGGGGGCATGGTCGCCATGGTGTCGAACAGGCCCGTGCGGTGGCCGATGGATGTCATCAGTGCGAGTGCGCCGGCATTGAGGACTTCGACCATGCGTTCGGCGAATGCTTCCTCGCGCTGCGGGTCGGGCTCGGTGCGAGCATGAATCTCGAATGTTTTGACGGACATGGAGATGGACCCTCCTCATTGAATGTGCCGGATACGCGGCAGTACAGGAGAGAGGATGAAACGATCGGTTCATGGCGACCAGTGAGCACAGGGTGTGGTTGTGCGTATTCCCGGTTTTTAAAGAAAAATCATGGGGATGCATTGTCCTTCGTGCTCAACGGACGGTGTCGCATTCAAGCCGCAGACGGAAAACCGGACCTGCGGTACAGTAACTCGACCGATACCACCCGAGGGCAGCAGTGATGGGCAAGGGGCAGGAGACGCGGCAACGGATCCTGGATATCACGGAAGCGGCCGTTCTCACGAAAGGATTCGGCGCAACCTCGATCGAGGAAGTGATCGCCGAGGCCGGACTGACCAAGAGCGGTTTCTTCTATCACTTTCGGGACAAGAACGAACTGGCCCGCGCCCTACTGGAACGCTATCTGGAGCGCGACGATGCGCTTCTCGATGATGTATTCACGCGCGGCCGTGATCTCGCCGGCGATCCGCTCCACGGCTTCCTGGTCGGACTCAAGCTTCTCGCCGAAACGATGGCCGACCTGCCCGGCGGCCATCCGGGCTGCCTCGTTGCCACCTACTGCTACCAGGAGCGCCTGTTCGATCGCGAGGTGCGTGCCCTGAACCAGCGCATCGTGCTGCACTGGCGTGCACGCTTTCGCCGCATCATCGACGAAATCGCCGCGCACCATCCCCCGAGGGAAGAAGTCGATTTCGATGCGCTGGCCGACATGGTGTCCTCCACCGTGGAGGGAGGGCTGATTCTCGCCCGCGCAACGGGCGATCCCGACATCCTGCCGCGCCAGATCATGCTGCTGCGCAGCTATGTCCGTTTGCTGTTCACGGCCGAGGCCGGTTCGGCTAACGCGGGATAGCTTCGAGCTGGCGGTCAAGTTCGGTGGCCGACAGCCGTTCTCCGCGCAGTATCGACTGGATCAGTGCATCGACGTTGCCGTGCAAGCGCAGGCTGTAGGTGTGCCGCTCTCCGTTGCGAACGTCCGGATTGCGCCCGCGGGCGGCGATGTCGATGGCGTCGTCGCCTTCGAGATACTGGTTCAGGGCGATATCGAAGCGCTCGTAGGTGAGGTTGGTGAAGGCGCGGACGGCCTCGGGCTCGCTCTCGTCGATGGCACCCGCGCGAAAGGCGATGCGACCGTCGGGTCCGCCGAGGTTGGCGTTGCGGATGATGATGCGGTCGTCAATGAGGGCTACCGGAATCCGTCCGGACACCAGGCCCTCGGCCTCGAGGTCGGGGATGGCGAGATCGGCGACCAGGGTGGCCAGATCGATGGGGCCGACCTCGAACTCGAAGTCGTGGGTGGGTGAGTCCGGATCGAGTGTCCAGCCCGGCATGAAGATGCGGTCGCCGGCGTAGTCGGCCGCGGCCTCGCGGAGTTCGATGACGCCGCCCCGGCCCGGGCGGGGTTCGATGGCGAAGCGCATGCGTGGCTGCTGCAGGCGCAGTCCCAGTTCGAGGGCCTCGGCATCGAGGCGCTGGTCGCCGTCGGTGCGCCACGGGCGAATGCCCGCGAGCGCAATGTTGCCGCGCAGCCCGTGCACCCGGGCCGGGCCGAGACGGAAGTCGAGGTCGTCGCTGCGCACACGGGCCTCGCCGTCGAGGCCATCACCCGCAAGGCGCAGGGCCACATTCGCGTTGACGCGGCCGCTCACTTCGCGCAGCCCCGCCGGGACAACCGGCGACAGATCGGCAGGCTGCAGGCCGCCGGCGGCGAACGCCAGCTCATCCCAGTCGATCAGCAGCCGCGGGATCCGGTCATCGCGCGGCAGGCGGCCGATGAATGTCATGCGTGCGCGATCGTCGGCCATGGAGCCCTGGCCGTGCAGGCGCTGGCCTTCATCCGACCAGTCATCGACCTGGCCGCGCACGCGCATGGGTGCCAGCGGCAGCGGGCCTTCGTCGATCCGCAGGCTGGCGATGGCGAAGCGCAACCAGCCCTCGATGCGGCCGGGGCGAAGGTCGAGGTCGACGCCGTTGGCCGCCATCGCGGGTTCGTCGAGTTCCGCGTCGATGCCCTCAAGCGTGGCGCGAGCCAGAGGAAACAGGGGACTGGGGCCGGAGAGCAGGGCGCCGTGGGCGGCCGTGCGGATACGCAGGGGGGCGTCGTCGAACAGGTCGGCACTCCACTCGGCGGGTTCGACAGCGAGTTCGAGATCCCACTTCGGCTCGTGGCCAGGTTGCAGACTGCCGCCGGTGACCCGGGCGTCCAGGCGGCTTGCGCTGTGCAGCACCGGTTCCCAGGCAAGTGCGTCGGCGCTGATCCGGCCCGGGTCGGCAATCCGCAGGCGGAGTGGGGCATCGGCCTCGCGGACAACATCGAACTCGAGTCGCGTTGCCACATTCTCGGCCGCCAGCGGTTCGAGGTGGACGTGCGGCAAGTCCGCGTCGACGCGAACCTTGCCGGTGTCGCCGGTCAGTTCGCCATCCACGACCAGCCGGGCGATCCGCAATGGATCGCTGTCCAGATTTTCGATCTCGCCGTGGAAGTCGCGTACCCGTACACCTTGATCGGGGCGCCACTCGCCGGTACCGGCAACGCGAGCTCGGGTGGCCGCGTCCGCGTGGGACACGGTGACATCCGGGCTAAGATGGGCCATGAGCCCACCATCGTCGGCGAGTGCCAGCACTGGGGCTGCCGGCCAACGGAGCTCCGCGGGGGCGAAGGCGAGCGCCCGCGCGATTTCACCCGGCAACGGCAGGCGCTCCGTCAGGGCCGGTGTGATGGTCTCGATCGATGCGCCGCCACGGCCGTCGGTGCGAATCTCCATGCGGTTCGCATNGATGTGCACATCGCCACCGGCCTCCACGCGGACACCTTCGATGCGATCGGCGAGGCCGAGATCCTCGCCGTCCACGGACCATTGACCGTTCCACTCGCCCGCGGCCAGGCGTTCCAGCAATTCGCCAGCGCTGCGAGGCACGGTGGGCGTGCCGATGCGGCCACTCTGGCCGCTGGTGAATTCCAGTGCACCGGTCGTGGGCCATGGCAGCGGCCACCAGTCGGGGGCCGGCCCCCGGTCGCCGTCGATCCGCGTGCTGTGGAAGATCTCGGCGTAGGCATTGTCCCAGGGCGGATTGATGCGCAGATCGGTTTGCGTCTCAAGGCTGCCGCCAGTCGCGCTGTGAGCGAGGCTGGCGTGCAGGGTGTCGGCCTCATGGCGGGCGGTCACATCGACCTCGATGGCATGCCGTGTCGCGGTGGCTACACCATTGAGTTCGGCGCGACGGAGGCCCTGCGCCCCACCGTGCAGCGTGCCATCGAAGTCGAGCTGCCACGGTCCCGCCGGCGTCGGGATGCCTGCGACTCGACCATTGATGATGGCCACGCGGTTGAAGCGCGCGATCGGGGCCAGGCGGTCGAGCGGACCGCCATCGGCAGTCACGGGTTCATCGGCGGCGGGCATGGCCTCGGGGTCGTCGGCGAGGTCCAGACGCGGGCCGCGGACTTCGACTTCCATGCTGGCGAGGTCGCGGCGTAGCAGGGCGCGCGGGGAGTAGGAGATGTCGATGCGGTCGGCGGCGGGGCCGCGTTCCGGGGTCAGTTCGACATCGCGCAGGGTGGCGCCCTGGAGGGCCAGTGCCGTGACATCGAGGCGAGCCTCGGGATAACCGTGGCGGGCGAGTTCACGCGTGAGCAGCCAGTCGGCGGCTTCCATGCGGAACAGCCAGGCGAGGGTTCCGACAAGCGTAACGATGACGAGGCCGATCAGGCCGATGCGGAGGATGCTGCCCATGCGCCGGTTCCCCGTTCCGGATCTGTGCCTTGCGCCCGCAGGCTGGCACATTGTTTGAGCGAGAGTGTACCAGCAGACGGATGGCTCGCAGCGCAATGTTGGTATCGAATCCGTACGGGCGAATGGCGATTTTGTGCAATTCCGTGGCGGAAGCAGGCAAAATCGGCGGTGGAGCATACCTAGACTGGGGTCTCACGGAATCACCAGAAACCCTTTTCGGGAGCGTGTCATGAGCGAACTGCCCCAGATCCTCGAATTCCCCAACGGCGAGCCGGTGCCGCACACCTTCAGCGATGCCGAGATGCAGCGGCGCATCGACAATCTGCGGGCGTTGATGGACGCGCGCGGCCTCGATGCAGTGCTGCTGACTTCGTATCACAACATCAACTACCACGCGGACTTTCTGTACTGCTCCTTCGGACGCAACTACGGGCTGGTGGTGACGCGTGACGGGGTGACCTCGATCTCCGCCGGCATCGACGGCGGTCAGCCGTATCGGCGGACCTTCGGTGCCAACCTGGTCTACACGGACTGGCACCAGGACAACTTCTTCGCCGCGGTGCGGCGCCTCATCCGCGACGGCAGTCGGGTCGGCATCGAGTTCGATGCGATGACCATCGAGAATCAGCGCAAGCTGCAGGGCACGCTGCCGGCCAGCGAACTGACCGACATCGGCCGCCCGCTGATGCGCGTGCGCATGGTCAAGTCGGACGAGGAAATCCGCCACATTCGCGAGAGCGCGCGCATCGCCAACGTCGGCGGTCGCGCCTGCATCGACGCCATCGCCGTCGGCGTGCCCGAGTACGAGGTGGCACTGGCCTCGACCGGCGCGATGGTGCGCGAGATCGCCCGCACCTTCCCGCATGGCGAACTCATGGACACCTGGACCTGGTTTCAGTCGGGCATCAACACCGACGGGGCGCACAATCCGGTGACCACGCGCGCCATCGAGGCAGGGGACGTCCTCAGCCTCAACTGCTTTCCCATGCCGGCCGGCTACTATACGGCGCTGGAACGCACGCTGTTCGCCGCCCACTGCGATGACGCCTCGCGCGCCATGTGGGCAGCCAATGTCGAGGTGTTCGAGGCTGGTCGCGAGCTCATCCGGCCCGGCGTGCGCTGCTGCGACATCGCCCGCGCGTTGAATGACATCTACCGCCGTCAGGGGCTGCTGCAGTACCGGTCCTTCGGCTACGGCCACTCCTTCGGTGTACTCAGCCACTACTACGGCCGCGAGGCGGGCCTGGAGCTGCGCGAGGATGTCGAGACGGTGCTGGAGCCGAACATGGTGGTGTCGATGGAGCCGATGATCACGATTCCGGCGGATCAGCCGGGCGCCGGTGGCTATCGTGAGCACGACATCCTTGTGGTTACGGCCGCTGGGGCGGAGAACATCACCAACTTCCCGTATGGCCCCGAGGAACTGATCGTCGGCTGAGTCGCGCACGCTGCTGGCAGGTGGCGAGTCTGGAGGTGAGCCCCGTGGCGGAGGATGACGGGCAAGCGCATGGCGCGGATGCGGATACCGCGGTGGCAATGAGGCTGAACGCGGCCACGGCCCCGTTGCCCGGTTGCCGCTACGCGTTCCTGCTCATCCCGGGATTCAGCCAGATCGCCTTCGCGGCGGCCATCGAGCCGCTGCGCATGGCGAACATGGTGCTCGGCCGTGCCGACTTCAGCGCCGTGACCGTCACCGTCGATGGGGGCAGCGTGACCGCCAGCAACGGCGTGCGGGTCACGCCCGATCACGGATTGGCGGACCTGTCCGCGGTGGACTGCATCCTGATCTGTGGTCCGAATCCGATCTGGTTCCCGCATGAGCGTCGCCTGGTGCACTGGCTGCGTCGGCAGGCGCAACGGGGTGTGTGTCTCGGCGGCATTGATACGGGGGCGCTGCTGCTCGCTCGCGCCGGTCTGCTCGAGGGCTACCGCTGCACGGTCCACTGGCAGGACCTGCAGCGGATGCGGGACGCGTTTCCCGGCATCGTCGTCTCGCCCCAGGTCTACGAGATCGACCGCGACCGTCTGACCTGCAGTGGCGGCACGGCGTCGATGGACCTGATGCTCGCTTGCATCGGGGCGCACGAGGGCGGGGCCGGCCTCGCGGCAGCGGTGGCCGACCTGCTGGTGCACCAGCGCGTGCGCAGCGAGCATGACCGCCAACGCATGCCGATCCGCCAGCGCCTGGGGACGAGCAGCAGCGCACTGACCGCTGCGGTCATGCTGATGGAGGCGAACATCGAGGAGCCGCTCGGTGTGGAGGAACTGGCCGGGCTCGCCGGCATTTCCATTCGCCAGCTCGAGCGGCTGTTCCGCCAGCATCTCGGGCGCACACCGGGCGCCTATTACATGGAACTGCGCCTGGAGCGGGCGCGTGAACTGCTGTGCCACACCGACCGCAGCATCGGTGAAATCGCCACGGACTGCGGTTTTCGCAGCGCCGCCCACCTGAGCCGGCGCTATCACGCCTGCCATGGGCATCCGCCGCGGGCCGAGCGCCGCCCACGCGGGCCCGAGTCAGCCGTTGAGCGTTGATGCAGGCGCCGGCGGGGTCTCAACAACGGTCGGTGTCGCGGCCGGGTCCGGTTCACCGAGCAGGTGGCAGATGCTGTTGGCGTAGAAACGCAGAATGGCGTCCTCGCCCGGGGTGATACGGAAACCCTCCTCGACGTCAGTGACGAGCTGGCGCACCCGCAGCATGCGCAATCCGGCCTGGACCGCGTACAGGGGATCGCGCCGGGGCAGAAAGGCCCGTGGGGCCTCGGCGCGCAGGCGCTCGACCACCGCCGTGTAGCGCGTCTGCAGCTCCTCGCGGGACCAGGTGCGCTGCGGGTCGTGGAGCATGATCCAGGCCACTACCGGCACCGGCAGTACCGGCATGACCGCGCCCACCTCGCCCATCAGATGGCGGGTGAATCGGCGGGTATGCACCATGCGCCGCGAGCGGCTGAGTGTGCGCGGATCGATGCCCTGTTCGCAGCACCACTGGTTGAGCGATACGGGTTCACCGAAGCTCGCCGCGGCATAACCCATGCGGTAGAAGTGCCCGCGCCAGCGCCGGCGCAGACTGCGCCCGAGGATGACCAGCGTGCCCACGGCCGCGCCGAAAGCGGAGCGCCGCCGTCGCTGGCCGGAGAGATCCGCGAGCAGGTTGCGGTCCTCGATGACCCGGTCGTAGTTCAGCGCCACGGGGACGAACAGGACATCGCGGGCGCCGCCCGGATCCTGGGCGCGCATCATGTAATCGATGAGGCCGAAGCGCGGCTCGCGGAAGGCGCCGTCCCGGGTCAGGCCGCCCTCCGGGAATACCGCCTGCACCACGCCGTGGGCCACGGCCATCTGCACGTAGCGCTCCAGCACGCGGCGATAGAGCGGTGAGGTGGAGTTGCGGCGCACGAAGTAGCCGCCCATCGCGCGCACCAGTGGCCGGAAGGGCCACACGCGCGCCCACTCCCCGACCGCGTAGGACAGGGCGGTAAAGCGCTCGGCCAGATAGGCCAGCAGCACGTAATCCATGTTGCTGCGGTGGTTCATCACGAACACGAGGCTGGTGCCGGGNGGCAGATCCTGCTGCAGGCTGCGCTGAGTGCTGCGCGCCAGGCGTACGCGGTAGAGGCGCTGCACCACGCGGCGCGAGAACTGCGTGCCCCAGCGGAAGTAGAACCAGGCGTTGAAGGCGGGAATGATCTCGCGCGCGTAGCGCTCGACCTCGGCCAGCGCCACGCCCCACGGTTTGCCCGTCTCCTCGCAGTGGCGGCGGACGGTCTCCAGTACCTCGGGGTCGTAGGTCAGGCGGTCGATGAGAACACGGCGGTGCGTCAGCGAGAACGTCGGGATGCGCAGGCGAGCGCGGCGGTTGATTTCGCTGATGACATCGTTGACGCGGCGCCGGAAGAACCAGCGCACGCCAGGCAGCAGCAGGCGCTCAAGGACCACCCAGGTGGCCAGCAGACCGACAATCAGCAGAAACCAGAATGGCAGTTCGATGGTCTGCGTCACCGCGGCCCCCTTGGCCCCCTATGGCTCCCAATGCCCCCGGGTGCCACTCGGGGGCCATCGGGGGCGAAATGTCAGCCGGTGTACTCGCGCCGACATGGCGACCGCAAGGGCCGCTGCCGACATCGGGTGCGGCAAATCAGTGGAAGCGGGCGGGTGCTTCGAGGATCCAGGCCCGGGCGACCGCTACCGCGTGCTCCGTGTCCTGCGTGTCGAGAGGGTAGAAGCCGACGAATTCCCCATCTTCGTCAACCGCCACGCCTTCGTACTGCCCGGTGGTATCGCGATAAAGGACGACCCGCGGCGCGTCGGGATTGCGCGCATAGAGCTGATCGAGCACGGACTCGATCGAATTGCGCGCGGACGGGCCCTCCTGGTCATGATCGGAAATGACCACGACGTCGTCGCGCACGTGGATTCGCACGGTGACCTGTTCGGTTTCGTTCATCAATGCCCATCTCCGCTGGCGGCTCACCCCCTATGTTGGGACTTTTCGCCCAGAGTGCAAGGGTGGCTTCACAGGCCCGTCAAGGGATCCGGGCATGGGCCGCCCACTGTTCGATGCGCGCCGCGCGCCGGATCAGGAAGGTTGTCTCCCCATGGCGGTGATAATAGCGCGGGCGCGGGATGCGTGCGGCCAGTACGGCCGCCTGCCAGGTGTCGAGCTCGCTCGCGCGCACGCCGTAAAAGCGCTGCGCGGCGGCCTCGGCGCCGAACACGCCGTCGCCCCACTCGATGACGTTGAGGTAGAGTTCCAGAATCCGCCGCTTGTCGAGCTGACTCTCGAGCATCCAGGTGATGGCCGCCTCCTGCAGCTTGCGCCGCAGGCTGCGCTCCTCGGACAGGAACAGGTTCTTCGCCAGTTGCTGGCTGATGGTTGACGCGCCGCGCAGGGGGCGGTCGGCCTCGCGCCAGTCCCGCCATGCCTCGCCCATGGCCGCCCACTCGAAGCCGTTGTGCGCCATGAAGCCGCCATCCTCGGCGGCGACCACGGCGCGCCGCAGGCTGGGCGCAATTTCTGTGTAGTCCACCCAGCGGAAGTCGATGTTCGTGCCCCCGTCCTGGGCCCGGCGCAGGTCCATGAAGGCAGTCGAGTCCGGATTGTGCTCGGCGAGCTGGCGCACCTGGTGGAAATACCAGGCCTGGGGTACCAGCAGCGCGAGAACTGCCGCGCCCAGCAGCAGGGCCCCGGCAATCACGATGCGGCGGCGTGTGCAAACATTGCGCAGGCGCTGGCGGAGTGAACCGCGGCGGGATCTGCCTGGTCGGGGGTGCATGCCGGGGTCTGGTGAGACGCGATTCATGCGGCGCGCGGGCTCCGGGGGCGTGGTGGACGCGGGCGAGCATTCTGGCATGAACACCGGCCTGCTGCTGCCGTCCGGCTTCTGCCGCGCTGCGTGCATGCGCTACCATGCCGCGCTGTCGCCTGGCTCGGGGAGGGCACGTGAACAAGACGCTACTGGTGGCCGAGGGCACCTTCGATCGGGCGGCGCCCCATATCGCTGGCGTCGCGGCGGCGATGTCGACCGCCCTGGTCGTGGGCGTCATTATCCTCAACCTCGGTCTGCACGCGGTGGTCACGGTGGGCCTGATCGTCGCCCTGCTGGTCGGTCTGGCCCTGCTCAAGGCGCGTTTCGGTCCCTGCGAAATGCGTATCGAGACCTTCGACGACGAGGAGGACCTGCGCATCGCCGGGCGCTTTGCCAACGCGACCATTCACGACAAGCGCTCGCGCGACATTGCCGAGGCGGTGATCGAGGACAATGGCGACCTGCGCATCGAGCTCGCCGACGAGGGCGAGCCGAAACAGGTCTGGCTGCGCCAGCCGGTCTTTCGCAAGACCTCGCTGGCCACGCTGGCGGCCCTCATCCGGGATCTCAAGCACATGACCAAGCAGGACATTCGCGCGGAGTACGACCGCAGCTACAATGAACTCAAGGTCTACGATGCGAAGAACATGCTGCTGATGCGCCTGACCGAGAAGCCGAGCTACATGGCCATGATGTGGCTGGTCTCGGCTCTGACCGTGCTGTTCTGGCTGGCGCTCCTGCCGGTTCTGTTCGGGGGCTGAGTCCATCGCCGAGCGTCCTGCGATCGGCCCGTCCGGGGCGCCCGCCAGCCGGCGCGAGATCTTCGGCTGGGCGATGTTCGATTTCGCCAACCAGGCGTACACGCTGCTGATCATTACCGTCATCTTCGGCGACCTTTTCACCACCGTCATCGTCGGCGATCGCGGGGACGACTACCGCTTCGGCAACCTGCTCTGGAGCCTGTCGCTCGCCGTCAGCTATGGCCTGGTCGTGCTGAGCGCGCCGCTGCTCGGCGCGATGATGGATTACTCCGCGGCGCGCAAGCATTTCCTGTTCGCGAGCTATATCGTCACCGTGGCCACCACGGCGATGCTCTACTTCGTCGAACCCGGCTGGATCCTGCTCGCCTGCGTGCTGATCGTCGTTTCGAACTATGCCTATTCGGTGGGCGAGTCCTTCATCGCCAGTTTCCTGCCCGATCTCGGTCCGCGCGAGCAGCTCGGGCGGATCTCGGGTCTTGGCTGGGCACTGGGGTACGTCGGTGGTCTGGTCGCGGCGGGCTTCACCCTGGTCTTCCTCGGCGAGGTCAGCCGCGAGAACTACGACACGATCCGCTGGGTCGGGCCGTTTGCCGCCGCGTTCTTCCTGCTGGCGGCCATTCCGACCTTTGTCTGGGTACGCGAGCGCCGCGTCGGCCAGGCGCTTCCCGCCGGGCGCAATGCCTTCTCGGTCGGGCTCGAGCGCATCATCGGCACCTTGCGTGACCTGCGCCACTATCGCGACCTCGGTTTTCTGCTGCTGTCGGTGTTCTTCACCATGGCCGGCATCTACATCATCATCAGTTTCTCGTTCATTTACGGGGCCCAAGTGATCGGCTGGGACGAGAATGTCCGCACCCTGATGTTCATCGTGGTGCAGATCACGGCGGCCATCGGTGCCGTGTTCTTCGGTCTGATGCAGGGGCGCATCGGCGCGCGCCGGACCTATCTGATCACGCTGTCGCTGTGGCTGGTGGCGATTCTCGCCATCTATGGGACGCCGCAGGTCAGTACCGCGCTGGAACGGCTGACCGGGATCCGCGCCGAGGCCCAGTACGTGTTTCTGGTGGCGGGTTGTCTCGCCGGGTTGAGTCTTGGCTCGGCGCAGTCGGCCGGGCGTGCACTGGTGGGCATGCTGGCGCCACGCGACAAGGCCGGCGAGTTCTTCGGTTTCTGGGGTGTAGCTGCCAAACTGGCTGCGGTGTTCGGTCTCGTCGGGCTGGGCCTGCTGCAGGCACTGGTCGGGCTGCAACCGGCGATCCTGTTCTGCATGCTGCTCTTCGGTGCGGCGATCGCGGCCTGCCTTCGGGTCAACGTCGAGCGCGGAAGCGAGCGCGCCGACAGACCATTGCAACCGCAGTGAGCCGAAACACGGTAACCCCGGTTTCGGGATTTCTTGCGGCTTTTCTCTGGGGAGTTTGAGATGGATATCGTCGTTTTCGGCCTCTGGATCGTGGTTGCGATCGTGGCCGCCGCAGCCGCCGTGTGGTGGTTCGAACGCAAGCTGCGCAGCAAGCAGCGGGCAAAGAAGCGTCGCCGCCGGCGTTTCGGCGGGCGCCTCTGATCGGGTCGGCAGGTGAATCCGGGCATGCTAGACTGACCGAGTGGTCAGTCAGGCCTCGCTGACCCGCCCAGTAATCTGCAATCCGCCCGGAGTTTCCCGATGTCACGATGGAGCCTGCCTGCCGGCAAGCGACGTCTTCACTGCGTATTGCTCGCCCTTCCCGTGTTCGCCCTGGTGGCTTGCGGCAACGCCGATGACGCTTATGAGGCTGGCGGTAACGGCGATGGTGTAGCGGTGACCTGGACGGAGGCGGAAACGCGGGCCGTAGAAATCACGCAGCGCGCCCTCGGGACTGTCAGGGCGCGTACCGATCCGCGGGTAGCGGCCGAGGTCGCCGGCCGAATCGAGGCGCTGCACGTCGATGAAGGCTCGTTCGTCGATGGGGGTGATCTGCTCGCGGAGATCGAATCCGAGGACTACGAGATCGCGCTGGACCGGGCGGAAACCGACATCCGGCGCCTGGGGGCGCGCATTCGCGTGCAGGAGGCGACGGTTGCGCGCAATCAGGCACTGGGGGAGAGCGAGTACGTTTCCGTGCAGGAGCTTGACGAGGCGGAAGCGGAACTCGATGCGCTGCGCGAGGAACTGGCCGGGGCGCGTCTGAGCCGCCGCACGGCGGAGCGCGATCTGGACCGCACGCGGATCAAGGCACCGTTCGCGGGCCAGATCGACGAGCGCATGGTGAGCGAGGGCGACTACGCCCAGCCCGGCGAGCCGCTGTTCCATCTGTCCACGGCCGCTGCCCTGAAGGTGCACATCGGCTTCCCGGAGGCGCTTGCCGTCAGCCTCGAGTCGGGCATGCCGCTGAATCTGCACAACCGCTCGGCGCATGAGTCGGATCTCGCGGCCGAGATTACCGAGGTGCGGCCTGTCATCAGTGAAGGTGGCCGCGCAGTGCGCGTGATTGCGGCGATCGACAATCCGGGTGGCTGGCGCCCCGGCGCCAGCGTCAACGCTGAAGTGGTGATCACGACCCGCGAGAGCATCACTCTGCCGGCGCAAGCCGTGGTCCGGCGGCCTGATGGAAGCACGGTCTACATCCTCGATGACGATCGTGAAGCGGTCGAGGCCCGGCTGGTCGAGACCGGTCGGCGTACGGCCGACTGGGTCGAGATCCGCGAGGGCGTCGAAGCGGGCGAGGCTGTGGCCGTGGATGGCGCCGGCTTCCTGACCGATGGCGCGGCCATCTCGGCCTCGATGCATGACGGCGCGGAGAACGGGGAGTAGATCGCGATGACGCTGTCTGAACTCTCCATCCGCCGCCATGTGCTCGCGGTGATGATCAGCGCGGTCATCGTCCTGTTCGGTCTCATCTCGCTGCAGGACGTGGGCACGGATCGGATTCCCAATATCGACTTTCCGGTCATCAGCGTGACCACGACCCAACCGGGCGCGGATCCGGAGATCATCGATGCCTCGATCACCAACGAGATCGAGCGAGCAGTCAACACCGTGCCGGGGATCGACAACATCACCTCCGTGTCGGTACCGGGCGCGTCGATCGTGAACATCACTTTCGATCTCGACCAGGATGTCGATGTCGCCTTCAACGAGGTGCAGTCGCAGGTCACGCAGGTGGTGGCCGAACTGCCGCGGGATGCGGAATCGCCGATCGTCGACAAGGTCGAGTTCGATGCGCAGCCGGTGATGTGGCTGTCCCTGCGGGGTGACCGCACCATCGAGCAGCTCGATACCCATGCGCGCAACGAGATTCGGCCGCAGATCGAGAACATCGATGGCGTCGGCGAGGTGCGGGTCGGTGGCGGTCGCGAGCGCAACATCCGCATCGAGCTCGACCCGGAACGCATGAATGCGCACGGCGTGACCGTGCCCGAACTGCGGGCCGCCTTCGACGAGGAGCATTTCCAGCTCGCTGGTGGATTCCTCGTCGGCGGCGAGCGCGAGGATCAGCTCCAGCTCGACCTGGAGTATCACGATGTCGAGGAGATGGAGGAGCTCGTGGTCGGCCNGGACAACGGCTCGCTGATCCGTCTGCGCGATGTGGCCGATGTGGTCGACGGTCTGGAGGATGAGCGGTCCCTCGCGCGTTTCAATCAGGAACCGACCATTGGTCTCGGCATCGTCAAGGTCTCGGGCGCGAACACGGTGGCGATCATCGACGAGGTGCAGCGTGCACTCGATGAACAGATCCGGCCGCAGCTCCCCCCGGGCATGGATATCTCCGTGTCCTCCGATCAGTCGGTCTTCATCCTGGAGCAGATCGATGCGCTGTACATGACCCTCGCCCTGGGCGTGGTCTTCGCCGCGCTGGTGATGTGGCTGTTCCTCAAGAACTTGCGCTCCACGCTGATCATCACGCTGGCCATCCCGGTGTCGCTGATGGCGGCGGTCGCAGTCGTGTACTTCTTCGGCTACACGCTCAACTCGATCACCATGCTGGCGATGCTGCTGCTGATCGGTATCGTGGTCGATGATGCCATTGTGGTGCTGGAGAACATCCACCGCCATCGTGAGCAGTACGGCGAGGGGCGGGTGGAGGCGGCCATTTCGGGCTCGCGCGAAGTCTTCTTCGCTGTCATTGCATCGACGCTGGCGCTGGTGTCGATCTTCGCATCGGTGCTGTTCATGGAAGCGGTCATCGGCCGCTTCTTCGAGTCCTTCGCGGTCGTGGTGACCTTCGGGGTACTGGCCTCCAGCCTGGTGGCACTCACGCTCATTCCAATGCTTTGCTCGCGCTTCCTGGTGGTACGTGCGGAGCACGGCCGCGTCTACAACGCACTCGAGGGGGCGTTCCGCGCACTCGAGCGCGGCTATCGCCGGCTGCTCGGCGGTGCGTTGCGCTGGCGCTGGAGCGTGCTCGGGATCGTGGCGCTGGCCATGGCAGCCGTGCTGGTGCTTGTCTTTCCGCGGGTCGGGGGCGAATTCGCGCCGGCCGAGGATACGGGCCAGTTTCTGGTGGCGTTCCAGGCGCCGCTCGGCTCCAGCATCGAGTACACCGATGCCCGTCTGCGCGAGGTCGAGGAGGTGCTGTTCGCGCAGCCGGAGATCGAGCGCGGCTTCGCCGCCATCGGCCTGGGTGACGATGGCCAGGTCCATGAAGGCATCTCGTTCGTGCGCCTGGTGCCGCGCGACGAACGTGCTGCGAGCCAGCAGGACATCATGGCCCGCATCCAGCCCGAGCTTGCCGGTATTGCAGGGATCCGCGCCTTTGCTTCCGATGTGCCCTTCGTGCCGGGGCAGCGCGGCGAGCCCCTGCAGTTCGCGGTGACGGGTCCGGACCTGCAGGAGGTGGGCAGTCTGGCCCGCGAGATGCAGCAGCGCCTGGAGGCCGAGGAGGGCATGGGCCGTCTCGATCTCGACCTCGATCTCGAGCTGCCGCAGATGACGCTGCATGTGGACCGCGAACGCGCGCGCGATCTCGGTCTGTCGACGCGTACCGTGGCGGAGACGGTCGAGGCGATGATCAGTGGCCTCGACATTGCCCGTTTCAGTGACGGTGATGGCGACAGCCAGCGCTACGACGTGCGCCTGAAGGGCATCGAGTCGGCATTCACCTCGCCGGATGATCTGCAGCGCATCCATGTGCCCGCCGCGTCCGGTGAGTTCGTGCGCGTTGATTCGGTGGCCGAGATGCGCGAGTCACTCGGCCCGGCTACCATCAACCGCTTCAATCTCGAGTATTCGGCGGACTTCTTTGGCGATCCGGAGCTGCCGCTGGCCGAGGCCGTCGAGGTGATCCAAGAGGTGGCAGAGGATGTTCTGCCTCTCGGTTACCGCATTCAGCTCCAGGGGCAGGCCGAAGAGATGGAGCGCGCGATCGGCGCCATGCTGTTCGTGCTGTTTCTGGCCGTCACGCTGGTCTACATCGTGCTGGCCAGCCAGTTCAATTCGTTCATCCAGCCATTGATGATCATGGCGGCGCAGCCGATTGCCCTGGTCGGGGGCGTGGTCGGACTCTGGATCGGTGGATTCACGCTGAACATCTTCTCGATGATCGGCCTCGTGCTGCTGATGGGGCTGGTGACGAAGAACGGCATCCTGCTGGTGGACCTGACCAATCAGTACCGCCGCCTGCGGGGCATGGAGATCGACGAGGCGCTGCGCGAGGCATGCCCTATCCGTCTGCGGCCGGTGCTGATGACCTCACTGACACTGATCCTGGCGATGCTGCCCGCCGCCCTCGGCTTCGGTGCCGGCTCGGAAACCAATGCGCCGCTGGCGGCAGCTATCATCGGTGGCATGGTGGCGGCACTCGGCCTGACGCTTGTCGTCATTCCGGCCGCCTACTCGCTGGTGGAGAACTTCCTCGTGCGTCACAACATCGGCTGGCGCACTCAGGCAGTGGCTAACAGTTCGTGAGGGGTTCTTGATCGGTTCGTGATGTGGGCAAGCCTCAGAACGTGCGTCCCAGCGACAGATAGGCGGCGGCGGTACCATCGTCGCTGGTACCCCACGCCAGATAGAGCGGGCCGAACGCCGTGTTGGTTGCGGCAATGAGCGTACCGGAGGTGATCAGATCATCGAAGTCGCGCTCATCGCGGCTGGACCAGACGTTGCCCGTCTCGATTGCGGCACCGAGAAAGAGCGGCAGGCCGCCCAAGGTGCGATAGCCGGCCACTTCGCGCAGGTAGGTAAGCTGCGCCAGCGCCATCTCCGAACCGGTCAGTTCGTCGCGGCGATAGCCGCCGAGGTTGAGGAATCCGCCGAGCGCATGGAGTGCCTGTACGGGCGGTGCATCCGTACCGCGCACGGTGCCGGCGCGGGCACTGACGAACCAGCGATTGCGACCGTGGGAGAACGCCTGGCCGGCGTCCAGGGCGATGCGGGTGTAGGGATCATCCGCACCCAGTGATTCGGTGCTGCGTTTCCATTCCAGGCGCACGGTCGAACCCGTGCTCGGGAAGTCGGCGTCATCGAGACCATCCCAGAGCGCGCGGGCGACGTAGCGCCCGGTCGTGAATTCCCGGGATTCGATATCGATATCCCCGATGAGGGCTTCGGTTTCGCCATCCCCACCCTCGATCCCCACCCGCAGCTCGCCACTCAGCGCGAT
>SL_3KL_010_SEDDRAFT_10002336_pt1 | contig 17369 bp, 16 predicted proteins | sample SodLakKL_010_SED_2_FD_10381 | JGI IMG/M metagenome (IMG submission 10381) | reverse complement strand
TGGATAGTGTCTGATTCTTCTCCACAGGCAGTTGTTGCACAAAAAAGCAGGGATAGCAGCGTAACGAAAATCAATCGGATCATAACTGTAGAATTTTTTTGAAGGTTGATAAATTAAAATAACAAAAAAAGAGTGAGATTGTGCATCAGATTACATCAAACCAGTCTCATTTATCAACTTGCTTCTGCAACCATTGTATCGTATCTGAAATAAATCCTCTAAAATCTTCACCAACCAGTTCGCCCGTTGTATAGACAGACTGTAACCCATCACGATACCGTTTTATGATTTCTTCAAGTTCTCTGGCACCTCCCTTTACCCAGTATAGAATAAAATGATCGATGGGTTTCTCCACATTCTCCTCAATCAGAAAATCGTTGAGCCAGGCCTGTTCGATTCCAACTCCCTTATTATAGGCAAATCGATGAAATAGTGAATCTGAGGGTTTTTGATGCTGGGGATTTTTCATCCAAAAAGCTTCTACATAATCCGTAAACGAACATTTTTGTGAATTCAGAAAAAAGGGCGCCACAACAACCGCTACCGAACGGCAACCTGTACCTCCATATCGAAAAACAGCTTCCGTCAGATTTTCCATTGTTTCCGGTTGATTATCTCGTATATATGCAATAGAAAAGTGGGCTGTCCGCATCAATCGAGGCGTGGACGAACCGGCCAGATTTAGTGAATGGAGCTTTTCATTTACTTTTTCTGCAGATTGTTTTGAGCCGGCAAACAACACTGCGTCAGATTTAAATCCACTCAAACTTTCCAATTTAGTACTCCAATCTGCATTTTCGATCAAATCATACTTGTATAGTGATTTGATGAGTGTTGGTAACAGGTACGGATCTTTTCTCGACATTTTTCCCGAATAAGTGCCACCGGTCAGCAAAACAGCCAGCAGATCCTGAATGCCCACAAGAGGCAGATTTCCGGCATGCAGACAGAGCACCCGCTTCCCATTCATACTCCCCGGTATTAATCCTGAAATACGCGCCCACCTTTCCAGATGGTTCTTTCTTAAAGATTTTTTCAAAGTAAGAATGCGATGTTTCAAATCCGGAAAGCTGAACAGTCCCTCGTTAACTGTTCTGTCGATGGCCTCTTTGAGAAGGTAATTATCCGGCCTCAGCCAATGTTCAATAGCATCTGAAACCCGTTTGATATGATTTTCAAGACTGACCATTTACATCTCCTGATCAATCAAAAAGTTGCAACCCCGACGATTTTCCGGATGCCACCGCCCCAAAACCTTGAATTCTCCGGATTGATTCATCACACCTCTGTCTTCCGTCAATATAAACGAGCACGAGTGCAGATTGGCCAAGTCAATAATGCCGATTTTCCCCTCCTCTCCGGGGCTGCACAGTTTTGCGGGCTGATCAGCATGTCGAACGGAAACGTGAACCCAATGTGGTGAGGTGAACCACTTTCCGGAGAGAGCATACATCTGGCTCAATAACTCGCACATTCCATATTCTGAGTGAATCTTTTCTGATTTAATTCCAAATCCCTCAGACAGACTACCCCGTAATTCAGATTTTGTCATCTCCCGGCGGTACGTTTTCATGCCGCCGGTTTCCAGGATATCAGTGTTTTCAGGAAAATGATATCGTTGATCTTCGGCTAAATCCATCAAGCCGAATGCAGCACCGAACAAAAGAATTTTTTTACCCTTTTTTTCCGCCCGTTCTTTCCAGGCCTCAAATTCATTTGGTTCTTCAGGTAAAAAGGTATTGAGCCCGTCAGTATTATCATCTATGAGATGCTTTGCCATCCAGATGAGTGATGAGTCAGGATTATCCCGATAACCCGGCATATAGCAAGCAAGAGCGTAATAATCTGGCGGAAAATGCCGGTAAAATTCCGTTTTAATCGATGTTTTATATATATCGGGATTTGCAATAGGATGAGTACTGCGCTCCATCCCGGACGTACCACTGCTTTTAAAAACAAGCTTTGGCTTAAGTCCCCCACAAAGAAGTGATTTTTCCTTAAAAGCACGAATTGGCAAAAGTGGTATTTCTGCCGGATTCAATTCGGACTCAGAACTTAGTCCATAGACCTCAAAGAAGGTTTTTAGAACCGAATTATTTTTCGCCTGATAACGAAAAACCCTGTTACATCTCTCTTCGAACGAAAGCTTTTCATTGAAAATAAATTCGTGAGAGATCATGTCCATTTCATAAATAAATTCTGAAATTCAGAAGAAAATCAGTGGTTTGATTTTTTCAGATTCAGAAAATTGAGAATTTTGGCCGGATCAGGATTGAATTCGTTTCAGGCCTTTTGCACCAATATCCTTTCGATAGTAACAGCCATCAAAATGGATCTTTTCAACATTGGCATAGGTGTGATCGATGGCCTCTTTTAACGTATTACCTGAGCCCACTACATTCAAAACTCTTCCACCATTTGTTAAAATATTTCCATCTTTTTCTGAAGTACCTGCGTGGAATATGATGGCATTTTCAGCAGTATTATCCAGCCCGGTGATATTTTTGCCTTTATCATATTTACCGGGATAACCCTCACTGGTCAATACCACACAGCAACGGTACTGATTGTCCAGCTGAATGGATTTTTCATCGAGGCGCTGCTCAGTGGCGGCAATAATCAGATCAAGCAGATCATTTTCAAGAGAAGGCAATATTACCTGACATTCAGGATCACCAAAACGGCAGTTGTATTCCACTACTTTTGGGCCGTTTTCGGTAATCATCAATCCAACATATAGAATGCCAAAATAGGCTTTTTCTTCGAGCTGCATTCCTGTAATTGTGGGCTCAATGATCTCGTCCTTAACCTGTTCAAGGATTTCACTGGATAAAACGGGTGCGGGTGAATAGGCTCCCATACCCCCGGTATTCAAACCGGTGTCGCCATCTCCAATTCGTTTATGATCCTGGGCATTATGAATTATGTGGGACGTGTGGCCGTCTGATATCACAAAAACCGAAGCTTCCTCGCCTTCTAAAAACTCTTCAACGACAAGGCGCTGAGCAGCCTCAGACAGTGTACTGTCCTTTTTAATATAAAGAAGCCGCTCTTTTACTTCGTCTTCATTGTCGCAAATAAAAACGCCTTTTCCCCCCGCAAGTCCGTCCGCTTTCAGGACAATTGGGTAAGTGTCTTTGGTTTGAATAAATTTCAATGCATCGTCAAAGTCATATGTGTCAAAAACAGCAAAATCAGCAGTCGGAATATTATGCCTTGTCATAAATTCTTTGGCAAATTCTTTACTGCCTTCGAGCATGGCGGCTGATTTCTGGGGCCCGAATACCGGAATATCCTTTTCTTCAAGATAATCGGTAAGGCCTGCAACCAGCGGAGCTTCGGGACCAATTATGACCAGTTCCACTTTTTTTTCTTTTACAAAGTCTGAAATATCTTCAAACTTCTGAACATCAAGTGATACATTTTCTCCGAATTGAGCAGTACCCGGATTGCCGGGAGCAGTGTAAAGTTTCCCGAGTTTATCGGACTGCCCCAGCTTCCAGGCAATGGAGTGTTCCCTTCCACCACCGCCAATTAACAATACATTGTATTTATCCATGAATTTTTAAATTGATTCCGAGATCTCAATAATCTGGCTGAAACTGTCTGCCTTTAGGCTTGCACCGCCAATCAGTCCGCCGTCAACATCAGTTTGAGTAAGCAATTCTTCAGCATTTGCCGGTTTCATACTGCCGCCGTATAAAATTCTGATTTTTTGACTCACTTCATCACCCAATTTTTCTGAGAGAAGACTTCGGATGTACTGGTGCATTTCCTGGGCCTGTTCCGGGCTTGCTGTTTCACCGGTTCCGATAGCCCATACCGGCTCATAAGCGATGACGAACTGATCTGAAACATCACCTTCCAACAGATCAAGAACGGCATTCACCTGCTCTTTTACTACATCTTTGTGTTTTCCGGATTTTCTTTCTTCAAGCACCTCGCCTACACAAACAATGGCTTTCAGGCCGTCATCAATCACTTTTTTGGCTTTTTGTGCTACCAATTCACTGGTTTCATGAAAATATTCCCGGCGCTCTGAATGGCCAACAATCACATAGTCGCAGTTAGCATCTTTCAGCATGGATGTGCTGATTTCTCCGGTGTAGGCTCCGTTGTCTTCGGTATGCACATTTTGTGCTCCAACTTTAAACTGAGTTCCCTCAAATTCGTTGTTCACTGCTGCTATGGATACAAACGGCGGGCAAATTAATGCCTCCGATGTAAAAGATTTTCCCTTCCATATTCCGGCCATTTCATTGGCCAATTCACCGGCTTCGGTTGGTCCGGCATTCATTTTCCAGTTTCCTGCTATTAAAAAAGTTCTCATAATTTTTTATTCATTAATTGTTGTTATTTGCTGTAGTCCCCTGACTACATCATCATATTCATTTCCAATGTACCTTCTGATGATATTCCCGTCTTTGTTGATCAAAAACCGGGTAGGTACACGGTTTACGTTTAAAATATCAATAATTTCATCTGCATCGAAAGTGTTTGGGTGGGCAACATGCCACAACCGGCTTCTTTCTTCGAAAAATGCTTCGAGAGTCACTGGTGTTGTTGCTATCGGTATGGTAATAATTTCCAGATCAAAATTTCTGTAAATCTGATAAATCGCCACAGTTCTGTCAAACTGCTGCTGATAGAGCCGGTTATCGAGCCGGGTTATTTCAATTAAAAATGGACGGCCTGCAAGTTCATCGGTGTTCATCGAATCTCCGGCAGTGGTTCGAAAACCAATAGAAGGAAATGGAGCTCCGGGCGCCAAAAACTCAAGATCATAGCTGATATTTTCTGCCCAGTCGATTACCTGTTCATTGTCGGAATAAGCGGCCCGGAACTGCTGAAGTAGCTGATTGGCATCATTGGTTCGTGAACTGTCGTACAGCAGCTCGATGGTGTGCATTTCCAGATCCATCAATTCAGATCTCGATTCCGTTTTTTCTTTTAATTCATTTAAAAATGCCAAAGCCCGGTCGAGCCCCTCTGTTTCGGCATAATATTCCAGCAGAGTAGTTCGTGTTCCCGGCAGAAGAGAGTTGTATTGATCCAGAACGATATTTGCCCGTTCTACCATTAATGAGTCGTTCCAGCCTCTTAAAATCGAAAATGCACTCTCTCCTGCTATTTTTGATGCATATGTGTCGGGATTATCTTCAAAAATTTCCCAGTAAATGTCACTCCATTTCTCAAGTTCGGCCTGAATACTGTCTGCTGATAATCCTCCGGCATTGATAAAACTTGCCACTCGTGAAAAACTTCGATCTACCCGGTCAAATGTTTGATAAATATCATTTTCGTATGAGCTAATTTCAATATTCTCAACCAGGTTGGGAATTCTTCCTTCAATGTAAACAGAATCGTCTTTAGCCAGAATTAAATTGATGTAACCAAATGTGTTTCGGCTTCTGGTTACGATGAATGGATACATATCTTTCTCATGAAACCGGGCAGTTCCCTCAAAAAAACCGGAACTGTCGGTTTGAGCGATAAAGAGTGTATCAGTCTGGCCGGCATCATTTTGCAGGGTGCTTATCAGCTGTATTCCACTGTTATCCCCGCTTGCATCAATCTGTTCGTCAACAGAAATGTTGCCGCTAATGTATGTCGATTTCGCCACATCTTCTTCTTCCCTTGCACAAGAAAAGAGTATTAGTGAAGATACCAATAAAAGAATGAATGATTTAATGTTCATGCAGTGTGCAATAATTTTGAAATACCCCTTTATTCGGCATCAAGTTTAGATGATATAATTTCCCGAACCTGTTTCGGATTGGCTTTTCCCTTCGATTTTTTCATTACCTGCCCGATAAAAAAGCCAATGAGTGCTTTTTTTCCCTCTTTGTATCGGGCCACTTCATCAGGATTGGAACGAATCACTTCTTCAATAATTGGCTCAACAAACCCACTGTCGGAAACCTGAATCAGATTCAGGTTTTCAGCCAGTTTTGCCGGAGCTTCATCACTGCTGAGCATTTCATTAAAAATGGTCTGCATTGCTGATGAGTTGATTTTGTCTTCCAGTTTCAGAGAAATCAATTCTGTTATTTGATCTGTAGTTACTGAAAATTCTTCTATGGAGATGCTTTGATTGTTGAGCACTCTCAGCACTTCCGTCAGTATCAGGTTTGCAATGGCATTTGGCTCGTTCAGTTTTGAGAGTGCTTCTTCGTAAAAATCAGCAAGCATCCTGTCTTCAGTCAAAATCGTAGCTTCATCACGGTTCAGTCCGAGTTCGTTTACGAATCGTTCAAGGCGTACGTGCGGAAGTTCGGGCAGTTCCGATTTAATTTCATCACGCAGCTCATCGCTGACAATCACCGGGGGCAAATCCGGCTCAGGGAAGTATCTGTAATCGTGTGCCTCTTCTTTGGTCCGCATCTGGCGGGTCACCAGTTTGGAGGGATCCCACAACAATGTTTGCTGAACCACTTCGCCTCCCGATTCAACCAGTTCAATCTGTCGCTCAATCTCAAACGTAAGCGCTCGTTCAACGTTTCTGAACGAGTTCATATTCTTCAGCTCGGTTCGGGTTCCAAGTGTTTCAACTCCGCGTTTCCGGATCGAGACGTTGGCATCGCACCGAAGGCTGCCTTCTTCCATGTTACCGTCACATACTTCAAGATATTGTACAATTTGACGGATTTTTTTTAGGTAAGCATATGCTTCCTGCGGTGTTCGTAAATCCGGCTCCGAAACAATTTCAATGAGTGGTGTACCGGCACGGTTCAAATCAACCAGTGTGTGATACGGGTCCTGGTCGTGAATGGATTTACCGGCATCCTCTTCCATGTGGATTCTGGTGATACCGATAGTTTTCGTGTAGTCGTCCAGTTCAATTTCTATTTCCCCGTCGAAGCAAATCGGGGTTTCATATTGAGAAATCTGATAACCTTTTGGCAGATCGGGATAGAAGTAATTTTTTCTGGCAAAGATCGACTTTTCCGCAATACTGCAGTTTGTTGCCAAGCCCATCTTCAACGTATATCGAACCAGATTTTCGTTCAATACAGGAAGTGTGCCCGGGTGGCCAAGACACAGTGGTGTTATTTGTGTATTGGGTGCGCCGCCGTATGCCGGAGAAACTGCCGCAAAGGCTTTTGTTTGAGTAAGTAGCTGGGCATGTACTTCGAGGCCAATCACCGCCTCATACTTGTCATTGGATATTGTGGACATTCTATATTTTAAAGTTCCTCTGTTAACAGCTTATAAAGATAATAAAGTAATTAAAGAATGTAATGATGAATCTGTCTGTTTTACTGTTTAATGTATTAGCTGATGTTCAATGACCTTGAAATTTTTGTGATAAAAGAAAATCAATCATCAATAGCCTGAAATACAAGATGACGAAACTTCCATGATGTATCATCATCAGAATTTCCACGGGTTTGTTTTAGCAAAATTCCGATAACCTGTTCATTCGGATCAGCAAAATAGAGCGTATTAAAATACCCGCCCCAATCGAATGTCCCTGCACTGCCCTGTCCGCCTGAGCTTTCACCTTTTTGGTTTAAGACCCCAAAAGCCAGACCGTGATCTCTGCCGGGATCGCCGAGCAGATCCCCGATTTGATTTTGCATCATAAAGTTGATGGTAGTTCTGCTTAGCAATCGAATACCATTTAATTCGCCATTATTCAGATACATCTGCAAAAATGTTGCGTAATCAGTGGCTGAACCAGAAAGACCGGCACCTCCGGAAAAGTAAGTTTTTGCACCGCTGCGGGGGTATTCAGCATCGTAATATTCTGATGAATAATACACCCACTCACCTTCTCTTTTCTGCTGAACCGGTACAAGCCTGCGATGTTTGGTTCCCGGTAAATAAAACCATGTATCCTCCATACCGAGCGGTTCAAAAATCCTTGTTCGAAAAAATTCATCCAGCGGCATGCCGGACATCACTTCAACAAAATAACCCAGAACATCTATTCCCTCACTATAGGTAAACCGTTCTCCCGGATTGTGATGCAGGGGAAGTACTGCCAGCCTTTTTACATTCTCTTCAATAGTAACATCTTCTGTAGTAAACAAATCAACAATGCCGGCTTTTTGATAGATCTTGCGAAAGCGTTCATCTCCGTCAATAATTCCGTAGCCTATGCCGGATGTATGTGTGAGTAAATGCCGAATGGTAATCGGATTATCGGCCGAAATGGTTGTATAAGTAGTATCTTCTGCATTGAAGGTATCCAAAACCTGTGCCTCTGCAAATTCGGGCAGATATTTTGAAATGGGATCATCGAGCCTGAATTTGCCTTCCTCCCAGAGCATCATAACTGCCGTGGAAGTAATTGCCTTAGTTTGAGAGGCAATTCGGAAAATATCATCTTTCTGCAGCTCCCTTCCGTCTTGATTGTCGGCCATTCCAAATGCATTGTGATAAATAATTTTTCCGTTTCGGGCAACAAGAGCTACAGCACCGGGTATTTGGTCCTCATTGATTGCATTTATGAGCATTTCATCAATCCGCTGCAACCGCTCGTCAGACATTCCGGTATTTGCGGGAAGATCAGTTGTAAGTGGCGGAGAATGGTGAACGGATTCTGTTTGTGCAATAGCAGAATATGAGATAAATGAGATCAGCAGAACGAGGATATATTTCATTTGTTTAGAAGTTTCGGTTAGTGGATAATTTATTCAAAATAATATAATGGAATAAATGGTAATGGCTTGGCCATGGTCGAATTAATTAAATTTTACCAGATTTTTCTGTGGATCTACTCTTTAAATAAGGATGGATTTTTTTTTATGAATTTCTGAATCATCGATTTTATGAAAAACCCTTTGCCTTTCTTCAGATACCAGTATCCCGAAATACTCACCACGAATGCCCCGATGGCATTCACAATCATATCCCACATCGTATCGGTCAGGCCTGATGGATCATCCCACATCGGTTTTTGCATATTTAACCCAAAAAGCTGATCCATACTGTACTCAAATATTTCCCAGAATGTGCCAATAGTAACCGCAAATGTAAAAGCAAAAAAGGCAATAAAACCCGGTTTCATTCTTACATCTACCCTGGATGTTTCGTTTAAAATGTAAACAAGCAGAAAGCCAAGAATTCCCATCATAAGCCCTGCCGTAGTGTGAAGGGCAATATCCCACCACCAGATACGCTCGTAAAACTGCTGAATTTCTCCCAGGTAGAGAGCGGCAAATGCAAAAATGACTCCTAATAAATGGAGTTCGGCCGGTAGTTCAACATCAATCCTTTTTTTAAATATTACCGGTGCAAACAGTACAGAAATAATCAGTGTAACCAAAAAAAGCGAAAGCCACTCACCGTCAAAAAGCAGAAAAATCCACTCGATCATCATAATTACAAGCAGAAACCAAACGACAATTTTGTGGGCTCGGTTCTCGTCTTTAAAAAGGATGCGTAAATATGATTTAGATAATTTCATCTGGTGGTTTGATGGCTATTTGTAGCTTTTTCAACTTAAAATTAATCAATACTGGAACTATTCTCAGTTTAATACTGCTCTTTTTTGTTTTGTATAAAGTGAAAATTTCGAATGATAAGTCGCCATATCAGCTTCATGTTTGATGCGGGTTTGCTTACCTTTATTCTTTCTAAATAAAAATAGCAACTTTTGGCAGTTACAAATCAAGCCTCAACATATGATGCGGTGATTGTGGGATCCGGTCCCAACGGACTCGCTGCAGGAATTCGTCTTGCTTTGGAAGGATTGAGTGTAAAAATTTTTGAGGCGGCCGATACCATTGGCGGTGGAATGCGAACCTCGGAATTGATGAAAACCGGGTTCAAACACGATATCTGTTCAGCTATCCATCCAGTAGCAGCATCGTCGCCATTTCTGAAACAACTGCCTCTGGATAAACACGGACTTCAGTGGGTCCATCCCATCCACCCTGCCGCTCATCCGCTTGATGGTGAAAACACCATCATTCAATACAGTGATCTGGAAGAAATGACTTTCCATCTGGAAAGTGACGGTAATCAATACAAAGAAATTGTTAAACCGCTTTTGGAAAATTGGGATGAATTAACCCGTGATTTTTTAGGTCCGCTGCGATATCCCGATAATCCGATGCAAATGGCATCTTTTGGGCTGAAGGCACTGCAGCCTGCCTCAATGTTTCAAACCAGATTTAAACTGGAACGAACAAAAGCGCTCTTTGCAGGAATGGTTGCCCACAGTATGCTTCCGCTCGATTATTGGTCTACCACAGCAATAGGCCTTGTCTTTTGGGGAACGGCACACACCGGCGGCTGGCCAATGCCCAAAGGCGGTTCTCAGTCACTGGCTGATGCAATGGCCCGGTATTTTAAATCGCTGGGCGGAACAATTGAGACCGGTTGCGAAATCAAACGTGTACAGCAACTACCAAAAACCAAAGCGGTTTTATTTGATTTAACTCCGCTTCAAATATTGCGTATTGTGGCCGGAGATTTCCCGCTCGAATATCGGCGTAAACTAAACAAATTTCGATACGGAATGGGCGCCTTTAAAATAGATTATATTTTGAAAGAGCCTGTCCCCTGGCGGGATTATGAGTGCAGGCGTGCGGGAACCGTTCACCTCGGCGGTACTTTTAATGAAATTGCTGAAGCGGAAAACAGAACCAATCAGGGGCATCATCCTGATCGCCCGTTTGTTTTGGTGGCACAGCAAAGTCTGTTTGATTCGACCAGAACTCCGGATGACAAACATACACTCTGGGCCTACTGCCATGTTCCTAACGGTTCTGTTACAGATATGACAGAAGCCATCGAAAATCAGATTGAGCGTTTTGCTCCCGGTTTTAAAGATATTATTGATGAAAAATCAACGATGAATACGGCAGATTTTCTGCAATACAACGCCAACTACATTGGGGGAGATATTAACGGAGGCAAGCAAAATCTGGGTCAACTTTTTAAAAGACCAACCAACATCATAAATCCATACAAAACTCCGGCAAAAGGGATTTATATTTGTTCGTCTTCTACCCCGCCGGGTGGTGGTGTTCACGGTATGTGTGGTTTCCATGCTGCCAATGCAGTATTGAAAAAAGAATTTGGAATCAAAAAATCTGACTGGAAATTCAAGTATTAATTAGATGTCGAATTTTACGTTCAATAAAAATCTGGTGGTTTCTGATATAATGTGCCTTTGTACCGAAAAATTATCAGATAGCCGTTCAAACATATGATTCGCAATCTGTTTGAAAAAACAAAAGACAGCATTTTTCGGGGTTCTTCCAAAACCCATAAGGCTGGTTCGGGTTTGTGGAATGTTCTGACTCTCACAATAGCGCTGTTGGTCAGTATTCCGATATTAACTGTAGCGGCAAATATTTTTATGCCCAGCGGAGATGTCTGGCAACACCTCGCCTCCACTGTTCTGCCCGATTATGTAAAAAACTCCATCTGGCTGATGCTTGGTGTAGGAACCGGCGTTTTTATTTTGGGCGTAGGTTCTGCCTGGCTGGTTACCATGTGCAGGTTTCCAGGTAGTAAATGGTTCAACTGGTTGCTCATTTTACCGATGGCCGTTCCCGCCTATCTGATGGCCTATACGTACACCGACTTCCTGGCTTTTACCGGACCCGTTCAAACCATGCTCCGCGATTTTATGGGATGGGAATTTGGTGATTACTGGTTCCCAAATGTTCGATCCCTTGGCGGTGCCATTTTAATGATGTCATTCGTCTTCTTTCCATACGTTTACCTGCTCACACGGGCTGCTTTTCTGGAGCAATCGGCATCACTGCTTGAGGCAAGCAGAAGCCTTGGAGCAACTCCCCTGGAAAGCTTTTACAAAATTGCACTCCCACTCGCACGGCCTTCCATAGCTGCCGGAATGGCACTGGCCCTGATGGAAACCCTGAATGATTTTGGAACGGTAGATTACTTCGGGGTTCAGACATTCACCACCGGTATTTACCGTACCTGGTTTGGATTGGGTGAACGTGTGGCTGCGGCTCAACTATCCGGATTTTTAATGATTTTTATCCTGTTCCTGATTCTTCTTGAACGGTGGAGCCGAAGCCGGATGAATGTAAAGCAGCAATCAACCGGCAGATATAAACATCTTTTTGTGTACGAACTTACCGGCTGGAAAGCGTGGGCAAGTACCATTTTTTGTTCCATTCCGGTGCTGATTGGCTTTATATTGCCTGCTGCTATTTTGTTTGATATGATGATTGCCAATTTTGATGCCGCCGTGGATACACGGTTTCTGCAATACAGCCTGAATACAATTCTTGTAGCAATCATAGCCGGATTTGTGGCACTTGCTGTGGCTCTTGTTATGGCCTACGGAGTTCGGTTAAGTCCCAACTTTTTTACAAAGGCGTCAACCCGAATTGGATCAATGGGCTATGCCATACCCGGTTCTGTGATTGCAGTCGGAATTCTTATTCCCTTTGGGTGGGCTGATAATATGCTTGATAGCTGGTTTCGTGAGAGTTTTGGAATTTCAACCGGCCTGATTCTGAGTGGTACCATTTTTGCTTTAATTTTTGCTTATGTGGTCCGTTTTCTCGCTGTTGCTTTTACAACTGTTGAAGCCAGCCTTGGCAAAATCACCCCCCAGATGGATGAGGCTGCCGAAGGAATGGGCTACAGTTTTGGTAAAATTCTGGGAAAAATTCACATGCCGATGATGTCCGGGAGCCTGTTTGCCGCCATCATGCTTGTAATCGTGGATGTGATTAAAGAGCTGCCGGCCACAATTATCGTGAGGCCTTTTAACTTCGATACTCTGGCTGTTCAGGTTTACCGACTTGCCTCAGATGAACGGCTTGCTGAATCGTCCGGTGCGGCATTGGCCATTATTCTGGTTGGATTGGTTCCGGTCTTCATCCTCAGCAAGTCGATTGCAAAAACCAGGAAGCAGAAAGAGTAGTTTTTGCTTTTATATCAAGAGCACAAACGAGACGTTTGCGCTATCCTTATTCTTAAAACCTACTCAGATATCTGCTCTTCTAAAGAAAATATTTTTTTCATCGGAACCCATTTTTGGCCCTGTTTTGAGAATGGCAGGTGCTGCTGGTATTTGTCCATCAAAGCTTCCCACTCCTGCACTTTCGGATTATTTCGGTCAGCTTCTGCTTTTGCGTCAGGATCAAAATCATTGCTCGTTTCCATAATCATGAAAAGACGGGTTTCAACATTATAAATTTCCATCTCAATGATACCGGAATCCCTGATGCTTTTTAACACTTCAGGCCAAACCTTCTGATGATATTCGATGTACTTTTGAATCAGTTTCGGATCGTCTTTCAGATCAAGTGCGAAGCAGTATCGTTTCATTGTTCGTTCTGTTTGAGATTCGTATATCCGTATGAAGCAACAACAAGGAAACATGCCATTGGCACAAAAAATGAGAGGTGAATGCTTTGTGTGAGATCGGATACCTGCCCTTGTATTGCAGTTAAAGCAGCCCCACCGAGAATTGCCATAATCAATCCTGATCCGGCAACTTTACGATCTTTTCCAAGTCCTTCAGAGGCCAGGCCGAATATTGTCGGAAACATTAAAGACATGCAACCTGAAATACCTACCAGGGCAAATGCACCGATGAATCCTCCGGCAAAGATCACAAAAAACAACAACAATACGGCTGTAAATGAGCTGTAAATCAACAAAACTGACCCACGGTATTTTTTCAGTAAACCGGTAAACACAAATCTGGCAATGGTAAACAAAATAAGAGCTGCCAAATAGTAGTTAGCTGCACCGCTTTCATTTAAATCCAGTTCCACCATGATGTACCGGATGGTGTAAGACCAAACACCGATTTGCGCACCCACATAAAAAAACTGGGCCACAACTCCCCATTTATAATTGGAATTGCCGAGCAGCTTTTGGAAGGTCGCTTTCAGGTTAATGCTTTCATTTGTTGAAGAAGCAGCCGGCATTTTCATCACGGCGATAGTGATCCAGACGACAGCCAATATTAAAGCAACGCCTACATACGGTCCCATCACAGCATTCAGTTCCTGTTGCTGAATCATCTGCAGTTCGTCGGGACTCAGGCCTGCCCGCACGGTTGCATCGGCAATATTCAAATGGCTGAGAATAAAAAACTGGCTCAAAAGCACTCCGGTAATGGAACCGATTGGATTAAATGCCTGTGCAAGGTTAAGCCGCTGAACACTGGTTTTTTCTGAGCCCATGGCCAAAATGTATGGATTGGCCGTAGTTTCAAGTACAGACAAACCACCGGCAAGAATAAAAAGAGCAGCCAGAAAGTGACCGTAAACCATCGTTTGGCTGGCGGGATAAAATAAAAGAGCACCGGTAATGAAAAAACCCAGACCCAGCAACAGCCCCGATTTGTAACTGAATTTTCTAATAAAAAGTGCGGCAGGAAGAGCAAGGCAAAAGTAAGAACCGTAAAAGGCAACCTGAATGAGCGATGTTTGAAAATCACTCATGCTCATGATACGCCTGAAGGCCGCCAGCAGGGTGTCTGTCATGTTATTGGCCAATCCCCACAAGAAAAACATACTGGTAACCAGAATAAACGGAATCAGGTATTTTTTTTCGACAACCGGTGTGTTCATGAGCAGTTAGTTATGAATTGATGAAAATTGGGGTTGTTTCCTTTTTAATCAATATGTCCACATAAATCGGGTAGTTTTTATCGGAAATATTTACTGTTAATTTTACTCAAAATTATTATTTCTATTCGTTATAAGCCCTGTCTAAATGCACATAACCGCCATCTATAACGAACCATTGCCCCGTAGTATGAGCACTTCGTTTGCTGAGGAGAAATACCGTGGTAGCAGCAATTTCTTCCGAAGTTGTCATACGTTTTCCAAGAGGAATACGGCTCTCAATTTCAGCAAGGCTTCGCTCAGAGTCATCGAAAGAGTCGATCCATCGCCGGTATTGCGGCGTCATCACTTCGGCCGGGACAATTGCGTTCACACGTATCTCATATTTTGCAAGTTCCACGGCCCACTCGCGGGTGAGTGCCAGTTGCGCCCCTTTACTGGCTGCATAACCGGAGGTGCCCCCCTGACCGGTCAGCGCTGTTTTAGAACTGATATTCACGATAGCTCCTTTCGATTCTTTGAGATGCGGAAGGGCGAAATACACAAGGTCATAATAATGCATCAAATTGGTATCTACCGATTTTCTGAACCGTTCGGGGGTTCCTTCTTCGAGTCCGGCACCATCATTCACACCTGCATTGTTTACCACCCCGTGAATTTCACCGAAGGCATCCACTGTTTGCTGGACCGCCTTTTCGCACACCGATGCTTCCGACAAATCAGCGATAATGTTCAGACAATTCCCGCCTTCATCCTTAATTTTCTTTTCCAAATCCAGGCTCTCTTTTTTTGATCGCCCGAGAATGACGGGAATGGCCCCTTCGTTTGCCAATTCCAGCACAATTGCCTCACCGATTCCTTTTGCTCCTCCGGTTACGATAAAAACTTTATTCTTCAGATGCAGATCCATAATTGTTTCTCAATTTAAATAATGTTGTACCAAACAACCTGGCAGAGTACGTATCCCGATGAGAATCGGGAGGAGTTCCTGCCAGAGTTGTGTTTCAAGGGAATACCCGTCAGACTGCTTTAAGCGGTCAGACGGATAACACCAAAGGCACAAGCGGACGCTTGCGCCAGTATCATAATTTAATCCAGGTTATAGAATTTTTTTGCAGTCTTTCCCATAATTGCATCATATTCGGTTTGACTCAGCCCATCAGCAAATTCTTCAACTAAGCCGATTACTTCCTCATACTCTGCGGCAAGCAGACAAACCGGCCAGTCCGAGCCGATCATCAGCCTGTCTGCACCAAAAAGTTCAAGGCAGGTATCGAGATATGGAGTGAAATCAACCTTCTTCCAATTTTCCCGATCGGCTTCGGTTACCATTCCGGATAGTTTTACGTGAACGTTTGGAAATTCTGCCAGCTTCTTCATTCCAACAGCCCAATCATCAAACGATTTGTTTTTGATGTCGGGTTTGGCAAGATGATCGATCACCAGATTGATGTCCGGCAGAGATTGAACAAATTTGATGCACTCCTCAAGCTGACGTTCAACTACAAGAATATCATAAGTGAACCGGGTTTTCAGAAGTTTTTTCACACCTTCAAGAAATCTCTTATTAGTCATAAATCCATCAGGCTCGGCCTGAATGATGTGGCGGAATCCCTTCAATTTGGGATGATTTGAAAAAGCGTCCAGCCGTTCATCAAGATCCGGTGCTGTAAAATCAATCCATCCTACCACACCTTTAATGAAATCGTGCTGATCGGCAAGGTTCAGCAGAAATCGGGTTTCATCTTCCGACTGATCTGCCTGCACAATCACACAGCCATCAAAACCTGAACTCTCCAGCAGGGGTTTCAGGTCATTCGGCATAAAATCGTTTTGTAAAACCTGCATGGTATCGTCAATCCAGGCGTCACGTACGGGATCAAACTGCCAAAAATGTTGGTGTGCATCGATCTTCATAAACTCCGGTAAACAGATTTACTTTTTATGCTGATAAGCAACGGCTTCCTGCTTCGATTCGCCTAATCCTTCAATTCCGAGTTCCATTACATCACCCGGTTTGAGGTATCTGGGCGGATCAAATCCGAGGCCGACACCTTCGGGTGTTCCTGTTGAGATTACATCGCCCGGCATCAGGCTCATAAACCGAGAGAGATAACTGATCACCTGAGGGATGTTAAAAATAAAGTCACTCGTGTTTCCATCCTGGAGCATTTCACCATTTAACTTCAGCCATAATCGCAAGTTGTGCGGATCAGGTACTTCATCTTTTGTAACCAGCCACGGCCCCAGCGGCGCAAACGTATCACAGCTTTTTCCTTTTACCCATTGACCGCCGCGTTCGAGCTGAAATTCCCGCTCGCTCACATCGTTGTGAACGGCATACCCGGCTACATAATCCATCGCTTTAGCTTCGCTCACATAATTTGCCCGCTTTCCAATGACAACTGCAAGTTCAACTTCCCAGTCGGTTTTTTTACTGTCTTTCGGGATGATGACCGGATCAAACGGTCCGCTGAGTGATGAAGATGCTTTGAAAAAAATGACCGGCTCTTCCGGAATTCCCATTCCGCTCTCTTCAGCATGTTTTTGATAATTCAATCCGATGCATATAATTTTTCCCGGCTTTGAAACAGTTCATCGTCATCAACCACAAATGCTTGTTCAGGATTAAAATCGGATTTCAGTTTTTCAATGCCGTTATTTTCAAAAAATGATTCGTCAAAATCTTCAAAGAGATGGCTGACACTGTACTTTCCACCTTCCCACTCCATACCAGGTTTTTCTTTCCCCGGTTTACCATATCTGAATAATTTCATTGTTAGTTAGATTTTTAATATTGCTTGTAACTGATATTAATTTAAAGACTTCCGAAGTCTTTCATAT
>SL_3KL_010_SEDDRAFT_10002335_pt1 | contig 17370 bp, 14 predicted proteins | sample SodLakKL_010_SED_2_FD_10381 | JGI IMG/M metagenome (IMG submission 10381) | reverse complement strand
CATAAACGCATCATTGAGAGCCGTGTTCGGGGTGATCTGTTCATGGCTTTTTTTATTCCATCTTGCCCGGTGCTTATATCATGATTTTTAAATAGCAAGTCTTACAAGATGAAACCAGCACGAATTGTTTTATAAACTTGCTTGAAGGTTGTGAAGAATAATTACAGGTTTACAGCATGGCTAAAATTAAATATAAAAGCCCGGCAGCCTACATATCTGCCGCTCTGTTTTCACTGCCAAATACAGCTTTGATCTGGTTTATTATTATGTATCCGGTTTATGGGATAACAGGAACATTTATGCACCCTGTTTTCCATATGATCACCTGCATCATCATCTTTTTGATAATTTGGAGCTGGGCGCTTTTGGGGAGCCAACATATCAGGGAAATCATTTACCGTACATGCAGGCTGGGGTCTATTCTTGCTATTTTACTGCCGGTGGTAACGGGCCTCGTCTCACTTCTTTGGGCAGTAGCTGATGCAGGACGCCCATCCGGTTTTCTGCCCGGTTATTCTGCACTTGAAATCCCGGCCTATGCAGCGGCCGTTGCATTGCTGTTGATACTATTATTTTTGACAGGTAGCTATCTTGCAGCCAGAAAAATGGACGGGATTCCTTTCTAATCAGAGAGTTTCTCCTGGCATAAATCAGGCGGGATACTTGCACCATCTTTTGTGAATAGATCTGAGATTGGTCAGCCGAAACCGACGGTCTATATATACCACGGGAGTACGACATAAGAATTTGGAAAATGAATCTGAGACTACCCAAAAAGGGCATAAAGTTGTAAAATACAATCAATTCCGTCATGCGTGACCCGATCCGGCATCTCCTGCCAATATCAACGCCTGGAGATATCACTCCGCTAACGCTGCGTGTTCAAAAAATGAGCGCATCAGGTGCGGGATGACGCCCTTTTTGAACTAAAAGACCTTTCTACACAAAATTCAACGATTTTATACCGAACCCACGTTATATTGGAATTCCGCCTGTTTCTGCAGCGCTTTCTCCAATCTTTCGTAATATTCCTCTCTGGAGATTTCAATGCACCCGAATTGCCCGAGGTGATCGGTATAAAACTGGGTATCCCACAGTTCAAACCCGTTTTGCTTCAATATTTTGTGGCAGTGCCAGAGTGCAACTTTATCGGCTTCCTTTTTTTCTTTGAACATCGACTCTCCAAAAAATGCCGCTCCGAGCGAGACGCCGTAAAGGCCGCCTGCTAAATTCTGATCTTCATCGAACATTTCAACAGAATGGGCGTGGCCTGCATGGTGAAGGACTTCAAAAGAATTGATGATAATTTCAGATATCCAGGTGGTATCCCGGTCAGCACAACGTTCTACCACATCCCTGAAAGAGTTATTGATTTTGCAGGTAAACCGCCCCTGGCGGATGATTCTTCTGACATTTTTTGAAACTCTAAATTGATGTATTGGAATGACGCCTCTTTTTTCGGCACCATACCATCGTACTTCGGGATCGTGCCTGGATTCACTCATGGGGAAAACTCCCTGGCGATATCCGTTCAGAAGTATCTCCGGTGGTATGATGCGGTGGCCGTCCGGTTTCATAAAACAGTGTACAGATTGATGGATTGCCTGTCCCTAACGGTTGAATTCCAAAGCTTTTTAAGTTCCGTTATTAAAAACTTTATAGACAAAATAGGGCGGGATATTCAGGGGTACAAAATCGGTTTCATAGTTCCCAAACACTTCCATAACCGGCTTTTTTAAATGTCCGCTTGTTTGATAGGCGAGGAAAAGGCCGCCTTCTCTTAAAATATTTTTGGTGGCTTGTAAAACGACGTGTTTTCGGTCTTTTTTCAGAAACGAAAATGGAATGCCGGATAAGACATAATCAATGTGTCCAATATCTTCCGGACTTAACACCGATTCAACATCCCCGGCCCGGGTATTGTGAATTTCCACTCTTGGATCGTTGATGGATTCTTGCAGACGCACTGCAAAATCTTTGTTCAGTTCAATTAAAATCAGTTTGGAGCCAGGCGTCATTTTATTCAGCAGATATTTGGAAAACACTCCGTCTCCAGGGCCATACTCAACCAGAGTAAAGTCTTGTTTAAAATCGATATTGGTGCACACTTTTTTTACGCAGTGCATGGAAGTGGGTGTAACAGATGCAACATCCCGATCTTTGATAAACGTTTTCAAGAAATCAATTTTACTCATGGTTCAGGTTTTGTCAAAGTTCTTTTTCTAATTTTGCAATTTGATCCCGAATTCGAGCTGCCTCTTCAAACTCCATGTTTTTGGCCGACTGAAGCATCGATTCGCGTAAATAATCAAGAAATTTTTCTTTGCTATCAAATGTCACCTCTTTCATAGCCGGATTTGCCTTATACTGAATTCCATCATCGGCAACTTTCACAATTTCAAGATAATCATTCTCCTCATAACCGTCTTTTTTATCAAGCGTAAAATCTTGCGTTGATATCAATGACGGATCAACAAGAGGCTTGAGTTCTTTCTCAATCGTTTTGGGAGTTATCCCGTGCTTTTCGTTGTACTCATGCTGTAATTTACGACGCCGTTCGGTCTCGTCAATAACCTTTTTCATGCTTTTAGTAATTTTATCAGCGTACAGAATGGCTTTCCCTTCAATGTTCCGTGCGGCACGCCCCACAATCTGAAACAGGGAGGTTTCCGACCGCAGAAAACCCTCTTTATCAGCATCCATTATGGCCACCAGGCTCAGTTCCGGAATATCGATTCCTTCCCGAAGCAGGTTAATTCCAACCAGCACATTAAAATCACCCCGCCGGAATTTGTAAAGTACCTCCACCCGTTGCATGGCATCCAGCTCACTGTGCATGTATGCCGCGCTGATTCCCAGATTTTTGAGATATTCACTAAGCTCCTCACTGAGTCGTTTTGTGAGTGTGATACATAACACCCGCTCATTTTTTTCTGCCCTGATGCGGATTTCATCTATTAAATCATCTACCTGATTGCCAAGTGGCCTTACCTCAATTTCGGGCTCCATCAGGCCGGTCGGACGGATGATCTGTTCAACGTAGATACCGCCGGATTTTTCCAGTTCATAATCAGCCGGAGTTGCACTCACAAAAATGGCCTGGTTTACCATGTTTTCCCACTCATCAAATGTTAGCGGACGGTTGTCCATTGCAGAGGGCAGGCGGAATCCGTGTTCTACCAGTTCCAGTTTTCGTGAACGATCGCCGCCATACATCGCCCCGATTTGTGGAACGGATTGATGGCTCTCATCCACCACCAGAAGATAATCATCCGGAAAATAGTCCATCAGGCAGTAGGGGCGTTCCCCCGGTTTGCGGGCACTCAGATAGCGCGAATAATTTTCAATGCCGGAGCAGTAGCCGATCTCCTGCATCATCTCGATATCAAAAAGCGTGCGCTGCTCAAGACGTTTGGCTTCGAGGAACTTTTCTTCCTGTTTCATAATTTCCACCCTCCAGTAAAGCTCGTCCCGAATTTGTTCAATGGCCTCGTCCAGGCGGCCTTTGGAGGTTACGTAGTGCGATGCGGGATATATTCGAAACTCATCAATCCGGTCGATAATGTTGCCGGTGTCTACATCAAAAATTTCCAGATTTTCGATTTCATCACCCCAAAAGGTAATTCTCAATCCCTCTTCGGAATAAGCGGGATAGAGGTCCACCACATCCCCCCGAACGCGAAATGTTCCGCGTGAGAAATCGATGTCGTTGCGGGAATAGTGCAAGTCCACCAGGTCGTAAAGCAGTTTGTTGCGGGGAATCTCCATGCCTGTTTCGAGGTGGATGATCAGTTTTTCATACTCCGAAGGCGAACCAATGCCGTAAATACAGCTAACCGAAGAAACAATAATCACATCACGCCGGCCGGAGAGCAGTGAGCTGGTAGCCCGCAGTCTCAGCCGTTGAATTTCGTCGTTGATGGAGAGGTCTTTTTCGATATATTTGTCCTGTGCGGAGATGTACGCTTCGGGCTGATAGTAATCGTAGTAGGAGATGAAAAACTCAACCCGGTTTTCTGGAAAAAAATCACTCAGCTCACGGTAAAGCTGGGCAGCCAGGGTTTTGTTGTGGCTCATCACCAGTGTTGGTTTCTGCACATTTTCAATCACACCGGCAATTGTGCGGGTTTTTCCCGAGCCGGTAATTCCGAGCAGTGTCTGAAATTTGTCGTTGTGGTGTATTCCCTCGGTTAATTCCTTGATGGCATTGGGCTGATCGCCGGCAGGCTCCCACGGGGAATGGAGTTTAAATTTCGCCATGTGTTGAGCAAAAACCTCTCATTAAAAGCATAACATCACAATATAAAACAATCGACGGTGGGAATCATTTTTTGAATTGCCTGAATGATTCAGATTTCGGGAAGAGAAAAAGCAGATACTGGCACAAGCGTCCGCTTGTACTTGTACCCTTGTTTGATGCCACCCGAAATGGCCCAAGTGGACGCTTGAACCAGCTTTGGCGTATTATGGAATTATTTTTCCTTCACATAAAACGAGTTGGAAATTCTCAGTTCATCCGGCAGAAGCTGCTCATTCCAATTCTCAGAATCTTTAAATGTATCGGGATTTGAATAGATTTTTTTCTTTAGCCTGTATTCACCTTCAACATCAGTGTGAAACTCCGGGAATGCATTCTGGCCGGGAAATATCCCGTAAACCCGCAAAGTATCCTGCCACTGCCCGCCTGCCTTAACAATAAATGGCGGACTCAGGCAACCCTGTTCTACAGAGTTGTAAGCCGAAACCCACTCTCCGTTAGTTCTTTTCTGCAGCACCGGCGCCATAGGCTGCTTGCACCCGATCATGTACACAGCTTCATCTGTTGTGTTGGTGATGGTGTAGGGAATATCAAAACGAACTCCATGCCAGGGCTTTTGAAAAACTTCGGCTTGAAATACTTCGGTATCGGTTTGCAGCATTCCGCCTTCTTTCATCGAAAATTGAAAATCGTTTGTAGAGATTTCTGTGCAAGAAAACAATACAAGAGAGAACAAACTGATAGGGAGCAGTAGGTTTAATCGATTCATAAGCTTTAGGATTAATTTGAACCATGCTATACGGTCAGCCGGGTTTCGGCTCTATTTCTTATACACCCTGGTTTGGCCGGGTACCTATCCAGATTTTGGAAAGAATCTCGCAAAGTCGCGAAGGTTATTGATTAAGATTTATGATTATAATAATGCCTTCTAACTAAACTCTGCGCCGCCGCGCCTCCGCGTGCAAATAACGAATCAAATTTATTCCATCCAGATTTTCTAAAATGAGGTAATCATACAGTTCGAAACAAATTGGGAGCAAAAAAAGAAAAACCCCGGCAGATTATTACCGGGGCTTTATGATAGAATCAAAATGTAGAGCTGTGAAATCAGGCGGCCAGTACTTTGGAAACCTGTTCGGCAGCTTCTTTCAGCAGCACGGCCGAGATGACATTGAGATCGCTGTTGTCGATGATCACTTTGGCCTCTTCGGCATTGGTTCCCTGCAGCCGCACAATAATGGGTACACCTTCCACTTTTTTGGCAATATCGGGATCTTTGATCGCCTCAATAACTCCGTTGGCCACACGGTCACAGCGAACAATTCCACCAAAAATATTGATGAGAATGGCTTCCACGTTCGGGTCTTCCAGAATGATCCGGAATCCGTTTTTCACGGTTTCTACATTGGCACCGCCGCCCACATCGAGGAAGTTGGCCGGCTCGCCGCCCGAAAGTTTAATGATGTCCATTGTGGCCATAGCAAGCCCGGCACCATTCACCATACAGCCTACGTTACCGTCCAATTTGATGTAGTTCAGGTCGTATTTGGATGCTTCAACTTCAATCGGGTTCTCTTCAGATTTATCACGAAGTTCTACAATGTCTTTATGTCGGTAGAGCGAGTTTCCGTCGAATGTAACTTTGGCATCGAGGGCCAGTACATCGCCATCCGGCGTAGTAACCAGAGGATTGATTTCAACCATATCGGCATCTTTTTCTTCGTAAAACTTGTAAAGAGTCGAGATAAATTTTACTCCTTTTTTGAAAGCATCACCTTTCAGGCCAAGTGCAAATGCGAGCCGCCGTGCCTGATTGGGCTGCAGCTCCATGCCGGGTTCAACCCAAACTTTTACGATTTTTTCAGGGGTTTCTTCCGCTACTTTTTCAATTTCAACACCGCCTTCGGTAGATACCATAATTACATTCTGGCTCTTTTCGCGGTCGAGTAGTATGCCGAGATAAAACTCTTTTTCAATCTCCACGCCATCGGTTACATAAATGGTTTTGACTTCCTGCCCTTCCTCGCCGGTTTGAATGGTTACGAGTGTATCACCCAGCAGAGATTCGGCGGCTTCTCTAACCTCTTCAATGGTTTTGCAGAGAATTACCCCTTTGGCATTATTCTTTTTAGTCCGGCCTTTTCCGCGTCCGCCTGCATGAATCTGTGCCTTAACTACAAAAAGTGTGGTGCCATTTGCCTTCATTTCTTCGGCGGCTTTTACGGCCTCATCAACAGATTTGGTGGCAACACCGCCCGGCACTGCAATTCCATATTGTTTAAATAGCTCTTTTGCTTGATACTCGTGAATTTTCATATCTCCAGGGTTAATCAGTCAATAGTTGTTTTTTCCGGATGAATAATAGCCAAATCGGAGAGTAAAAAAAAGGTGTGCAAATTGGTTTGTAAGGGATTGGCTTTTTTTGGCTCTTACAATAAAGACCAATAAAATTTTTGAACTATGGGAAGAAAATCGAACAGAAAAACAAAAGAAGTGTTTTATGTGGAATTACGGCTTGCCGGTGGAGTGCCGTTGTTTGTGCAGCCTCTTATCACAAAGAAAATGCTGAACGGGTTGAAGTGGAGCTGTGAAAAACGAGGGATGAGAATTTATGATTATTCGCTGCTTCCCGATCGCATTGTGATAATTGCCAATACGGCCTGGGGATCGCTGCCTGATGTGCTGGAGTCGTACAAAGCGTTTACATCGAAAGCGGTGATGCTGATTCTCAGAAACGGGTCAACAAATCTTCATACATCGTGGATGCTGTCGGTTTTTCAGGAATTTGGCCCGGCCGGCAAACCGGAAGGAATTCATATTTGGGAGGAGGAAACATTTATGAAAACACTTTATAAACAGGATGATATTGACCAACACGCCGTGCAGATTCACAGAAGAGCTGTAAACCTTGGTTTAGTAGCCAAACCGGAACACTATCTGAACAGCAGTGCCTGCCCGATGCATCCGCTGGATGGCTGGATTGTGGAAGCCACAGATCCGTGGAGTTAGGTAGATCACGCAAAGGCGCAGCGGCGCGGTGATGAAAGAAAGCACGCAAAGGCGCGGCGGCGCAGAGGGTGAGTTGAATACTTAATCAAATATTATGGAGGTTATTATTGAGAGAGAATGTTTTGGCGAGTATGATTTTGGACATCAGTTTTGAAATTCATAAAACCTTGGGGCCAGGACTTTTTGAATCAGTTTATGAAGAAATAATTTGTTACGAATTAGGCAAATCAGGTTTTGAGTTTACACGGCAGGAAGTTATTCCGGTAAAATGGAAGCGCAGAAAAATGAATATTGGTTTTAAAGCTGATATTATCATTAAAAACAAGCTGATCGTTGAAATAAAATCTATCGAACAACTTGCAACTGTTCATCATAAACAGTTGCTTACCTATTTACGACTGACAGATATCAAACTCGGCTTGTTGATCAATTTCAATGAAGCATTGTTAAAGCATGGCATAAAAAGAATTGTCAACAATCTTTAAAAATGCCTTCCCCCCAACCTCCGCGCCGTTGCATCTCCGCGTGTTTCACTGTGCCGTCGCGTCTCCGCGTGAAATTATATCAAACATACTCATCGCGCCCGGCCCACCATCCGGCCCATGTTTTAATGATGGTAATACAGATCAGGAAGGCTATTGGTATGAACCAGTTTTCAAAAAGATCGAACAATCCCCCGAAAATAAAAGGCCCTGTGGCGGCTATGGTGTATCCCACCGATTGCGACATTCCGGACAGCTCATTCGCCGAGTCGGAATCGCGGCTGCGGAGCACAATAAACAACAATGCCAAACCAAAACTACCGCCGAGGCAGTAACCAATCAACCCGGACCAAACAACCGCTAATGTCAATGAAGGTACCATCAATCCAATAAGGCTGATCAGCTCAAGTACCACAATAATGATCACTGGCAGGCGCTGGCGTTTTCTGCGGGCAGCCCAGGCGGGAATCATTAACGTACCCAGAACTCCCATTGCCTGCATAAAAGCAAGCATCCAGCCGGCATCTGAAGGGTTCATTCCTCTGTCGATCAGAATTTCCGGTAGCCAGGTAATCAGCGTGTAATAGGTGAGTGACTGCACGCCCATGAAAACGGCGATCATCCAGGCCAGTTTCGTAGTGCCAAGATGCCTCAATGCTTCCCGGAAACTTTTACGATTTACAGCCGGCAGATTGGTTTTCATCTGAGGCAGCCAGACAATCAATGCGATCAGAGAGGCAAACCCCCACACACCCAGCGCCCATCTCCAGCCCAGGCCGGCACCTTCAGAAAGCGGTACACTCACCCCTGATGCCAGAGCAGCTCCGGCGCCGAACATGGCTGAATAAGTTGCCGTGAGGTAACCTGCGCGTTTAGGGAACTGTTTTTTTATGATGCCCGGCAAAAGAACATTTCCGAGGGCGATACCAATACCCAAAATCAAAGTTCCGATGAAGAGCGCCGCAAACGATGGAATAACCCGCAGCAAAATGCCACCCGACAAGATAAAAAGTGCAAAAGACATGGTTCCCTCAGTCCCGATTTTTCGGGTGAACAGAGGAGTTAGGACCGAGAAAAAACCGAAAGCAAGAACGGGAATCGTGGTCAGCAGACCAATCATCGAGTTGGAAAGTCCCGTATCCAAACGAATTTCACCCACCAGAGGGCCAACACTCGTTATAGCTGGCCTCAGGTTCAGTGAAATGAGGATGATGACAAGAAAAAGTAAAAGTTTTCGTGTACGTTCTGCAGTCATTTTGCTATTCTGAAATTGCAGGCCTAAAGGTACAAAGAATCGGCTGCAAAATTTTGAAAACTGATTATGATATTTACTGAGTCATTTAGATTGTTTTCAAGCCTGCCAATCGCTAATTTTACTTTTAAAAATTACGCTGAGGTAACTTTTTGGAAGAAGCCAAAATCATGACAGAAGAGGACGTGAACCGCACCTATCTGCGGTTTGCCCACCAGTTCCTTGAGCCGTATGATGATCCCGCCGAGCCAGCCGTGATTGGAATGCAGACCCGGGGTGTTTATATGGGGCGCAGAATTATCGACGTTATCGGCAGGGAATTGGGAACCAGGCCCGATTTTGGCGTTCTGGATGTAACATTCTACAGAGATGATTTTCGATCAAAACTGAAAATGCCCGAGGTGAAAGTCACTGAAATTCCATTCGACCTGTACAACCGGGATGTGATTTTGGTGGATGATGTTCTCTACACAGGCCGTACAGTGCGCTCTGCAATGGATGCACTGATGGCTTACGGGCGTCCGCGGAGCATCCGGTTTTGTTGTATGATAGACCGGGGTCACAGAGAGCTTCCCATCAGTGCCGATTATGTTGGCCTTACACTACCCACGCATGCCGATGAAGAGGTACTTGTAAAAGTAAAAGAACTGGATGGTGAAGATGCCGTGTATGTGATAAAAGGAGGAGCGGTCAATGTCTAAAACAACCACCGAAGGGTATAAATTCAATAAAAAACACCTCCTTGGTCTTGCAGATTATACAGCAGAAGATATTTCTTATGTACTGGAACAGGCCAAAACATTCAGAGAAGTGCTGAACCGGCCCGTTCCCAAAGTGCCTACTTTGAGAGATAAAACCATCGTAAACCTGTTTTATGAAAGCAGCACACGGACGAGGCTCTCTTTTGAATTGGCTCAGAAAAGGATGGGGGCCGATGTGGTGAACTTCTCATCCGGTATTTCAAGTACGAAAAAAGGAGAGTCCCTGAAAGATACTATCCGGAATATCAGCTCCATGAAAATTGATATGGTGGTGGTACGCCACGAAAGTCCGGGTGTACCTTATTTTTTAACCCGCTGCGTTGATGCAGCCATCCTGAATGCAGGCGATGGCGCACACGAACATCCCACTCAGGCTCTGCTTGATATGTTTACCATGCAGCAGATTCATCCAGAAATTAAAGGCAAGAAAATTGCCATTATCGGAGACATCAGCCATAGCCGAGTGGTTCGGTCTAATATAATTGGCCTGAAAAAACTCGGTGCCGAAGTAACCATTTGCGGTCCCAGGCCCTTAATGCCGGTTTTTGTAGATACTCTGGGAGCCAATGTTTCCTATAACCTCGAAGAAACCCTGGAATGGTGTGATGTTGCCATGGCACTGCGCATTCAGATGGAGAGAATGGGAGCAGTAACCGACCTGTTCCCGAGTCTGCGCGAATATCATGAATTGTTCGGAATAAAAATGGCTCACCTTGAAAAATATCCGGATTTTATGATTATGCACCCGGGCCCGATCAACAGAGGAGTGGAAATGGAGAGTGACGTTGCTGACAGCGATCGGGCGGTAATTCTGAATCAGGTAACCAACGGGCTTGCCGTAAGAATGGCCATTCTTTATTTACTGAGTGGAGGCACCCGCATCTGATTTTTTCTGAGGTTCTGAAAAATCAAAATTCCTGTGAATGCTTCGTAGTGAAAGAGTGCTGAACTCATCTTAAAAAAAGGTGTCACAAAAATTTTTTTATTACGTAGGAAAGGGGCGTATTTTATTTTAACTTTGTGACCGGAATTCAAAAAATGACCGTTAGTCAAAATGTATGGTAAAATTATCACGGAAAGAGCGTAAAAGGGCCGAGAGAAAAGAGTGGATTATTGATGCTGCTGAAGAGGTAATGAGAAGGAGCGGGTTTGAAAGCGCAACAATGGATGAAATAGCACACGAAGCCGAGGTGAGTAAAGGCACGCTCTATCTCTATTTCAAAAACAAAGCGTCCATCCATCTGGCCATCTCTGAGCGGGGGTCCAGAATGTTGAACCAATCACTTAGTAAAATCCTGCTGCTCGAGCTGTCGGGTTTAGAGATGATTAAAAAGATGGGGCAATCCTATCTCGGGTTTGTACAGCAATATCCAATCTATTTTACGGCTTTCAGCTATTATGAGAACCTTATCAGCAGCAACGAAACCTATAACGGTGAACTGGCCATCGCCTGTGAGGAGAATGCCCGTGAGGCTATGACTTACATCGTCAGGGCACTTCAAATCGGCATGCAGGATGGTTCTATTAAAGATACATACGATCCCAAGGAGCTGGGTATAATAATCTGGGGGGCATCAAAAGGAGTCATTCACATGGCCTTTCATAAAGAAAGCAGAAATCATATGAGAATCCTGGATGATGTGGACTTCAGCCTGGATTCAATCATCAACAATTTTGTTGAGCTCCTGGGAACCGGAATGAAAAATGACTGAAAGTCATAAATTGTTTGAAACAATCACTGATGAAGTGACGTAAAGCACAAATATTTAGTAAAAAATTAATAAGAGTCAGTAATGTTTATGGTACCTGATATGCCTAAAACCTGTATCCTAATTTTTCTCGTTTCTCTGCTGGGGGTAATGCCACTGTTTTCTCAGGGTGTGGTGGAGGAAGCAACATCGAAAGATGAAATAACCATCACACTGGACGAGGCCATACAAATTGCTCTGATCAATAACTATATGATACGCCAGGGCATTCTGGATGTGGAAACTGCCGAAGCACAAATCAGGGAAGCATGGGGATCGGTCTATCCGCAAATCGCAACCTCAGGCAGTTACACAAGAAATTTAAAAACACCCAACCCTTTTGCCGGTTCGGACGCAGGCGGCCTGTTTGAATCTTTGGGAGCTATGGATTGGCTCGCTTATAATGAGCAAGCACGAACAGACGGCGACCCAAACACGGAGCCAATCCCCATAGACGAATTTTTTGAGCGACAACAGCAGGGATATCGCGATGCAGGATTAACTCCGCCCGGTATGGATGGTACAAATCCGTTTGCTGTTGAAAATCAGTTCGAATTTGGCCTTTCAGTTTCTCAAACCATATATAATGGTGCTGCTTTTGCGGCAATCCGAGGGGCCAGGCAGGTACGGGAACTGAATGAAGATCAGGCAGAACTGGATCGGCAGATTGTGGTAGATGAGATCAAAAATTCGTTTTATACGGCGATGTTGGCCATTGAACAGAGAGATGTGCTGCGTGCAAGTGTGGGGCGTCTGCAGGAAACCGTTGAAGAGACAAAAAAATCTGTTCAGGCCGGGGTTCTGTCAAAGTACGACCGGATCAGTGCAGAGGTAGAACTCGTTAATCTTGAAACCAACCTGATTGAGGTGGAAAATCAGGCCGAACTGGCAGTAAAAAATCTGGCATTACAGCTTGGAATTTCCACTCAGACAAAAGTAAATATCAGGGGTGCTTTGAGTTATGATGATTCGATGCTGCCTGAAGTTTTGGATCCCGACTTGGCCTATGAGAGGGCCGTTCAGCAGCGGCCGGATTTGCGGCAATCTGAAGGAATGATTGAATTGCTGAATGTTGAGGGAGATATCGCCCGATCGTCATTTCTGCCTACGGTGAACGCTTTTGCCAATGCCGCATATATTGGTCAGGTACCATCAAACCGCACCCGAATTTTACAAGTTGAAGATGAGGATTTTGTGTTTGAGTCGGATACCAGAGACTTTTTTGACAGTTCGTACTGGAACCCGGCCGTAGCTGTGGGATTGAGATTCAGCTGGAATATATTTACTGGTTTTCAGTCGAAAATGAGAGTGGAACAGAATAAAATTGCTGTGCGTCAGGCTGAAATCAACCGGGAATTCCAGAAAAATGCGATCTACCTGGAAATTGAACAGGCCGTGCGAAACGTGGAAACGGCTTTGAAACGAATTCAAAGTCAGGAGCGAAACATTGAGCAGGCTGAACTGAACTATGAGTTTGCATTGAAACGCTTAACCGAAGGTGCCGGCACACCTCTTCAGGAGAGGCAGGCTTCCACATTGCTGGATCAAAGCAAAATTAACTATCTCTCGGCCGTGCACGATTACCTGGTTGCACTGAGCCAATACGAAAAAGCGATCGGAAACCCCATATTGAAAGATTAAAACCAAAAAATTGAACAATAAAATGTTGAAATCGGCAATTAAAATAAGCTTTGCAACAGCACTAACACTATTTGTCATCTCTTGCAACGGAGAAATTGAAAATAACACAGATGACAATGCCGTCCGGCTGATCCCTGTTGAAACGGTTACTGTTGAAAGGGGTGATTTTGAAGACTACATTCGCCTGACGGGTACCGTTGAGGCAATGAATGATGCGATTATTTCATCTGAAAGTTCCGGTCGGATTTTATCAATCAGTGATCGGGGGCAGCGAGTACGCCAGGGCGAGGTGATTGCAGAAATGGACGACCGCATTTTGAGGTCTCAGTACGAGGCAGCGCGTACAGGATTCAATCTTGCCAATGATACATACAATCGGCTTGAAGCGCTTTATGCAGATTCAATTATCAGTACACAAGACTACGAAAGTGCCAAGGCACAGCGGGATCAGGCAAAAGCCCAGCTCGATCTGACAGAAAAACAGCTTCAGGATTCAAAAATTGAAGCTCCGTTTGACGGCCGTGTAGAAGACAGAATGATTCGAACGGGCGAATTGATAAATCCCGGGCAGCCGGTCGTCAGGCTGGTAAATACCAATAGTGTGCGGATATTAGCAGGAATTCCGGAGCGATATTCAGGTGAAATAACAGAAGGCTCCGAAGTAACAGCCCATTTCAGAGGAATTGACGGAGAAGCCTTTACCAGTGAGGTTACCTATGCAGGGAATGTGATTGACCCTGATACACGAACGTTCACTGTAGAAATTGAACTGTCAAATCAGGGCGAAGTGATCAAACCAGATATGGTTGTGGATATTCAGGTGAAACGAAGTACGCTTGATAATGTGATTGTGATACCCAGAACGGCAATAGTGAGAGATGAAGAAGGTGTTTCCGTTTTCCGTTCGAGGGAAGAAAACGGACGAAAAATTGCTGAACTGGTTGATGTGAGAACCGGCCCGGCATCCGGTCCGCTCATCCAGGTTGTTGACGGTTTATCCGAAGGAGATGAAGTGGTGGTGATGGGGATGCGAACGCTGAGTGTTGGTGATGAACTGAATGTTCTGCAAAATGAATCCAGTTTGGAGCGGGCAGAACGCCTGAGGGAGCGCGACAGACCTGTTGTTTCGTTTTAGACCTGTCGAAATTCTGTCAAAAATGTTGTAAAAATTATTCCAGATGAAACTAACTGAAATTACACTAAAAAACAGAACAGCAATTGTTGTTTTAACGGCAATTTTGATTGTTGCAGGGGCGTACAGCTACAGTACCATTCCAAAAGAATCGAACCCTGCTATCGAAATTCCAATTTTTATCGTCAATACAATCTATCCCGGTATTTCTCCTGCCGATATGGAATCTCTGGTAACTCAACCCATTGAACGGGAATTGCAGGGCATTAACGGGGTGACCGATATTCGATCTACCACCACTGAAAGTTTCAGCAGTGTAGTGGTGGAGTTTGATCTTGATGTACCGATTACAGAAGCCAGCCAGCGGGTGCGCGAACGGGTGGATCTGGCAAGAAATGAATTGCCGCCAGATGCCGAAGAACCGTTCATCATCGAAATTGATCTGGACGATTTTCCGATTATGACCGTGAACCTGGCAGCAGATTATCCGCTTTCGCGATTAACGGAAGTAGCCGAGCGCCTTGAAGAAGACATTGAGGCACTTGCCGGTATTCGTGAGGTTGAAATGATCGGGAGTGTGGAGCGAGAAGTTCAGGTAAATGTAGATCTTGCAGCTTTAAATGGCTATGGCCTGGGTTTTGGGCAGCTTGTGAATGCCATTCAGGGGCAAAACTTAACCATTCCCGGTGGTACGGTTGATGTAGATATGATGAGCTATCTGATTCGCGTAAGCGGCGAGTTCGATCAACCCGAAGAGATAGAAAATCTTGTAATAGCCCGCCCAATGGGAGAAGGACCGCGCGGCCCCGGATTAGTCTATATGAGAGATGTGGCAGAAGTGCTTTTTGGGTTTAAAGACCGGGAGAGTTATGCACGGTTAAGAGCTTATAAAATTGATGAAAACGGCAAAAAAGTCGATCTGGCAGAAGATCAGATTCAGGATAATCAGGTAATCAGCCTGAATGTTAAAAAAAGGCCGGGTGTAAACATTCTGGATACCGCATACGAAGTGCAAGAAGTGCTGGATAATTATCCGTTTCCATCCGGTACAAGTGTTGTTATCACCGGTGATTTTAGTGAGGACATTGAAATCCTGATATCCGACCTTGAAAACAGTATCATCAGCGGGATGTTATTCGTAATTCTGGTGCTTGTTTTTTTTCTGGGAATTCGCAATGCCCTGTTGGTGGGTACAGCCGTTCCGCTTTCAATACTGGTAGGTTTTATTGTGCTGATGGTAATGGGGCAAACTGTAAACTTCATTATTCTCTTCAGTCTTATAATTGCATTGGGGCTTTTGGTTGATAACTCCATTGTGGTGGTCGAAAATATTTACCGGTACCGCGAAATGGGATACGGGCGCTTTGAGGCCGCTAAGCTTGCCACCGATGAAGTGGGGTATGCCCTTATTGCAGCCACATCCACGCTTCTGGCAGCTTTCATTCCAATGACGTTCTGGCCCGGTATTATCGGCCAATTTATGGGATACCTGCCCATGACGTTGATTATTGTTCTTTTATGTTCGCTTTTTGTGGCTTTGGTACTGTATCCCGTGTTAACGGCATACCTGGTGAAACTGGATCATGAAGAGCGAAAACCGATCCCGGCTGTTCTAAAAGGAATTTTACTGGGACTTACCGTTTTTCTGGCAGTTGCCATCGGTATGGCAAACTGGATTACACTGGTGGTTTCACTTCTCACAGTGGCTTTCTTTGTTTTATCATACAAGTTCATCATCAAACCTCTTTCCATCATCTTTACCGAAAGAACTCTTCCGCGTATTCTCAAATATTATAAAGTGATGCTTCGGTCATTCCTTCAAAGAGATTACCGGTCTAAGTATGCGCTTCTTCGTAATACACTGGCGCTCGGGAGCCTTGCCGCAGCACTGACACTGGCCATTTTGGGGGCGATAGTTGGTATCTTTTCGCCGGCATCAGGAATTCTTTTTGCTGCCGCAGGTGTATTTGGTGTGATTGGTTTTGTAATGGTTATGATCCACTTTTTGGAAGCCATGTATATCGGTGGCAAAATATCCATCATTATTGGTCTGGTGCTTGGCATTTTCAATTCACTGATTCTATTGGTTATCTCTTTCACACAAACGGTAACACTGCAGGTGTGGATGGTTCTGCTCATTGTACCGATTGTGCTAATTGCAGTAGGGTTTCTGGGGCTATTCAGAAAATCGGATAAGCCACTTATTTTAACCGATAATCGCTCTCTTCTTCTGAATGCCGTGATGGGTACCCTGTTTACAATTTTTGGGATGTTTGTGATAGCTCCCACCGGGGTTGAATTTTTCCCCGAAACGGATCCAAACCGGATTAATATTGAGCTGGAAGGCCCAATCGGGATGAATGTACATGCAAGCAACGAGATTGCCAAAAATGTGCAGCAGCGTATTTATAATTTGATTGACAGAGATCCCGCAGTAAAAGCCAATATTGAAAATATTCAAACCAATGTAGGAGTTTCAGGAAATCCGTTTTTTGGCGGAGGTGGGCAAAGCCCAGAACTGTCACGGCTCACCATAAATCTGGTTGACTACGGCGAACGCGCAGAACCATCAGCCGCTACAGTAAGTAAACTTCGGGATGTTGTCAGTGATATTCCTGATATCATCATTAATATTGAGGGTGAAGAGATGGGCCCCCCAACCGGTGCACCGGTTAATATTGAAGTATCGGGGGATGATTTTGATGAGATCGTAAGAATCACCAGAGAGATTACACAAATTTTGGTTGAGGCCTCCACAACACAAAGAGTGCCGGGCCTCGTTGACGTCAGAAACAATGTAAGTGGGGGGTTGCCTGAGTACAGAATACTGGTGGATTACGAAAAAGCCAGCCGAATTGGATTGAGTATGGCAGATATTGCCCAAACCATCCGCATTGCCAATAACGGACTGGATGCCAGCAAATGGCGCGACGGCGAAGATGAGTATGATATTGTGGTAAGACTTCGCGAAGAAGATCGCCAGGATCTGGAGAGCCTGAGGAATCTGAACATCATGACCATGGCAAATACAATGGTGCCGCTGGTGTCGGTGGCTTCATTTGAAGAAGGCTCGGGGCTTGGAACCAT
>SL_3KL_010_SEDDRAFT_10002334_pt1 | contig 17376 bp, 14 predicted proteins | sample SodLakKL_010_SED_2_FD_10381 | JGI IMG/M metagenome (IMG submission 10381) | reverse complement strand
AGTCATGGAAGCTACCAAACGTTCTGAAGAATTGCGCTTTGGTTAGCAAAATCAGCACTTAATAAGTTTAGATGCAATCCTTTAATAATTAAANCTGCTCCGCCTGTTTAATAAAACTACNCTCGCTGATAGTTTAGGCCGGAGCTGCAGCGGCTTAACTCAAAAGATAAGAGAGGTGTATCCATGAAACGTTTTCATGAATCTTTGGAAAAGAATTTACCAATGCTGGTTGATACTACATTAAGAGACGGTGAACAAACAGCCGGTGTAGTATTTTCCAACCGTGAGAAATTAAGAATTGCTAAAATGCTTGATAACCTGGGAGTTCATCAAATTGAAGCCGGGATCCCCGTGATGGGTGGGGATGAGAAAGCAGTTATCAAGGAAATGGTTTCCTATAAACTTCAGGCCTCAATAATGGCATGGAACCGGGCTAACATTGAAGATATCAAGCATTCAATAGAATGTGGTGTAGATGCGGTTGCCATATCAATCTCAACTTCAGATATACATATCAACCATAAGCTGAGAACATCAAGAGAATGGGTTTTAGAAAACATGACTAAAGCTGCTGAGTTTGCCAGTAAAGAAGGTTTATATATTTCAGTCAACGCCGAAGATGCTTCCCGTTCAGACATGGAGTTCCTGGTCCAGTTTGCCGAAGCAGCAAAACAGGCCGGAGCCAACCGCTTGAGATTTTGTGATACTATCGGGGTTCTCGAGCCTTTCAAAACTTATGAAATAATTTCTGAACTGATCGGAAAAACCGGTATGGATATAGAAATGCACACCCATAATGATTTTGGGATGGCTACAGCTAATGCCCTGGCAGGATTAAAGGCAGGGGCCCGTTTTCTTGGTGTAACAGTCAACGGATTAGGAGAAAGAGCCGGAAATGCTGCTCTTGAGGAAGTAGCCATGGCCTTAAAGCACCTCTTTGGTGTCAACTTAGGAGTTAATACAAAAGATTTTCGTAACCTCTGTGAATACGTCGCCAGGGCTTCCGGCCGTCAGCTTTACCCGGCAAAACCGATTGTTGGTACAAATACTTTTGCACACGAATCTGGTATTCATGCTGACGGTGTAATGAAACATCCCGAAACATATGAAGTGTTCAGCCCTGAAGATGTCGGCCTGGAAAGACAGATCGTTATTGGCAAGCATTCCGGCTCGAAGGCTATTAAGATGAAATTTGTTGAGTATGGTATAGACCTGTCCGATGAAGAGGCAGCTGACCTTCTAAAAGCGGTCAGATCGGTTACTGTTGATTTAAAGCGCACCCTCTTTGATAAAGAGCTGATGTATATTTATGAAGACTACCTTTATGAAAAAAAACTTGCTCCATCGGGAGCAGAGTCTGAAAGCCAGGAGTAGGACTTGAATGAAAGATAATCTATACTGTGTAGTTGATATTGGCGGAACAAAAATACTTCTGCTTCTTATGGATGAAGCAGAAAATATTTTGTTCCGTGAAAAACGTGCTACACCGAAGCCGGAAGAACCAGATGCTATCATTAAGGTGATCAAAGATCTCTTAGCAAAAGCTAACAGGAAAAACGGTTACAGGCCAGAGAAAAAGCCAAAAGCAATTGGTGTCTGTATTGCCGCCTTTTTGGATCACCGAAAAGGATTGGTTTACCAATCACCAAACCTTCACTGGAATGAAACGGTTCCTTTTGCGCAAATTATGTCAGAGCAGCTTAATTGTCCTGTATTTATTGAAAATGATGCCAACGCTGCAGTGGTGGGTGAAGTTTTTTATGGCGCAGCCAGGGGCCATAGTAATGCTATATATGTTACTATCAGCACAGGTATTGGCGGAGGCCTTTTCCTGGATGGCAGGTTATACCGGGGTCACAGCGGTTTTGCCGGCGAAATCGGCCATATCAAACCCTTTGGCAAAGGCAGAACCTGCAATTGCGGCGGACATGACTGCCTTGAGAGGTGGGCATCCGGCACTGGTATAGAGCTAAGCGCAAAAACTATCTGGCCTGAAGACGAAGTTTATCCCAAGCAGATCGATGCCAGATGGGTCTTTGAAGAAGCGGATAAAGGAAATACACTGGCTAAAAATATTATCGACCAAACCATGGAAATTACAGGCAGGGGCCTGGCCAACCTGGTTAATCTTTTTAATCCTTCCTGCATTGTCATCGGAGGCGGGGTAGCAGGCAGCAGGAAAAATTATTTTAACGGGATTGCAGAGGTTATAAATAAAGAAGCAATCAAGCCTTCTGTGGAAATTACCCCGCTTGAGATTGTTCCGGCCCAGCTGGAACCTGATGCCGGCTTATGGGGAATGTATGCCATATTAACCGATCGGTTGGAGGAGTAAAACTTGGAAAGTTCGCAACCACTTGAATATAGAGAGCAGATGGAGCGCCTTGAACAGATAGAGCAGATAGAACCTTTAGAACCTGTCTTTGACCTGCTCGAAACTTTAATTTCCCGCTATGGTATAACCGGGATTGCAGCCGCTATGTTTGCTGAAAGCGCAGGAGTGCCATTTGCATCAATAATTGTCCTGCTGACGGCGGGAACATTGATTTTAAGAGGAACCGTTTCTTTCTGGTCTCTCCTGCTTGCATCTACCCTTGGCATTACCCTTGGTTCTATTGTAAGCTACCTGCTGGGTCTTCTGGGTAGTATGGCCGGAACAGCTGTCAGGTCAGGAATCTTTAATTACTTTCCCGATCACAAAAAAGTTACCAGGGCTACAAAAAAATCAAAGTTTATGCGTCTCTGGGAAAGGTATGGCAACTTTTCCATCTTTATGGCCCAGCTCTGGGGCTTTTCCCGCACTTTTGGATCCTTTCCAGCCGGTGCCATGCATATGAATTTTTTTATTTTTATTATCTATACATTTCTTGGTGGTGCACTTTTTAGCTTTGCCTATATCGCAGCCAGCATTGCCCTGACCGGAACTATGAGCGCTACCATGGGTATCCTTAGGATCGTCCTTAACATTTCACCATGGCTTTTTATTATTGTAATCCTTGCCACAGCCGCAGCAGTTTACATTATAATCATTAAAAAACGCTCCGGCCATTTGCCCGACTTTAAAAAAGTTTATTACAAGTTGATGCAAAAGATTAATAAAAAATTATAANTAANCTGCAAAGGCGGAGGAATTTGGAGTTGGATAAAAACCTGTCTAACAAGGTTTCAATAACCCGATGTAATAGTTATCATCTTCAGACGGTGCTTGAAAGTTTCACTGAACTTTTTAAACCCTGGAACGGAATCAACTATTTTGTCAAACCGGGTCAGAAAGTCTTACTTAAGCCAAATCTACTGGCCGCTGCCAGGCCAGAAGAAGCAGTTACTACTCACCCTTTAATAATCAAGGCCCTGGCTGTAATGGTCCAGGAAGCCAAAGGAATAGTCCATATTGCCGATAGTCCCGGAACTGATGATCCTGACCTTGTTTATCGCAAAACCGGGATGAAAGAGGTTGCCGAGGAAACAAATTCAACTCTAATCAAGTTTGACCACAATACAAATAAAGATTATTATATTAATAGTGATCATGAAAAATTTAAGCTGGCTTCAGCACTGGATCAGATGGACCTGGTGATCAATGTCGCCAAACTTAAAACTCATCCGCTAACCGGGCTTACAGCAGCAGTAAAAAATACTTACGGCTGCATTGTCGGCAAGAAGAAGGCTCTTTTGCACGTGGAGCATCCATTGCCGAAAAGCTTTTCAAGGCTGGTGTTGGATGTTTGCCTGGCAGTAAAGCCTGGGCTTTCTATAATTGATGCTGTTGTCTCCATGGAAGGTTTAGGTCCGCGCGGCGGCAACCCGAGGCATACAGGACTCCTACTGGCCAGTCCCAATGCAGTTGCAGTAGATCGCGCAGCTGCCGAAATTACAGGCTTTGATACAGATGAAGTTCCCACATTGACTGCTGCCAGGGAAAAAGGTTTAACGGGAACAAACTTAAAAGAAATAACAATTGAAGGGTTAAGTCTCAAAGAAAGTAAGATCAAGAATTTCAACAAGGGTCTGGCAGCAGGCGGCAGTATTGGACGCCTGGTCGCAAATTTCCCGATGGCCCGGTTCTGGGGTTGGGCTCGGAACAGAAGACCCTATCCAGGTATTGATGAAAATAAATGCATAAATTGCGGGAAATGTGTTAAGGATTGCCCTGCCCAGATAATCATGGCAGGACAACCTATCCCGGACATAGAACGCAGCTCCTGTATAAGATGTTACTGCTGCAGAGAGTTTTGCCCTGAAGGAGCAATTATATTAAAATAGAAGCAGCAAACAGAAAGGAAAGGTAATATGGGTAAAACAAAATTTAGCCTTAAAGTTTATAATGAACGGTGCAAGGATTGCGGAATTTGTTTCGAATTTTGTCCAAAAAACAATCTGATAGCCGGGGAAGACGGCAGCCCGGAACTGATTGATAAAGATGAATGTACAGGATGCAAACTTTGTGAGTACATGTGTCCTGATTTTGCCATACAGGTCCAAAAAGATTAATTTATATGCAAGCTATCGTATAGCTGTCTCTTGCTTTGCAAAAGAATTAAAATTCCCGGTATTGCATACCAAATTATTTCATAATTTATTACCATATAATGACTTCTTATACAAGACGAGCCCTATATGATGCAAAGAAAGCAGAACGAAACCGTTTAACCTGGCTCAGTAAAGTGAGGGCGTCATTATTACCGAAACCGCATGGAATAAATTTACAATAACTAATAAAGAAAACCTCGGTCTTTCAACCATGCTTTTAGATAGTGGTAAGCCTGACCTGGTCATTGTCAGTCACGGCTTTACCGGTTCGAAAGAAGGAGGAGGCCGAGCGATTGAAATGGGAGAAGCTTTAGCCGATATTGGCTTCAGCACAATATTATTTGACTTCGCAGGCTGTGGCGAAAGCGATGGAAATTTTACAGATATAACCCTCAGCAGCCACACCAATGATCTTGAAGCAGTAGTAAAATGGTCTCGGCAAAATGGATTTATTAATATCATTTTAACCGGCAGAAGTTTTGGCGGAAGCACTATTGTCAATTACGCATCACGTGATAATAGCATTAAAGCTATATGCACATGGGCTGCTGTAGCAAGGCTTGATGACCTCTTCAATAAGTTTGCCGGTCAAGAAATAACCGGTCCCCCTGACCAGCTATCAACTATTCATGGAGATGAAGGAACAGTTTACCTGAAAAACAATTTTTTTTACGATCTGAAGCAGCACAATTTGCTGCAAGCTTCAGCAAAACTTGACCTGCAGGGACTGTTGATTATTCACGGATCTGCCGACGAATCAGTCCCGGTGAAAGATGCACACCTGCTATATGAAGCAGCCCCGGAACCGAAACAGCTGGCGGTTATTGAGGGCGCCGACCACCGTTTTTCGAACCATATCGATCAGGTCTGGGACCGGTTCTTTACCTGGCTCATGCAGCTTACTTAAAAATAAGTTGAAAAGGTGTCAGACACCTTTTCAACTTATTATCAATAAATAAAATGGAGTTATTCCCAATGACCCAAAAATACCACTTAATTACCCTGGGCTGCCAGATGAATGAACACGACTCCGAAGTCATCTCAGCCCTGGTAGAAAATATGGGCTACCTCGCTGTCCAAACACCGGATGATGCAGACTTGATCATTATTAATACCTGTGCTGTACGGAAAAAACCTGAAGACAAGGTTACCTCATTGCTGGGCAAATTTGCCGCTCTCAAAGCTGAAAAGCCTGATTTAACCATTGCNGTTGGCGGNTGCATGTCACAACAGGAAGATACAGCTAAATTCTTAAAAANCCGCTTTCCCTACCTGGATCTTATATTCGGGACACATGCTTTGCCACGTCTGCCAGAATTGATCAGCGAAGCTGGCAGCAAAAAAGAAACTATTATTGAAGTAGATGAAAGTTATCTTGATAGGGAAGGGCTACCTGCTGCTCATAGCGGCGGATTCAAGGCCTGGCTTCCGGTTATATACGGGTGCGATAATTATTGCTCATACTGCATCGTTCCCTATGTACGTGGTCGGGAACGCAGCAGGGCCATGACCGATATTATTGCAGAAGCAGGCGAACTGGCCTCCCAGGGATATGTCGAGCTAACTCTTCTTGGCCAGAATGTCAATTCCTATGGACAGGATTTACCGGGTCAGTTCACTTTTGCCCGGTTGCTGAGAGAATTGAACCAGGTAGAAGGCCTGGAAAGAATCCGTTTTATGACATCACACCCCAAGGATCTTTCCACCGATCTCATTGAAACTGTAAAAAATGGGGAAAAAATATGCGAGCATTTTCACCTGCCGGTCCAGTCCGGCAGTAACCGAATTCTTAAAGCTATGAATCGCCGTTATACCCGAGAGCATTACCTGGACCTGGTTGGTACGATCAAGGAAAGCATTCCCGGCGTTGCACTTACTTCTGACATAATCGTGGGTTTCCCGGGAGAAGATGAGGAGGACTTCCTTTCCACCGTTGATCTGCTTGAAAAGGCCAGGTTTGACAATGCCTTTTCTTTTCTCTACTCGCCGCGGAAAAACACTGCTGCCAGTGAGTTAACAGATAACCTGACACACCGAGAAAAAGAAAATCGCTTACAGCGGCTAAACCAGGTGCAGCACAGGATAAGTAAGGAAATAAATGAAGACCTTGCCGGGAAGTCTGTAGAACTTTTAGTGGAGGGCGAGAGTAAAGGCAACCCAGAAATACAAAGCGGCAGGACCAGGACCAATAAGCTGGTGCATTTCAAAAGCAACAAAGATCTGACCGGAAAACTGGTCCGGGTGAAAATCACCGAAGTCCGCACCTGGAACCTGGTTGGTGAAATAGATAATAATCTAAACAATGATAAAGTTACTCACATTATTTAACACGGGTCCTTTTGTCCACATTAAAGATAGCTTATAATAAATATGAAATATAGTCACATTAAGTTAAGCGAGGAACCTGATTTGTCAAAAGCCAGCCCAATGATGGAACAATATAAGTCAATTAAAGCCCGGCATCCTGATAAACTGCTGCTGTTCCAGGTTGGCGACTTTTACGAACTTTTTTATGAAGACGCTGAATTGGCCGCAAAAGAGATGGAAATTGCCCTGACATCTCGGGACGGCGGCAGCGATAATCCTATTCCCCTGGCCGGAGTTCCGATTCATTCTGCAGAAAATTACCTGAATAGACTGTTGTCTAAAGGATATAAAATAGTTGTTTGTGACCAGGTAGAGCAGGCTTCGCAGGCAAAAGGGCTTGTTCGCCGAGAAATTACCAGAATTCTTACACCGGGCACAATAACTGACCAGGAAATGCTTGAAGAAAGCCGCAATAATTACCTGACCGTTGTAATAGCAGAAAGTAACAATTATTACGGCCTGGCTGTTGTAGATGTTTCAACAGGAGATTTTAAGGTAACCGAAAATAAAAGTGAAGCAGCCTGGGATTTTATTGCCGATGAACTGCGCCGGCTACAGCCTGCGGAAGTGCTTTGCAATACGGAAGATCTCGAAATGCGCTGCCGCAAACAGGTTGATGTTAACAAGAGCAGCCTGGTTGAAACACTGACAAATATTCCGGATCATAATGAAACCGTAGCATTAATTACAGAACAGTGGAACAGGGACACCTGGCAGAAACTTGATTTAGACAGGTACCCCCTGGCAGCGAAATGCGCCGCTGCCGCCCTGACATACCTGGAATTGCTGCAGCAGCTTCCTCCGGATGGCAAGCATTTCCATGAGCTGGAACTGTATTTCAACTATAAAAATATGATTATTGATAGTATTACCAGCCGTAACCTCGAGCTGACCCAATCGATCAGGGATGGCAGCAGGCAGGGCAGCTTGCTGGCCTTGATTGACCGCTGCATGACAGGAATGGGCAAAAGGCTGCTGCGCCGCTGGGTTGAACAACCCTTAGTGGAGCAAGGTAAAATTGAAGCCCGCCTGGATGCCCTGTCGGAATTGCAAAATAAGCCCCTGTTAAGAAGGGACTTACGTAAAAAACTGCAGGATATTTTCGACCTGGAACGTTTTTGCAGCAGGCTTTCCTATCAACGTGTAAATGCCCGCGATCTAGTAGCCCTAAAGAATACCCTTCGCCAGCTGGATCCTGTAAAAGAAATAACGCTCAACTGTGATTCTGACCTATTAAAAGAGGTCGCCGTCCAAATGCCCTCTTTTGATGAACTAATTGCCCGGATAGAAAAAGCCCTGGTTGAAGATCCTCCTCTTTCCCTGAAAGAGGGAGGGCTGTTTAAAACCGGCTATAACCAGGAAGTCGATAGCTTGAAAACCACAGCCAACGAAGGAAATACCCTGCTGTTAGATTTCGAGCAAAAAGAGCGCGCCCGCACGGGAATAAAATCTCTACGGGTTGGTTACAACCGAAACTTTGGCTACTATATTGAAATAACCAAAACTAACCTTGATCTTGCGCCACCCGAATACCATCGCAAGCAAACTCTGATCAATGCAGAACGATTCACCACGGAAGAGCTGAACAGGATGGAGGAACAGATTATCGGTGCCCGTGACAAGCTGGCAGCGTTGGAATACAACCTTTTTGAGGAGCTGCGCGACTTTGTGTCAAACCATACCGGTGAACTGCTGGCAGCGGCTCATGAATTAGCTCGCCTTGACTGCCTGCAGGGTCTGGCAGAAACGGCTAAAATATAACTATTGCCGTCCGGTATTCTCAGGTAAAGGNAATATGTCGGTAAAACAAGCCCGTCACCCTGTCGTAGAGCAGCTTGCTTTTGAGAGGTTTGTTCCTAATGATATTACTATTAACCGCGACAGGTACCTGCTGGTAATTACCGGTCCGAATATGGCCGGTAAAAGCACATATATTCGCAGTGCCGCCCTGGTGGCAATAATGGCCCAAATGGGCAGCTTCATCCCGGCTGACAAAGCAGAAGTCCCAATCATTGACCGTATTTTTGCCCGCGTTGGAGCCAGCGATGACTTAAGCAGGGGTCACAGCACTTTCATGGTGGAAATGCAGGAAACTGCTGCGATATTAAGGGAATCTACTCCGGATAGCCTGATCATTCTTGATGAAATAGGGAGGGGGACCAGCACTTATGACGGCATGAGTATCGCCCGTTCTGTCCTGGAGTATATCAGTAAAAAAATTAAAGCAAAAACATTATTTTCAACTCATTATCACGAACTGACCGAACTTGAAGGCGAACTGCCCGGCATTAAGAACTATACGATGGCCGTAAAAGAAAAGGGGAAGGAAGTTATTTTCCTGAGACAAATTATACCCGGCAAAGCAGATAAAAGCTATGGTATCAATGTTGCTCGCCTGGCAGGTGTTCCACTGGAAGTACTGATAAGAGCCGAATCTATACTGACAGAGCTGGAGCTGGCTGCATCAAGTGCAGCGGAGCAGCAGCTGTCCCTGCTGCCGATGGTTTCAGAGCCGGTGTCAAACCATGAAGCTGAATTGGCTGTGATTGAAGAACTGAAAAATGTTGATTTAAATCGCATGACCCCGCTCGAATCCATACAGAAATTGTATGACCTGCAAAATCAGCTGCAGGAAATAGATACAGCGGTCGATAAGGAATAGTTATATTATGAAAATTAAAGTTCTCGACAAAATTATTGCCGAACAGATCGCAGCCGGCGAAGTTATAGAAAACCCGGCTTCGGTGGTAAAGGAGCTTGCGGAAAATGCCATTGATGCCGGCGCAACCAGGATAGAAGTAGAGCTTGAAGAGGGTGGGAAAAAACTAATTGCCGTCACCGACAATGGCTGTGGTATCATTAACTCGGAGTTGCCCCTGGCTTTTCAAAGATTCGCAACAAGCAAGCTCTCCGTCCTGGAAGATCTCGATCGCCTTTCAAGCCTGGGCTTCAGGGGAGAGGCACTACCCAGCATCGCTGCTGTTTCCAGGGTCAAGCTTATTACCAGGCCAGTAGGATATCTTGCTGCTTCAGGTATTGCCATTGAAGGCGGGGAAATTATCAGCCATGACGAAACCGGGGCGCCACCCGGCACCAGGGTTGAAGTAAAGGACCTCTTTTTTAATACACCGGGCAGGCTGAAGTTCTTGCGTGCTGCCAGCGTTGAATCAACCAGGGTCAGCACTCTGCTATCAGAATTGTCCCTTGCCCGCCCTGATATTGCCTTCAGCTTGAAAAGTGGAAAAAGAAACCTTTTTAGTTCACCCGGCGATGGAATACTTCTGCATGCAATCGCTTCACTATACGGGCGGGATACAGCTGAAGCCATGATTGAACTTAGTCGGAAGGATCAGTCCAGCGGAATTAGCCTTGCTGGATATACATCCAGCCCATATCTTACAAGATCATCGCGGCGTTGGATAACATTAATAGTTAACGGACGCCTGGTTAAGAACGCGATGATTTTAAATGCCCTTGAGAGAGCTTACGGAGATCTTCTACCGGGCCGACGCCATCCGCTTGCAATCTTGCTTTTAAAAGTTCCCCCGCACTTACTGGATGTTAATGTTCACCCTGCCAAGATAGAAATACGTTTTCAGGACCCGGAAAATATAAAAAGCATAGTATACAGGACTGTAAAATTGGCTCTTCAGCAGAATCGGAATCTTCCTGAATGGCCGGAGCAAAACATTCCTCAAAAATATAACACTTCCTACTCTGCAGAAAAGAAAGCTTTATATAAAGAAGAGCAGCAGGCAGACCGCCAGATGCATTTTAACAGGCAGGAATATCACAGAAATGTTGAAAATATAAAGCATTTCCAAAGTCAGCCTGACCAAATAGCTGAGGGACAGTCACCGGAAAGTGGTAATGACTACCGTTTAATCGGGCAATACCTGCAAAGCTACCTCCTGGTAGAGAAAGGAGAGGATCTGCTTCTAATTGATCAGCATGCCGCTCATGAAAGAATACATTACCACCGGTTATCACAAAACAAGCCGGTTTTGCAAAAGAAAGAAAGTGTACAGCTAACTCTACCCGAGACCATTAGTACACCTTCAGCCTGGCGAGGCAAAATACCTGAACTGCTTCCTGTACTTAACAAGTTTGGTTTTGACCTTGAACCACTTGGTGAGGATAGCTATGTATTGAGAGCAGTTCCCTTCATGATTCGCGGTCAGACTGATCGGGCCCGTATTTATGATCTGCTGGAAACCCTTGTTGAAGAAAATTTTGACACAGAAAGCAGTCAAAATGATATAATTCTCAAGACAATAGCCTGCCACCGCTCTGTGAAGGCTAAACAGCCCCTCAGCAGGGATGAAATGAGCCAACTTCTTGACGAATGGGTAAATACACCGCTGGCTGAATACTGCCCGCATGGTCGCCCAACCGTCCTTCGCTTTAACCGCAACCAGTTAGAAAAAGGTTTTCATCGCAAGGGGAATGCCGGAAATGAATGATAACAACAGCAATGAGTTAATACCCCTGATTATCCTGGCCGGACCAACCGCTGTAGGGAAAACCTCTGTAGCACTGGAATTAGCCTATTTGCTAAAAACAGACATTATCAGTGCTGATTCAGCCCAGGTTTACCGGGGGCTGGATATCGGAACTGCTAAACCAACTGTGCAAGAACAGGAAAAAGCCAGGCATCACCTGATAGACCTGGTTAACCCCGATCAAAATTACAGCGCTGCTGACTACCAGAAAGATGCCGACCGGGTTATTATGCACTTATGGCAGCAAAATAAACTACCATTTATGGTAGGAGGCACTGGAGCCGACCAGGAGCTGAGAGATAAGTTTATAAAGCAATGTGATGAGGATGGCCTGGATCGGCTTTATGAAAAATTAAGTACAGTAGACCCTGAAGCTGCTTCCAAAATTCATCCCAATGACCGGAAAAGAATTATCAGGGCCCTGGAAGTATATACCCTGGAAGGAAAACAGATTTCCGGGCAGGTCAGTGAAACAAAAACTAATATTTCACCTTACCGGCTCTTTTATCATGGTCTGACCATGGACCGTGATCAGTTATATACCAGGATTGATAGAAGAGTTGACCTGATGATTGAAGAAGGCTTTCTTGAGGAAGTACGAAGTTTGATAGAAAAAGGCTACAGCCTAAACAGCCCGGGCATGCAAATTCTCGGTTACCGCCAGCTGGCAGAATACCTTGAAGGCAACATTTCTTTTAATGCTGCAGTCCAGGAAATTAAGAAACAAACGCGTAACCTGGCCAAAAGACAGCTGACCTGGTTTCGCCGGGAAGAGGCTATAGAATGGTATGAAATCAATAATCAATCAACTTTTTCCGATATTGCAGAAAATATTTACTCTAAAGTGAAGGATATATGCACCTGACGGGCGAATAATACATTTTGAAAGCAACAGAAACGAAGGGAGCCAGATATATGAAAGGCGCAATTAATTTACAGGATACTTTTCTTAACCAGGCTCGCAAAGAAAACATGCTTACCACTGTTTTTCTGATCAATGGTTATCAAATCAAGGGGGTTGTTCGCAGCTTTGATAATTTCACCCTGCTGCTGGAAGTGGAAGGCAAACAGCAGCTGGTTTACAAGCATGCTGTATCAACAATTATACCAATGCGCAACATCAGTTTAAGAACAATGAATGGGGACAGTGACGAAGAGGAAAAACCTGAAGGAGATGCCGAGTAACAGTTTGCAAAAATAAACTGCAAAAAAGGCACTCCTTGAGAGTGTCTTTTTTATTAAAATATTTAGCAAAGGTAGTGTTTAATGATCAAAAGAGAAAGAGCAATCCTGGTTGGACTCGATACCGGACGGGATAATGAAGATACGGAACATTCAATGGCAGAGCTGACCCTGCTTGCTGATACAGCCGGGGCTGAAGCGGTAGAACAAATTATTCAAAAAAGAGATACACCCGACCGTGCTTACTATATCGGCAGAGGCAAGGTAGATGAATTAACTGCCCTTGTTAACATGATAGATGCCGATATGGTTATCTTTAACGAAGAATTATCGCCCTCGCAAATCCGTAATCTCGATAATTCGCTGGGCGTAAAGGTAATTGACCGGACAGCCCTGATTCTTGATATTTTTGCCCGCCGGGCCCTGTCACGCGAAGGAAAGCTCCAGGTTGAGCTGGCCCAGATGCAGTATCTCCTGCCGCGACTGATCGGACTGGGAAACCAGCTTTCCCGCCTTGGAGGGGGAATCGGCACAAGGGGACCAGGTGAAACCCAGCTTGAAGTAGACAGAAGGGTGATCCGACGCAGGATCAGCGACTTAAAAAAAGAGATTGTCGAATTGCGTAAACAGCGCTCCCTGCACCGTGAAAGACGAAAACGTAACCGCTTTAATGTAATAAGCCTTGTTGGATATACCAATGCAGGCAAATCAACCCTGCTCAACACCCTGACCGGTTCTGATTTGTACACTGAAGATAAGCTTTTTGCGACCCTGGACCCCATGGTCAGGAGAGGAACTGTAAACAGCAGCAGGGAAGTCTTATTTACCGATACCGTAGGTTTTATAGAACAGCTGCCCCGGCAGCTGGTAACGGCTTTCCAGGCAACACTGGAAGAAATATCTGTCGCCGATTTGCTGCTGCATGTCATTGACATTAATCATCCGGATCACCTGAATCAGATCAAGGTAGTTCGGGAACATTTGTCAAAAATAGACCCGGATTACAGCCGACGTGAACTGCTGGCCTTTAATAAAGTGGATCTTCCGGAAGAAGAATCAAGCAGGGCATACCTGGAACGCGAATTTCCCCAGGCCTCGTTTCATCTCTGCAAAAACAGGAGAGGGAGTGGAGGATCTAAAAGAGAAAATCGCTGCAAACATAATAAAGCAGCGATATCGCATAAAAATTCACCTTCCTTACAGCGAAGGAAAGCTTCTGTCAGAGATCCAGGAGCGGGGAGATATAGAAAGTGCCGATTACAGGTCAAATCAGATCATAATAAATGCTGTCGTCGATAAAGACCTTGCTGACCGGTTAAACCCATTTATTTCTAATGATAAATCATCTTAACAGTGATTAAAACTTTCGGAATAAGCCGACCACTTTACCTAAAATTTTTATTTCATTTACTACAATAGGTTTATAAGCATCGTTTTCCGGTTGAAGCCGGAAATGTCCATTTTCACGGTAGAAACGTTTGATTGTTGCTTCATCTTCCATTAAGGCAGCGACAATTTCACCGTTATCGGCGGTATCCTGCTGCCTGATAATAACATAATCACCATCATTGATACCTGCATTAATCATGCTTTCACCTGATACCTGGAGAACAAAGCAGTCGTCTTCTCCGGTTGTTAGGTGATCAGGGACGGGAAAATAACCATCACGGTTTTCTGCTGCTAAAATGGGCTGACCTGCAGTTATTTTGCCAATCAGAGGGGCAAAAGAGCAGGTCATTTCCGTCTCACCGTAAGCATTCCTGAGGAGTTTAATAGCCCTGGGTTTGGTTGCTTCCCTGGAAATGTAGCCTTTATCCTGGAGAATATCAAGGTAACCATGAACAGTTGCGGTTGAGCGAATATTCAGGGCTTTACATATTTCCCTGACCGATGGAGGATAATTCCACTTCGATACTTCATGCTCAATAAAATCAAGGACCCTTTTCTGCTTCTCCGTTAACGGCTCCAAACTATCACCCCATTGTATTAAATTTATTGATAATTATAACATGTTTTTAATAAAATATAAACTCCTGTTTGTATAAAAAACCGGGAATATAAAAATGGTCCCGGTTTTTACTGCAGATAGGCCCTATTGGCTTTATTAAATACTCTTTTCCCAGTAACCGTTCAATTTGAGCAGCTTATTCAGACCATCAAGGTAAGCTTTGACACTGGCTTCAATAATATCCGTACTTGTACCGCGACCAGTTATAGTCCTGTCCTGGTAAGACATTTCCACCTTGACCTCACCAAGCGCATCGCGTCCCTGGGTTACAGCATTAAGACGGTAATTGTCAAGGCCGATGTTGAGTCCGGTGATTTTATTAATAGCATTGTAAGCGGCATCAATCGGACCGGCACCAACAGCAACTTCTTCGCTGATGCTATCATCATCCTTTTTTAGCCTGATAATTGCTGCAGGAACACTGGTACTTCCGCTGATAGTTTGCAAGTAATCAAGCTTGTAACGGGGTTCGGTAAAGGAAAGATGATCCAAAACCAGCGCCTCAAGGTCTTCCGGGTAAACTTCTTTCTTTTTATCGGCCAGGTCAACAAAATAACCATATATTTTTTCAAGCTGTTCACTTGTGAGTGAAAAATTCAATTTATTTAGCTGGTTCATAACTGCAGCCCTGCCGCTCCTGGCAGTGAGGCACATCTGGGCAGCTTTTCCACCGATAAGCTCGGCATCAATTATTTCATAAGTTTCCTTATTCTTCAGGATACCATCCTGGTGAATGCCGGATGAATGGGAAAAGGCATTAAGCCCCACAACGGCTTTATTTACAGGCACGGAAATACTGGTTAATTTGCTGACCAGGCGGCTTGTTCTGTAAATCTCGCTAAAATTTAAATCTGTATAATAGGAGAAATAATTTTGCCTGATCCGCAGGGCTACGGCAATCTCTTCCAGGGCTGCATTACCGGCTCTTTCACCAATACCATTTATATTACACTCAATCTGCCTGGCGCCGTTTTTCACCGCTTCCAGGGAATTTGCCACGGCAAGGCCCAGATCATCATGACAGTGAACACTGAGAATTACTTTATCCATACCCGGAACTTTTTCTTTCAGCCTTCTGATCATTGCTCCAAACTCTTCCGGAACAGCATACCCTACGGTATCGGGGATGTTAATGGTGGTAGCCCCGGCCTTAATCACAGCTTCAAGGATTTCGTATAAGTATTCTTCACGGGCCCTGGTAGCGTCTTCAGGTGAATATTCGATATCACTGGTAAAGCGACTTGCATATTTTACTGCCTCAACTCCCTGTTCAAGCAGCAGCTGTGGGTCTTTTTTTAATTTATGCTGCATATGAATGTCTGATGCACCAAGGAATACATGCAGCCTCGGTCTTTCAGCTTCTCTTACGGCTTCCCAGGCGGCATCAATATCTCCCTTGACAGCCCTGGCCAGGCCGCAAATTACAGGCCCTTTAACCTCCCTGGCGATATTTTGCACAGCAAGCTTTTCCCCGGGAGATGAAACAGGAAACCCGGCCTCAATTATATCAACTCCCAATCGAGCCAGTTGACGGGCCACTTCAAGCTTTTCTTCGTAACTTAAGCGAGCACCGGGTGTTTGTTCACCATCCCTTAAGGTGCTGTCAAACAAATAAACTTTCTCTCCATTTACTGGGCTGCTCATTTTAACTCACTCCGTTCCGTAATCTCTCATTTATCCAAGTGGTTCAAATAAAATCTTTCTGTATAAACAAAAACCCCCGCCTAAGAGACGGAAGTTTATACCCGTGGTACCACTCTTCTTGACGGCATAACTTCTACCGTCCACTCTTTACAATAACGGAAGTCTCCGGCCAGGCCTAATTTTAACTCTTACAAGCTAATTTCGGTTGGCGGCTCATGGATGAGTTCGCAGTTATTAGCATACTGCCTTTCACCATATGGCAGCTCTCTGTAATGAATTTACCTGCTACTAATTCCAATCATTGCCATATCATATACTGATTTTTTATAAGGTTAACCAATAAGCTGATACTTGTCAAGCATTTTTCAATAAATCTCGTAAATACTTGACAAATGTTAATTTATCACTCAGAATATAAATATAATTCTGTCTAAATTATTTTAATACCGTAAAGTCCTTAAAGCGGTATTTAGCAGGGGAGGGAGACATGAGCTCTTCCAGGCGCGAAATCTCAATTCTGGACAGCTATGAGCAGATGGCCCTACTAAAACAGCCCAACCCAAGGGCTCCTACGGGCTTGCGAAACCTCTGCATAATCAGCCTGATGCTAAAAATTGGCTTGAGGGTAAATGAGGCTGTTAATTTAAAGAATAAAGATATTGACTGGGAAGATGGGCGGATTAGGATTTCAGCCAGTGGAGCTGCAAAAGAAAGAATACTTTACCTTGGTAATCCTGAACTATCACTCCTAAAAAAATGGCTAAATCAAAAACCTTCAGATTGTGAATTCTTCTTCTGTACATTAGACGGCAGCAAGCTTCAGGACCGTTATATAAGGGAAATGATTAAACGTCTGGCAAGAAAAGCCGGCCTGGAAAAAGATGTTTATCCTCACTTGCTGCGCCACACATTTGCAGTTGAATTTATCCGGGAAACAGGAGACCTGGCAATGCTCCAGGAAGCACTGGGACACAGGGATTCTGCGGCAACTCAAAACTATACCAAACTTTTGTTCGATAATTATAATTGTTCATATAATAGAGGCAAAGCAGCAAGACGCAGCGGTTTACCATTCCGTATTGGAAATTTTGAAGCCGAACAAACGCAATTCGTGTTTGAACCTGAAAAAGCCAATATGGGCAG
>SL_3KL_010_SEDDRAFT_10002333_pt1 | contig 17381 bp, 20 predicted proteins | sample SodLakKL_010_SED_2_FD_10381 | JGI IMG/M metagenome (IMG submission 10381) | reverse complement strand
GGAGCGTTTTTTTATTCTGTTACTTCTCCTAAAAGATCAAATTCAGTTGTTTCGGTGATCCTCACCATACAGAATTGACCTGGTTCAAGTACCGCGGTTTTTTTGATGATGACCTCGTTATCGACCTCTGGAGAATCAAATTCTGTCCTCCCGTAATAGTACTCATCATCCTCCCGGTCAATTAATACCTTATAAGTATTACCGTTTTTTTCCCTGTTCAGTTCTGCAGAAATTTCCTGCTGCAATTCCATAATTTCTGATACCCTTCGCTCTTTTTCCTTATCAGAAATTTCATCTTTTAATTTTCTGTAGGCATAAGTGTTTTCCTCATGTGAATAAGGAAACACTCCAAGACGTTCAAACCTTGATGATCTTACAAAATCCTTCAGTTCGCCAAACTCCCTTTCACTTTCATCCGGGTAACCCGCAATTAATGTTGTCCTTATTGCAATGCCGGGCACCTGATTCCTTATCTTATTCACAAGTTCGATAGTTTCTTGCTTTCCTATCCCTCTTCGCATTGATCTTAAAATTTTATCGGAAATGTGCTGAATCGGAATATCCAGATACCGGCATATTTTTGTGCTTTCATTTATAAGCTTCAGTATCCCTTCCGGGAAACCTGCCGGAAAGGCGTAATGAAGCCTTATCCATTCAATTCCCTTTACTTTCTGCAGCTCACTTAAAAGACTGCCAAGCAAATTATCCCCATATAGATCTCTGCCATACCAGGTTAGGTCCTGTGCTATCAGCATTAGTTCTTTCACCCCTTTTCCTGCAAGAATTTCGGCTTCACTTACCAGGCTTTCAATAGTCCTGGAAACATGACTGCCCCTGATTTCAGGTATTATACAGAATGAGCAGTTCCTGTCACACCCCTCAGAAATTTTCAGGTAGGCATAATGAGATGGCGTAGATATAACCCTGGCTCCCGGAGAACATACGGCTCTATCAAGATCAAAAGATCTGCTGATATCTTCAAATGCGTCAACACCAAATATCAATTCTGCTTCCGGCAGCTCCCTGGCAAGCTCATCCCGGTATCTTTCTGTCAAACAACCAATGACGCACAGCTTCCCTATTTTGCCGGCAGACTTGGCCTGCGCGGCTTCAAGAATCATTTCGATTGACTCCTGTTTGGCATCGTGAATAAATCCGCAGGTGTTAACTATAACAACATCCTGCCCGGAGGGTACTGAATCAAATTCAACTTTATACCCGGATGCCTCAAACCTGGCCATTAGAAACTCCGAATCAACAAGGTTCTTGGAGCAACCCATTGTAATTATGTTGACCCGTTTTATACTATAATAATCAGAAGACATATGGATTTGGAAACTATTGTGCTGCCAATATTGTTAAATGCCGGTTTTTAAAACTTGTGCCGCTTATTTAAACAGCGAAGAAATAAACTCTACCCTGTCAAATTTCAACAGGTCATCAACCCCTTCTCCCATTCCAATATATTTAACAGGAATCCTGAACTGGTCGGAAATACCTATCACCACTCCGCCTTTGGCAGTACCATCAAGTTTGGTAAGCGCCAGGGCATTTACCTCAGTTGCGGCTGTAAACTGTTTTGCCTGTTCAAAGGCATTCTGCCCTGTAGAACCATCAAGAACCAGCAATATCTCATGAGGCGCATCAGGAATAACTTTCTGCATCACTTTCTTTACCTTGGTGAGCTCATTCATAAGATTCATTTTGTTGTGCAATCTTCCCGCTGTATCAATAATGACTACATCTGCCTTGCCCGCCTTGGCCGATGAAAGTGTATCAAAAGCAACAGAAGCGGGATCTGAACCTGTTTTTTGCATTACTATTTCCACACCAGTTCGTTTTGCCCATATTTCCAGTTGTTCAATTGCTGCAGCCCTGAATGTGTCGGCTGCCCCCAGTATGACTTTATGACCCATCGTTTTAAACCGGTGGGCAAGTTTTCCTATAGTAGTAGTCTTACCCACTCCGTTAACGCCAACCACCATAATAACATATGGCGATTCCATTGAAGGAATGCCGAACTCAATTCCGCCTTCAGGATCATTTTCCTCGAGAAGCGAGATAATCTCTTCCCTTAGAATAACATTTAATTCATCTGTGCCCAGGAATTTATCTTTGGCGGCACGTTCAGATATCTTGTCGATAATTTTGAGGGTGGTATTCACTCCAACATCCGAACTTATCAGTACCTCCTCAAGATTATCCAGAACATCATCATCAATCCTGGACTTTCCGACCACTGCCCTGGAGAGTTTGCGGAATACAGATTCCTTGGTTTTCTCCAGACCCCGGTCCAGAGTATCTTTTTTTTCTTTTCCCGAGAATAACTTAAAGGCTGCCATGATAATAACTATTTAATAAAAAAAGCCTTCTTTTAATAAAAAGAAAGCTTGCATAAAATAAAAAGCAGACCTCGGGTCTATTTGTTCTTGAAAAACTCTTCAGTAAATTCCTTGCCTATAATATCCTCCTTAAAGGTATAGGCTCCTGATTTCTCAGATTTTACCATTTTGACTACCTTTACAAGGTTTTTTGAGTCAGCTTTTTTAAGAGAAGCAACAACTTTCTTTGCCATAACTATATATCATTATTTGATTTCGCGATGAATGGTCATCTTTTTGAGAATGGGATTAAATTTCTTTATTTCCAGTCTTTCCGGGGTGTTTTTTTTGTTTTTTGTGGAAATATATCTTGATGTTCCCGGCCTACCACTTTCTTTATGCTCTGTGCACTCCAGTATTACCTGGACCCTGTTGCCTTTTTTTGCCATGATTACAAATTTTTCTTAATAAACACTAATAAACCCGCTGTTTTTGGCATCTTTTAAAACCGTATGCAGACCTTTCTTATTGATCAGCCGGATGCCTGAAGCTGAAACCCGGAGAGTTATCCAGCGGTCTTCTTCCTGATAGTAAAACTTCTTTGTGAAAAGATTCGGGTAAAACCTTCTTTTAGTCCTTCTTTTGGAGTGAGATACATTGTTCCCTACCATCAGACGCTTTCCGGTTACTTGACAAACTCGTGACATTTTATAATGATTTATCGTAAATTTTTAACAGAGCGCAAAAGTCGCGATTTTTATTGACTTTTTCAAATTTATTTATATTTTTTTTACTCATAATTTACAAATGTTAGCCTGTTCTAATTATATCTTCATTACCCTTAAAACGCAGATCATTGATAATATGCTAAATACACCTTCGTTCCAGTTGAATCGGATAGTTCATTCGATTATTTAATATAGTTACTTAAATGATTTATATTTAATTATTTATTGCAGATTCAGCTAATAAATATTTCCTTAGCATGTTCAAGGCAGTTAATGATGCCCTCCTGATATTCCTTTCACGATTATCTCCAAACCTGAATTCATTAGAAATAGTCGATTTTCTGCCTGATACCGCTATCCATGTTGTTCCGACAGGTTTTTCGGGAGTGCCTCCCGAAGGTCCTGCTATTCCTGAAACCGATACAGCGTAATCGGTGTTGAAGAGCAGTCGTGTATTGGTTGCCATATCTTCAACAACTTGTCTGCTTACGGCGCCATACTTATTTAAAACATCAGGATTTATTGCAAGTTGGTCCGTTTTTATCTCATTAGAATATGCTACGATTCCTCCCTTAAAATACTTTGAACTTCCCGATACTGCGGTTATTAATGATGCTATTGTTCCACCTGTGCAACTCTCTGCAAGCGACAGACTTTGACCGCTAACATTCAATAACTTACCGACTATATTCTCAAGTGTGTCATCATCATAGCCGATTATGTATTCCGGAATAATCTGCCACAATTTACGGATTTGCTCCTCTATCCTTCTTTCAAGCCCCTCCTTGTCTTTACCTGTTGCTCCAAGCCTCAGTTTTATGATTCCGGGTGAAGGCAGGTATGCCAGAGATATATCCCCCGGCATCTCTTTTTCAAATTTCTCCAGCTTTTCAGCCAGCATAGCTTCGAAACTGCCCTGGGTAAGAATCGTTTTGTAATAGATGACAGGAAATTCGAATAACTTCTTTAGTCCTGGAATAATACCCGATCTGACAATCTCTTTCATCTCAAAAGGCACACCCGGCAGACTGATAAATATCGTTCCCTCTTTTTCAAACCATAACCCGGGTGCCGTGCCGTACATATTCTCAACTATGGTGGCAGATTCAGGCACTTCTGCCTGTTTCCTGTTGTGTTCATTAATGCGGTGGCCTTTTTTTCCAAGGAGAGATTTAATATTATCAAATACTTCCGGTCTGAAAACAAGTTTTGTTTGAAAAAACTCACATAAAACAGGCTTGGTAATATCATCGCTGGTGGGTCCCAGTCCGCCTGTCATGATCACTATATCAGATCTCTTCTCCGCCTCTTTCAGAATACTGATAATTTCATCTCTGGAATCGGACACAGATGTTATTCTCCCGGTTTTAACTCCCAAAATATTAAACTGCTCAGCCAGCCAGGCTGAATTGGAATCAATTGTTTTCCCTGTCAGTAATTCATTTCCTATGGTTATCAACTCCAGTTTCATCTGGTATTGGATTTGGTTAAGAATAATTGAAAATGCAAAAGTAGCTACAATTTTAATCTTATAGCTTTATTTTGTGCGTCGTTATTTTCATCCTAAATGATCTGTAATTTAAAAAGCCACCAGCAACAAGACTGTTGCAAGTGGCTTATTTTCAGAGCGGGAAACGGGGATCGAACCCGCGACCCTCAGCTTGGGAAGCTGATGCTCTACCACTGAGCTACTCCCGCAATAAAAATTTAAACTTCCAGCCAGACCGTTATTCTTAAGAATTGATACTGCCCAAATCATCCCGGCCTGATTACATCAGAACACCGGCTGACAGCTCCGGTATTCATCAGGTCTCAAAAATAATCCATAATTTTATATATCCAATCCGGTCGCGTAATTATTTCGGAGATTTTTCCCGGCCATGCTGTTATCAAAAAATACTAACAACCCGATAAGTATCTTTGATATATGTTAACCACCAGAAAAATGATTGCCGTCCTTATTATCTGGTCTCTTCTCTCCCATCAGAATACCTGGCAAAGCGACCTTTAACCCGTCCATGCACATTATCATAATCCGGCCACGGCCACCCGCCAAACCCGGTAGTCCGGTAATCATGAAATGCCTGACTTATCTCTTCAGCATTGTTCATGACAAATGGTCCGTGCTGTACAACAGGTTCATTAACAGGCTTTGACTGTAGCAAAAGTAAATAGGAGTTGCCACCACCACTCTCGATAATCACCGGCTCTTCAGCAAGAAGATCTACTGAGTGGTATCCCGGCAGTTCTATACCGGCAATTTTCAGTTTATGACCCCTGTAAAAGTAAAGAGACCTGTTTACTTCAGGCGAGGCTTCAGGAATCGTCCAGGTACCTCCAGCCTCTAGTTTAATTATCCATATCGCCACTTCATTTCCTGTATCTGCAGCCCAGGAATCAGGTGCCGGTGGCGGTGCAGATACATCGCCAAGTTTACCAGCAATTACGGTTACTTCAGTCAGTTTCCCGTTCATATCTTTCTCCGACCATACAGGAATATTTTCCGCCCAAAGCATTGCAAAATGAGGCTCAACAAATTTTCTGGCCCCGGGCAGGTTAAGCCATATCTGAAAAAGTTCAAGCGGATTGCCCTTGTTTTCATTCAGAAGCGGGAACATTTCAGAATGCTGCAATCCGGAACCGGCTGTCATCCATTGTACATCACCATTCCCGTAACGTCCGGCAGCCCCGTGAGAGTCGGAATGGTCGACAAAACCATCAAGAACCACCGTTACAGTCTCGAATCCGCGATGAGGATGGGCCGGGAATCCCGGAATTTTTTTACCGTGATACATCCTCCAGCCATCCCTGGTAGTAAAATCCTGGCCCAGATTTCTGCCATCAAGTGAAGCTGCAGGACCAAGCGCGCCGTTTCCGGCAGGATAGTCATCCTGATGATGGACGCAGAACAGAAAGGGGTCCCTGGTCTCCCAGGTAAAGCCCAGTGGTTTAATATTTGTAATTAACTTGTTATACATAATACAGGGGTTTTTGATTTGAGCCTCTCACGGGATTCGAACCCGCGACCTGCTGTTTACGAAACAGCTGCTCTGGCCAACTGAGCTAAAGAGGCACATATAAGGTGTCAAATAACGTATAAATCAATAAAATGCACTCAACTGATCAAAAATATTGCCAATTGCTTTTAAATTTGAGTGTAAAAACTTAATATTGATATAAATATAATACAATAAACTCAGAAAAGAAATGATCTATCTTTCAGCAACATATAGAGTTGAAGATTTCAAGAAATGGTACAAGGCATTTGGTGAAAACGAGCCTAAACGCATGCAGGCTGGCCTGAGGGTTGAAAACATATTCAGGGAATTTGAAGATGCAAACCAGATTAAAGTACTAATGAGCATCGAATCACTAGTTGCCGCCAACGAATATGTTGAGAGTGTCACTACTCCTGAATTCATTGAAAAATTAAGCATTATCTCCCCTGTCGAGATAAAATTCTGGGATGTTTTTTATTAGCTATTCCAGAAAATAATAAATCTCCCATTAATAAACTGACCGATGTCTAATGCCAGTTCACTATGTGAATAATATTTCAGCATTTTAATTTAGATTCGGTTTATCAGATCAGGAATCAGGGCTCATGGCTCATGGCTCAGGAATCAGGGCTCATGGCTCATGGCTCAGGAATCATGGCTCATGGCTCATGGCTCAGGATTCAGTGCTCAGGAATCAGGGTCCCGCTGGATTAATTTACAATAATTTATTATCTATTAATTTAAAAATACTTTAATATGGAAGAACAGAAAGAAGTAACAATCATGCCTAGAATTGGCGATCTTGCGCCAGATTTTACCGCAATGACCACTAACGGCCCCATTAAATTTTCAGAGTATAACACCGGAAGCTGGGTAATTTTATTTTCACATCCGGCAGATTTCACCCCGGTCTGTACCACCGAGATGTCAGCTTTTGCCCTTAAGGAAGATGAGTTCAGCAAAATGAACACAAAGCTTATAGGACTCAGTATAGACAGCATACATTCCCATATAGCATGGGTTAATAATGTAAAAGAGAAGCTTGGCATACTCATGAAGTTTCCGATTATTGAAGATATAAGCATGAAGGTGTCAAAGCTTTATGGCATGTTACAGCCCGGCGAAAGCGAGACCGCAGCTGTACGTGCTGTATTTATAATTGATCCTGAAGGGATTGTCAGGCTAATCATGTATTACCCTCTTAACGTAGGCCGGAGCATGGTTGAGATCATACGCGCGCTGAAAGCACTTCAAACTGCACATGAGCACAAGGTGGCAATGCCTGTGGACTGGCAGCCCGGTGACAAGGTCATAGTCCCTCCACCCAAAACTATTGAAGCTATGGAGGAGAGACTTAAGAGTGATTATGAAATGATCGACTTTTATCTGGCAAAAAAAGAACTGAAATAGAATAGTTCTCTACCGCTATCATTAGATACAGGATCAATTACTGTTTGGCGGCAGGGTCATATTGCCTGACCACAAAGTTGCACAAACAATTATTATCTGCACAGAGAGAGAAGTCTGATGACCTCTCTCTTTTTTGTGTGCTAATATTTGATGGCAACAAAATTGAGATTTTGCTGTTTATTCATTATTATTATCTGAACTATATACAAGATGCTTCCATTTCTTATTTTCACCCTTTTTATTTTGCTGGTGGATCTTTATGTTTATAAGGGACTTAAGGTCCTGCTGGATAAACCATCCAATCCCGTTGTCAAAATATTTTTCAGGACAATGTTCTGGCTGATCCCTTCAATACTGCTCGCCTCGGTTGTAATGGCTTTATATTTCAGGCAGGTTGATACCGACCCACGGATTTTTAACAGCTATTTTTACATCGTTGCCTTTACGATGTTGTTTTACCTTCCCAAACTTGTATTCGTATTATTCCACCTGCTCGACGACTTGGTATTCGTTACCGAGAGAACAGTAAAATCGTTTACCCGGTTTTCATTTAAGAATAGTATCCCTTTCGGGGAAGTAATCGTAAACAGGAGGAAATTTATAAGTCGGACAGGAATTATTTTGGCTATGATCCCCTTCCTGGCAGTAATATACGGAGTAACCTACGGCAGATTCGATTTTCAGATTACCGAAAAATCAGTTGAGATCAGAGGCCTGCCAGCCTCTTTTGACGGATTCAGGATACTGCATATATCAGATATTCATGCCGGCAGTTTCTATGGATATGAAGAGCGGGTCAAACGGGCAGTTGATATTATTAACAAACAGGAAGCCGATATAATAGTTTTTACGGGTGATCTGGTTAACAATTTCACCTCTGAACTTGATGGTCTCACAGACATTCTTTCGGTTATGGACGCGCGCCATGGCAAGTATAGTATTCTGGGCAACCATGATTACGGCGACTATTACCAGTGGGAATCGCCTGAAGCAAAAGAACAGAATATGGAAGACATGTTTATAGCCCATGAAAAGATTGGTTTCCGCCTTCTGCTCAATCAATGGGACTCATTGTCGGTTAATGGTGAATCAATTGCACTTATCGGTGTTGAGAACTGGGGCGAACCGCCTTTCCCAAAGTATGGTGATCTTGAAAAAGCTTCATCAGGAACTGAAAATATGCCTGTTCGCATACTTCTTTCCCACGACCCCAGTCACTGGGATGCCGAGGTGATAGGTGCAACAGATATAGACCTCACCCTTAGTGGACATACCCATGGAATGCAGTTCGGAATAGAATACAGGAATTTCAGATGGAGCCCGAGTCAATATAAGTATCCCCGGTGGGGAGGACTTTATGAGGAAGCGGGTCAGTACCTTTATGTGAACCGTGGATTAGGTTATCTGGCATTTCCGGGGAGGATAGGCATGCCGCCCGAAATTACGGTAATCGAACTCCGGAAACCACAAGAGCTTACCACAAACAACTTATGACCATCGTTTCATTCTTTCCTGAAACGGACGCTCTATAATATTGTTCCCACAGGGTCTGGTATAACTTAAAGCAACAACTTTATCAGGCACTCCTTTTAAATCACAAATGCCTTTCGGGCAAAACCCCGACAGGATATTACCGCGACCAGATGACACGGATATCAAAGATTAACTAAACATTGATCAGGAATACTTTCAGGAAAATCTTCACAGGCAGTCAAATCAGTATCGTATTAATTTCTTCCCATTCCCTGCATTTGCAGGAGTTTTTCAAAATCAAAATCGGCCGCCATGGTTACGACAGTCTGCAGATTTATCTTCCCCGAAAGGGTAAGAGCCATTACCGGTCCGCCGGTTTGAGATACAATGGTCACCAGTTCAGTAACATCTCCCCCCTCCTCTTTCATTTTCATGCTAATGGTGCGATCGGCATCTGATATCTTCATAAGGTCTTCGTATTCCCACCTGCCGAGCATCTCCTCCAGGATTTTCACCAGGGCAGGGTTTTCGGATGACGGAAATCCCTCGCCGAATGATATAATACCAACCTGGCGGGCATCTCCGAAAAATTCTGTCATCTCATTGTCGTCTGCAATTTTAAGAGCCAGTGTTAAAAGAGCCGGCGGAACCTTGATGAAAAAAAAGCCTCTCTCACCCTGATAGGACTGGCGGACCTCTTCTTCAAAGCTTTTGGGTTCACTGGAGCATGCTGCAAAGACAAACAACATTGCCATGGAATATATTAATGGCACGAGCACAGGTTTTGTTCGCATAAAGTATTGGTATATAATTACTTAAAGACATGGAGCTTTAATGGTAATATGACTGTTACAAAAATAATAATTGATCCGGGATTATCGCCCCGGATCAGTTTTTTAATGTTAAATTCAATTGCACTATTCAATTTTCTCAAGCGCATCCAGTCCCTCGATCTTCATCGACCTGGAGAGTTTTGATATTGTAGCCAGATCAATATTGCCCTGAATGCTTATCAGTGCATTATTGGATGCCCCCCCCGCTACCATGAGTAACTCGGTGATGATGCCCTCTTTCTCCCTGATCAGGAATTTGAAATCCTGATCCTTCTCTCTTACAACCATAAGCTCCTCGTATTCAGCTGCGGGCAAATCTCTCATAACTTCGGTAAAAAAATTTATACCGGAATTCTGTGCCTTTTCTGAGGCCAGTATCCGGATACCTGTCAGTTTTCCAAGTATATTTTCCATCTCCTTGTCTTCTGTTTCAATATTGGCAAACAGGCTGAACATATACCGTGAGATATATACCGATGTGTAACCCTCAAGTCCGGAATACTTCTCAAAAAGTTTGTCCACCGGACTGCCCTGCGCATTAACTAAAAGCGGGGCCAGGATCAAGGCGAATATGAATACTGTTTTTTTCATTTTTTCGGGTATTTATGCTGATTCCTTTTTAACAAATCTCAATTTAGTGTTTTGTCATTATTTTATTCTTTGCCTCATCAAACTTAGAAAGCATCTGCAATTCATTTGCTCCCTGGTTTAGCCTGTTAAGCATTTCAAGGTCTCTGGTGGCTTCGGTCATTATTGATAAGACTTCGAGTTGCTCAGTACCGGTATTCATAACCCTGGATACCAGCAGAATTGCATTTTTAGCCTCTTCATAAGCCAGCATTGCTTCTTCGGTGGTGTATTGCTCCTCCCCGCTTATCGAGACAATATCCTGCACCTGCCTCTCAACCAGAAAAAAATAGCTGCCGGCAAGAAGCAGTATACCTGCAGCGATTCCTGATATCGTGTATACCAGCCTTTTGATACCACCTGGTTCAGTTGAGCGTTCAGTCGGTCTGCCATCCTGTTGGATTGAGCGTTCAGTCGGTCTGCCATCCTGTTGGATTGTATCAGCATGCGAACTCTGTTTACTTTTTGATGAAGCCTCTGATCCCTTTTGCTGACTAATGGATGCCGACACCGGTCTCTCTTTCGAATTCTGAATATTTTCAGATTGCTGTTTACTTATATGTTGATCTGTTTTTTCTTTACCTGGCAGTCTTTGCTCAGTATCATGTATACCGATGGCAGCAAAAAGCTTCTCATCAAAATCCTTGTCGGGAATCCCGGCTTCAGATGCCTTATGAAGAGAGAGGAACAGTTGCCTGTCAGCTTCCATTCCGGCAGGGACATTGCCGGCAAGAAAAAACTCCATCAGAAGCTGTTCTTCCTCCCTGCTGGTAACACCTTCGTAATAATCAGCCAGTAAAACTTTTACTCTTTTCAGTTCCATCATTTATGGCATTAGTATATAGTTCCCTTATTCTTTTTCTCGCACGTGAAAGGTTTACCCTTATTGTATTAACGCTTATGTCCAGTGCTTTTTCAATCTCTTCAAATTCATAGCCCTCAACATCTCTTAACTGAATTATCATCTTTTGCTGTTCCGGAAGAGTCGCTATTAGTTTCTCAATGTAATTCGCCGAGTCTTTTAATTCAATATTCTTTTCTGCCGTCACTCCCTCGCTTTCCCTGAAAAGGAGGCTTTTTGTCTGCTCTATTGATACGGTCTTTCTTCCTTTTATCCTGTCCAGGCAGTAATTCTTTGTCACAGTCATTGCAAAAGCCTCAATTGAATTCAGATCGTCAAGTTTGTCCCTTCGGTCCCACAATTTTATAAAGACCTCCTGTATGGCATCACGGGCTTCCTCTCCATCATTCAGCAGCCTGCATGCAAACCGGTAAAGCTTGTTCTTCAGCGGCAACACTTCCGATTTGAACCGATTTGTATCCATGCTAATTAATTGAACTCTTCAACAGTTTTATTCACACAAAATAAGAAATTTTATCATGTGTATAAAGTATGGTTATCAATTTCCAGGGAACCCGCATGTTTTGTGTATGTTATTTTATTAGGTGAAGGCTGTTGCGGGTTTCATCCTGTTGTTTTATATTCTTCTCTATTTTTGCATGTTGACAAAATGCTCCATTCCGGGGGCGCCGAAGTTTGAGAGTGAAGATATCTGTTTCATATCCAGCTTGCCTTTAATCGAGATAAGTGCATTGTCGCTTTCTCCTCCTACCAGCAGCAGCAACTCATTTATAATGCCGTTATCTTCATCTGCAAGTATCAGCACCTGCTGATCGGTACTGTTTACCCTCATAAGCTCTGCAAATCTTTCTACCGGAAGATCCTTCAGCACTTCATTATAGAAATTGATCTCCATCATCTTTGCGGCCTCGCGCGATGCATGGAGGATCTTTACAGAATTTACCGAAGAAGCAAGTTTCTTAAGATCTTCGTCTTTAGAATCAATATTTGCAAGCATCCCGAACATCCCGGCCGAAATCTGCACACTTGTTATACCTGTTATACCCGCATATTTCTGGAAGACGCGGTCGATATTGTTTTGCTGAGCCACTATTGCCACCGGCATTATGATAATTGCTGCGATAATTAATATCCTTTTCATCTCTATTGGTTTGATTGGTTAATATTTTTATTTTTTTGACCTTATTACAATATCAAGACGAATCAAACCCGGAATCATTACAAGAGTTAAAGAAAATTGANAATATTTTTTAAAAGCANAAAGTTTTGATCGTGAGCCGTAAGATCTAACAAAGTTTGTTGTGCTAAATAAGTTTCGCCTTACTATGACGATATAAGGAAGGTTATTTGAAACACGGCTCCAGTACTTCTCTTAGAAAACCGGGTATTCTCACAGGCCTGCCTTTATCCCTGTCAACAAAAACAAGTGTTGTCTGGCCTGCATTNACCAGGTGGTTTTCTTCATTGTATATTTCATAATCAAACAGGATCCTNGTCTCGGGCATATCCTTAACAATAGTCTTAATAGTCAGCAGATCATCATAACGGGCAGGTTTGAGGTANCGGCAATTCATTGAAACAACCGGCATAATAATACCCATCTCTTCCATTTTGCGGTAGGTAAAACCCAGGTGACGCATCATTTCCGTACGGCCCGTTTCATAATATAGCGGATATATACCATAATAGACTACTCCCATAGCATCAGTTTCACCATAACGAACCCTGATACTGCTTTCATGATAATACATGTTACTGATTTTTAAAAGGTGAATCAGGTTCCTCTGCAAGATGCTTATAAACCATCCTGTCAAGCAATCCCGGGAATATTTTTTTCAGAATAACGGTTAATTTTCCCTGTGTGGTAAGCACAAGTGTGCGTTTTCTTTTTACAATTGCCCTGTATATATGAATGGCAACTTCCTCTGCCGGCATCATCTTTTCTTCTGTTCTCGGNGACGCCCCTTGTTGTTCTCCGTCTGCAACAAGAGCTGCTTTACGGATATTTGATGCTGTAAAGCCTGGGGCTGTGATAAGCACATGGAGGTTATTTTTAAGATTTTCAATTCTTAATGCCTCCAGGAAGCCGTGCATTGCAAATTTTGATGCCGAATAACCTGTTCTGCCAGGCAGCCCGTGATAACCGGCAATTGAAGAAACACCGGCAACAGAACCGTTTGATTTCAGCAAACTGGGCAAGGCATATTTGGTACAATAGACAGTACCCCAGAAATTCACTTCCATAAGCCGCTTCAAAACAGCAGGATCTGTATCAACAAAAAGGGCACGCATAGAAAGTCCCGCATTGTTTATCAGAACATCAATGCCTCCGAATTTTTGAATTGCAGTCTCAATAAGGCTCTTACACTCCTGTTCATCTGTTACATCCGTCTTTACGGCAATTGCCTCCAGCCCTTCTGAGTCCATTTTCTCAGCTTCCCCGGTAATTGTATCTATACTTCTGGCTGCAAGTACAACCTTTGAACCATTCCTTGCAAACTCCCATGCACAAGCCAGTCCGATCCCGGAAGACGCGCCTGTTATAATAACCACCTTATTCTTCACCAGATTAATTTTTTTACCTGAATTAATTAAGTCCCCAAATATAATTCAATTTCTCATCTGGTAAAAATCCCTGTCACTTATTGAACACAACAGGCGTAATTGATCAACTGTCAATTATGCATCTGGTAATTAAGATATTGCTCCCTTAAAGTGGAAAGTAAGTTAAGCAAAATAACTTCACTTAACATCCCATAAAAAAGAGAAGAAAATATGATAAAGAGTTCAAAGAGATAGCAGATAACAATTCACTGGAAATTGCTTTTGTAGTTAATTCACTTAATATTAGCTGGATATTTAAGACCTTGAGAAATTGTCCAAATTTAAAAACGAAAAACTTTGCGTTAAAAATTTAAGATATTATCTTTGCAATCGCTTTAAAACAATTAAGGATGATTCAGTAGCTCAGTTGGTAGAGCACATCCCTTTTAAGGATGGGGTCCTGAGTTCGAGCCTCAGCTGAATCACCAGGGCAGGCGAAGAGAAATCTTCGCCTGTTTTTATTTGCGGGCAATACACCAATCTTCCGGATTAATCCCAGGCTGGTTGATTCATGAATAGTGTTTTTCTTATTCATACTTTATAATCATCCAGCTGGTTTAATTTGTACTTTTTACGCGACCAGAACATCAAGCCTATTCCGGCCATTAACAGCGAAGCAGCAAGTGTAAATGTAGCCGTGAATCCGGCAACCTCATATAAAAAAATTCCTGCCAGAGGTATAAACAACGCCCTTACCCCGGTAAGAGAGAGATGTATAGACTGGTAATCGCCTGCTTCGTTCCTGTTGCAAAAAAATGATGATCCGATGCTCCACGATATAGCCATGGTGGAAATAAACACACTATTAAATATTACACCTGCAAGTAGCATAAAATATATCTGCAGTCCGAGAAAATCGACCGATACCGGAAACAACAAAGTAGCAGGAAAAGACAACAGGTACAGGGCCAGCGCCCCATAGGTAAGTGCAGCAAATTTTCTTGGATCTGTATGCGCCAGTATTTTCCCGAAAAGTGGCAGAAGGAAAATCGCAATTAAATTATAAAAGTTCTTATAAAAAGCCACACTTGAATAGTTTAGCCCCACCGCCCTGTCATAGAATATGGTTATTACCGAGTTGGTTCCCATGAAAGCCAGTCCGTAAAGCATGAATCCGATCTGGTAATGCAGGTAGGGTCTGTTGGTTTTGAATATCTCCGACACCCGGTTTATTGCATCTGAAAAAATCCGCACCGTTATCGGGGGAGCACTATTTTCAGGTTCAAACGAAATTGATGTCAGCATATAAATTGATACAATCCCAAGAATGGCAACAAGCGGATAAATATAAGCAAAAGCAAAAGGATCCTTATCGAGTAGTATGCCAAAGAGAAAAGTGGATGCAAGTGTTGTGATCTTTTTTGCTGAAGTGGCATATGAATACAGCCTGCCGAAATTGGCTGTTGAATAATTTTGCTTAAGCAGGATGTTAATAGATGGAAAAATCAATGGCGAAGCCAGATAGTAGACAAGAAATATAAACAAAAAAAGATAGTGATATACAGAATCCGCTCCCATGTCACCTGCCTGGCGCGGAAAAAACAGCAGCAACATAAGTGGCAGCCGAGTAAGGACTGCTGTACGCCGCAGTAATCCCTTCTTATTTTTAATCCTGTGTAAAACCTCGTTAATAAATATGGCAACAAGCAACACTACCATGCTGAATTGAAATAACATACCCACCTGATAGGGAGACCCGTGCAGACTTTTCAGAAAAACAAATTCATTCAACACCAGTATTCCGCCAATAATTCCTTCTATCAGAGCATAAGCAAAATGGAAACGGAAAGTGGTTCTTTCGTTCTTGTTTGTATTTTTCAACGTTACCATATTACCGGCAAAAATACTTTTTTAAATAATTATCATGCAGAATAAATGTAAAGCAGGAGAGCAAAAATCAACAATTAATTTACCATTTTGTTTCTAAGTTATATTTTTGCTTTTGCAGAGATAATTATTTTTTCAGGATTAATTAGTATATTTAGAGCTTAAACACCCCGCCCGGCTTATAGTTTAACACTATTAAAACAAATTCAAATGAGTGAAAGAAAAAACAAAATTATTGTACCGTTAGATTTTCATGAGCAATCATTAATAGCACTTGAGCAGACAAGGGGTATTGCAAGATTTATGAAGGCAGAGATTATAATATTATATATAATTGAATCGACAGATATTATTTCATCCATGTTCCGAAACGGAGAGCAGGAGAAAAAAATACAGGAGGCTGTAAAAAAGAGACTCGAGGAGCTTGCCGCGTCAACATCTGAACAATACGGTCTGCCTGTTTCAGTAAAAATTGAGAAGGGTAAGGTTTACGAACAGATTCTAAAGGTTGCCGATGATGTTAATGCAAGGTTTATTATAATGGGCAAGAATGATGTTGATGAAGGCTTTGGAAGGTTCATAGGTTCCAACACAAGCCATGTAATTGCGAAATCAAACTGCCCGGTTATTACTATAAAAGGGAAAGAGCATAACCTGGGAGTGAGAAATATTGTATTACCACTCGACCTTACTAAGAAAACAAGGGAGAAGGTATTTAATGCAGTGTCTCTCGGACTTCATTTCAATTCAGCCATCTGGATGGTTTCCGTTTTAACGGGCGGAATCAGCATGACCCGAAGCAGGATCTATGCAAAGATGAAAAGGGCAAAAGCAATGATCGAAGAGAATGGAGTACCATGTAACATTAAACTTTTTAAAAAGTCTGATATTCCTGATTATGAAGTTATTATTAAATACTCCCTGGATATAGATGCCGATTTGATTATGGTAATGACGCACCAGGAGTCTGACTGGAGAGACCACTATATAGGCACATTTGCGCATGAAATAATTAACAGGTCTGAAATACCTGTTATGACAATGATTCCTAGCGATCCGAAGAAAGGCAAAAAGATTGTCAAAACTTTTGTTGATCCGTTTGGAATTTTCGGGAAAAACTCAAAATAATAAAACCGGTGGAAATTGCCGAAAAGAAACAAAAGCGATACCAGAGGGTTACCGAACAACTATCAGGACTTCTCGAACAGTCATCTGATCCTTTGGCAAAAATGGCTACTGTTGCAGCCGTTTTGCATCATAAAATGGATGGTTTTTTTTGGACCGGGTTTTATTTCAGAAGGGGAAAAAGGCTGGTGATTGGACCGTATCAGGGACCGGTTGCCTGTCAGGTGCTGGATTTTGGCAAGGGTGTCTGCTGGGCTGCTGTTCAGCAGAATCAAACCATTGTAGTTGTTGATGTAAATAAGTTTCCGGGTCACGTTGCCTGTGATGCACGCTCAAAATCGGAAATTGTTGTCCCCGTCAGAGATAAGACAGGCACCATAATCGCCGTGCTTGATGTTGACAGTACCTCCTACGGTAATTTTGATAATATTGATGCCGAATGGCTCGGAAAGATCACCGGATTGATTTATCAATAGTAGTTTTGCTGAGTTTACCTTTTTGGATCGGCTTTAACTGTCTTTAACCGGCAATACCGGTACGCACTGGTAATGACCAAGAGCTTAATTACCGGT
>SL_3KL_010_SEDDRAFT_10002332_pt1 | contig 17387 bp, 16 predicted proteins | sample SodLakKL_010_SED_2_FD_10381 | JGI IMG/M metagenome (IMG submission 10381) | reverse complement strand
CGGGCACCTGCAGATGCTCACCCGCCTGAACCCGGGCGAACTGCGCATCGTCGAGAAGGAAGGCGCCGAACCGCAGCATGTGTTCGTCTCCGGTGGCGTGATGGAAGTGCAGCCGCGCCACGTGACCGTGCTCGCGGACACCGCGGTGCGGGCGAAGGATCTGGACGAGGCCGAGGCACTGGAAGCCAAGAAGCGTGCCGAGGAGGCGATGGCCAACACCCAGGCCAAGTTCGACTATGCGCGTGCGCAGGCCGAACTGGCCGAGGCCGCGGCCCGCCTGCAGATGATCCAGAAACTGCGCCGCAAGTAGCACGCGGCATGCAGGGACGGAGACCGGAGCAGGGCCACCCCGCGGGGCGGCCCTGTTTTTGTTTGGGATGAATGTGAGCAACGAACTCCATGTAATCGTGCTGGCCGCCGGCAAGGGCACCCGCATGCGCTCCGCGCGCCCCAAGGTGCTGCAGCCGCTGGCCGGACGTCCGATGCTGGCGCATGTGCTGGACCGCGCGAGCGCGCTGGACGCGGCCGCGCTGCACGTGGTCGTCAGCCATCAGCAGGAGCGGGTGCGCGAGGCCTTTGCCGGCGCGGACTACCCGATTCGCTGGGTCGACCAGGGCGAGCCGCGCGGCACCGGGCACGCGGTCTATGCGGCGCTCGCGGCGGTGCCGGACACGGCGCGCATCCTCGTGGCCTACGGCGACGTGCCGCGCATGCCGCTGCGTGACCTCGAGGCCTGCGCCGCAAGCGACGCCGATCTGGTGGTGCTGGCCGCGGAGGTCGCGGACCCCAGCGGCTATGGCCGGCTGATCACCCGTGCCGACGGGACCCTGGAACGGATCGTCGAACACAAGGATGCCTCGGTATCCGAGCGTGCGGTCCGGCGGATCAATACCGGTGTGGTCGCCGGGCGGGCCGGGCAGGTGCGGGGCTGGCTGGAGGCCTGCGAGCCGGCGGCGGGTGGCGAGCGCGAATGGTACCTGACGGATATCGTCGCCGAGGCCCGCGCCGACGGCTGTGCGGTGGGAGTGGTCAACAGCAGCGACACCGGGGCGGTGCTCGGGGTCAATGACCGGGCCCAGCTGGCGACGCAGGAACGCCTGCTGCAGCGGGAGCAGGCCGAACGCCTGATGCGCGACGGGCTGGCGCTGGCCGACCCGGACCGCTTCGACCTGCGCGGACGTCTGGAGCACGGCATGGACTGCGCGCTGGACGTGAACGTGGTGCTGGAGGGAGCGGTGCTCCTGGGCGACGAGGTGCGGATCGGACCGGGTTGCGTGCTGCGCGACTGCCACATCGGCTCCGGCACGACCATTGCCGCCCACAGCGTGCTGGAGGGGGTGACGGTCGAGGCCGAGGCGCAGATCGGTCCGTTTGCCCGCCTGCGTCCCGGGTCGCGCATCGGACGCGGGGCGCGTGTCGGCAATTTCGTCGAGACCAAGAACGCGACTCTCGGCGAGGGTGCCAAGGCCAACCATCTGAGCTATGTCGGCGATGCCACGGTCGGTGCCGGCGCCAATCTTGGCGCGGGTACCATTACCTGCAACTATGACGGCGCCAACAAGCACCAGACGCAGATCGGCGCCGGGGCCTTCATCGGCTCGAACACCGCCCTGGTCGCGCCGATCCGCATCGGCGACGGCGCCACCATCGGCGCCGGATCGACGCTGTCCCAGGACGTCGAAGCGGGCGCCCTGGCATTGACGCGGGCGCGTGCCCGCTCCATCCCCGACTGGGAACGGCCGAAGAAGAAGCCCGACCCGAACTGAGGAGTACTGTCCATGTGTGGTCTGCTTGCCGGCATCGGTGAACGCAACCTGGTGCCGATCCTGGTCGAGGGGCTGCATCGCCTGGAATATCGCGGCTATGACTCGGCCGGCGTCGCCGTCATCGACGACGGGCGCATCGGCGAGGCGCGCGCGGTGGGCAAGGTGGCGATGCTCGAGGAGGCAATCCGCGAGGCCGGCCTGCAGGGGCAGGTGGGGATCGCCCATACCCGCTGGGCCACCCACGGGCCACCCACCGAGTGCAATGCGCACCCCCACCGCTCGCGGGACGGCCGGGTGTCGATCGTGCACAACGGCATCATCGAGAATCACGAGGCGCTGCGCGCGGAACTCGCGGAGGCCGGCTGGAGCTGCGTCTCCGGCACCGACAGCGAGGTGATCGCCCACCTGGTGGAGCGTGAACTGTCCGGTGATGGCGCCGATCTGGCGGAGGCCGTGCGGCGCACCTGCCGGCGCCTGCAGGGCGCCTACGCGATTGCCGTGCTCGACCGCGACGCCCCGGACGAACTGGTAGTGGCGCGCCTTGGCAGCCCGCTGCTGATCGGGGTCGGCATCGGCGAGAACTTCGCGGCCTCCGACATCCAGGCCCTGTTGCCGGTCACCCAGCGCTTCCTCGATCTGGAGGATGGCGACGTGGCGTTGCTGACCCGCGAGGCCGTCAGCGTGCGCGACCTCGACGGGGAGCCGGTGGAGCGCCCGGTGCGCGAGAGCCGTAGCCAGGTCACTGTCGCCGACCGCGGGCAGTACCGCCACTTCATGCTCAAGGAGATCCACGAGCAGCCCCAGGCACTGGAGCACACCCTGGCCGGGCGCCTCGGCAGCGAGGGCGTGCTGCCCAATCTGCTCGGGCCAGGCAGCAGCGAGCTGCTGGAGCAGGTGCGCGCGGTGCAGATCGTCGCCTGCGGCACCAGCTATCATGCCGGCCTGGTCGCGGCCTACTGGATCGAGGACCAGCTGGGGCTGCCGGCGCAGGTCGCGGTGGCCAGCGAATACCGCTACCGCCGCCATGTGCTGCATCCCGGCACCCTGCTGGTGGTGGTCTCGCAGTCCGGCGAAACCGCGGACACCCTCGCGGTGCTGAAGCAGTCGCGCGAGGAGCCGTTCGTGGCACGCCTGGCGCTCTGCAATGTCCCCGAAAGCACCATGGCCCGCGCCGCCGACCTGCTGCTGATGACCCATGCCGGCCCCGAGATCGGGGTCGCCTCCACCAAGGCGTTCACTACCCAGCTCGCCGCGCTGGCCACGCTGGTGCTGCTGCTGGGCGAGAGCGCAACCGCGGCCGGCATGGCGCCCGAGGCGCGGGCCGCCGCGGTGGCCGCGCTGCGCCGACTGCCGCGCGAGGCCGACCGCGTGCTGGCGCTGGACGAGCCGATCGCTCGGGTGGCCGAACAGCTGCTGGAACGCCAGCACGCGCTGTTTCTCGGGCGCGGCGCGTACTACCCGATCGCCCTCGAGGGGGCGCTCAAGCTGAAGGAGATCTCCTACATCCACGCCGAGGCCTATCCCTCGGGTGAACTCAAGCACGGACCGCTGGCGCTGGTCGATACCGACATGCCGGTGATCGCCGTGGCCCCGGACGATGCCCAGCTGGAGAAACTCGCCTCCAACCTGCAGGAGGTGCGCGCCCGTGGCGGCCAGCTGATCGTGATCGGCGAATCCAGCGCCGCCCGCGCCCTGGCCGCGGAGGACACCTGGATCGGCCTGCCGCAGACCGATCCGCTGGACGGCTGGCTGGCGCCGATCCTGTTCGCCATCCCGCTGCAGCTGCTGGCCTACCACACCGCCGTGCTCAAGGGCACCGACGTGGACCAGCCGCGCAACCTGGCCAAGTCGGTCACCGTCGAGTAGCGGCCAACCGCATTCTCCATCGGGAAACGCTTGTGTTCCCCCGGCCGGTCCGATAGATTCGATCGCGCTTGACAAACCTGTTACAGGAGCACCCCATGGATCAGCAAGAGCTCAACAACCGCTGCGTCACCCTGTTCCAGTCGCCGCGTGTCCGCACCAAGCTGTGGAACCCGCGCATGTTCTGGGATGTGGGCCGTCAACTGAATGTCACCCCCGAGCAGCTGACCGAGCCCAAGGTCGATCTGTGCGAACTGGAAGTGATGCTCGCCGCGGCCGCCTACGAGCCGTCGCAGTGCGCCGACAACCTGAATCAGCGCGAAGCCGGCCGTGCCGATTTCATCCGTCGCGCCGTTCAGTCGGGCCAGCGTCCGTTCCTGCGCCGCGCGGCCTGATCGGGTCCTCCGTCCCGACGAAAGACCCGGCCCCCGAGGCCGGGTTTTTTGTGGCCGGGTGTCTCAGGCGCGCGTCTCCAGCCAGAAGGTGACCGGTCCGTCGTTGGTCAGGCTGACCTGCATGTCCGCCCCGAACTGACCACAGGCCACCAGTGCATGGCGGGCGGCGGCCCGCGCAACCAGGTGCCGGAACAGTTTCTCGCCATGTGCCGGACTGGCCGCGCCGGTGAAGCTCGGGCGCATCCCCTTGCAGGTGTCGGCCGCCAGCGTGAACTGCGGTACCAGCAGCAGCCCGCCGCCGGTCTCCCGCAGTCCGCGATTCATACGTCCCTCCGCATCCGCGAACACCCGATAGCCCAGCAGCCGGTCGAGCATCCGCTCCGCGGAGGCCTCGGTATCGTCCGGCTGCACCGCCACCAGTGCCAGCAGCCCCGCGCCGATCTCGCCGACGCAGGTCGCATCCACTTCGACCCGGGCGCGGGTGACCCGCTGGATCAGCGCGATCACCCGAGCGCCTCCCCGGTGCCGGGCGCGACACCCCTCGCCAGCCGCTCGCCGAGCTCGTCGGTGGCGGCCACGAGCGCCTGCGCGATGCCCGGTTCCCCGGCGGAATGGCCGGCATCCGGCACGATCTCCAGACGGGCCTCGGGCCAGGCCCGCTGCAGCGCCACGGCCTGCTCCACCGGGCAGACCACGTCATAGCGTCCGTGCACGATGAAACCGGGAATGTCGCGCAGGCGCCCGGCGTCGCGCAGCAGCTGATCGGGTTCGAGGAACGTGTCGTTCAGGAAGTAATGGCACTCCAGCCGTGCCAGGCTCACCGCCACGTCGATGTCGTCGAAATGCGCGATGACCCCCTCGTTGGGGATCAGGCAGGAGGCGCGCCCCTCCCAGCCGGACCAGGCCCGGGCGGCGGCCTCGCGCACCCGCGGGTCGGGATCGGTCAGGCGCCGGTAGTAGGCGCGCACCATGTCGTCGTGTTCCGCCTCCGGGATCAGGGCCTGGTAATCCGCCCACGCCTCGGGAAACAGGCGGTCGGCGCCGCTCTGGTAGAACCACTGGATATCGCGGCGCCGGCACAGGAAGATCCCGCGCAGCACCAGCCCCAGCACACGCCCCGGGTGGCGCTGGGCATAGGCCAGCCCGAGGGTGGAGCCCCAGGAGCCGCCGAAGACCGCCCAGCGCTCTACTGCCAGATGTTCGCGCAGGCGTTCGATATCCGCCACCAGATGCCCGGTGGTGTTGGCCTCCAGGCTGGCATGCGGGGTCGAGCGGCCACAGCCGCGCTGGTCGAACAGCACGATGCGGTAGCGCTCGGGGTCGAAGAAGCGCCGGTGCCAGGGCTCGCAGCCGGAGCCCGGACCGCCATGCAGGAACACCACCGGCACCCCGCGCGGGTTGCCGCATTCCTCGAAATAAAGCTCGTGCCCGTCGCCCACCGCCAGCCGGCCGGTGCTGTGCGGCTCGATCGCGGGGTACAGCGCGTCCATGGAGACCTCCGTGACAAAAGCCACGAGTGTCGCCAAAACCGGGGCCCGGCGAAAGCCCGCCGGGCGCCTCCGGGCTGCGCCCGGGGCCCGGTGCCGCGGCTTTCAGTCGTCGCCCTCGATCACCCGCCCGCGGTAGACCCGCCGCCGGGTGCCGCCGGTGCCCGGGCGGTGCTCGCCGGCCGCCGGCGTTGCCGGCGCATCCGGTACCGTGCCGTTCGCCAGACGGCTGCGCAGGGTCAGGGCCGTGGCACGCACCTCGTTCGACTGCGAGCGCGCCGCATAGTCGAGGATGGCCTCCATGAAATCCGGATCGGTCACCGAAAGTCGTGCCACCGCGGGAAACTCGCCGCGCAGGCCGCGCCGCAGACCGGCGGCAAGTGACAGGGTTTTCTGGTCATGCATGGATCGCCCTCGGGCCTCCTGGCCGGTTGTCTCCCGACTGTTCCCAAGCAATCCGGGTGCCAGCCTGCGCCGGCGTGCCCGCATGCGGTGCACGGCGCCACCCCGGCAGGCTCGTGCACCGCGCCGGGGCAGGGCGCCGCCGCGATGCACCAGGGACGGGCACGGGCGAAGACGATGTTTCGGCCATTGATGCTTGCGCGGCGGGCGCGGCACCCCTATGTTGCCGTCCATGGAAACCCCACAGGTACCGGCCTCGATTCGCCGCCTCGCCGGGCGCGCGATCGCCGACTTCGACATGATCCGCGATGGCGACCGTATCCTGGTCGGCCTGTCCGGCGGCAAGGACTCGCTGACCCTGCTGTGGCTGCTGCACAACCTGGCCCGGCGTGCACCGGTGCGCTTCGAGGTCGGCGCCGTGACTATCGATCCGGAGATCGAGGGCTTCGAGCCGCAGCGCCTGCGCGACTATCTCGGGGAGTACGGGATTCCGTACCACTTCGTCTCCGAGCCGATCGCCGAACTCGCCGGCGAGCACATGGACAACGACTCTTTCTGCTCGTTCTGCTCGCGCATGAAGCGCGGCCTGATGTACCGCACCGCGCGCGAACACGGCTACAACGTGCTCGCCCTGGGCCAGCACCTGGACGACCTCGCCGAGAGCTTCATGATGAGCGCCTTCCATGGCGGCCAGCTGCGCACCATGAAGGCCCATTACGCGATCGACGCCGGCGACCTGCGGGTGATCCGGCCGCTGGTCTATGTGCGCGAGCGGCAGACACGCGACTTCGCCGAGGCTGCCGGGCTGCCGGTGATCCTCGACAACTGTCCGGCCTGTTTCGCCATGCCCACCCAGCGCGAGCACATGAAGCAGCTGCTGGCGCGCGAGGAAGAGCAGCACCCGCGGCTGTTCCGCAACCTGCGCACCACGCTGAAGCCGCTGATGACCGAGGGCGGTATCCCACCGCGAGCAGAGACGCTCGCCGAACCCGACGACCGCTGCGCGGATGGTGATGATGGATCGGCGTCGGCATCTGCGTGACCGCCTGAGCGCCGGCAGTCTGCGCCTGCTGGCGCGCGTGCCGCTGCGGGTGAACCACGCGGTCGGCGCGGCGTTGGGCTGGCTGGCCTGGGCGCTGCCCACCCGCTCGGCACGCCTGACCCGCATCAATCTCCAGCTGTGCTTTCCGGAAAAGGACGCGGCCTGGCGTCGCCGGGTGGGGCGTCGTTCGCTGGTGGCGATGGGCCAGGCGATGACCGAGTTCCCGTGGCTGTGGCAGGCCGACCCGGAGACGCTGGACCGGCTGGCCGAGGCGCCGCCGCGGTTTGCCCGACTGCGCGACCGCGCACCCGGGCGCGCACTGTTCCTGGCCACCCCGCACCAGGGGGCCTGGGAGTTCGGCGGATTGCACGCCGCGCGTCTGGGGCCGATGGCCTCGCTGTACACCCCCCTGAAGAATCCGGAGCTCGACCGCTGGGTGCGCGAGGCTCGCGCTTCCACCGGCGCCACCCTGGCCCCGGCCAACCGCAGCGGCCTGCGTCAGCTGCAGCAGGCCCGCGACGGCGGGGGGATCATCGGCATCCTGCCGGACCAGAGCCCGCGGGGCGCCTCCGGCGTGCACGCCCCGTTCTTCGGTCGCCAGGCGCTGACCATGACCCTGCTGCCGCGGCTGCTGCGCGGGCGCGACGACCATGTGGTGTTCGTGTTTGTCGAACGACTGCCGCGTGGCCGCGGCTACCGCTACCACGAGATCGAGGCCGGCCCGGAGGTGGCCGACCCCGATGCCGCGCGTGCCGCGGCGGCGGTCAACCGCCACGTCGAGACCCTGGTGCGGCGCTGTCCCGAGCAGTACAACTGGGGCTACAAGCGCTTCCACCCGGCCCCCGAGGGACGGCCGAACCCCTACCGCTGAGCCCGGGCGCGGGACACAAAAAAGCCGCCGGACCCGAAGGTCGCGGCGGCCGGGGTGTTCGCGGCCCCGCGGGGCCTGAATGCACTGCCTTACAGGCTGTAGTACATGTCGAACTCGACCGGGTGGGTGGTCATGCGCATGCGCGTGACGTCTTCCATCTTCAGGTCGATGTAGGCATCGATCATGTCGTCGGTGAACACCCCGCCCTGGGTCAGGAACTCGCGGTCGGCGTCCAGCGACTCCAGCGCCTGGTCCAGCGAGCGGCACACCTGCGGGATGCCCTTTTCCTCTTCCGGCGGCAGGTCGTAGAGGTTCTTGTCCATCGCCTCGCCCGGATGGATCTTGTTCTGGATGCCGTCCAGGCCGGCCATCAGCATCGCCGCGAACGACAGGTAGGGGTTGGCGGTGGAGTCCGGGAAGCGCAGCTCGATGCGGCGGGCCTTCGGGCTCATCACGAACGGGATGCGCAGCGACGCCGAGCGGTTGCGCGCCGAGTAGGCCAGCATCACCGGCGCCTCGAAGCCCGGCACCAGACGCTTGTAGCTGTTGGTGGACGGGTTGGTGAAGGCGTTCAGCGCGCGGGCGTGCTTGATGATGCCGCCGATGTAGTACAGCGCGGTCTCCGACAGGCCGCCGTAGAGATCGCCGGAGAACAGGTTCACCCCGTCCTTGGACAGCGACTGGTGCACATGCATGCCGGAGCCGTTGTCACCCACGATCGGCTTGGGCATGAAGGTCGCGGTCTTGCCGTGCATGTGGGCGACGTTCTGCACCACGTACTTCAGCACCTGCACCTCGTCCGCCTTCTGGGTCAGCGTGGCCGGGCCGACGCCGATCTCGCACTGGCCGGCGGTCGCCACCTCGTGGTGGTGGACCTCGGTTTCCAGCCCCATCTCGGTGAGTACTTCACACATGGTCGAGCGCAGGTCGTGCAGGCTGTCGACCGGCGGGACCGGGAAGTAGCCGCCCTTCACGCCCGGGCGGTGGCCGATGTTGCCGTCCTCGTAGACGCGTTCGGAGTTCCAGGAGGCCTCGGAGGAGTCGACCCGGCAGTAGGAGCCGGAGAGATCCGCGCCCCACTTCACGTCGTCGAACACGAAGAATTCGTTCTCCGGGCCGAACAGCGCGGTATCGGCGATCCCGGTGCTCTGCAGGTAGGCCTCGGCGCGGCGTGCCAGCGAGCGCGGGCAGCGGTCATAGCCCTGCATGGTCGCCGGCTCCACCACGTCGCAGCGGATGTTCATGGTCATTTCCTCGAAGAACGGATCGAGGACCGCGGACTCGGCATCCGGCATCAGGATCATGTCGGACTCGTTGATGCCCTTCCAGCCGGCGATCGAGGAGCCGTCGAACATCTTGCCTTCCTCGAAGGTTTCCTCCTCGATATCGTGGGCCGGCACGGTCACGTGCTGCTCCTTGCCCTTGGAGTCGGTGAAGCGAAGGTCGACAAAGCGAACTTCCTTTTCCTTGATCTGGTTCAGCACGTCGGCAGCGGACATGGGGGTCTCCTTAGGTTTTGCGTCTTGGATCTGATGTGGCACCGCGCGGCCCGGCGTGGAGCCCGAACGGTATCGTCCGGCTTCATGCAGGCATCATGCCAGCCGTGCCCGGGCGCCCAGCCGGGCGCCGTCGCGGCGGTCGTGCGTCCGGTACCGCCGCCTCCATGCACGAACATAGTGCATGTTGTGCACCCGCGGGGTGCATGATGCCCGTCGCCGCACCTACTGGGTGCATGGCCTGTAGAGTAGCGTGACCTGGCCGACCGTGTCGCGCAGTGCCGGGTGTTGGTGCACGCGCTCGGCCAGTGCGCGGGCCCGCGCGCCGAGGTCGCCGTGCGCCGTCGCCTCGTCCAGGCGCAGGGTGATCGTCAGGTGCACCCGTCCGCCCAGATAGTGCAGGGACAGGTGTTCCAGCGCGTCCAGTTCGGGGGTATCCGCCCATGCCTCGCGCAGGGCGCGCACCAGCGCCGGGCGCAGCGGCAGGGCGGAACTGAGGGTCTGGTCCTCGTCGTTTTCCGGGTCCACATGCACGGTGATGTCGTTGATGCGCGTGTGCTCGGTGGTCACCGCGTCGTGCACCGCATCGGCGATGCGGTGGCCCTCGGATACCGAGATCATCGGCGCCACCTGCACATGCACATCCGCCATCACCTCGCTGCCGTGGCGGCGCGTGCGCAGCATGTGGGCGTCCTTCACCCCGGGCACGTCCATGATGGTGCCGTGGATCCGGCGCACCGCCTCCGGTTCCAGCGCGGTGTCGATCAGTTCCATGGCGCTGCGCCGGATCAGGCGCCAGGCGATGTGCAGGATGAACAGCGCCACGATCAGCGCGGCCAGGGCATCCGCCCACGGGAAGCCGGCCACCGCGGCACCCACCCCGACCAGCACGAACAGCGACGAGATCGCGTCCGTGCGGTGGTGCCAGGCATTGGCCTCCAGCATGCGCGACTTCTGGTGCCGGGCGACCCGGTGGGTGTACTGGTACAGCCCTTCCTTGGCCACCAGGGTCAGCACCGCGAAGGCGAGCGCGGCCGGAGCCGGCCCCACGGCCCGCTCCGCGTCCAGCAGTCGATGGCCGGCGGTCCAGGCGATGCCCAGCGCGGCGAGGACGAGAAACACCCCGACCACCACCGTGGCCAGGGTCTCGATGCGGCCGTGGCCCCAGGGGTGATCGCGGTCCGGCGAGGCCGCCGCCTTGCCGGCGGCGAACAGCACCACCCCATCGGTGATCAGGTCGGACAGGGTATGCACCCCGTCGGCGATCAGCGCCTGGGAGTTCAGCAGCCAGCCGCTCAGCAGCTGCGCCACCGCCAGCATCGAGTTCACGCTGGCGCCGACCAGGGTCACCCGGCGCGTGGCGCGGTAGCGTTCGCCACCCTCCGGCGCCTCCGGCTGCTGCGTGCTGCCCGTGTCCATGCCCAGGGTCCGCCTCCCGCCGGGGATGCCCGGCCGTCTCCGTCCAGTATGGGCCGGAATGTGCCGCGCGCAAACCGCGCCGCGGCGTGTGCCGGTGGTCGCGGCCGGAGCTGGCCCGATATACTGTGCGCTTTTCCCCGACCCGGGATCCCGAATGTCGCAAGAACGCACCCATACCCGCCCCGGCCGGACCTTCCAGGACCTGATCCGCTGCCTGCAGGACTACTGGAACGATCACGGCTGCGTGGTCCTGCAGCCCTACGACATGGAGATGGGCGCCGGCACCTTTCACCCGGCGACCTTCCTGCGCTCCATCGGTCCCGAGCCGTGGCGCGCCGCCTATGTGCAGCCCAGCCGGCGCCCGACCGATGGTCGCTATGGCGACAACCCCAACCGGCTGCAGCACTACTACCAGTTCCAGGTGCTGCTGAAGCCGTCGCCGCCGGACATCCAGGACCTCTATCTCGGTTCGCTGGAGGCGCTGGGTTTCGATCCGCTGACCCACGACATCCGCTTCGTCGAGGACAACTGGGAATCCCCGACCCTCGGCGCCTGGGGGCTGGGCTGGGAGGTCTGGCTGAACGGCATGGAGGTCACCCAGTTCACCTATTTCCAGCAGGTGGGCGGGCTCGACTGCCACCCGGTCTCCGGCGAGATCACCTACGGGCTGGAGCGTCTGGCGATGTACCTGCAGGGGGTGGAGAGCGTCTACGACCTGGTGTGGACCATCGGCCCGGACGGGCGCGCGGTCACCTACGGCGACGTCTATCACCAGAACGAGGTGGAGCAGTCGAAGTACAACTTCGAGCATGCCGACCGCGATGCCCTGTTCGCCGCCTTCGACCAGCACGCGGCGGAGAGCGACCGCATGATCGAGCTGGGCCTGCCGCTGCCGGCCTACGAGCAGATGCTGCGCGCCTCGCACAGCTTCAACCTGCTGGATGCGCGCGGCGCGATCTCGGTCACCGAGCGCCAGCGCTACATCCTGCGCGTGCGCGAGCTGTCGCGGAACGTCGCGCAGAAGTACTACGAGTCGCGTGAGGCGCTCGGCTTCCCGCTGTGCGCGGACGACGACACCAACCGCCCCGACGCCGCCTGAACCCCGTTTCCCCGCCTGGCCGGTCCCGGAACCGGCCGCGGCACCACTGGACCTGACATGGAAGATACCCGCGAACTCCTGATCGAACTCGGCACCGAGGAGCTCCCGCCGACGGCCCTGCCGCGGCTGCGCGACGCCCTTGCCGAGGGCCTGACCACCCGTCTGCGCGAGGCCGGGCTGGAGCCGGGCGAGCCGGAGACCTTCGCCAGCCCGCGGCGGCTGGCGGTGCTGTTCCCGGACGTGTCGGCGCGTCAGCCGGACCAGCTCCAGGAACGCCGCGGCCCGGCCGTGGCCGCCGCGTTCGACGACGCCGGCGAGCCGACGAAAGCCGTGCTGGGCTTTGCCCGCTCCTGCGGCGTCGAGGTCGAGCGCCTGGAGCGCGAGACCACCGACAAGGGCGAATACCTGGTGTACCGCCAGCTGCAGCCCGGACGCAGCCTCGGCGAGCTGCTCCCCGGCATGCTGGAGGCCGCGCTGGAGGCGCTGCCCACGCCCCGGCGCATGCGCTGGGGGAGCAGCCGTACCGAGTTCGTGCGCCCGGCGCACTGGCTGGTCGTGCTGCACGGGACCGAGGTGCTGGAGATGACCGTGCTGGAGCAGGCGGCCGGCCGCGCGACCCGCGGCCATCGCTTCCACCAGCCCGGGCCCCTGGAACTCGCGCGCGGCCGCGACTACGCCGAGCGGCTGCGCAGCCCCGGCTTTGTCGAGCCCTCGTTCGAGGCCCGCCGCGAACGCATCCTCGCGCAGGTGCACGAACAGGCGCAGGCCCTGGGCGGGCGCGCGCTGGTGGATGCCGAACTGCTGGACGAGGTCACCGCGCTGGTTGAATGGCCGGTCGCCCTGGCCGGCGGCTTCGACCCGCGATTCCTCGCGGTGCCGCAGGAGGCGCTGATCTCCACCATGCAGGACCACCAGAAATACTTCCCGGTGGTGGACGAGCGCGGCCAGCTGCTGCCGCATTTCGTCGTGATCAGCAACATCGAGTCGCGCGACCCGCACGCGGTGCGCGACGGCAACGAGCGCGTGCTGCGGCCGCGCTTTGCCGACGCCGAATTCTTCTGGGAGCAGGACCGCCAGCAACGCCTGGAGGAGCGCCTCGAGGCGCTGGGTTCGGTGGTGTTCGAGAAACGTCTGGGCACCCTGCGCGACAAGAGCGCGCGGCTGGAGGCCCTGATGACCCGCCTGGCCGGGCCGATGCAGCTGGACCCGGCGCTGGCCACGCGTGCCGCGCGCCTGTGCAAGTGCGACCTGGTCACGCGCATGGTGTTCGAGTTCACCGAGCTGCAGGGCACCATGGGTCGCTACTACGCCCTGAACGACCGCGAGGACGAAGGTGTCGCCGCGGCCATCGAACAGCACTACTGGCCGAGCCAGTCCGGTTCCGAGCTGCCGGACGCGCCCCTCGCCCAGGCGCTGGCGCTGGCGGACCGCCTCGACACCCTGGTCGGCATCTTCGCCATCGGCAAGCAGCCCTCCGGCACCAAGGACCCGTTCGCGCTGCGCCGGGCCGCCCTCGGGCTGGTGCGTATTCTGGTCGAGCGCGAGCTGACGCTGGAGCTGACGCCGCTGCTGGAGGCCGCCGCCGAACCGATCCGCGAGCGCGTGCCCGAGGCCGAGCAGGCGGTGGCCCCGGTGCGCGAGTACATCGTCGAGCGCCTGCGCGGCTACCTGCTGGAGCAGGATCATGCCCACGAGACCATCGAGGCCGTGGCCGCGGTGGCCCCGGATGCCCCGCTGGACTTCGCCCGCCGCGTGCGCGCGGTGAGCCTGTTCCGCGAGCGCCCGGAAGCCGAGGCGCTGGCGGCCGCCAACAAGCGCATCCACAACCTGCTGCGCAAGGCCGGCGAGGAGGCCGAGGCCGAACTCGACCCCGAGGCCCTGGCGCTGGACGAGGAACGCCAGCTCTACCAGGGCCTGCAGGCGGTGCAGCCGGCGGTGGCCGCGGCCGTCGCGGACAGCGACTACCTGCTGGCCCTGGGCGAGCTGGCGGGTCTGCGCGACCGCGTCGACCGTTTCTTCGACGGGGTGATGGTGATGGCCGAGGATGCCGCCGAGCGCCGCAACCGCCTGGCCCTGCTGCGCGAACTGCGCCGCGCCTTCGAGACCGTGGCCGACATCGGCCGCCTGGCCACCGGCTGAGATGACGCGCGTGCGGCTGATCCTGCGCGGGCTGGTCTTCCAGCTCGGGTTCATCACCTCCACGCTGGTGTTCGGCCTGCTGGTGCCGCCGCTGGTGTGGCCGCTGCCGCGCGAGCGGCGTTACCGCATCCTGACCGGCTGGGGGCGCTTTAATATCTGGTGGCTGCGGGTCACCTGCGGGGTCGACTACCGGGTGCGCGGGCAGGAGCATCTCGACCCGTCGCGCCCGCACGTGGTGCTGTCCAAGCACCAGTCGGCCTGGGAGACGCTCGCCTTCGTCAACATCCTGCCGCGCCAGACCTGGGTGCTGAAGCGCGAACTGATGCGCATCCCGCTGTTCGGCTGGACGCTGTCCATGCTCGACCCGGTGCCGATCGACCGTCAGGGCGGGCGCCGTGCGCTGGAGAACCTGGTCGAGGAGGGCCGGGCGCGGCTGGACCGCGGCCTGTGGGTGATCGTGTTCCCCGAGGGCACACGCGTGCGCCCCGGCGAGCACGGGCGCTACCGCCTCGGCGGTGCCATGCTGGCGGCGCACACCGGCTACCCGGTGCTGCCGGTGGCGCTGAACAGCGGCAGCCACTGGCCGCGCAAAGGGATCATCCGCCATCCCGGCACCATCGAGGTGGTGATCGGCCCGCCGATCGAGACCGCCGGGCGCGAACCGGCCGAGGTCCTCGCTGCGGCCGAGCAATGGATCGAGACCGAGATGGAGCGCCTCGAGCCGCAGGCCCGCGCCACCACCGCCGACTGATCAACCTCCCCACGCCCCGGGCGGAACCTGGTGCGGCGTCCTCGATGCGGCGACAATCGCCGCTTGGCATCCACGGGAGACAGGCATGGCCAACGAGGCAATCAGCGCGCCGCTGCTTGAGCTGCGCGACCGCACGATCTACCGCGTGGGCGGGGGCGAACCGGCCGTCTGGCTGATCGACGATCTCGAGCTGGGCGGGATCCTGGTGAATGCGCCGGCCTGGTCCGAGGCCCTGCTGGAGGCGATCCGCGCGATCACCAACCCGGTCTACCTGTTCCTGCCCAGCCGGCACGGCGCGCGCGATCTGGAGGCCTGGCGCGCGGCCGGTCTCGAGACCCTGGCCTTCGAGGCCGAGGCCCCGGCCATCCGCGCCGCCGGGGGCGAGGTCGATACCGCCTTCAACCGCAAGCAGCGCCTGTCGCGCACCATCGACTTCCTGCCGATGGCCGGGGTCACCGAGGGCACCTGTGCGCTGCGCCTGAAGAACCTGCCGGGGGTGGTGTTCTTCGGCCCGGCGCTGGCCCCGGGTGCGGACGGCTGGCCGACCCTGATCGACAACCCCGACGACCACTCGGCCGAGGCGCGTCTGTTCGGGGCGCTGGGGGTGAAGGACCTGAAGTTCGCCTATGCCTTCTGCGACCGCTTCGATCCGCAGACCACGCACTACGGCCCGGATGCCGACCAGCACATCCAGGCGCGGCTCGAGGCGCTGTTCGACGAGTAGACGGCCTGGGGGCCTGCGCCGGCGGTCAGCCGCGGGCGACGAGGTCCCGGATCACGTGGCCGGCGGCGGTCAGGCCAAAGATCGCCGGCAGGTAGGAAATGGTGCCGTTGACCGAGCGCGGGCGCCCGCCGACCGGGCCGCCCACCGGGCGGTGTTCGGTGCCCTTGCGCGGCTGTTCGACCGAGAACACCACCGGGTAGTCGAGCCCGGTTTCCAGCCGCCGCAGGCGCTTGCGCATCTGCCGCGCCAGCGGGCAGCAGCGGGTCTGTTCCAGCAGTCCGACGCGCACCGCGGTGGGGTCCAGGCGCCCGCCGGCCCCCATGCTGGAGATCACCGCCTGCCCGCGCGCGCGGACCGCGGCGACCAGCGCGGCCTTGCAGGCGATGGAATCGATCGCGTCGAGCACGAAATCGGCATCCGCCGGGACCAGCTCGGCGATGCTGTCCGGGCGCAGGAACTCGCGCACCACGGTGACCTCGATCTCCGGGTCGATGTCGCGGATGCGCGCGGCCATCACGTCGGTCTTCGGCTGGTCCACGGTGGAGCGCAGGGCGACCAGCTGGCGGTTCAGGTTGGAAGCCCCGACCACGTCGTGATCCAGCAGGGTCAGGCGCCCGATGCCGGCGCGCGCGACCGCCTCGGCGGCGAAGCTGCCCACCCCGCCCAGCCCGGCAATGAACACATGACGCCGGCGCAGGCTCGCGCTGACCTCCGGCCCCAGCAGCAGATCGGTGCGTTCGGTATACGGACTGTTGGGGGCGAAGGGATCGGTGCTCATCAATCGGGACTACCGGGAAGCCGGAGTACCCGGCGTGCATTGGCGGTGGTGATTATAGCCATGCGCGATGCATCAATGTCACGCAGCCGGGCCATGACCCGCACCACCTCGGCGGTGTGTGCCGGCTCGTTGCGTTCGCCCTGATGCCCGGCCAGGGGTTGGTCGGGGGCGTCGGTCTCCGCCACCAGCGCGGTCTCCGGCAGGTCCTGGACCAGCTGGCGCAGGCGCCGCGCCCGCGGGTAGGTCACCGGCCCGCCGAAGCCGAGGCAGAACCCCAGTTCCAGTGCCTGCCGGGCCTGCTGCGCGCTGCCGGCAAAGCTGTGCAGGATGCCGTCGACCCCGGGGTGCTGGCGCAGGCCCTTGAGGACCTGGTCGACCGCGCGCCGGGAATGGATGATCACCGGCAGACCGTGGCTGCGGGCGATCGCGAGCTGGCCGGTGTACAGCTGCCACTGGCGTTGCCAGTCGAGGCCGGGCACGTGACCGTCGAGCCCGATCTCGCCGACCGCGACCGCGCCGGGGTGGGCGTCCAGCCAGGCGTCCAGCGCCGCCAGGTCGCCGTCGTCGTGCCGGTCGACAAACAGCGGGTGCAGGCCGTAGGCCACATGCAGGCCGCGGTGGCGCCGGGCGAGGGCGGCGATGTCGGTCCAGCCGCCGCGGGTGACGCCGGGCAGCACCATCTCGCGGACCCCGGCGGCGCGGGCGCGGTCGAGCACCGCCGGGCGGTCGGCGTCGAACACGTCGAGGTCCAGATGGACGTGGGTGTCGATCACTTCCACGTCGCCCCCCGGTGGCCTACGGGCAGGGGTAGGTGTAGCGGGCGTGGATGGCCTCGATCCCCTCCAGCGCGCTGTCGGGGAGTTCGATGTCGACGCTGGCGATGTTCTCGCGCAGCTGTTCCATCGTCGTCGCGCCGATCAGGTTGCTGGTGACGAACGGCTGGCGGTTGACGAAGGCCAGCGCCAGCTGCGCCGGGCTCAGGCCGTGTTCGCGCGCGAGCCGGGCGTATTCCGCGGTGGCCGCCAGGCCCTGCGGGTTGCTGTAGCGCTGGAAGCGCTCGTACAGCGTGAGGCGCGCGCCCGCCGGCCGGGCGCCGTCGAGGTACTTGCCGGAGAGCATGCCGAAGGCCAGCGGCGAGTAGGCCAGCAGCCCGGC